>Ga0105249_10000612_pt1 | contig 32560 bp, 25 predicted proteins | sample KBSS44metaG_FD_81522 | JGI IMG/M metagenome (GOLD analysis project Ga0105249, IMG submission 81522) | Switchgrass rhizosphere microbial communities from Kellogg Biological Station, Michigan, USA - KBS S4-4 metaG | ecosystem: Host-associated > Plants > Roots > Rhizosphere > Soil | place...
ATCGACAAGAACGACGTCGAGCGCGGTATGGTCTTGGCCAAGCCGGGGAGCATCACGCCTCACGCCAAGTTCAACGCCGAGGTCTACGTCCTGACGAAAGAGGAAGGCGGCCGTCATACCCCGTTCTTCAAGGGTTATCGTCCGCAGTTCTATTTCAGGACGACGGACGTGACGGGAAGTGTTGAGCTTCCAGAGGGGATGGAGATGGTGATGCCAGGCGACAACGTTCAGATGACGATCGAGCTGATCACGCCGATCGCGATGGACGAAGGTCTTCGCTTCGCAATTCGCGAAGGTGGCCGCACGGTCGGCGCCGGCGTCGTCACGAAGATCATCAAGTAATTCGCGGCTTCCAAAGCGCAGGAGTCGCCAACACGGCGACTCCAGGCCGGATCAACACCGGCCGATCTCTTTAATCGTTACCGCACATGCCACGCGAAAAAATCATTCTTGCCTGCAGCGACTGCAAGAATCGCAATTACTTCACCGACAAGAACAAGCGCCTGCATCCCGAGCGCGTCGAGTGGAAGAAGTATTGCCCTCGCTGCAATTGCCACAAGCTCCATAAGGAAACGAAGTAAAAGTGGCCACTGACGCGGTACGTCATGGCTCGTGGCTGCAAAACGTTCGCGCGACCATCGCCCGCACCGGGCCGTTCCTGCGCGAAGTGCAGGCCGAGCTCAGAAAGGTCAGCTGGCCCGACAAGCGTCAGCTCATCGAGGCCACGCGCACGATCATCATCGTCGTGCTCGTGATCGCGGGGCTCATCGCGATCATGGACCTGTTGTTCCAGGTCGTGCTCGTGCAGTTCATTCCGTCCTTGTTCAAGTGAGCACGCTCGTGGAAGGACATCGCTGGTACGCTATCCAGACGACGGCGGGCCACGAGAACAAAGTGCGCTCGCTGATCGCGCGTCGCATCGAGTCGGATGCCCGCCCCGCCGAGGAGCGGCCGATTCGCCAGGCGCTCGTACCGACGCAGGAAGTAGTCGAGATCAAGAACGGCAAGAAGGTGAACGTCGAACGGAAGATCTATCCGGGCTACGTGCTGGTCGAGATGGTGATGAACCAGGAAACGCTGCACGACATCAACAGCATCCAGGGCGTCATCAAGTTCGTCGGACAGGAGCGGCTCCCGCAGCCGCTGCGCCCCGACGAGGTCAATCGCCTCCTCGGCATCGCCGATGATCGCGAGACCGAAGAGCCGAAGGAAGAGATTCCGTTCATGGTCGGACAGGCGGTCGCGATCACCGAGGGACCGTTTACCGATTTCAACGGCACCGTCGAAGAAGTGTTCGCCGACAAGGGCAAGGTTCGCGTGTCGGTGTCGCTCTTCGGACGGCCAACGAGTGTCGAGCTCGATTATCTGCAGCTGAAGGGATACTGATCGCTTCGAGGGTTGCTTCAGATACGGGCACGACAGGCAGGACGTCGGCTACCACGACGACGATAAATACAAAGTGGGAGCTGGAACGGTGGGGCGGCGGTCGACGCGAGCGAATGGCGCGCGTGACGATGCCTCACACAACGCGATAGGAAGGTCATGGCAAAGAAGGCAACTGGATTTGTGAAGCTGCAGGTGCCGGCAGGAAAGGCGAACCCTGCGCCGCCGGTTGGTACGGCGCTCGGTCCGCACGGCATCAACATCATGGCGTTCTGCAAGGAGTTCAACGCTCGCACGCAGAATCAGGATGGGATCATCCTCCCGGTGGAGGTGACCATCTTCTCGGATAAGTCGTTCACGTTCATCCTGAAGACTCCGCCCGCCGCCGTGCTCCTCAAGAAGGAGCTCGGTCTCGAAAAGGGCTCGGGCGTTCCGAACCGGACGAAGGTCGGCAAGGTCACACGTGCACAGCTGCGCAAGATCGCCGAGATCAAGCTCCCGGACCTCAACACGGACAACATCGACTCCGCCATCGCGATGATCGCGGGCGCTGCACGGTCGATGGGGATCGAGGTGACTGACTAATGCCCGATCACGGCAAGAAGTACGTCGATGCCGCCAAGAAGCGCACGGCGCTTCAGGCGTATCAGGCGCGGCAGGCCCTCGAGATCGTGAAGAGTGCCGCCTTCGCCAAGTTCGACGAGACGGTAGAGATCGCGGTGCGCCTCGGCGTCGATCCGCGCCACGCCGATCAGGTCGTGCGCGGCACGGTCGTGCTTCCCGCCGGCACCGGTAAGACGGTGCGCGTTGCGGTGATCGCGGTCGGCGAGAAGGCGCGCGAAGCGGAAGCGGCGGGCGCCGACTACGTGGGCATCGAGCTGATTCCGCGCATCAAGGAAGGGTGGATGGACTTCGACGTCCTCATCTCCACGCCGGACCAGATGGGGCAGGTCGGTCAGCTTGGCCGCGTGCTTGGTCCGCGCGGGCTCATGCCGAATCCGAAGGCCGGCACCGTGACCTTCGACGTCGAGCGTGCGGTGCGCGAGGTCAAGGCAGGAAAGATCGAATTCCGCGTCGACAAGGGCGGGAACGTGCACGCGCCGATCGGGAAGGTCTCGTTCAGCCTCGATGCGCTGAGCTCGAACTTCGCGGCGTTCATGGATCAGATCGTCCGCTCCAAGCCGTCCGCGTCGAAGGGCGTGTACGTGCAGAACGTGGCGATCTCCAGCACCATGGGCCCCGGCATCGCGATCGACATTACCCCGTACCGGTCCTAGACGATGAAGCGCAACGAGAAGGAGCAGCTCGTCACGGAGCTGACCGAGAAGATCAACGGTGCGACCGCGTTCTACTACACGGATTTCACCGGGTTGAATGTCAAGAAGATGACCGAGCTCCGTCGGCGCTTCCGCAAGGCCGGTGTCGAGTACGTCGTCATCAAGAACTCACTCGCGCAGCGCGCGGTGAACGAGTCGGGGCTCGTGGGCTCGCGCCTGCGCGGACCGACAGGCGTCGTGATCGGGAAGGATCCGGTCGTCGCCGCCAAGGTGTTGAACGACTTTGCGAAGGAGAACGAGCAGCGCCCGTCGGTGAAGGGCGGAATGCTCGACGGCAAGGCGATCGACACCGCGCAGGTGAAGCAACTCGCGTCGCTTCCGTCACGGGAGCAGATGCTTGCGGAACTCGGCGCAGGATTGCAGTCGCCGCTGGGCGCGTTCCTCGGTGCGCTCTCCGGTGTGCTCAGCACGTTTGCAGGCGCGATGGAAGCGCTGCGGCAGCAGAAGGAAGGCGCCGAAAGCGCCTAACGGTTCCCAGGTGGTTTGTCCGATTCAACTTGCCCCAGGAAACATCGAACACCTGGGATTGACTTAGGAGAGAGAGAAAAATGGCGAACACAACGCTGAGCCCCGACGAGATTCTCGAAGCGATCGGCAACATGTCGGTATTCGAGCTCGCTGGCTTGATCGAGACATTCAAGACGAAGTTCAACGTCACCATCGCGGCGGCTCCGGTTGCCGGTGCGGCGCCTGCGGGCGGCGGCGGCGGTGCGGCTCCTGCGGCCGAAGAGCAGACCGAGTTCACGGTCATGCTCAAGGAAGCGGGCGCGAAGAAGATTCAGGTGATCAAGGTCGTTCGCGAGATCACCGGCCTCGGACTGAAGGAAGCGAAGGACCTCGTCGACGGCGCGCCCCAGCCAGTGAAGGCCGGCGTCAACAAGGACGAAGCGAATCAGATCAAGGCCAAGCTCGAGGAGCAGGGCGCCGCAGTCGAAATCAAGTAAGGCGGCCGCAGGATTCGCGGCGGGCGTTCACTCGCCCGCTGCGGGAACTGCCGCGCAGCCAACCGGTATTACATCGGCTGTAGCTGCCGGCCCTCTCTTGATTCCGGCGCGAATGGTTCGACTCCAGAATCGTACGACACAATCGGGTTTACCAGGTGCTCCACTCCGCAATCGCGATTTCGTCGCGTATTGCGGGGGCGGGGCCCTTTCGTCTGCGCGTGGGTGATACATGGCTGAGACTATGAAGCAAATTTCGTTCGGCAAGCTCGACAAGGGGATGGAGATGCCCCATCTCCTCGACATCCAGACGCGCGCCTTCGAGGCGCTGCTGCAGCTGGATGCCGCGTCTCACGATCGTGAGGACGTCGGTCTCGAGCGCGTGTTCAAGGACCTCTTCCCGATAACGGACGTCCACGAGAACTACTCGCTGGAATTCGTCCGCTATTCGCTCGGCGAGCCGAAGTATTCAGTCGGCGAGTGCATCGAGCGCGACATGACCTACTCCGCTCCTCTCAAGGCGACGCTGCAGCTCGTCGTCAACGAAGAGGTGAACGGACAGAAGCGCCCGCGCAACATCATTGAGAAGGAGGTCTACCTCGGCGAGCTGCCTCTGCTCACGCCGCTCGGAACCTTCGTCATCAATGGCGCCGAGCGCGTCATCGTCAGCCAGTTGCACCGCTCGCCGGGCGTCGTGTTCGAAGAGTCGACGCACCCGAACGGGCAGCGCCTGATCTCCTCACGCATCATCCCGTTCCGCGGCTCGTGGGTCGAGTTTACCGTCGACATCCACGACGTCGTCTACGTGCACATCGACAAGAAGAAGAAGTTCCCCGCCACGGCGCTGCTCCGCGCGCTCGGCTACGGGAGCAACTCGGACATCCTCCGGCTCTTCTTCGCGGTGCGTGATCTCGACCTCACCAAGAAGCTCGAGAGCCGCGGCGACCAGCGCGAAGTGCTCGGCGCGATCATCGCCGAGGACATCACGCTCGCCGGCGAGGCCACGGCCGAGGACGCACCCAAGCTCAAGACGAAGAAGGCGCGCGCGGAACGCGAGCGCGCCGAGACGGAAATGCTCGTTAAGGAAGGCGACGAGCTCACCCCCGAGGTCTACAACCGTCTGCGCCGGCTCGGCGTGGACTCCGTTCGCGTGTTCGCGAGCTACATGACGATCGATCTCCGCGACGAGACCGACGCGATCGAGCGCGGTGAGCGCCCGGTGCGCCGCGTGCTCGCGGTCGATGTCGTCGAGGCCGACACGGGCGAAGTGATTGCCGATGCCGGGCAGTCGCTCAACGACACGCTCATCAAGAAGCTCCGCAAGAACGAGATCAACAAGGTGCAGGTGTTCGTCGCCTCGGGACGTGCCGAGTCGACGCTCATCAAGAACACGCTCCTCAAGGATCCGACGCACTCCGAGAAGGAGGCGCTGAGCCAGATCTACTCGCTGCTCCGTCCGGGCGATGCGCCGAACCTCGAGACGGCGCGCGTCGCGCTCGAGCGGCTGTTCTTCTCGCCCAAGCGCTACGATCTCGGCCGCGTGGGCCGCTACAAGATCAACCAGCGCCTCGGGCTCAAGACGCCGGCGTCGCACACGGTGCTCACGAAGGAAGACTTCGTGGCGATCGTGCGCTACCTCGTCGAGCTGCACGAAGGGCGCGGGCACACGGACGACATCGACCACCTCGGCAACCGCCGCATTCGCTCGGTTGGTGAGTTGATCGCGAATCAGTTCTCCGTGGGTCTGTCACGCATGGCGCGCCTGGTGAAGGAGCGCATGTCGATCAACACCGATCCGGAGAAGATCACGCTCGACGACCTCGTGAACGCTCGCACGGTGAGCGCGGTCATCCAGGCGTTCTTCGGATCGTCGCAGCTGTCGCAGTTCATGGATCAGACGAACCCGCTCGCCGAGCTGACGCACAAGCGTCGCCTCTCGGCGCTCGGACCGGGCGGACTCACGCGTGAGCGCGCCGGCTTCGAAGTCCGTGACGTGCATTATTCGCAGTATGGGCGTATGTGCCCGATCGAGACGCCGGAAGGTCCGAACATTGGACTGATCACGTCGCTCGCCTGCTTTGCCCGCGTGAACGATCTCGGCTTTGTCGAGACGCCGTATCGCGTCGTGGCCAAGGGGAAGGTGACGGGCGCGATCGAGTGGCTCGACGCCAATCGTGAAGAAGAGGCGATCATCGCCCAGGCAAACGCGAAGCTCAACCCCGACGGCTCGTTCGTCGATGAGCTCGTGCTCTGCCGTCAGCAGGGTGACGTACCGCTCACACCGCCGGACCGCATCGATTACATGGATGTGGCGCCGGAGCAGCTCGTGTCCATCGCCGCCGCGCTCATTCCGTTCCTCGAGCACGACGACGCGAACCGCGCGCTGATGGGATCGAACATGCAACGGCAGTCGGTACCGCTGCTCAACCCGCGGACGCCGCTCGTCGGCACGGGGCTCGAGGAGAAGGTGGCGCGCGATTCGGGCGCCGTCGTCATCGCGAAGCGCTCCGGTGTCGTCACGCGCGTCACCGCGGATGAGATCATGGTGGATGCCGGCCCAGCCGATCGTGGCCGCACGGAGGAGCGCCGCTCGGGCGATCGCCCGCTCGCGCGCCTCACGCAGAACGACCGGTACCGGCTCAAGAAGTACTGGCGCACCAACCAGGACACGGCGATCAACCAGCGCCCCCTCGTGCGGCTTGGCCAGCGCGTGAAGGAAGGCGATGTGCTGGCGGACGGCGCAGGCACCGAGATGGGGCAGCTCGCACTCGGCTCCAACGTCACCGTCGCGTTCATGCCGTGGTACGGACACAACTTCGAGGACGCGATCGTGCTCTCGGAGCGGCTCGTGAAGGACGACGTCTATTCGTCGATCCACATTCAGGAGCTCGAGCTGCACGTCCGTGACACGAAGCGTGGCCAGGAAGAAATCACGCGAGAGATTCCGAACGTCGCCGAGGAGAGTCTGATCGACCTCGACGAGCGCGGCATCATTCGCATCGGCGCGCACGTCAAGCCGGGCGACATTCTGGTGGGCAAGATCACGCCGAAGGGCGAGACCGAGCTCTCACCGGAAGAGAAGCTCCTCACCGCGATCTTCGGTGAGAAGGCGAAGGACGTGAAGGATTCGTCGCTCAAGGTGCCGCCGGGAATGGAAGGCGTCGTCATCGACGTCAAGATCTTCTCGCGCATCGACGATCAGGTGATCGAAAAGGATCGTGGAGAGCGGATCGGTGAAGTGCGTCGCCTCGAGAACGACGAGAAGATGCGCGTGAGCGAGGTGCGCGATGCCGAGCTCGCCGAGATGTTCGAGGGTCAGGTGGTGACGCTGGCGCTCAAGTCGGGAACGGTGGAGGAGGCGATCACGGCCGGCACGAAGCTCACGCCGGATCTGATGCGCGACCTCAAGATCGCCGCGCTCGACCTGAAGACGTTCCGCGTCGAGAACAAGAAGATGAATGAGCGGATCCGCGAGGTCATCGAGGCTGCGAATGCCGAGAAGGCCCGCATCGAGGAGAAGGCGGAGGAGCGGATCGACAAGATCCTGCAGCCCGACGAGCTTCCCCCGGGCGTGATCCAGCTCGTGAAGGTCTATCTCGCCGAGAAGCGCAAGATCTCGGTGGGCGACAAGATGGCCGGCCGTCACGGCAACAAGGGTATCGTCGCGCGCATCGTGCCTGAGGAGGACATGCCGTTCCTCCCCGACGGTCGCCCGGTCGACATCGTGTTGAATCCGCTCGGCGTACCGAGCCGAATGAACGTCGGTCAGATCCTGGAGACGCACCTCGGCTGGTGCGCCAAGCAGCTTGGCTTCTACGCCAAGACGCCGGTGTTCCAGGGCGCGAACGAGAGAGAGATCGGCATGATGATGCGTCTCGCGGGGCTCAAGTGGGCCGCGCCGGCGCTGGAGCTGAGCGTGCTGCCGCCGAGCATCACGGATGCGGACATCAAGACGATCATGCACGACATCAGGCCGGCGCGCGTGGGCGATGCGCACGTGAACCTCGACGCCGCGACGGTGAACGATCTGGGCGGGCGCACGATGTCGCAGGAGACGCGCGACATCTTCTTCCGCTTCCGCGATTTCCTCACGGCGGCCGCGAAGGAGCTGGCCGATCGCGAGCATCAGGAAGTGGAAGCGCAGATCACGCTGCACGGTGCGCTCGGCGAGGACGCCGAGTTCCCGGAGGCGCGCAAGCCCGAGCTCAAGAACGCGCTCAAGCAGCTCGAGAAGAGCCGCGGTCGCGAGAGCGCGGATGTGTTGCAGTCGCACGAGCTGCCGGCACTTGCGGCGATGCTCGGACCGAAGTCGGAGGCGGATGTGGATGCGGCGGCGGTCGAGCTGATGCGGCTCGCCGGGCTGACGCTCGCCGGCAAGGTGTGGCTGCGCGATGGTCGTACGGGCGAGCGGTTCGCGAACCCGGTGACCGTCGGTGAGATCTACATGCTGAAGCTTTCGCACCTCGTGGATGACAAGATCCACGCGCGAAGCATCGGACCGTATTCGCTCGTGACGCAGCAGCCGCTCGCCGGAAAGGCGCAGTTCGGCGGCCAGCGTTTCGGAGAAATGGAAGTGTGGGCGCTGGAAGCGTATGGCGCCGCGCACACGCTGCAGGAGATCCTGACCGTCAAGTCCGACGACGTGAATGGTCGCAGCCGCGTGTACGAGGCGATCGTGAAGGGCCAGAATCTGCCAGAGCCGGGGATTCCGGAGTCGTTCAACGTGCTCGTGAAGGAATTGCAGGCGCTTGGAATCTGGGTGCACCTGGGCGCGACAGGCGAGAACGGCATGAACGGCAACGGCACCGGGGAGGATTGATAAATGATTGACTTTCGCAGCGTGCGCGAGCAGAGAAGCTCCGCATTCGACTTCATTCAGATCCGCATCGCTTCTCCGGAAGAGATCCGCGGCCCCAAGGACCCGAAGGAGCGCGAGCGCCACGAGATGCAGGGGCTCCGCAACTGGTGGTCGTGGGGCGAGGTCACCAAGCCGGAGACGATCAACTACCGCTCATTCAAGCCCGAGAAGGATGGGCTCTTCTGCGAGCGCATCTTCGGTCCCGTAAAGGACTGGGAGTGCCATTGCGGGAAGTACAAGCGCATCCGCTATCGCGGCGTGATCTGCGATCGTTGCGGCGTCGAGGTGACCCTGTCGCGCGTCCGTCGCGAGCGCATGGGGCACATCGAGCTCGCCGTCCCCGTCGCGCACATCTGGTTCTTCAAGACGCTGCCAAGCCCGATGGGCAATCTCCTCGACATCACGCTGCGTGATCTCGAGAAGATCATCTACTACTCGAACTACGTCGTCATCGAGCCCGGCTCGCAGGAAGTCGAGCCGAACCAGCTCCTCGACGAAGATGAATTTTTGAACCTGCGCGAGAAGGCGAAGTCGGAAAACGACGACGCGTTCAAGGCCGACATCGGCGCGCCCGCGGTTCGCGAGCTGCTCAAGCGGCTCGACATCGACACCATCTCCGAGGAACTGCGGACGGCGGTCGCGGTCGAGACGTCGCAGCATCGTAAGAAGCAGATGCTCAAGCGCCTCAAGATCGTCGATGCCTTCCGCGGCTCCGGCGATGCGGGCGGCGTGCGCAACAAGCCCGAGTGGATGATCCTGGATGTCATCCCGGTCATTCCGCCGGATCTGCGTCCGCTCGTTCCGCTCGATGGCGGCCGCTTCGCCACGTCGGACTTGAACGATCTGTATCGCCGAGTGATCAACCGCAACAACCGACTGCAGAAGCTGATTCTGCACCGGGCGCCGGAAGTCATTCTGCGCAACGAGAAGCGCATGCTGCAGGAAGCGGTCGACGCGCTGTTCGACAACGGCCGTCGCTCGAAGGCGATTCGTGGTCGCGGCAAGCGTCCGCTCAAGTCGCTCTCGGACATGCTGAAGGGCAAGCAGGGCCGGTTCCGTCAGAACCTGCTCGGCAAGCGCGTGGACTACTCGGGTCGTTCGGTCATCGTCGTTGGTCCGGAGCTCAAGCTGCACCAGTGCGGACTGCCGAAGGCGATGGCGCTCGAGCTGTTCAAGCCGTTCATCATCCACAAGCTCGTCGACAAGGGAATCGCCGAGACGGTGAAGCGCGCCAAGAAGATCGTGGAGCGCGAGTCGCCGGAGGTATTCGAGATTCTCGAAGAGATCATCAAGGATCACCCGGTGATGCTCAACCGCGCGCCGACGCTCCACCGCCTGGGCATCCAGGCGTTCGAGCCCGTGCTCGTGGAAGGGAAGGCGATTCGAATTCACCCGCTCGTGTGCGCGGCGTTCAACGCCGACTTCGACGGTGACCAGATGGCGGTGCACGTGCCGCTGTCGTTCGAGGCGCAGCTGGAGTGCCGCCTGCTGATGCTGTCGTCGAACAACATTCTGAAGCCGTCGGACGGACGTCCGGTGGCGGAGCCGAGCCAGGACATCGTGCTGGGCTGCTACTTCCTGACGAAGGCGCCGGCGGACTTCGACGCGAAGGTGAAGAACGCGCCGAGGCTGACGACGGTGGCGGAGGCGGAGGTCGCGCTCGCGCTCAACCGTGCGACGTTCCACACGCCGGTGCGGTACCTGGTGGACGACGTGCAGGGCAAGCGGTGGGAGAACACGACGGTTGGCCGCGTGATCTTCAACAGCATCGTGCCGACGGCGCTCGGGTATCAGAACCGCGACATGAAGAAGAAGGCGCTCAGTGAGCTCGTGTTCGAGGCGTACCGGCAGGAAGGACTGTCGAGTACGGTGCAGTTCCTCGACCGTCTCAAGGAGTTCGGGTTCAGGTACGCGACGAAGGGCGGCGTGTCGATCGGAATCGAGGATCTCGAGATTCCAGTCGAGAAGGAGACGCTGCTGGCGGAAGCCGAGGAGCGCGTCGAGCGCTTCCAGCGCGCGTACAACACCGGAAACATCACGAACGGTGAGCGCTACAATAAGGTGATCGACACGTGGACGCACGCGAACAACGACGTGGCGGACGCGATGGTGAAGGCGATGCGGGAGTCGAAGAACGGCTTCAACCCCGTCTTCATGATGTTCGATTCCGGCTCGCGAGGCAGCCGCGATCAGATCCGCCAGCTGGCGGGGATGCGCGGACTGATGGCGAAGCCGCAGAAGAAGCTGACAGGAGGCATCGGCGAGATCATCGAAAGCCCGATCCGCTCGAACTTCCGTGAAGGATTGTCGGTGCTCGAGTACTTCATCTCGACGCACGGCGCGCGAAAGGGATTGGCGGATACGGCGCTCAAGACGGCCGACGCCGGTTACCTGACGCGTCGTCTGGTGGACGTCGCGCAGGACGTGACGATCACCGAAGAGGATTGCGGCACGATCCTCGGTCTCGAGGTCGGCGCGCTGAAGGAAGGGGAAGATGTGATCGAGCCCCTCTCGGAGCGCATTGTCGGCAACGTGGCTGCAGAGGACGTCGAGGATCCGCACGAGGTCGACGAGTCGGGACGCCGCACGCTGCTGGTCGAGGCGGGCGAGCTGATCGACGAGGAGACGTCGCGTGCGATCGAGGATTCGGGGATCGAGACGGTTCGGATTCGCTCCGTGCTCACGTGCGAGGCGAAGCGTGGTCTCTGCCAGATGTGCTACGGCAGAAATCTCGCGACGATGGCGATGGTCGATCTCGGCGAGGCGGTGGGAATCATTGCGGCGCAGTCGATCGGCGAGCCGGGCACGCAGCTGACGCTTCGGACCTTCCACATCGGCGGCACCGCGGCGCGTATCGCGGAGCAGACGGCGCGGAAGTCGAAGGTTGCGGGAACGGTGGAGTATGGCGAGCGGTTGGTGTTCGTCACCAACCCCGAGGGACAGCGCATCGTCACCTCGTACGAAGGAGACATCATGATTCGCGCGAGTGCCGAGGAGAATTCGGCGATCGTCTCGCGCTTCCAGGTGCCGCTCGGCGCGTTCCTGATGGTGAACGATCGCGCGGAGATCAAGAAGGACGGAGTGGTGTTCACGTGGGATCCGTATACCACGCCGATCATCGCGGACGTCGAAGGAACGATCCGGTTCGTCGATCTCGTCGAGGAGGAGTCGCTGAGTGAGGAGCTCGATGAGCTCACCGGTCTGCGGCAGCGCGTCGTGATCGAGGATCGAGAGAAGAAGCTCCACCCGCACATCGAGATCATTCAGGAGAAGGGCGGGAAGGAGAAGCGTCTGCGCGACTTCGTCGTACCGGTTGGGGCTCAGCTGATCGTGCAGGATGGCATGCGCGTGTCGGCCGGAACCATTCTGGCGAAGATCGGACGAGAGGCGTACAAGACGCGCGACATCACGGGTGGTCTGCCGCGAGTCGCCGAGCTGTTCGAGGCGCGCCGTCCGAAGGATCCGGCGACGATCTCGGAGATCGACGGCGTCGTGCGCTTCGGCGAGATCAAGCGCGGCAAGCGCGAGATCTTCGTGCAGCCGTTGATGGAGACGGGCGACGGCGTGTTTGCGGTGGACGAGACGCAGCCGGCGCAGCTGTACGAGGTGCCTGCCGGTAAGCACCTGCGCGTGCACGAGGGCGACCGCGTGCGAGCTGGAGATCGTCTGTCCGAGGGCCCGGTGAATCCGCACGACATTCTGCGGATCAAGGGACCGAGGGCGGTGCAGGAATATCTGTTGAACGAAGTGCAGGAGGTGTATCGCCTGCAGGGTGTGAAGATCAACGACAAGCACATCGGCGTGATCGTGCGTCAGATGCTGCAGAAGGTTCGGGTGCTCGAGCCTGGGGAGACCCAGATGCTCGAGGGCGAGCATGTCGACAAGGCGGTGTTCCGGGATACGAACGAGCGCTCGAAGCAGGGCGACGAGAGTCCGGCCACTTCCGAGCCGCTGCTGCTCGGCATCACGAAGGCGAGTCTCACGACGCAGTCGTTCATTTCGGCGGCTTCGTTCCAGGAGACGACGCGCGTGCTCACCGACGCTGCGATTCGCGGCGCGAAGGACGATCTGCTCGGCTTGAAGGAGAACATCATCATCGGTCACCTCATTCCGGCCGGTACCGGGCTGTATCGGTACCAGGAAGTGGACATCGAGGGGATCGACATTCCCGTGGCGCCGGAGCCCGTTGTGGAGCCGTTGCCGGAGGCGTCGTTCGCGGCGCTGTTGACGGGTGGGGTGGGGAATCTCGCTGGCGGCGGCTCGTTGCCGTTCGGCGACGACGAGGAGTAGCAGGGATTTAGGCACTTCGGGCGCCGGCGGAGGAGAGCCGGCGTGCGGAGGGCCGTGTGTAATGCTTGACTCTCTCGGATGGCTCGCGTAATTTTGGGGGCTATCTGTCTATCTTCGCGTATTACCTAAGGTTATGCCGACTATCAACCAGCTCGTCCGGCGCAGTCGCCAGGACGTTGAAAAGAAGGAAAAGGCGCCGGCGCTCAAGGGGAATCCCCAGAAGCGTGGTGTGTGCACGCGCGTGTACACGACGACGCCGAAGAAGCCGAACTCCGCGCTTCGGAAGGTTGCGCGTGTGCGTTTGACGAACGGGTTCGAAGTGACGGCGTACATTCCTGGTGAGGGGCACAACCTGCAGGAACACTCGATCGTGCTCATTCGCGGCGGCCGTGTGAAGGATCTGCCGGGCGTTCGTTATCACATCGTTCGCGGAACGTTGGACGCCTCGGGCGTGAACGGCCGCAATCAGAGTCGGTCCAAGTACGGCACGAAGAAGCCGAAGGCCGGCGCAGCAGGAGGTAAGAAGTGAGCCGTCGCTCTAAAGCGGTGAAGCGTACGATTCTTCCCGACGCCCGCTACGATAGCCAGACCGTTTCGAAGTTCATCAACACGCTGATGCTCGAGGGCAAGAAGTCCACGGCTGAGGGAATTTTCTACAGCGCGATGGACCTCGTTGAATCTCGTACGGGTCAGCCTGGGGTGAATGTGTTCAAGGCGGCGCTGCAGAACATCAAGCCGGTCGTCGAAGTGAAGAGCCGGCGAGTTGGTGGTGCGACGTACCAGGTGCCTGTCGAGGTTCGGCCGGAGCGTCGGACTGCGCTGGGGATGCGGTGGCTCATGCAGTATTCGCGTGAGCGTAGCGAGAAGTCGATGGCGGAGAAGCTTGCGGCTGAGGTGATAGCGGCGAGCAAGGGAGAAGGGAATTCGGTGAAGAAGAAGGACGATACGCACCGGATGGCCGATGCGAACAAGGCGTTTGCGCATTATCGGTGGTAGTGCGGTAGGCGCGACGAGTTCGATAGACGAAACCCCGCTTGGTGCTGATGCACTGAGCGGGGCTTTCTTTTCGGCCGTAAGGTTGCGATCAATCATCTTGTTCGAAGGAGTGGTGACTCGGCAGTTGAGCGCAAAGCGACCTTAATGAGAGAGAGATCGTGCATCCCATTTACTCATTCATCGCACGTAAGGTGGAACAGGCTGCGGATAAATCTCTCTCTGCGGAAGGAATAACAAGCCGCATTGAGGTGCCAAGTTTCCCAGCCGAAGTGAAACTCGTTGTCGTCGCTGAATTTGTTATTGCCGAAGCCGACTTGGAATCCGACTCGATTGTATCGGTGCACATCCTTTACGAGGACCAGCGTGAGCTGGTCTGCATACGATCGGGACCAATCTCTTTCGAGCGCCAGGCGGCAGCAGAAGAGAATCGTCCCAAATACATGACGGTGCCGATTCCGCTTACAGTTCACTTCCCGTCAGCTGAAACGTGGACCTTTGATATTCGGCACAATGGCGTAAGCTGGTCTCGACTGCCTTACACCACTGCACTACAGCCAAGAAGTCGGCTTCGACTGACTTAGCTGGAGCTGCCACGCGAGACTCTGCGTCTCACGATTTGTTGCAGGCAAAACATTGATGGGTGAGCGTATCCAACTATGTCTCAGAGGTTCATGACTGATTTCATTCCGGAACATTTTGTTCGTGGAAATGCATCGGCCGACTCTCTCGATGCGCCTGAATTCTTAGGTTGGTTCGTCGGCAACTTCGTCGACTTCGCGAAGCGCAAAGCGAATCCCATTTCAGATGCTGTGGCGCAGCAAAGATTTGGAATAAGGCATTCTCGCGGTCCCGAAGTGAAATGGGCACTGCACTCTGCGGGTCAGATCAGGCCTGACGGATGGAGCGGACTCACGCCTGGGATCACGCTTGGGATTCTGATTTCTGGTCGATTTGAAATCGAACACCGAGCGGCATCTGGTTCTGTGTGCAAGGAGACACTGTCGAAGCAAGGTGACTATGTGATGTGGAATGGCGCTCTGCTTAGTCACACGTGGCGTGCGATAGAGGACTCAGTGATGCTTACCGTTCGCTGGCAATCGCTTTGACCGCACGATTCGAGATCTGCGATGAATGAGAAGATATTAGCGGTCTTCATGTGGCCATCCGTAGTAGTGGTGTTGGGCACGATGGCCATGATTACGTTCCGTGCCGAGCTTCGAAATTTCCTCGGACGAACGCAGAGCGTCGGTAAGGGGTGGCTCGTTGCCACTCCCATCGATCAGAAGGCAATTGCAGCTCAACCAGAAGGAGTGCAAGAACTACTGCAGGCGTTTGATAGCCAATTGATGCGTGAACAGGAGGCGAGCATTAGGGCGGACCTTTCTTCGCGAAAACTCGAGGGGCACCCTGAAGTGGAGAAAATTCTTATCAGACATCTGGCGGCCGTTCAAATTTCGCTAGCGTTTGAACAGACCTATTCTATCATATGGGGTGGACAGGTTGCATTGCTAGAAACATTGAACCAGTTGGCAGGAGGAGTCGATCGTGCGGAGATTCAGGCCATCTATGAGAAGGAATACCGAGGTGTACAGCCGTTTTATCGAGATGTGACTTTTGAGGCTTATCTCCAGTTTCTTACTGCGCACTTGCTCGTGCGCGATGACGGCAATCGATTGCACATCTCAGTAGTAGGACGGGAGTTTCTAAAATGGATCGTTGATCAGGGCAAGCAGAAGCGCAATATTGGATAGTCAATGGTCGCGGATGTTGAGAAGGATTTTGACGAGCACTCATCTTCCAGGCGATATGAGGCGCCCGAACTTGCGTCGGCATCTTGACCTTTGCTCGTCTCATTGCGCGCTCTCTCATATCGCGACCATACCCATGAGCGGTACGACGCGCTGAAGAATTTCGCGGCGAGCACCCCGCTGGTGCCGATGCACTGAGTGGTGGTGTGCTCGTGGCGATCGCAATCTATTAGTCTGAACAGCGCGCGTTGAGGACCAAGTGTTATCCGTGGAATTGCGCTCTAACCACGTTTCGTTCTCGCACGAAACTGCGCCCTCTCGCGAACCGACTTCCGTTGACGCGTTTCCTCGGTGGTACGACGGCTACTGGGGACACTATTCGGCCCATTTTTCAGAGTCGTTGTTCGCTTCGTTCCCGTCGAAGATCAATGGGAACGCATCGACGTCACGGGCCGTTGCGACAGATAATTCGGATCTGGCGCACGTCTCGACTTCGCGCAGTACCACACAGGTGCGGGCAACGTCACGGTCACGTCCTTCGCGGACGTGAGCGAATGGCTGACACACTGTGAATATCTGAGGCGACCAAGCACTCTTCGATGAAAGTGATTTTGGGAAGCATCCATCCACCTTCGAGCGCCTTCGTACAGGTGACCTTGAAGACCTCGCGGTCTGGGTACGGCGAGAGACGCTCGAGCTCGAGACGGATGCGGAATAGTCTCGGGATACTGCGTCGAGAAAGGGGAGCTCGACGGTCGTCACGGGTGGGTTGCTTTTCGCGAGAATGATAAGGCGTCCTGTTCGAGCCGGCATGCGGCATCGATAAGAGCGCGGTTCGCTCACTCGAAGACGCGAAAGGGGAATACACCCCGGAGTTCGGGGTGGACAGGAACGCGAAGCGATTCGCATACGCCGGCTATTTCACGGTGCAAAAAACGCTCGCTGCGGGCGCGCGTGGAAAGGTTGCGTCGTCATGACTGAATAACGACTGAGAGGATTCCATGTTCGTAGGCCACTACGGCGTCTCCTTCGCCGCCAAACGCTCCTCCCCCGCCATCCCCCTCTGGACGCTCTTCCTCGCCGTCCAGCTCCTCGACATCGTCTGGGCCCCGCTCGTCCTGCTCGGAGTCGAGAAAGTGCGCATCATCCCCGGCGCGCCGCCTACGACCGCACTCGACTTCTACTACATGCCCTACACGCACGGCCTCACTGGCGCGCTGGCATTGTCCGTCGTCGCCGCCCTTGCGTACCACACGCTCAAGCACAACGCCAGCACCCGCGCGAGCCTCATCGTCGGCCTCGCCGTGCTCTCACACTGGGTCCTCGACTTCATCGTGCACGTTCACGACCTGCCGCTGATCGGCAACTCGATGAAAGTCGGACTCGGCCTCTGGAACGCGCCCGCGATCTCGCTCGCACTCGAGACTCTCGCTCTCTTCGGTGGGATGTGGTACTACCTCCGCGGCCGAATGAGGCAGTCGATCGGCACGATCGTATTCTGCGTCTTTCTGTTCGTCGTGCAGGCATTCTCGACGTTTAGCCCGCCACCGAACTCAATGATTGGCATCGCGATCTCGGCGATCGTCGGGTACCTCGCTTTCGCGGCGGTGATCTGGTGGCTGGAGGATCGGCGCCCAGCGCCACTAGCCGCGCGGTCCTAATGCTCCCCGCTCAACCTCGCCACCCGCTCCTTCGCATCCCTCACGATCGGCTGCAGTTCCCCATCCGCGTCCTTCCATAGCGCGATCAGCTTCGCGTAATTCTCCCGCGCCTTCGCGCGATTGCCCTTCGCCTCGTACAGCTCTCCCAGCCGCTGGTAGCTCGCCGCCAGATAGTTCGCGTCGGCGAATACGCGATACACCCCGCCGAAATTCTGGAATCGCTCGAAGGCGACGCGGGCGGAGTCGGGCTGCGAGAGCTTTATGAAAGTCTGGCCGAGCTCGAAGTAGCCGCACGTCGCACAAATGTTGTCCTGCGTCGACGCGCGAAAGGCAGTCGCGGCTTCTGCGAAACGTCCTTTCGCGTACGCGATCTGCCCGGCCGCGGCGAATCGATCCGGATCCCCGGCGCGGACCCCCGCCGGCACCGCGCGCGCATACTCGGCCATCAAACGCTCGGCCTCATCCGGTTGGCCGGCCAACGCGTACGTGACTGCGAGCTGCGAATACGGCCGATCGTTCGCGTCGAGCGTCGCCAGCGGATGTCTGGCGAGTGCTTCAGTCACAATCGCGATCGCATCCGCCGGCCGGTTGCGATACCGCAGGTCGAGTTGCGCGAGCTCAATGCTTCGTGTCAGCGACTGGTCGACGGAACCGCGCTCCTCGTGAAGCGCGGCGCTCGACCGAAGCTGGCGCTCGGCCTCCGCGATTTTTCCCTGTGTGGCCGCAAGCATCCCGCGATCCTGCGCGGCCTTCGCCTGCCAATATTTGCTCCCGCGCTGCGCGCTCGCGAGCGTTTCGGCACGCTGCGCCGCGAGCGCGTAGTCGCCCTTCCAGGCCGCGACCCCGAAGCTCGCGTCCATCCGATTCGGATCACGTGGCAACGCCCGCGCCCACCTGGCGAGTGTCGTTTCCGCGGCCGCCGTCTTTCGCTGAAGCAACTGGGTCCGGATCGCGTGAAACGGACAGTTCGCGAACAGTCCCCGATCGATGCAGGCGACGGCGAGACTCTCCGCTTCCGCGTATTGCCCGTTGTTGCCGAGCGTGATCGCCAGGTTGTTTTGCGCGATGTCGTTGTCGGGGTCGATCGCCAGCATCGCCCGGTACGCGGCAATCACCTTTGGAGGATCGTGATCCACGAGGTCGAAATAGCTGGCGATCGTCGCCTGCTTCTCGAGCTCACTCAGCCGGTCGCGATGCTGATACGCGTGTGTCGCCGCCGCTGCCGACTGCGCGAACGACCCTCCGGTGTTGCCGATCAGCATCGCCAGCTTCCGCCAGGCCATCGCAAAGCCCGTGTCAATCGAGGTCGCCTGCTGCATCAGCGGAATCGCATCTTCCTCTCGCCCCCCGTCAGAGAGCCGTATTCCCTGCGAATACTTGCGCAGCGCCTCGAGCGACCCCGTCGTCACGTGCGCGAGTGGCTGGTCCGCGCGAATGGTCACCAGCGACTCGCCGATGCGCTCGCGCAGTGATCGCGACAACAAGTCGATTGCGGGGATCAACTCCGCGTCGCTCGCAGCTGTCTCTCTGAGCGCGGTGAGCACGGAACCGTCCGTCGTCGAAATGACCTTGGCCGACAGCACATAGCTCTTTCCCACCGGAGCGATCTCGCCGGAGACGACGGCGGGCACGCCTTCGCGCTGCGCGAGCTGGCTCGCAAGCGCAGGCGTCATTTTCGACGTCGCCGGCATCTTCATGCGCTCGAGCGCGCTCGCCACCGCCTCTCCGTCCAGTAGCTTCACCGTCTGCGACTGCGAGAGGTCGACGCGCAGCGCCTCGGTGAGCGTCGGCCCGAGCGTCGAATCGGAGGTGCGATTTTCGAATTCCGCGAGGAGAATCGGCTGCCGGTCCTTGATGAGCCCCTTCGCCTGCAATGTGCCGATCGATCCGACCCCGAGCACGCGCATCGCCGAGTAGCCGACGACGACCGCCGTGAGTGAGCCGAAGGCGAGGCCGCCGCCGAGGATCGCCTTGCGCCAGGTGAAGTGCTTCGACATGCCGGCATCGGGCACTCGATACGTCCCCGTCGCTGCGGCGAGTACGCGCTCGCGTTCCTTGCGCCCGGTGATGAGCATGATCGGCAGCCCGACCGCGAGCAGCACGACGGCGCCGGGGAACACCCAGTCCGGCAGCCCCAAACGCTGTCGCAGCACGTAGACCACCGCGAGCACCGCGATCGACGCGAGCGCGAACAGCATCGTCACGCGCATCGGATGCGCGCGCCGGAGCGCCGCCTCCGCGCCCGAGGTGAATGCCGTCGCCCTCGTCGCCCCCGTCGGCGCCATCCCGCCACTTGGCGTCGCCATCGCCTGGAGCTGGGTCAGCATCTCCGCGGCGGTCTGCACGCGATCGGCCGGCTTCTTCTCGAGGCAGCGCATCACGAGCGCGTTGAGCGCCGGCGATACACTCGTGCGCTGCCCGCTGAGCGGCGCTGGCGGGAGCGTCACGTGGGCGGCCAACACCTGTTGCGGCGACATCCCGCTGAATGGCGGACGTCCGCACAACATCTCGTACGCCATCGCGCCCACGGCGTAGAGATCCGCGCGATGGTCGACGTTCGGATCGGCGGCGGCCTGTTCGGGCGCCATGTATGCGGGCGTGCCGAGCGCGACGCCGAGCGACGTGAGCGACGACGAGCCGCTCGAGACGCTCATCGCCTTCGCGACGCCGAAGTCCGTGACCACCGCGTGCTGCCCGCTGATGAGCACGTTGTCGGGCTTGATGTCGCGGTGTACCACGCCGCGCGCGTGCGCGTACGCGAGCGCGTCCACGACATCGCGCAGCACGCGCACCGCGTCGCTCACCGGCATCTCGCCCTCGCGCGCGAGCTTCGCGCGCAACGACTCGCCCTCGACGAGCGGCATCGTATAGTAGAGGAGATCGCCGGCCTGTCCGGCCGCGAGCACCGGCACGATGTGCGGATGCTGCAACGAGGCCGCGAGCTGAATCTCCCGACGAAAGCGCTCGATGTTGACGCTCGCCGCCATCTCGGGCGGGAGCACCTTCACGACGACGCTTCGTCCAAGCGCCGTCTCCTTGGCGAGGAAGACGTGCGACATGCCGCCGCCACCGAGCTCGCGCTCGATGCGGTACGTGTCGCCCAGGGCGGCCTGCAGCCGCTCGACGAGGTCTGACATTGCGCACCAATGTAGGGACGCGGGCACTCCGGCGCGAATGGGCTGGCAAGGCCAGGGGGGAGGAGGCACGGCCTGATGGCCGCCACCGTCCTGAGCTACGGCGAGGACGGGCTGCGTCGAGCGCTCGCGTCGCTGAAATAATCTCTTGAATTCAAGATATTTTTCGCGGGTTTGGTTGCTCCCGGTCGACATGTCGGTCGAATCGGGTCGCTGACGTCTGCAGTGACTTATCTGGTTAATGGCCCTTTACATCGCGGTGCACTTGTTCGCATCGTGGCATCCGCATGCAAAGCGATGACTTCGACATCCAGCCCGGCCTCTCCTACGGCACGTGGCTCCACTCCGAGATCGTCGACGGATGCGCCATCGAGTCCACCGGGTGGGCGCCCGAGCGCGTCGAGCGCGTCGCCGCGCGCCTCCAGAGCGTCGTGCCCGAGGGCCAGCGATTCGTCGTCATCGCGCCGTGGATGAACACCGTCACCGCGTTCACCGCGCCCGGGAAATACATCTACTTCTCGCGCCGGCTCCTCGAACGCCTTCCCGATGACGACAGCGTGGCGTTCGTCATAGCACACGAGATCGCGCATCACGAGCTCGGACATCTGCGGATCTTCCCGCACTGGCTTGCCGCACTCGCTCGCGTGAGCAACGGCTGGGTCGCAGCGGCATCCGTGCAGGCGTTCGATCGCATGCTGTACGGCCCCGAGCACGAGAGCGCCGCGGATCATCGCGCCCTCGATCTCTGTCTCGCCGCTGGATTCGACGGGAAGAAGTGCAGCCATGCCTTCGACATTCTCGAGCAGCACGCGCTCGATATGGGCGACGCCGAGGGGACGTTCGGGCTGGATACGAGCGACGACGACGAGGAGACCGCCGAAACACCGTGGACCACGAAGCTGCGCACGTGGACCCGGGAGCGCATGCGCGGCTATCCTGCGACGCAGAGCCGTCGCGAAGCACTTCTCCACTATCTCGAATTCCGAACCGCGACGCCCGTCCCGACTGCACCCCGTCCAGGATTTTCGTGAGCCTGCGGGCGCTCTGCTCGCGGAAACCGCGGGCTTCCGCGCAACGTACGTGGAGAATGCAAAGAACCTACGCGATTCTCGCCGCGGTCGGACTGCTCGCGTCCAGTCCAGCAGCCGCGCAGGGAAGTCGCCTCGACGCCGCTCTCTCGCGCCGAGTCGACTCCGTCTTCGCCGCCTACGCCACCGACTCGACCCCCGGCTACGCCCTCGGCGTCATCCGCAACGGGCGCCTCATCTACGCCAAAGGCTACGGCCTCGCGAATCTCGACGATCGCATCCCGATCACTCCGCGCACGGCCTTTCACATCGCGTCGCTCTCGAAGCAGTTCACCGCTTCCGCGATCGCGCTCCTCATCCTCGACAAGAAGCTCTCTCTCGAAGCGCCGGTCGAGCGTTTTTTTCCCGAGGTGAAGAAGTACAACGCCGATTTGCGCATCAAGCATCTGATGTACTTCACGAGCGGCCTTCACGACTACACGACGCTGCCGCGCGCGAACAAGGATCCCTGGTTCTCGCCGTACTACTTCACGATCGACGACGCGATCGCCACGAGCCTCGGCGCCGAGTCGCTCGAGTTCGCGCCCGGCTCGAAGTGGGAATACTCGAACGTCGACTTCATGCTGCTGGCGAAGATCGCCGAGCGAGTGAGCGGCATGCCACTGTCCGCGTTCCTGCAGCAGCGCATCTTCAGCCCGCTCGGCATGCGGCACTCGTCGCTCAACGATGACGCGACGCTCGTCGTCCCCAATCGCGCGACGGGCTACGCCCTGAGGTCCGATTCGGGAGTTCGGGCGCAGCTCGCCAGCGTCGGCGTCGCCGTCCGCCCCGGCCCCGGCTACATCCGCTTGGTGCGCAACTCACCGCACTACGGCGGCAGCGGGGTGTTCACCACGATCGAGGACTTCGCGAAGTGGGACGCCGAGTTCGACTCACCCCGCGTGCTCGGCCCCGCCTTTGTCGCGCAGATGATGCACCGCGAAAAGTTCGCGCACGACAAGGACAACGACGCGTTCGGCCTCGTGATCGGAGATTTCGAGGGCAGGGAGATGGTGTGGTTCTCGGGCGGGGATCTCGACGGATCCACGTATTTCGCGCGGCTGCCGAAAGAGCGTCTCACCGTCGTCTGCTTCTCGAACATGCCAACGGGCGACGCCGAGGGGCGAGCGAAGGCCGTTCTCGCGATTCTTCTCGACTCTATCCGCACATCTCAACGTCCACACCCCCTGTAGCACCCGCGCATCGCCCGTTGCGCAGCCCCACCCCCGCCGCGCCTCTGCCCCCGCGCTCCAGCCCCTTACGCTACTGAATCCCCCCTCTACGCCTCGCGCCCCCTACGCCGCAGGCTATTATTCACCCTGGGGATGGCACGTTCGGTGCGCCTACGCCCCCCAAAGCGGCCTAAACGCAGGAGCGGGGTACTCTAGTATTGAGCGCCCGGCCCCTCTCGCCGCATCCGCGCCGGTCGACGTCGTACTGTCCGTCTCAGGGGAGTAGATGCTGCCAGTTCCCAATCCGAAAGTCCTCTTCAAGTCCATGTCCGACGGAGCCGTGCTGTTCTCCACGGACAACGAGGTCTATTTCGGTCTCAACAGCGTGGGTGCGCGCGTCTGGGAGCTCCTCCCACCGGTCTGCGCGACCTTCGACGAGCTGTGTACTCGCCTTTCCGCCGAGTACCCGGAAGTCGATCGCTCGATCATCGAAACCGACGTCAAAGAGCTGCTTGGCGACCTGACAGCGCACAAACTCGTCGCCGTCCGCGTGGAGGGGCAGAATGACCAGTCGAGCGCGACCCGCGTTCCTGCGAAGGCTGGCAAGGCTTAGCGCTCGCGACTGGCTCGATATCGCCGAAGCGCAGATCGAGCTCCTCGTCGCAAAAATCATCGTCGCCACCCGCCGCACCGGAGAGCTCGTCTCCCGCGCGCCACTTGATCCATTCGGCGACGACTCCACGCCCCTCGCACCCAGCGCCAACGTCGACCCCCGCCCCGAGCAACTCGCGCTCGCGGTCGGGCGCGCGGCCGAAAACGGCGTCTTCCGCCCGCTCTGCCTCGTGCGCGCCGTCGCCCTCAAGCGCCTCCTCGATCGGCACGGCTTCGACGGCAGCGTCGTCAAGATCGGCGTGCGCATGAGCCACGGACGCTTCGCTGCCCACGCGTGGGTCGCGTACGGCGACCAGATCCTCGGCGACCAGGAATGGCACGTGAAGTCGTTCGCCGAGCTGGATGAGATCAGCGTGATGGAACACGCGTGAGCGTCATCATCGCCGTGTTCGGCGACAGCTCTCCCACCCTCGATGACGCGAGCATCACCCGCGCACTCGCGTCGATGCGCGCCGCGCCAGGCGATCGCACCGAAATCTGGCGCGGCAACGGCGCCCTGCTCGCCGTCGCGCGCCAGCCGTGGGAGATGTCGCCGACCTTTTCGGGCGACGCGCTCGTGGTCACCGAGGGAGCGCTCACTGTCGTCGCCGACGCGAGCATCTATTATCGCGACGAGCTCCGCGCCGCGCTCGCACGCGCGCAAATCGCCGCGACAGGCGAGTCGGCGAGCCACCTCATTCTCGCCGCGTATCGCGCGTGGGGCGCGGAGTGCGCCGAGCATCTCGAGGGCGACTTCGCGTTCGTGATCTGGGATGCAAACGCGCGCACCGTCGCGGCCGCACGCGATCTATCAGGGAAGCGCACGCTCTACCATTCGATGCTCGGCAACAGCGCGCTCGTGCTCGCCTCCACTGCCAGCGGCGCGCTCGCGCTCCCCGGCGCGAACACGTCGCTCAATCTCACCGTCATCGCCGAAACGGCGGCGGGGCTGTGGGGCGGGAGCGCGGAGACGTGCTACGAATCGGTGCGCGTGCTGCAGGGCGGGGAGACGCTCACTCGCGCGGACGGCGCGCCGCCGCGACTGCGTCGACACTGGAACCCGCCGCGCGCATCCACGCGCAACTCGCCTCCCTTCGAAGAGGCGGCGATCGAGCTCCGCAAGCTGCTCACGCGCGCGACGACGGAACGGCTCGACGGTGAGGGCGACACGAGCATCTGGCTGAGCGGCGGATGGGATTCGCCCGCGGTATTTGCCGCCGGCGCGCATGCGCTCGATGTCGGGCATAGCACGCACAAGCTGCTCCCCGTGTCGATCAGCTACCCGGAAGGTGACCCAGGCCGCGAAGACGAGCTGATTCGAGAGATCGCGGCGCGGTGGAATGCGCACGTGCATTGGCTCGACATCCAGCACATCCCCTTCTTCGATCAACCCGCCGAGCGCGCGGCGCGGCGCGATGAACCGTTCGCGCACCCGTTCGAGATGTGGCATCGCTCCCTCGCCCGAGGCACTCGCGCAACGCATTCGCGCGTCGCATTAGAGGGCGTCGGAGGCGATCAGCTCTTCCAGGTGTCGGAGGTCTATCTCGCCGATCTCCTTCGCAGCGGCCGCGTCGGCGCGCTCGCGCGCGAGTGGAAGGCGAAGGGGATGACGGACTCCGGCTTCCGGAATTTCTTTCGCTGGGCGATTCAGCCGAACCTGCCACGCCCGGCGCTCGCGCTCGCGCGCACGCTGCGTGGCGGACGACCGCTGGTGTCGTATCTCGAGCGCTCGCTCCCGCCCTGGATCGACTCACGCTTCGCTCGCGCACATTCACTCGACGAGCGCGATCGCCGCTACGCCCCGCGCATCACGCATGGATCACGTGCCGATCGTGAAACAGCCTGGTATCTGTCGCACCAATATTTCCCTCGTGTGTTCGGTGCGGTGTCGACATTCGCGCGCGAAGAGGGCGTCGAGATCCGCTCGCCGCTCTATGACAAACGAGTGATCGAGTTCGCGCTCACGCGCCCGCGCGAGGAGCGCTCCTCGGGCGCGGAGACGAAGAAGCTGCTGCGCGCATCGATGCGTGGGCTGCTCCCCGATTCGATCCTCGCCACGCGCACCCAGCGCACGGGCGTCACGGGCGGCTACTTCGCCCGGTCGATGCGCGAATATTTGCTTGCAATGGTCGAATCGACCTTCGATCACTCAACTCTCGAGCACGCTGGCCTGATCGATGCAAAGGCATATCGGCGATCGGTGAGTGAGTACGCACGCGGAGTGCAAAGTAACTTTGCAGTTGCCTTGTACTTTACGTTACAGGCTGAACTATGGCTGCGGTCACACATCGCGAATGGAACGGCGTCTGCATTGAAAAGTACGCCGTCGCTGCAAACGGCTGTCATAACGGAGAGGTAAATTTCGTTACGGCAAGAAGGTGAGAGAGAACAACGGCCACGCGGGCCGTACTTTCGCCGGGCAAGCGGCTCGGCATCACACGACATTTAGGAGGGTCGGGTGTATCAGAAACCACGTGTGGAACGGTTCGGTACGTTCCGCGAGTTGACCCAGGTCGGCTTCAACGGCACCACGGATGGTTTTACCATCTGCGGTATCGGAAGCGGCAATGAGCTGTGCGGTGGGCCGGGCGCGCCTCCGTGCCGCAACGGTTCGCCGGAAAGCATCAGCTAAGTTTCCGCACCGGTAGTTGTGTGGGAGAGTGCCGGGGATTCCCCGGCAGTCTCCCACGTTGCTTTCGGTCCCTATGAGAAACTATCAGGTGTTCGGCGGCGTCCTGCGCTCCGACATCGAGTTCCCCGAGCTCCGTACAATCGAGAGCGATGCGCCTGATTGGACGCTTCGCTCCACCTCGCACGCGCCGGAGATGAGCTCCGAGGCTCGTCTGGGTGAGGCCGAGGTGATTCCCGGCTTTTTCGTCAAGCTCTACAGCCACGAGCGCGGCTTCCGTTTCGTCTTTGACGACACCGGCATTTTCGACATCACGAACGGCGGCCGCGAGATCAGCTGGACCGCGGGCCCGCACTTCGAGGACTCGTGGGTGCGCGCCGATGTGACCGGGCGCGTGATGGCGGTGGCGCTGCACGCGTCGGGACATCTCTGCTTGCACGGAAGCGCCGTCGCCACGGCTGGCGGCGCGATCGCGTTTCTCGCGCCCAAATTCCACGGCAAGTCCACACTCGCCCTCGCGCTCAGCCGTGCGGGTGCCAGACTCCTCACCGACGACATCCTCCCGGTGAATCCGCGCCCTCCCATTCAGGCCGTTCCGGGTGTACATCAAGTGAAGCTCTGGCAGGACACGGCCACCCACTTCGGCGTCGACCGCGAGCCACCGGCCCCCGGCAACAAGCATCTGGTCCACGACTTCGACGACAACATGCTCTCGAACGATCGCGCGCCACTGGCCGCGGTCTACCTCCTCTCGCCGGTCATCGTCGAGGAGGGAGCGACCGCGCCACCCGTTTCCCGCGCACAGCTGCACGCGGTACCGTCCGCGCTCGCGCTGGTGCGTCATGCCATCATGGGCAGCATGTTGACCGGCAGTGAAGCGCAGCGCGTGGTCGAACGCGCAACCACGGTGGCCGAATCAGTGCCGGTGTATCAGCTCACCGTCGCCGCAGGGATGGAGCGCATCGGCGACACGGTCGACCAGCTGCTCGCCTGGCACGGCGGGGCGGCGGTGGCCGAGGCGCGCGCGTGAGCGGCCTTGCGGCACGCGACGATGCCTCTGCCGCGCACGCGTTGAGCGATCCCTCGCCAGCGGGCGGCGCCGCCAGGCACGCCGTCGTCCTCGACGGCATTTCGAAGTCGTTCCCCGTTCGCCGCACGTGGGGCGAGATGGCGCGTCAGCCGACGCTGCGTCCGCGCGCGCCAGTGCTCCAGAACGTGAGCCTCGCAGTGGCCGAGGGCGAGTTCTTCGGTCTGCTGGGGCCGAACGGCGCGGGGAAGACGACGCTCTTCAAGATGCTCGCGACGCTCGTGCTGCCGGATTCCGGCACGGCGACGGTGGGCGGCTACGATGTGGTCGGCGAAGCATCGAAGGTGCGCTCGGTGCTCGCGCCGGTGATCGCCGACGAACGCTCGCTGTACTGGCGTCTCACCGCGTCGCAGAATCTCGAGTTGTTCGCGAAGCTGCAGGGGATGCGCGGCGCGGCGATTGGCAAGCGCGTGACGGAAGTGCTGGCAATCGTGGGGTTGAGCGACACGAAGGAGAAGATCGTCGCCGCGTTCTCGTCGGGGATGAAGCAGCGGCTGCTCATCGCGCGCGCGCTCGTGGCGCAGCCGCGCGTGCTCCTGCTCGACGAGCCCACGCGCAGCCTCGATCCCATCTCGGCGCGAGGCTTTCGCACGTTCCTTCGCGATGAGATCTCGGGGCGCCAGGGATGCACCGTGCTGCTGGCGACGCACAGCGCCGACGAGGTGCTCGAGCTGTGCACGCGCGTGGCGGTGCTCGATCACGGGCGGCTGCTCGCGACGGGAACGACGACATCGCTGGCGCGCGATCTGGGCGAGGAGCGGTACGCGCTCTACACGCGCGATGCGAATCACCCGGCGCTCGCGGCGCTCGTGCAGCGAGGGATCGTGGGCGCGCTCGCGGTGCGCGGAGATGAGGATGGATGGTCGCGCGTGGAGATGGAGCTCGCCGGCGGGATGGAGCGCGCGTCGCAGGTGGTCGCGATGCTGGGAGAGCAGGGCGTCGTGATCGCGCGCTTCGAGCGAGTGCCGCTGCCGCTCGCGGATCTCATCGATCGAATCGTACGCCGCAGTGCGGAGGGATCGTCCAATGCGTGAGGCACTTGCCCTGATTCAGGCGAGCTGGCGCACGCAGCGCAGCTATCGCGTGTCGATCATTCTCTCGATCCTCTCGCTCGGCGTCACCGTCTTGCCCGTCTATTTCATCTCGAAGGCGCTGCAGCCGTATGCAGCGGCATCGATCGCGAATCAGGGCGGAAATTATTTCGGCTTTCTCGTCATCGGCTTTATCGCGCTGATCTTCGTGAGCACCACGGTGAGCTCGATTCCGGATGCGGTGGGCGCGGGGATCGGGAACGGGACGCTCGAGGCGCTGCTGTCGACGCGCGCATCGATCCCGTCGCTGCTCGCGGGGATGGTCGGCTACAGCTTTTTGTGGACGGCGGTGAAGGCGGTGCTCTTTCTCGCTCTGGCGATGGTGCTCGGGCTGCATCTGTCGCTGGCGGCGTCGCTGAGCGGTATCTTCATTCTCGTGCTCATCGTTCTCGCGCACATTCCGTTCGCGCTCATCGCCGCGTCGCTGGTGCTGGCGTTTCGCACCACGGGGCAGATCCCCAGCATCGTCATGATCGCGTCCGGGCTGCTCGGCGGCGTGTATTGGTCGATGCAGGCGAAGATCATTCCGCCGTGGGTGCACGCGATCGGCGACTACGTGCCGCTTGCCCCGGGACTTCGCGCGCTCAGGCAGACGCTGCTCACCGGCGCGCCGCTGTCGAGCGTGATGCCCGACGTGCTCCTGCTCATCGGCTTCATCGTGATGCTGAACGCGATCGGGCTGATCGCGTTCGTCGAGGCGCTGCGCTACGCGCGCCGCACCGGCACGCTCGCGCAGTACTGAGTGCCGCGATGAGCCTCGCCTCGCTGTCTCCCGAAGCGCAGCTGCTGCTGCTCACCGCTGGCGGAGAGAAGAACGATCCGGCAATTCGCGCGCTGCTCGAGCGTCCGCTCGACTGGGCGAAGCTGAGCTGGCTGTCGGAGCAGGAGCGCGCGACGACGGTGCTCTGGCGGCGGCTGAGCGCGATCGCGCCCCTTCCGAGAGAAGCGGAGCCGCTGCATCGGATGGCAATGGTCTCCGAGTTTCGCATGTCGCACCTCGAGTCACGGATGCTCTCTGCGCTCGATACGATGACGAGGGCGGAGGTCGAGCCGGTGCTCCTCAAGGGCGCGGCGCTCGCGCTCACGGTGTACGGCTCGTTCGTGGCGCGGCCGATGTCGGACGTCGATCTGCTCGTGCGGCGCGAGGACGCGATTCGCGCGCGCGATGCGCTGCTCACCGGTGGCTGGAATGCGGGCGCGGAAAGCGCGCCCGAGTTTTACGAGGGGCATCAGCATCTGCCGCCGCTCGTCGACGCGCACGGCACGGGCACCAGCCTCGAGCTGCACACGTCGCTCTTTTTCGAGGGGCATCCGTTCGCGCTCACGAGCGATGACATTCGCGCGCGTGCGGAGCGCGTGACGGTGCACGGGCGCGCGGTGCTGGTGCCGAGCGTGCACGATCAGCTGCTGCATTTGTGTTTGCACTTCGCGTGGTCGCACATGATGGCGACGGGCGCGTGGCGAGCGTTTCGCGATCTCGATGCGCTCGTGCGCACGGAGCGCGTGGACTGGAAGGAGTTCACGAAGCTGGCGAAGGAGACGCGCGGCGCGAGCGCGTGCTACTGGACCTTTCGTCTGGCGCGCACGCTGGCGGGCGTGGCGGTGCCAGAGTGGGTGGAGCGCACGCTCGCGCCACCGGAGCCGGAGTTCGCGCTGCGGCGACTGGAACAACACTTCACCTATGACCTGCTGCCGACGGAGAACATTTCGCCGTCGCTCTGGCTCACCTATGCGATGTGGCGAGCGGCGCTGCGTCCGCGGTGGAGCGGGCATGGGCGTGTGCGCCCGTGGGATCGCGCGGACGAGCTGCTGGCGGCGGAGCGCCCCGGTCGCGTGGAGCGGCTGCTGCTGCATCTGAAGAATGCGAAGAGCTGGACGCGGTATGCGCGGTTGGTGTTCCTCAGGCCGTAACCAGCGCACTTTCGACCGCTCGAATTTGCGTAACCGTCGGGCATTGACACCGCCGGTAATCCCCCTACATTTCTCAGGCTAACCCACGCCGGGATAGCGCTTTGGGCTGGATTTCCCAGCCTGTGGCAATCCGGTGTGAGTGAAAAATCAAACGTCGCGACCCGGTTCATTGGACTCGTGACGCGCCCTTGGGTCCCCCTTCGCGCAGCAGTGGCGATCGCACCCGGCGGCAGCGGATGGATACCGGTCCCGGTGAGGGACGCCCGGTCCACCCGCGTTTTTGTTGGTGTTTTGATAGTCGACTCGAGAATCCTACGCGAGCAATCGCGACAGCTGAGAGATATGGCACGCACAACCCCGATCGATCGCTACCGGAACATCGGCATCATGGCTCACATCGATGCCGGTAAGACCACCACCACCGAGCGCATTCTCTATTACACAGGGAAGAGCCACAAAATCGGTGAAGTCCACGATGGCGCCGCCACGATGGACTGGATGGAGCAGGAGCAGGAGCGCGGCATCACGATCACGTCCGCCGCGACCACGTGCTTCTGGACCCGTGATGGTATCGAGCACCGGATCAACATCATCGATACGCCGGGACACGTCGACTTCACCGTCGAAGTGGAGCGGTCGCTTCGCGTGCTCGACAGTGCCGTGACCCTGCTCGACTCCGTCGCCGGCGTCGAGCCGCAGACGGAGACGGTGTGGCGCCAGGCGGATCGCTACGGCGTGCCGCGCCTCATCTTCGCGAACAAGATGGATCGCACCGGAGCGAACTTCGAGCGCTGCCTCGAGATGATCCGCAGCCGCCTCACGCGGAACTCCTTCCCGATCCAGCTCCCCGTCGGCTCCGGCGATATCTTCACCGGCCACATCGACGTCATCGAGCGCAAGCAGTACATCTTCGACGACGAATCACTCGGCAAGACGTTCACCGTCACCGAGGTGCCCGAGGCGTATCACGACGCGACCGAGAAGGCGCGCCGCGAAGTGATCGACGCCGCCGTCGCGCACGACGAGACGCTCATCGAGAAGTATCTGGGCGGCGAAGAGCTGACCAACGACGAGATCCGCCACGCGATTCGTACGGCCACGGTGGGCAACCACATCGTCCCCGTGCTCTGCGGCGCCTCGTTCAAGAACAAGGGCGTGCAGGCATTGCTTGACGCAGTCATCGATTTCCTCCCCTCGCCGGTAGACATCGCGCCGATGAAGGGACACGTCATGGGCGACGACACGACGTTCGAGGAGCGTCCGGCGAGCGACGAGACGCCGTTCGCGGGGCTCGCGTTCAAGATCGCGACCGACCCGTTCGTCGGTAAGCTGACTTACGTGCGCGTCTACTCGGGCACGCTCGGCGCCGGTTCGTACGTGTTCAACTCGACGAAGGACAAGCGCGAGCGCGTCGGCCGTCTGCTCCAAATGCACGCCAACAAGCGCGAGGAAATTCAGGAAGTGCGCGCCGGCGACATCTGCGCGGTGATCGGGCTCAAGGACACGCGCACCGGCGACACGCTGAGCGATGACGCGCACCCGGTGATCCTCGAGGCGATGAAGTTCCCGGCGCCGGTCATCGACGTCGCGATCGAGCCGAAGACGAAGGCCGACCAGGACAAGCTCGCGATCGCGCTCCAGAAGCTGTCGGAAGAAGATCCGACCTTCCGCGTCCACACGGATCCGGAAACGTCGCAGACGATCATCTCCGGCATGGGCGAGCTGCACCTCGAGATCATCGTCGATCGTATGCAGCGCGAGTTCAAGGTCGACGCGAACGTCGGTCGCCCGCAGGTCGCGTATCGCGAGACGATCAAGAAGAAGGTCGAGAAGGTCGAAGGGAAGTTCGTCCGCCAGACCGGTGGTAAGGGTCAGTACGGCCACGTTGTGATCAACCTCGAGCCAGGCGAGCCGGGCACCGGCTACGTGTTCGAGGACAAGATCGTGGGCGGTGTCGTGCCGCGCGAATACATCGGACCGGTGGAGCAGGGCATCAAGGAAGCGCTCGAGAACGGTATTCTCGCGGGCTATCCGGTGGTCGACGTGAAGGTGCAGCTGATCTACGGCTCGTACCACGACGTCGATTCCAGCGAAATGGCGTTCAAGATCGCGGGCTCGATGGCGTTCAAGGAAGCGGCCAAGCGCGCGCATCCGATCATTCTCGAGCCGATGATGAACGTCGAGGTCGTCGTCCCCGATGCGTACATGGGCGACATTCTCGGAGATCTGTCCTCACGCCGCGGCAAGATCGGCGGCATGACGCAGCGCGGCGAGGCGCAGGTCGTCGACGCGAGCGTTCCGCTCTCCGAGATGTTCGGCTACTCCACCAAGCTGCGCTCGCAGTCGCAGGGCCGCGCGGTGTACTCGATGGAGTTCAGCCACTACGAGGAAGTGCCGAAGTCGAAGGCGGACGAGATCATCAGCAAGGTCAAGGCGTGACCGTCGAGCACGGGCTCACGCATTCGGAACGCTTCAACTATTCAGACGAGAGCGAGTGATGGCTAAGGCGAAATTTGAGCGGACGAAGCCGCACGTAAACGTTGGGACGATCGGGCACGTCGATCACGGGAAGACGACGTTGACGGCGGCGATCACGACGATCCA
>Ga0105249_10000614_pt1 | contig 32520 bp, 31 predicted proteins | sample KBSS44metaG_FD_81522 | JGI IMG/M metagenome (GOLD analysis project Ga0105249, IMG submission 81522) | Switchgrass rhizosphere microbial communities from Kellogg Biological Station, Michigan, USA - KBS S4-4 metaG | ecosystem: Host-associated > Plants > Roots > Rhizosphere > Soil | place...
CGCGAACTGGGCGCGACGCTGGTCGAGATCCACGGCCAGCATGACGATCGCGGGCTGATCAACCCTCGCGGGCATCGCGCCCTGCTCGATGCGTTCGGGCGGCTCGATACCGCCGGCGTCGGCGAAGCGTGGAATGCCTGGCGCGGTGCGGTCGAGACGCTGGAGCAGGCGCGTGCCGACCTCGACAACGCCGCGCGCGATCGCGAATGGCTGGAGCACGCCGTCCAGCAATTGCAATCCGTCGATCCGCAGCCGGGCGAGGAAGAGGCGCTCGCCATCGAGCGCGGCGAAATGCAGAAGGGTGCGCGGCTGGCTGACGATCTGAGCGCCGTGGGCGAGTATCTCGACGGATCGGAAGGCGCGCTCGCCCAGCTGCGCCAGGCCGCCCGCCGCCTCGATCGCATCGCGGGCGAACACCCGTTGCTGACCGAGGCGCTCGCCGCAATGGATCGCGCGGTCAACGAGTCCGCCGAGGCCGAGGACAAGCTGGCCGCGGCGGCCGAGGCTATGCGCTTCGATCCGGCTCGTCTGGAATCGGTCGAGACCCGGCTGTTCGATATCCGCGCGCTCGCCCGCAAGCATCGTGTCGAGCCGGAACAGCTTCCGGCGCTTTCCGTCGAACTGGCCGAGCGCCTGTCCCGCATCGAACAGGGCGACGCCGGGATCGCGAAGCTGGAATCGGCGGTCGCCGCGACACGTGCGGCCTATGAGACGGCGGCGGCCGCGCTTTCGGAAGCGCGGGCCAGCGCAGCGGCACGGCTCGACAAGGCGGTTGCAGGCGAACTGGCGCCGCTTAAGCTGGATGCCGCGCGATTCCGTACCGTCAGCGAGGTGCTCGCCGAGGCGCAGTGGGGTCCGTCGGGCCGCGACCGGGTGGAATTCGAGATTTCCACCAACCCCGGCGCGCCGTTCGCGCCGCTGATCAAGATCGCCAGCGGCGGCGAGCTTTCGCGCTTCATCCTCGCGCTCAAGGTCGCGCTGGCCGAGGAAGGCAGCGCCGCGACGATGATCTTCGACGAGATCGATCGCGGCGTCGGCGGCGCGGTGGCGAGCGCAATCGGCGAACGGCTGGCGCGGCTGGCTGACAAGGCGCAGCTGCTCGTCGTCACCCACAGCCCGCAGGTCGCGGCCCGCGCCGATCGCCACTGGCTGATCGCCAAGCGCCACGACGGCCCAAAGGACGGCCTGATCACCCGCACCAGCGTCCACGTGCTCGACCCCACCGAACGCCGCGAGGAAATCGCCCGAATGCTGTCAGGCGCCGAGGTGACGGACGAAGCCCGCGCGCAGGCGGGGCGTTTGCTGGAAGTGGCCTGAGGCAGTTGGCGTTGCGCGGATCTTCAAGATCTTCGTGCATATCGCCTACCTGACGTGACGAGATCCGGCCCGTGTCCGGGCGTCTCGACGACCCGTAAAACGCGCTTAGAGACACATAAAGTCACGCCCTCTCGCCCGTACACGCGCGCGCTCATGCGCGCAGAAGAACCAGGCACACGGCCGTCAGCGTCGATCACTCCGCCGGTGCATTGCCGGTGAAAACCGCCAGCTGCGCTGCGAAAGCGCGCTGGTAGGCGGGCCGTGCCTCGCCGCGGGCGAGATATGCGGAAAGATTCGGATACTGGTCCAGCATAGCCAGGCTTTTTACCCTGAGCAGCACTGTCACCATCATGAGGTCGCCTGCGCTGAATGCGCCATCAAGCCAGTCGGTATTGCCAAGGCGATTGGAAAGTTGATCCAGCCGGCTCCGGACGCGATCTTCCAGAATGGGCAGACGCTCCCTGTACCAGCTCTTGTCGCGTTCCAAAAGCCTGGCCATCGTAAGTTCGATGACCGGCGGTTCCACCGTGTTGAGCGCGGCGAACATCCACGTGATCGCGCGCGCGCGGGCATTCGCATCGCCGGGCAGCAGCCCTGCATGATGCTCCGCGATGTGGAAGACGATCGATCCCGTCTCGAACAGGGCGAGATCGCCTTCTTCATAGGTCGGTATCTGCCCGAAAGGATGAAGCGCAAGATGGGCGGGCTCCTTCATCTCCGTGAACGAAAGAAGACGAACGTCATAAGCCTGGCCGACTTCCTCAAGCGCCCAGCGCACACGCATGTCACGCGCCAGTCCCTTGCCGCGATCGGGCGACCGCTCGAAAGCAGTGATGGTGGGGATCATCGAAAGGCTCCGGCTATTGCATGGTGCCTCTTAACCGTTGCATCCACACGCTCCAATCTTTTAGCGAAGCGCAATGAGCAGCGCCGACACACCGACCGAGTCCGAAGCCGCAGAGGAACTGGCGCGGCTGGCCGAACAGATCGCCTATCACAGCGCGCGGTATCATACCGAGGATGCGCCGGAGATTTCGGACGCGGATTATGATGCGCTGGTGCGCCGCAACACCGAACTGGAGAAGCTGTTTCCGCAGCTGATCCGCGAGGATTCGCCCAACAAGCTGGTCGGCAGCGCGCCTGCCGGGCATCTCGCCAAGGTGCCGCATGCCCGCGCCATGCTGAGCCTCGACAATGCGTTCGCGGATGAGGATGTCGCGGACTTCGTCGGGCGCATCCGTCGGTTCCTGAGCCTTGCGGAAGGCGATGGCGTGGCGCTGACGGCGGAGCCCAAGATCGACGGCCTGTCCTGTTCGCTGCGTTACGAGAATCGCAAGCTGGTGCAGGCCGCGACGCGGGGCGACGGGCAGGTGGGCGAGGACGTGACCGCCAATGTCCGCACCATCGCCGACGACGAAATTCCCAAGACACTGCCGGCGGGCGCGCCCGACCTGTTCGAGATAAGGGGCGAAATCTACATGGATCGCCGCGATTTCGAGGTGCTGAACGCGCAACAGGAAAAGGCGGGGGGCAAGATCTTCGCCAATCCGCGCAATGCCGCCGCCGGATCGCTGCGCCAGAAGGACGCCGCCGTAACCGCCGCCCGGCCGCTGCGCTTCTTTCCACATGGTTGGGGGGAGGCGAGTGGAGTGCCCGGCGCGACACAGAGCGCGGTGATCGCGGCGATCATCGGCTGGGGATTCCGCGATACCGGCCTGTTCGTGGCGGCCGACAGCATCGAATCCGCGCTGGCGCATTATCGCAAGATCGAGGCGGCGCGGGCGGACCTGCCGTTCGACATCGACGGCGTCGTCTACAAGGTCGACCGGCTGGACTGGCAACAGCGTCTCGGCTTCGTGGCCAAGGCCCCGCGCTGGGCGATCGCGCACAAGTTTCCGGCCGAACGCGCGCAGACGACGCTGGAACGTATCGATATCCAGGTCGGGCGTACCGGCAAGCTCACACCGGTCGCGCGGTTGAAGCCGGTAACGGTTGGCGGCGTGGTCGTGCAGAATGCGACGCTCCACAATGCCGATGAGATCGAACGGCTGGGGGTGCGGCCCGGCGACCGGGTCGTCCTGCAACGGGCGGGCGACGTGATCCCCCAGATCGTCGAAAACCTGACCCGCGATGAGGCGCGCGACGCATGGGTGTTTCCGCACGTCTGCCCCGAATGCCAGTCCGCCGCCGAGCGCGAACCGGGCGAAGTCGACTATCGCTGCACCGGCGGGCTGATCTGCCCGGCGCAACGGGTCGAGCGGCTTCGCCACTTCGCATCGCGCCACGCGCTTGATATCGAAGGCCTCGGTATCACCAATATCGAGAGCTTCTTCCGGGACGGGCTGATCGACACACCCGCCGACATTTTCAGGCTGACCAGGGAAACGCTGCTCGGCCGCGAGCGCTGGGCCGATATTTCCGCCGGCAACCTGATCGATGCGATCGATGCCAAACGATCGCCGTCGCTTGACCGCTTTCTGTTCGCGCTGGGTATCCGCCACGTCGGGGAGGTGACCGCGCGCGATCTGGCGCGGCGTTATCGCAGCTGGGACGCGTTCTTCGCCATGATCCAACAGGCGCTTGCGCGAAAAGACCAGCTTTCGCCCGCCACCGGCGAAAGCGAGGAGAAGTTCCTGGCGCGCACCGCAAAGGAACTGGCTGCCGTGATCGAAACGCCCGGCATCGGCCCTGAAGTCGCGCTTGCTCTGGTGGATTTCTTTGCAGAGCCGCATAACGCCGAAGCCGTGGCGGCGCTGCTGGATGAAGTAACGCCAGCCGACGTAATCCACGAAACGCGCGCTTCGCGGGTCAGCGGCAAGACCGTCGTTTTCACCGGCAGCCTCGAGACGCTTTCGCGGGACGAAGCTAAGGCGCAGGCGGAAGCACTGGGCGCAAAGGTGGCGGGATCGGTGTCGGCCAAGACCGATCTGGTGGTCGCAGGGCCGGGCGCCGGTTCAAAGCTCAAGAAGGCGGCGGAGCTGGGAATAGAGACGACGGATGAGGCCGGTTGGCATGCCATCGTCGCGGAAGCCGCGAACTGAGTACGATTGTTACGCAAGTGGTCCCACTATTATATTGCGGACACACGATAATTTTAAGATAGCTCTGACCGGGACGCGTTAAAGGAGACAGGCGATCAGCGGAGAGTAAGCCGCTGTCGTCCAAAGGGGGACAACAGCCGGCATGCCCGAGACCTTTCCGTTTCGCCGCATACCTACCTATACCCTCGTCATATTGAGCCTGCTCGTGACCGCGGTCGTCGGCGCGCTCTATGTCGCGCGGAGCCAGGCGCAGGCGAATGCGATGGTAACGCACACCATCCAGGTAGAAGTCGCGCTGGGGCGGATCATGGAACGCGCGCGCGCTGTCGAATCGGCCATGCGCGGCTATGTGATCGCGCAGCATCCCTGGCTGCTCGAGGATTTTTCGATCGCCACGGCTGATCTCCAAAGCGGCTTGAGCGGGCTCAACGCGCTGGTCGCGGATAATCCGGTCCAGGTTCGCAATGCCGCAAAACTGAAGCAGCTGATCGATGAACGCGTGAGCTTTTCCCGCGAAATCATCGAGGTTGTACGCTCGGGAAATGTGCAAGCGCTGAAAGCACGCGATGGCACTACGCGGGGCCGAAAGCTCTCCCGCGCGATTGCCGCGCAGGTGGCAGCCATGTCCGCAATCGAAGACAGGCTGTTCAACCAGCGTCGCACCGACGTCAATAACATGGTGTGGTGGCTGAGTTTAGGTTTGGTGATCGCACTGGCGCTGGTGGCGATCGTCGCGGCGATCGTGGTTGTAGAGGCCCGCAGACGCTTCGTGACGATCGCGGAGGCGCGGGACGAAGCGAGCCTGGCCGCCCGGCTGGCCGAAACCGAAATGAAAGCGCGGGAAGCGGCCGAAGGCCAGGTTCGGCAGATGCAGAAGATGGAGTCGATCGGTCAGCTTACCGGCGGCATCGCCCATGATTTCAACAACATGCTGGCGATTGTCATCGGCAGTCTCGACCTTGCTGAGCGGCGCTTGCGGAGCGATCCGGACAAGGCCGAAAAAAGTATAGGCCACGCACGCGAAGGCGCCGAACGCGCCGCCACGCTCACCGGGCGACTGCTCGCTTTTTCCCGTCAGCAGCCTCTGGCGCCCGTTCCGATCGATCCCAACAAGCTGGTTTCGAGTATGTCGGAACTGTTGCGCCGAACGCTTGGAGAACAGATTTCGGTGGAAACCGTTCTGGCCGGTGGCTTGTGGCCAACCTTTGCAGACGCGAGCCAGCTGGAAAATGCCATTCTGAATCTTGCCGTGAACGCACGCGACGCCATGCCGGAAGGCGGGCGGCTAACAATCGAGACGGGCAACAGCTACCTCGATGACGATTATGCGGCCACCCGCAGCGAAGTCATCCCCGGTCAATATGTCGTAATCTGCCTATCCGATTCCGGTAGCGGCATGACCCCGGCAGTCATGGAGCGGGCATTCGACCCGTTCTTTACCACCAAGGAAGTGGGCAAGGGCACGGGCCTGGGACTCAGCCAGGTGTTCGGCTTCGTAAAGCAATCCGGCGGTCATATCGCAATCTATTCGGAGATCGGCGAAGGCACGACGGTAAAGCTCTATCTTCCGCGTTTCCAAGGCAACATGACTGATCGCCCTACCGTGGCAGCCGCGCTGGACACGCTTCCCGAAGGCCGCAGCGAAGAAGTGCTTCTGGTAGTCGAGGATGAGCAGCGGGTGCGCCACTTCTCGGTCGATGCGCTTCGCGACCTGGGTTATACCGCGCTTTCTGCCGCCAATGGCGCCGAAGCGTTAAAGATGCTGGAGCAGCAACCGCAAATCGCGATGCTGTTCACCGATATCGTCATGCCCGAAATGAATGGCCGCAAGCTGGCCGATGCGGCGCGGGCCCTGAAACCCGATATCAAGATACTCTACACCACGGGATATACCCGCAACGCAGTAGTCCATAACGGCATGCTTGATGCGGGCGTTGCCTTCTTGCCCAAGCCCTTCACCATCGCCCAGCTGGCCGTGAAGATCAGGGCCGTTCTTGACGGACAGGGAATTAACCGGGTCGTTTGATCCGCGCGAAGCGTTTGCGTTTTTCAAGGCGCAATGTGGGCCAACTCCCCTGGTCAATGCGGTGGGCAAGGCGCATCCCCTGCAATCGGTAGGCCGCCGTCACCGCCTCTGCCTGACTGTCCAGGAGACCGGCCAGAATGACCGACCCGCCCGGCTTTATGGCACCGGCCAGGACGGGCGCCAACTCGATCAGGGGACCGGCGAGGATATTGGCGATTATCAGATCGTAGGGCGCCCGCCTGCGCAGGCGCCTGTGCGCCAGGCCAGCAGCCACGACCAGTTCTACAGAGCCGCGCTGAGCTCCCAAAGCAATGGCGTTGGCGTTGGCGTTTTCATGGCATACGGCGATCGCAACCGGATCGATGTCCGACGCGATCACCCGCGCGGCCGGCCACAGCCGGAATGCCGCGAATGCAAGCAAGCCGGTACCGGTGCCAACGTCAGCCACGTTGGAAAATCGCGAGGCTGTGCGTTTCAGCCGATCCAGCATCAACAGACAGCCCGTGGTCGTTTCATGCTGGCCAGTACCAAACGCCTGGCCCGCCTCGATCGAGAACGCTACCGCATCAGGCGGAATGGAGTGAGCATGCGCTGCGGTGTGAACATAAAAGCGCCCGGCCTGTACCGGCTCCAGCCCGGATTGCGACAACGTCACCCAATCTTCGCCTGCAATGTGCTCCACCTGAGCGGTGGCGTCTTTCGCACTTGGAACGAGAGCCCGCACCGCCTGTATCATGCTGGTGTCGGGCTTGTGCTCGAAATAGGCTTCGAGCAGCCAATGTTCCGCATCGTCTTCTTCAATTTCCCGGGTCATGAGGACCGGCGGGAAGGGCATTTCGGCCAGAAGCTCGGAATCCTCCGACAGGTTTTCCGCTTCTATGCGGGTGCATGGAAACGTGATTTTCCAGCTTTCTTCGATCGACTGCATAACCCTGCCCTTCGCGGGCGGGTTAGGCGATCAGGACGGTCAGGAAAAGAGGCGATAGTTCAGGCTGCAAACCGTGCGACGAAGCTGTTGGTGTTGGCTTGCAGGTCTGCGAGCTGCTTGTCGACGGCATCAAAGCCCTGGGTAAGCTGCTCGATTTCGCCCGCGACATTTTCGGTTTCCTTACGGATCGTGGCGACCGTTGAAGACATCGAATCCGCTGCCAGCGCCGTTTGGTCCACCGAGGCGGTGATCATGGTGACGGTGCGCGCCTGACCCTCCATCGCTTCGCGAATTCGCTGGGCGGAGCTTTGCACTTCGCTGACGGTATCGCGGATCGAGCTGTTCGCTTCCACCGTATGCCGCGTCGCGGATTGAATGGCGGCAATCTTGATCGTGATTTCATCGGTTGCGCGTGCCGTCTGACTGGCAAGCGATTTGACTTCCTGCGCGACCACCGCAAATCCGCGACCCGCGTCCCCGGCCCGCGCCGCTTCGATCGTCGCGTTGAGCGCCAACAGATTGGTCTGGCCGGCAATGTCGCGAATGAGCCCGAGGATCGATTCGATCGCTTTGGCGTGGTCCGACAGAGCTTCGGAAACCGACAGCGCTTCTATGGATTGTTCCGACGCGCGCGTCGCAATTTCCGCCGCGACTTCAACTTCGCCGCGCGCCTCTTCGATCGCACGGATCAATCCGGAGGCAGTCTGCGCGGCTTCGCGCATTGCAACCGCGGATTGCTCGGCCGCTGCGGCGACCTCGCTTGTCTTGCCGAGCATACCGCGTGCCGAATGCGCCGCACCGCTTGTCTTCTGCTGCAGGGCATAGCTGTCAGCCACCACTGCGGAGACGATGTTCTTCATCGTGCCCTGATATTCTTGGCTTACCTCGTCTCTTGCTAGGCTCGAGTTGCTGCGTTCGATCGCAACCGTTTCAGCCATGAAGATCTCGGTCTCGACATAATTCAGCCGATTGAGGACATCATGAATGCGGCGGATCTCTTCTTCGCTGCCAAGTTTGGCGTCCTTGATCGTGTTAAGCAAAAGCTCGCTGAGTCGAATGCGCGCTTCGAAGAATTTGACCGGCGACATGTTCATCGAGCGAGTGAAATAGGCCGTGTGGGCCATGTTGCGAATCCAGTTGGCATCGATAGGATCCGTAAAGCGCTGGGTACGATTTCGCTTAGCATAGTCTTCTAAAGACAGACCGGAGGTCTTTCGGGCAAAATCGTCCAGAAGACGTGCGGCTTCGGTGGAAATGCCCGCAATCTCTTCACCCCAGAAGCTATTTTCGATTTCAAGGATGACTTGCTTCGCGCGATCCCAGGCGAAGCGCAGATCAGCTTCGAATTTGCCGTTCTGGCCAAAAATACGCGACCGCTCCTCAACTTCGGCCTCTGTCATCTTGATTTCGAATGATTGCCGCATGTTCATTTCCATCGCGAGGTCCTGTCTGTATCCGTTCCTATGCCGCGCAGATGGTAAAGAAGTCGTTATGTTCGTGGGAAAAGGCTCTTTTTTTTCCGTATTCGGCGCGGAAGGATGACGCCGCAGCGGGACCCGGCTAAAGACAGAATATGGAGCGCTACGACGTTATAATTCTCGGCGGTGGCTTGGTTGGTCTGACCCTGGCGATTGCGCTGGATGCACAAGGTTTGACTTCGGCAGTCATCGATCCGGCCGACCCGCAAGCGGGATTGGCGGCCGCTTTCGACGGCCGAGCTTCGGCGATCTCAAGCTCATCATGGCGAATGCTAAACGCGATAGGGGTCGGCGAACTGCTCAAGGACAAGGGATGTGCGATACGCCGGATCGAGGTTCGCGACGGACTTTCGCCCGAATCACTGAAATTCGATCCGGCACCCGATGATGATCCGCTCGGTACCATGTTCGAAAATCGTGATGTCAGGGCAGCGTTGCGGGAACGTGCGCTGGCTGCATCCAACCTGACGATGTTCGCCCCGGCCATGCCGGTCAAGGTCGAGCGCAACGAGGGGGGCGTGACGGTGGCGCTGGCCGACGGCCAGACGATCAGGGGGAGCCTGGGGGTCGGCGCGGACGGTCGCCGTTCGCCCACGCGTGAGATCGCGGAGATCAGAATCGCGCAATGGCGCTACGATCATGTCGCGATGATCGCCTCGATCACGCACGAAATTCCCCACGAGGGTATAGCGCACGAGATATTCTACCCCAGCGGCCCATTCGCGCTCCTGCCGATGCCACCTGGCAATCGCTGCTGCGTGGTCTGGACCGTGAGATCGGCGGATGCGCCAGCGATGCTGGACCTTCCCGAGCGCGCCTTCCTGGCCGAGGCGCAAAAACGCATGGGCGGGATGCTGGGCGAAATCGCGCTCGCATCGCCACGCTCGAGCTATCCGTTGGGGTTTCACCACGCAGCGACGATAACCGCGGATCGGCTCGCGCTGGTGGGCGATGCGGCGCACGGCATCCATCCCATCGCCGGTCAGGGCCTCAACCTCGGGTTCCGCGACGTCGCGGCTCTGACCGAAGTTCTGGTCGACGGCGTCCGCATCGGGCTTGATCCCGGCGATGCGCAGTTGCTGGAACGCTATCAGCGCTGGCGATCGCTGGACAGCCTGATGGTCGCGATGTCGACCGACAGCCTGACGCGGCTATTTGGTCTGCGCGGCAAAGGCGCGCGCGCGATGCGCCGTTTCGGCCTGGCCGCGGTCGAGCGCGTCACGCCGCTGAAGGAGCGTTTCATGGCGGAGGCGCGCGGCGAAAGTGGTGCGCTCCCCAAGCTGCTTCAGGGAATGGCCGTCTAGCTTTCCCGCGGCTCCAATTTGCGTGCCTGTTCCACAATCATGACAGGCACGCCATCTCGAATGGGATAGGCAAGCCCGGCCTGCTCCGACACCAGTTCCGAAGCCTCCGCATCATAGCGCAACATGGTACGCGTCACCGGGCAAACCAGCACAGCGAGCCATGCCTGTTCAAACGCGCTCATTGAAGCGTCGCGCGATCGTCATCCTCGGTCTGATCGCGAAAGAAGCGCAACAATTGCACTAGCAGATCGGCCCGATCGCGCAGCGTATTTGCTTCCAGCAGCGCCTGTTTGGAAGCAACATCGAAAGGAGCCATCTGGGCAGATCCGTTGATGAGCGTTTCATCGTCGAGCGAGAAATAGGCTTTCCAGTCGATGCTCATGCCGCGCGCATCGGCAAAACGACGCGCCTCCCGCTCGAAATCCGCACGCAGGATATGCGGAAGCGGCTCATCCGGATCGTCGGGAAATTCGCCAAATCGCGCTTCGATCTGGCGGAATGGCGTGCCGGCCGCGATTTCGGTGACCATGCGGAACCGCGCCAGGCCTTCCAGAACGAGATTGTAGCGGCCGTCGTTAAGCGCTTCCACTTCAGCGATCCGCCCGATACATCCGACATCGAACAATTCCGGTGAAACACTGTCGTCGCGCGGCTGGATCATGGCGATGCGCCGGTCCCGGGCCAAGGCGTCGCTCACCATCGCCCGGTACCGCGGTTCGAAGATATGGAGCGGCAAGTGCATGCGCGGAAACAATAACGCGCCTGCAAGCGGAAATATGGTGACCCGCTGGGCGATGCCGGTGATCATGAGAAAAGAATTGTGGAAAGGCGGCGGCGCTGTCCATTGACCCACGGATCCGCCAGCCCCACCGCCTCGAACAACTTGAGCAAGCGGTCGCGCGCGGCGCCTTCGTTCCAGTCCCGGTCGCGGCGGATGATCTCGAGCAGCTGGTCCGCCGCACCGTCGCGATCGTCAACCGCCATCAATCCGCCCGCCAGTTCGAAGCGCGAAGCGAGATCATCCGGATTGGCCGCAACGGATGCTGCCAATCCGGACAAGTCGTCGACCGGCTTTGCTTCCCGCGCGATTGCAAGCGCCGCCTGCGCCTGGGCGATGAAAGGATCCCTGGCGATTTCCGCCGGCAGGGCGTCCAGCAATGCCTCCGCCTTGTCCGCCTCGCCGAGCTGGATCAAGGCACGAGCATGTCCGGAAACCACGGCAGCGTTTTCCGGCGCCAGCTCCTCCAGCTGCTCGAAAATGGACAGAGCGCGCGCCGCGTCTCCCGAAGCGAGCACCTCTTCACCCATCGCAATCAGCGGGGCGATATCCTGCTCCCGTTGCTGAACCTCGCCCTGAACCGGCAGTTGGGTCAGCAACTGGTCCAGCATCTGCTTGAGCTTACTTTCGGTACGCGCGGGTGTTAGATCCGCGACGAGCTGCCCCTGGAACAGAGCATAGACAGTCGGGATGGACTGCACGCGAAACTGCGACGCAATCACCTTGTTGGAATCAACATCGATCTTGACGAGCTTCACGCCGCGTTCGGCATACTCCGCCGAAACCTTTTCAAGAACGGGGCCAAGCGCCTTGCACGGCCCGCACCATTCCGCCCAGAAATCGAGGATGATGAGTTGCGTCATGGAGGGTTCGACGACATCGCGCCGAAACGTCTCCACCGCATCGCGCTCGGCCGCACTCATACTTAAAGTCGCCACGTCGCAGTCCTTCCATCGATCCCGTCTGCAAACATGCCCTTATGTGGGGTGAAGGATGCTCTTGCCAAGCCCTTCGATCAGGGGTTGCCCCTGTCGCGCCGCGATGCTAACAGCCGCGCCTCATCGCAGGCACATGGTCGCTGACCAGGCCCGCGAACGCCAAGAGCGGGCGTAGCTCAGGGGTAGAGCACAACCTTGCCAAGGTTGGGGTCGAGGGTTCGAATCCCTTCGCCCGCTCCAGTTTCTTCATTATATCAGTCACTTATGCTGTTACCCACAGCCGCTAAGTGTCTATTGTTTGACGCCAGCCACCACCTAGCCACCACGGATATGGGGCGACACGTCGGCCACGGTCTGGCACACATCACACCCAAATCTGCAAGAACGGGAGGGGAAAGCATTCCCCTGCCGCCGCGCCAATGTCGCGGCGGACCCCTTCTGCGGGTGGCTCTGCCCCCGCAACGCCCCCGTAAGAGGAAGAGGAGGGCGGGAATTTCCGTGACGGGTAAGGGTTGAGAGAGAGGCTCTCGGCGCCCGTCGTGGAGACTTCCCATGGCGACCATCCTCACTCAAGTCGACGCCCCCCGACCTGCCTCCGGCGGCTATAAGGTCGATATCTCACGCGGCGAGCGCATCGGCCGCGTCTCGTCCGAATGGTTCTCGCGTCCCGACGACGAGCGCTTCCTCTCGCTGGCCGAACTTCATGCCGCGGTGAAAGCCCGCGCCGAGCGCGCGACCACCCGGACCGTCGAAACCCGCGAGGTCCGGGTCGAGGCCAGCCGCGACAATGCCGAGCGACTGGCGCTCATCGTGCCCGGCCGCGATCAGCCCATCACGCCGACCCATTGGTCGTTCGGCCAGCTTGCCAGCCTGGTCGGTGCGCCGGCCGGCTATCTCCGCCAGCTGCCGGCACCACTTGCCGGGATCAACCTGCAGCATGGGCTGATCGAACATCGTGCCGAGCTTATGAAGACCCTCGAAACCGAAGATGGCCGGGTTGAACTGCGCGCCGTCACCGGCCCGGATTATGGCCGGATCTGGGATCACGAGCTGGTCTCTGCGGTGATGAAGATCGCCGGCAACGGCACCGGCGACACGCGCTGGAGGGTGCCTGGTCTGCTCGACTGGTCGAACATGACCTATAATCCGCTGGTCGACATCACCAGGGACACCACGACCCTCTATGCCAGCGATCGTGACGTCTTCCTGTTTCTCGTCGACGATCTCCACCCGATCGAGGCTGGGCGCCTCCCGAATGGCGATCCCGATCTCTTCTTCCGCGGCTTCTACGCTTGGAACAGCGAGGTCGGCTCGAAGACACTCGGCATGGCGTCGTTCTATCTCCGGGCGGTGTGCATGAACCGCAACATTTGGGGCGCGGAAGGCTTCGAGGAGATCAGCATCCGGCACAGCAAGTTCGCCGCCAACCGCTTCGCGCATGAGGCGGCGCCAGCGCTGGAGAACTTCGCATCGTCTTCGCCGGCCCCGTTCATGGCGGGGATCAAAGCGGCGCGCGAGCGCATCGTCGCCCGCAAGGACGAGGACCGCGAGACCTTCCTGCGAAAGCGCGGGTTCTCGCGCGGCGAAACCGAGAAGATCATCGCGACGGTGTTGCAGGAAGAAGGCCATCCGCCCGCCTCGATCTTCGATTTCGCCCAGGGCATCACTTGTTGATTTCTGCTGAGAGTTGACCCGGGAGGGGGATAAATTTCCACTGAGAAGTGACCCATGTTTTTGATCGTTCTTCTGGCCGTTGGCAGCCCGAGTTCGCAGCCAGGATTAAATTCTTCAGTTCCTGTCGAGGGGTCGGCGCATTTGCTGCGTATAAATATGAGGGCTTTACGCACAATGACTCAACATAACCTATTGATAAAAAATAAGAAAAATAGTTGACCTGTATATACAACTGATGCTCTCTGGTACGCATTCGGCAGTCATCAGGGGGAATCTATGACGTTCAGGACAGCAATGGTGGCAGGGGCGGCGGTGCTTTTTGCGGGCATGCCAGCGGCGGCTTTCGCGCAGACGGATCCGTCCGAAGACCCCCGTGAGGAGGCAGCCGGAGAATCGGAGGAGATCACCGTCACGGGATCCCGCATTCGCCGTCAGGATCTTGCCGGCGTCGGTCCCGCGACAGTCGTTTCGGCCGAGCAGATCGAAAATACCGGCATCGTCAACATTGAAACGCTATTGCAGCGGCTGCCCGCAAATGCCGGCTTTGCCGGCAACCAGACCTCGGCCTACTGGACCGGCAACGGGTATGGCACCGCCCAGGTCAACCTCCGCGGCCTTGGCATCAAGCGGACATTGGTATTGTTGAACAACCGCCGCCTCGTTGCAGGCGGCACCGGCGCCAACTCGTCGCCGGACCTCAACATGATCCCTGTCGTCGCGCTGGCGCGCACGGATGTCCTAAAGGACGGCGCCTCGGCAATCTACGGCGCGGACGCAATGGCCGGCGTGGTCAACCTTATCACCCGAACGGACTATCAAGGTTTCGGGATCAGCGCCCGCCAGGGCATAACCGAAAAGGGCGACGGATCGGATTTCACGGCCGACCTCATCTGGGGCGTGCGCAACGACCGGGGCGGCTTTATGGCGGCCGTCACCTACCAGAAGACGAAGGCGGTCAACATGGCCAGTCGCGCCCCGTGCTCGCTAGCGGAAACGACACCGGGGACGCTTAGCTGCATCAACAGTGCATCTACCATCGGCGGGCGCGCCGTGCTGCCGAACGGTCAGCAGATCAACTTCAACCAGACGCCCGGTGGGAACGGCAATTTCTACGAGCCCTACAATGCGGCGCGGCATAACTTCAATTCGAACCCATTTCTCAATGCCGTCAGTCCGATCGAGCGGGTCAGCACGGCTTTTTTCGCGGACTATGACCTGACCGATGGGGTCGAGGCATTTGGCGAATTCTTGTACACCTATCGCAAATCTAATCAGATCGCCACGCCCGGAACGCTGAGGAACCTGTCGATCTCGGCCAGCAATCCGACCAATCCGACCGGACAGAACATCGTCCTTGTTCAGCGTCGATTGGCCGAGCCAGGGCCACGCCAGTTCTTCCAGGAAACCGACACCTGGCAGGGCACTCTTGGCTTCCGGGGCAAATTCTCGAACGACTGGGCATGGGAGGTGGCCGGCAGCTTCGGCCGCAACACCGCGGTCGACGGTATGATGAACATCGCCAATCTCGAGCGGGTGGGCAACTCGCTCGACTTGAGCAAGTGCGGCACCGCGGCCGGCGCCGCCATTCCGTGTGCCGACTATCTCGGCTACGGCGATCTGACACCGCAGGTGCTCGACTATATCCTCTTCACCTCGCGGGATCGCGGCGGGAACGAACTCGCAACCATAACGGCCGATCTGAACGGAAATCTGTTCGATCTCCCGGCCGGGCCGGTGTCGTTCGCGACGGGCGCCGTCTATCGCAAGGAAAAAGGCTGGCGCGATCCCGACCCGCTGACCGTGCTCGGCATTGCCAACACCAACCAGCAGGATCCGATTTCTGGTTCAAGCACCGCCAAGGAGGCCTATCTGGAGATCTCCGTTCCGGTGCTCGCCAACACGCCGTTCTTCAAGGCGCTGACGCTTGACGGGGCGGTGCGCTATTCGAACTACAATCTGTTCGGCAGCGATTGGAACTACAAGCTCAGTGCGGACTGGGTGATCAATGACGCTTTCCGTCTTCGCGGCACCTACGGCACCGGGTTCCGCATCCCCAACGTCCCCGAACTCTTCGGCGGCGTTTCGGAAGGCAACCTGACCACGACGGATCCCTGCTCCAGGTACGCGACGAGCGGGAACGCGACGCTCATCGCGAACTGCCAAGCCTCTGGTGTCCCCGCCAACTATGTTCAGCTCGGCTCGACGATCCTCACCACGGCCGGCGGCAATCAGAATCTCAAGCCCGAAAGCTCAACGACCTGGACGATCGGAACCGTTGTCGAGCCCAAAGGGATCATCCCCGGCCTCTCGTTCACCGCCGACTGGTTCGATATCAAGATCAAGGACGCGATCCGGGCGATCCCTGGCTCGACAAAACTTGCGGTCTGCTATGCGAGCCAGAATCTTGCACATCCCTTCTGCGGCGACTTCACGCGCAGTCCGCTCACCGGGGAGGTGACCTACCTCTCCGCCCAGCCGATCAACACCGGCAGGGAGGAAATGAACGGCCTCGATCTCGGGCTGGTTTACAGCCGTCCTGTCGGCACGGTCGCCGTCTCGCTCGATCTCAACGTCACCTGGCTGAGCAAATATGTGGTCTATCCCTTCCCCGGAGGCGACCCGATCAATTTCGACGGTTTCATCGGCGGCGGAAACGGCGGCTATCCCAAGTGGCGCGGCTATGGCGTGCTCACCGCCGCAAAGGACGGCGTGAGTCTCACCTGGTCGACCCAATGGATCGGCAAGGCGACGGACTTCAATGCTTCGCGCGGCGATATCGGCTACAGCACACCGAATGTGTTCTACCACAATGCCCAGATCGCCTTCGAAGTGAACGAGCGCACACGCTTTCAGCTCGGCGTCGACAATCTGTTCGATCGCAAGGCGCCCTACGTGCAAAGCTTCACCGACGCCAACACCGACACGATGACCTACGATCTGCTGGGCCGGCGCTTTTACGCCGGCTTCCGCACAGCGTTCTGAGTCAGATCGGATGGCAAAAATCCGATGGCCGCTGCTCATCAGGCGGACGCATAAATGGCTGGCCCTTTTCATCGGGGCACAGGTTGTCCTGTGGACGTTGACCGGATTCTACATGGTCGTCGTCCACATCGACATCATCCATGGCGACAATCTGGTGCGGCCAGCTGTTGTGGAGCCCATCGATCTTCGGGGGGTTGTGCCTCCCTCACAGATCGTGGCGGCGACGCCTTCAGTTTCGGAGTTGCGGTTACAGCGGCATTTCGATCGGCTCGTCTGGCGGGCCCAGATGCCTGACGGTACAAGGCTGTTCGACGGGCAAACCGGCCAGCGGCTTCCCAACCTCAGCGAAGCCGAAATCCGCGAGCTCGCGCGGCGGATCATTGCCGACGATCGGGACATCGTGTCCGCGACGCTCCTCACACAAGCGCCGCTGGAGATGCAGTCTCGCAAGCCCCCCTTCTGGCAGGTAGAGTTTGCGGGCTGGAACCGGCCGACGCTCTATCTCTCCCCGACGACCGGCGAGCTCATTTCCCGGCGCCACGCCCTTTGGCGCGTCTTTGATTTTGCCTGGATGTTGCACATCATGGACTATGAAAAGCGGACCGATGTGAACAACCCGCTACTGCGGGTTGCCACGTGGAGTGCGTTCGCGATGGCCGTGAGCGGCGCCTGGCTGCTGTTCTGGTCCTTTCCGCGCCGCAAGCGGAGGAAGGCATGAAACCCATTCGCCTGTCACCGCTGCTGTTCCGGCGCATTCACAAATGGGTCGGATTGATCCTCGGAATCCAGTTCCTCCTGTGGGCACTGAGCGGATCGGTCATGGCGCTCCTCGATCAGGACAAGGTCGGTGGTCACGATGCCGGCGTGTTTCATGCCCATCCGCTGCCCGAGGGCAATTTCTTCGACATCAAGGCGCTGGCGACAGGTCGCCGCATCTATGGCGTCACACTTCGCGATCTGGGCGCTCGACCGGTTTACGAACTGCGTACGAAGCAGGGGGTTGAACTCGTCGATGCGACCAGCGGTCAGCCGATCAGCGTCGATGAGACGTTGGCGCGTCAGGTCGCTTCCACAATGAACGAAGCGCCGATCATCCGGGCAACCTTGCTCCCGAAACCGAACCTCGAAGCGCGCGAGCACGAGGGAGCAATGTGGCGCATTGACTTCACCGACCCGGAGAACAGCAGCGCCTATGTCTCCGCACAGACTGCCCGGTTCCTGGTGATGCGGGGAGACACCTGGAGAACCTGGGATTTCTTCTGGATGCTCCACAACATGGATTATTTTAGCCGGACCAGCTTCAATCACCCGTTGATCGTCATTGTCGCGTTTGGAGTGCTCTGGCTCTCCGGGACGGGCTTCTATCTTCTCTTCAAGAGCTTCAGACGGTCGGACTTCCGATGGCTCAGACGACGTAAAGCGACCAGCTAGGAGCGGTTGCCGGAAGCCTTTCCGAGCAACGAAGCCGGACGGGTCCAAAGCACGGCGTGCGCGTGCCTTCCGATCCCTCGATCGACATCTCCGCCATGCCAACATCGCTCCGGAATTCTGAGCAAGCTGATTTCGTTTTCAGATCGCGTTGAGCGGCGTGCCAGGGTTGCCTCAGACCTTGGCCTTCGATCTGGAGATCTTGAAGTCATTGCGATCACCGATCGAAAAGGCGGCAGTCAATTCGAAGCGGCTGGCGGGGTGGGTCAACCACGCGTGAGAAACGAGCCGCGATCGGCTCCAGGTGCGACGCGTCATTTGCAAGACCGGTTCGCCTTCCAGCATGCCGAGCAGGCCACGGACCCGAGCATCGGGCATCGCTGCGCAAACCCGGTGCTCGACGCGTTCAAGGGGCGCGATCCGCGACAGATATTCGTTGGGGGTCGTCTCGGTGAAATCGAGTTCGCCATAATCCGGTGCTGCCGAGGCAAGGACTAACCGCTCTTCAAGCTGAATTGGAAATTCCGCTTCATGATGCACGATGATCGAGTGAAACAGGCGCGTGCCGATCGGCACATTTAGGAGGGATGCGGTTTCGATGTTCGCTCGAACGGCGAGATTCTGCAGGACGCGCGCCCGATAGACGTGTCCGCGCTCTCGGACTTCATCGGCAATATTTCGGATCTCGATTATCTGCCCGATCGGCCTCGGTTCGGCGACAAAGGATCCCGCCCCGGCGCGCCGAACTAATACACCGTCAGCCTGTAGCTCTCGCAAGGCCCGATTTGCGGTCATTCGGGAGACACAGAAGCGCTCGACTAGCTCGGCTTCGGAGGGAACCCTGTGCCCCGGCTTCAGCTCGCCCACACGAATAGCGTCGAGCAGCGCCTGCTTGATTACGGCGTAGCGCGGAGCCGCGGTGCCACGCTCTTCCCGGTCACCATCAGATCGCTGGTCTGCTGCCTCTTCATTCAGTTCGCCAGAGTACGAAAGGGTCTCCATCGGCTGTCTATACAGCTCACGAAGGTGCGACGCCAGCAAGCTGCGAGAGAGCTACCGTTTCCTACGCCGGCGAGTGCTACCCAGGCTGCAGGAGCGGTATTCCGCTTCTTGGTCTCCGGCGCTCTCCATACCGACCATGCCCGCGGCCGCCGTTTTCCGCTCCGTCGTTAGAGCCGGTAAGCCGCTCGAAGTCGCTCGACGACGACATCGCGCGTCATGTTCACGTCGAACTGCCTCGGATCGAAATCCTCTTGGACCTCCATGGCACGGACGAATGCGCCCATGTCTTCCTGCACGGTCGAGGGCAGCGCATAGTCTGCGTCGGCAGCCAGCAGCTGTAGCATCCTGGCGACGTCATTGCGGTGCTTGCGGACGTCCTTTTCGTCAATCTTCTCGCCCTCGTCACGGCGCCGGCTCAGATCCAACCAGGCCCGCGCCTTGAAAGGGATGATGGCGGCTTCATCGAGAACAGGGATGCCGTCGAGCACACGCACCATCGACTTAAGGAACTCGTAGTAAGCGCTGTCGAGCAGGATGGCCGACAGGCTGGCAGCTTCCTCGTTGATCGGAAGGGGCGTGAGATGGCTATCGTCAGCAAGGGAGATACCCTCCGGCTGTCTCGAAAATAGCTCGAGCATCGCTGGAAATTCCTTGTTCGCAGGCTTTTGAAACCGGTAGAGGACGCGCTTTCCCTCGCTCTGCTGTCGGATTTGATAACCACCCTCCTCGACGAAAGCCCAAAAGCGCTTCGCGAAGGCCGTGTCGAGTGCCTCGACGATCAGAACGATGTCCAAATCCTTGGTCGCCCGAAAGTCGAGGCCAACCTCATCCATCAGCAGCTCACAGGCCGCGCCGCCGATGAGGACATACTGGCTGTCATGCCCTTCAAAATGCGCGCGAAAGCGATCGACACCAGTTACCATCCAAAAGGCTCCAAGAGTTGCTGCGCCGCCTGGGCCACGCGTTCGTCGGGATCATTCCGCAGGCTCAGATGGAGCGAAAGCCGGTCCACGACCCCATCTCGCGCCAGCGCGCGCGGATCGTAGCTCCAGGTCTCCAGTTCGGCGCGATCGTCATCGTCGAATGCAACTCCGGTCCTGAGTTGGAGCGTCTGCTGCAAGTGCTTCCACCGCGCCGCGGGAATGGCACGGTGAGGAAAGCGTGGCTCTCCCAGCATCGTATAATGGGCAAGCGCGCTCTCGCCCGCGAGGGGTGCGACATCGTCGGGCAAATTTCCCCTCACGGTCCGGACCTTCCGCACAGGGGACTGCAAGCGGCCTTCCACCGCTTTCCAAAGCTCTCGGTCGCGCATGACGAGCTGAAGACGACGCTGGCGGCCGACATGGTGTGGCTTGGCGATCCGCAGCGCCTCGAGCTCATCCAGCGTGCGGCTCATGCTCATGATTGCTACCTGAAACCGGTCCGCCAGTTGGGTCAGGTTTGCCTCATTGAGATCCTCGCCGAGAAGGTTCGCGAGGATCAGGACCTGCGTCGTCGGGCCGAATTGCTCGTTGGCCATCGGCGCCCTAATCGGCGCGCGCTCGCGCAGGTCAAGCAGCGCTTCGGGCACATAGAGTTGCGCGCCCGGAGCCAAAAACCCGATCTGACGCTCCACCATCTGACGGCGAATGGCGGCCGGCACGCTCTCGAGAAGCAGGAGGACCAGGCGAATGCCGAGATGCCGGCGGAGCAGGTCGCGGTGCTTGATGAATTCGGCGGTGGCGCCTTGTCGCGGCGAACGCATTGCCGCAAGCAGCACCGGCTCGCTGTTGAGCTGCCCCTTCCAAAGGCGATAGCGGTCCAGGAGGAAGTGCGGCAGGCTCGTATCGGCAAGAGGCATTAGACCCATGCGGATGCCAAAGGCATGGTACACATAGGCATCGGCTGCCTCACCCAAGGCGTCCAGTCCGGTATCGGATCGATTGTCTAACATCGCACGCACCTTTTAACATCGCTAATGTTAAAAAGCTACATCATGTTAGATAAGTCTGCGCGGAAGGGTTCCGTCTATCCCGAAGCAAGGGCTGGTGGGCGGGGCCTGCCGGTCAGCGCGGGCATAAAGAAACGTACGCACGAACACCGACCGGCAGGATTGATCAGCCGTTAAGCCGGTCCTTGACCGCCTTAGCCGGAGCGAAGGTCAGCTTCTTCGACGCGGCGATGGTGATGGTTTGGCCGGTCGCGGGGTTACGGCCCTCGCGCGCAGGGCTATCTTTCACCTTGAATTTCCCGAAACCGTTGAGCGAGATTTCTTCGCCCTTGGCAGCCGCGTCCGCGATCGCAGCGAATAAGACATCGACCATCTTGCGTGCATCCGCTTTGCTGGTGCCGGCCTGTTCGGCGAGATAGTCGGCAAGATCGCTGTTGTTCATGAGGGGTCCTTCAGCAATTGATGAGACTTGATCCATATCACCTGGACTGCTCCGCGCCATGGGTTCAGACGTGAACGCGGCCGATCGCATCGATTGCGCCCAGAAATTTCTTTGATGGCGATCTGGGATACGCTGACTAACCTGCCGCCGCCGAATTTGAGATCCTAGAGGCTGCAATGACGACAGCGCCAGAATGGCAGGCTTACACCATACCGAACTATGATGCGGTGATGACACAGGCATGCAGCGCACTGCAGCAGCGGATTCTTGCGGATCCAGCCTATCGATCGTCGATATTAGCTGATCCCCGAGATCTTCACCGTGCCTTGTTCGCGGAGTTCACGCCACCGGATATCCCGAATATGCCGGCACCTACAGAGGCACCGTCGGATCCTCGCTCGAGCGCCGGCGCTCATGTGCCCCGCAGATCTTCAGCTCTCAAAAGAGTTTCTCGTTCGAAGAACCCAAAGCCGTCCCTGCGGGGATCGATTTCATGCTGTCTGAGATTCGCCGCGAGCTTCCTCCCGCAAGGTCGGCAGCACCCTATGTGCAGCTACTGACATTGACCCATCTCTTTTGCTGGTTCGGGAAAATTCATCCGTTTCTCGATGGGAACGGTCATGTCCAGCGAGCCCTGTTCGCCGCCGCTGCCACCGACTTGGAAATCCCGCTCGCCGCCCGCTTCGCCATTCATCCGCGGCCCTTTGACAGCCTCCTGGCCTGGCCCCTGGAGATGTTCACGCGCGCGGCGGCGAACCAGCGCGAACAATTCCTGGGGATGGTGGCGGAATATCTGAGCACGTGGCTGGCTGGTCCTTTCGACATCCCCGCGAGCGGTTTTTCGCCGTGAGAGCCACTGTGAACGGCACGGCAGTTCAATTCTGATCGTGCCTCAAATCCTTTAACCCCGGCGGTTTGCTCAACCAGATTTCGATGCTTTTCCTCCAGGTGTGGTCGACGTGACCTGAGGGTTGCGAATCCAAGCACGAAAGAGCACATACAGAGCATGGCAACCGCAGCTTCCTCATCGGCCAGCAAGAGCACCACCACCGGCGCCAAGAAGCTCGGTCGTAGCGCTGTGACGGGTCAGTTCGTGCTTGCGCCTGCCACGAAGGGCGGCAAGATCACGATCGCCAAAGCCCGATCGGCCGCAAATGCCGTTCATAGCTCGAAGAAATAGGTTTGGCATCGGCACGGCTGTCAACGGACGATGTTTTCATAAATTGTCCTTTTGACCCTGATTACAGACCGATCTTCCAGGCGCTGGTCTTCACGATCTTCGCGTGCGGCTTCCGACCCCGTTCCGCGCGTGAATTGTCCATGATGCATGAAGAGGTGCATCAGGGGACACGACAGCAGCAGCAGAAAGGGCACCGCGCCGAGTACATGCGCGCGGTGCTCGGTGAACAGCAGCACGAAACCGAGCGCCAGAAAGCCCATCATGACGATGCCCGCGCGCGACGTCAGGAAGTTCTGTTTTCCAGTATGTGCCGGTCGTTGCCGTTCCATCATCGCGTTTCCTTGAATAAAGAGCTCATAAAAAGATCGCCCGCCGCTCGATTGCGCAGCGCCGTCCTAGGGACGCTGCCAGTGACCGAACCAGTTATAGAAGGCGGCGCAGATACCTCCCACTGCAGCGCCAAAGGCGATCGACCAGCACAACCCCGCCCCAAGCGCGACGAACGATCCCGGCGGGGCTAGCGTGAACATCGTCACGAACATGTGTGACCCGATCGGACCGAACAAAGTCGCCGCGAGCCAGCAAAGCACGAAGAAAGTGGAAAGAGCGGCGGCACCGCTCGCGGCGCATCGTATCACACTGAGCTTGCTTGCATCGGTCATGATGGCCTCCTTTCCTCCCAAAATTGAGCCGGATCGAAGACAGCCTCTATACGTATTCCACCCAAGGCTTGGCCTCTCGACCCGCCCCTGGAGCCGCTACGGTGAATGACAGTCCAGCCTTCACCCCGCACTCGGGCGGTCTGGTTTGACGGGCGGCTATGACCGCGTGATCGCCGTCATGACCCGCGAGCGCCGGTGGCGCAGTGCATTGCTCGAGTTGATTGCGCCTGGGGCGGGCGATGTCATCGTCGACGTCGGCGCCGGCACAGGCTCGCAGCTGATCGCGATCAAACAGGCTATCCCTGCGGTACGCGTGATCGGGATCGATCCGGATCCTGCCACTCTCGCGCTGGCGCGGCACAAGGCACAATCGGCCGGCGTCGAAATCGAATGGATTCAAGGTTTCGGCGACCAGGTCGACACCCTGGTCGGCACCACTGCCAACAAGATCATCTCGAGCCTGGTGCTGCATCAATGCGACCTGCCGGTGAAATCGGCGATCCTTCGCGCGATGGCACGAACGCTTTGCCCGGGCGGCCTCGTGGCGATTGCCGATTACGGCCTTCAGCGCACCTTGTGGATGCGAACGCTGTTTCGCCAAGTGCAAGCGCTCGACGGCTGGAAGCGCACAGGACTCAACGCAATGGGCATCCTGCCGGAGCTCATCGCAGACGCCGGCTTCGAGAATGTCGCCGAAGTTCGCGTCGTCCAGACGCCCACCGGTTCGATCTCGCTCTATAGCGGGCGCAAGCCGTTCTGACACGGACGGCAAGACGAGACCAACACCCATCAGCGACGGCTTCAGAATCAGCGAACCGCGGATGGCGTGCGATCAACCGTGGTGCGCAAAGACGCGGCGCCCTCCGGGGCCAAAGGCGATGACATCGTAAGGCTGGCCCTTCATCCCTGGCATCTCCATGCCCGGCGATCCCATCGGCATCCCCGCAACAGCGAGACCGGTGACGCCCTTGGGATGCTGGGCAAGCACGCGCTTCATGTCGGAGATCGGAACATGGCCCTCAAAGGTCATCCCGTCGATGGTGGCGGTATGACAGGAAGCCAGGTCCGCGGGCACGCCGGCACGACGGCTGAATTTCGCCCGGCCGGCATCGTCGACGATCTGCACCTGCCGGCCAAACTGCGCGCGCACCTGCGCCGCCCATTTCTCACAGCAACCGCAGCCAGGATCGCGGTGAACCACAATCGGGGTCGCCGCCATCGCTGCGACGGGAACGGCAAGTGCCAAAGCGGCGGCGAATGTACGGACGCTGATCATGATAGCTCCTTCGATTTCATGCAGGCGCGCTGCCGACCGACCGACAGCGATACTCCTGCGAGGCTATTTTCGGGCGAGAATCGCCTTCATCTGATCGATCTCCTGGCGCTGGGACCGGATGATCCCGTCGCACAACGCCTTCACTTCCGGATCGCTGAGCGACGCTTCCCGGCACATCAGGATCGCGCCCGAATGATGCGGGATCATCGACCGCAGGAACTGCGTGTCCCCAACAGTGGTCTGGGTGCGGATCAGCGCGAACGAGCCGAGGAATATCGTGATCGATCCCGCGAGCAGCGCTGCGTTGAGACCTTTGGAGGGAAACATGTGGCGCATGGCGACGATCATCAGCACCACCATCGGCGCGACCATCATCAGGGTCATGTAGAACATGTTCAGGTTATTGTAGAAGCTGCCCAGCCCGTCGATCATGACGAACATGACGAGATACATTACCGCGCCGCCGACGATCGTCTGCACAGCGAGGCTCGCATAAGCGTTCTTCATCATGGCTTCCCTCCTTCTTCGCTCGGGCGCCCAGGCAGCATCTCAGAACCAGGTCCGCAGGCCGACCACGAAGCTGGTCGCCTGGACGCTGTCGCCGTCCATCCGGGCGAAGTCAGCGGTCCGCCCCAGCCTTCGGTCATAGGAGATACCGATATAGGGCGCGAACTGCCGGTCGATCTCGTAGCGCAGCCGCAACCCGAATTCGGCGTTCGAGATACCCGCGCCAATCCGGGTCTCCGGAACGTCCTGCGCGGAGAGGTTCAATTCTACGCGCGGCTGCAGGACGAGACGCTGCGTGATGCGCTGGTCATAATAGCCCTCGATCCTGCCGAGTAGCTCGCCCTTGTTGGAGAGAAAGACAGCGGCCTCGGTCTCGAACCAATAGGGTGCGAGCCCTTCGACGCTGACCGTGGCATAGGCGCGCGATGGATAGGGTTTGAAATCGTAGCGGATGCCGCCTTGAAGGTTCCAATAGGGATCGATCGCCCGGCTGTAGAGCGCCTGGACCTCGGCGGTTTCCATGAACGATCCGCTGCGGCCGCCAAGGACACCCTCGCCCTCGCTCTTGAGCGTCAACCGATTGACGTCCCCGCCATACCAGGCCTCCCCGTCCCAGCGGTAGCCGTCCTGGCCCTTGCGAAACTGATACTCCGCGACGTTGAACATGATCTGGTAGAAGGGCAGTCCCCCTTGCTCGCGCATCATCTCCATGTGCGATCGCGCCATCTCGGCCGCGGGAAACTGCCTGTCGGCATAGCGGTCCGTCGGTGGCTTGGGCGCCGGCGCGTTGCCGGCGGGAAGCGCGGTGCCGGTCATTTGAATCCCGGGCATCGTGCTCATGTCATGGCCGGCATGCCCGCCCGACATATCCATGCCCGGCATCGCGGAACCGGGAGGCGGCTTGGCGCCATTCGACATGTCCATACCGGGCATGGCGCCATGGTCCATCGCCGGACCGGCATCCTTCTCGGCGGGCGTGCTCTGCGGCGACGCCATCCCGGGCATGGCCGAATGATCCATGCCTTGCATGTCGGGAGCCATCGCGGGCTTGGCCGGTGCGGCCCGCCGCGGCGTCTTCCGGCGCACCGGCGCCTTGGTCTTTTTCGCCGGCTTCTTTGCAGCCGTCTGCCCGGCGGGCATCTTCATGCCGGGCATGCTGGAATGGTCCATGCCCTCCATCGGACGATCCTGGGCCAGTGCCGATGACGCAAGGAGAATAGCCGTGCCGGCACAAAGCAGCGCGAACGGGCGGATCATGCGGCCTCTCCCTTCGGACGGACGGTCACGACGCGCATCATGCCCGCATGCATGTGGTAGAGAAGGTGGCAGTGGAACGCCCAGTCGCCGACGGCGTCCGCGGTGAAGTCCCATGTAACCTTGCCGCCGGGCTGGACGACCACGGTGTGCTTTCTGGGCGCATGATCGCCGTGCCCGGTCACCAGCTCGAAGAAATGACCATGGATGTGGATCGGATGCGCCATCATGCTGTCGTTGATCAGGTTCAAGCGAGCCCGCTCGCCCTCGATGAACGGAATGGGGTCATGGACGTCCGACATCTTCTCCCCGTCGAACGACCACATGAAGCGCTCCATGTTGCCGGTCAGGTGGAGATCGAGGCTGCGCGACGGCGCTCGCACGTCGGGATTGGGCGCCAGCGCGATGAGGTCCCTGTAGACAAGAACCTTGTGGCCGACATTCTCGAGCCCCTGGCCCGGCTCGCCGGTCCGGTCGACCGGCATCGGGGAGATCGTCTGAACGCCAGGGGTTCGCTTGACCTGCGGCGCGTTCGAAAAGTCGCGCATCTTCATCGAGCCCATGTCCATCGCAGGCGCGCTGCCCGGCGCGGCACCGGCCGAACCATGGTCCATTCCGGCCATCGCTCCGCCACCCGCCGCCATACCCGGCATATTGGGATCCATGCCCGCCATCGCCGCGTGATCCATCGCCGGCATTGCGTCGCCATGGGCCATGCCGCCCATCGCCATGGCGGCGGCGCCAGAGGTTGCGAGCCTCGCCGACGGGTTCTTCTCGGCGGTGGGATCGACGCCGCGCGGCGGGGCCATGCCGCCTGCGGACATATCCATCCCTTCCATCCCGGGCATGGATGACATGTCCATGCCCATGTCCTTCATCGTGGCGAGCGGCCGCGCGCGCAACGGCGGGACATCGGCCGCCATTCCGACGCGCGGCGCGAGGGTCGCTCGCGCCATGCCCGACCGGTCCGTGGCTTCGCCAACCACGGTATAGGCGCGATCGTCGGCGGGCGTGACGATCATATCATAGGTCTCCGCAACGCCGATCTGGAACTCGTCGACCGTCACCGGCCGCACATTCTGCCCGTCAGCCTGAACCACGGTGAGGGAAAGGCCGGGAATGCGAACATTGAAAATGGTCATCGCCGACGCATTGACGAAGCGAAGGCGCACCCGCTGGCCCGGCGTGAACAGCGCCGTCCAATTGTCGCGCGGCCCGTAGCCGTTGACAAGATAGGTGTAGGCGGATCCGGTCGTGTCGGAGATATCGGCCGGGTCCATCCGCATCCGGCCCCAGTCCAGACGGTCCTTGAGCCGTTGATCGCTTCCGGCCAGGAGACCCGCCAGGGTCTGGCGCTGGAAATTGAAATGCCCCGGATTGACCTTCATCCGCCGGAAAATGGCCTCCGGCGAAGTCGAGCTGTGATCGGCGAGGACGATGACATGCTCCCGGTCGGATTGGACCGGATCGACGCCTGCGGGATCGATGACGATGGGTCCGTAATGGCCAAGCTGCTCCTGCAGACCCGAATGGCTATGGTACCAGTAAGTGCCGCTCTGGATGATCGGGAATTCATAGGTGAAGGTCGATTTCGGCCGAATGCCCGGAAAAGATACGCCCGGAACGCCGTCGAACTGCGGCGGCACCAGAACACCGTGCCAGTGGATCGAGCTGTCTTCCTCGAGGTCGTTGGTCACGTGCAGCCGCACCGTCTGTCCCTCACGCAGCCGGATCAGCGGAGCGGGAACCGTGCCGTTGATGCCGATCGCGCGGGTTTCGCGGCCATCGACGAGCATCGTCTGCCGCGCGATCGTAAGAGCGATGTCGTTGCCGGAAACGACCGGAAGCGGTTTGGCGATGCCGACCGAGACGGGCTGAGCCCATGCCGGCATCCAGCTGGAAAGTGCCAGGCTGCCTCCGGCCAACGTAGCGCCGCGAATGAGGTCGCGGCGATTCAAGACCGGGCTCATGCAATCTTCCCTTGTTCGGCCGTCAGCCTCGCAATCGCTATCGGCCGACGAGCATTGCTCTCTATGTCTTCCTTACGCACGCCTGACCCCTACCCCTCATCTTCAGCCATAATTTCGGCGAGCCGATTTCGCGCCCGGTACAATCTCGTTTCGACGGCTTTGGAACTGATCGACAATATCGCAGCCGTATCCGCCTGGCTCAGACCCTCGACCGTGCGCAGCAGGAGAACCTCCCGCAACGGCGCGGGCAATCCCTCGATCGCCGCCGTCAGCCGGCGCAACGATATGCGCGAAGAGACCGTCGCTTCCGGCGAGGGAGCTTCGTCGGGAACATCATGCGTTTCCTCTTCGGCATCATCGACAAGCCCGAACATCTGCCGCACTCTGCGACGACGGCGCCAGTCGCGGCTCTTGTTGATCGCGATGCGCGAGAGCCAGGCGCGCAGGGGTCGCTGTCCATCAAATTTGCCGAGATGGTCGTAGGCGGACAGGAAGCTGTCCTGAGTCAGATCCAGCGCCTCCTCGACATTGCCGACCAGCCCGCGGATCAGTCGATAGACGGGGGCCTGGTGGCGCTGCATGATTTCAGCGAAAGCGTCCTTGCGACCACCGAGCGTGAGTGCGGCGAGTTCGCCGTCAGAACACGCCTTGAGGTCCACCGCACCCGGATTCACCGAGTATCGTCGGTAAGCGCATGGACCACCGCCCGATCGAAGGTCTTGGCCTGGTCCGGCCTGAGGATCTGGCGCATCGCAAAAATATGCCCGAGCGTTTCCTTCTGGAGTTGCCCCATCGCCCGGTGAGATTGATCGACCGCCGCCTCGACCTGCGGCCCATTGCCATGTTCGAGCTCGATCGCAGCCGCCAGCCGCGCATTGTCCGCACGCAGCTCCAGTTCCAGCGCCCGGCGACGGACCGCGAAGCTTCGCTCAAGTATCTCGAGGCGCGCCCGCTGCGCATCGTCGAGATCGAGTTTGCTGTGCAGCACTTCGTGCAGCTCGAGGCCAGCCACTGGCGGCCCAGGAAATAGCTGCCGCCCCACGAACGCCCCGATCAAGGCGGCGGTGAAGGCCACCAGCGCCAGGAGCGCGATCAACCGGGGCCTCACCGTGGACCGACCAACAGCGTCGACGGCGCGAGCGGATTTGCAGGACCGAAAGGCGACAGGGTGACTGATGCAGCGGCCGGTGGCGGAAAGCCGGTGCTGACCACACCCAGCAGCACCGCGCCAAAGGCCGCCGCCATTCCCAGGCGAACTTGCGTAGCCACAGAAATCTGCGGGCGGGCCGCTATCCTGCTCAGCACGGCCTCCTCGAGCCCGGCCAGGCCGGGGTGCAGGGGCGCGGTGCGAAGTCGATCCAATAACGTGTCTAAATCTGTCGTCATCTCAATTTCCCAAATCCAGAGTACTCGGCTCTTCACCTGCCAACCACATGAGCCGTTGCTTGCCGAAAGCCCGGTCTGCGTAACTTACGGCATCGTCTTTTCCATATTGGGCATGTCCTTCATCATGGTATCATGGTCTTCCGGTGCGCTTGCCACCACGGCCTTATATTGCGCAGGAGTCATCCCGGGCAATTTGCGAACAAATGAGACCATGTCCCAGATCAACGTGTCGCTATGGGTTTTCCCCCAGGCCGGCATCGCGGTGAGCTTGACACCATGTTTGATGATCCAGAATTGCTCCTGCGCCGATCGGCGGCTCGCGCGGAATAGTTCGGGGGCCGCGGGATAGAGACCCTGGCTGATCTCGGACTTCTCCAGGCCCGGCCCAAGATGGCAGCCGCTGCACATCTCGGCGTAAAGCCCCGCCCCGCTCTGAACCCGCGTCACTGCCGTCAGATCTGCTGGAACTCGGACATCTTTGGCGCGGGCGGCGATCGAACGATCGCGAAACTGCTCAATCATCCAGTAAACCGGCTTGCTATGGGGCGTGTCAGCCCCGATGTCGTACACGCCGGCGTAGACGATGCCGCCGACCACCGCGCCGACGCCCAGTGCTGCCAGCACGACGAGGCCGCGCTCGGCAAATGGCGCCGAAGTCTTCCCTGTCCTGTCTCAGTCATGGCGAGCTCTCCTGCGCGTGGCCCACGGCGCGTCACGTTCCGTCCATATGGTCATACGCACGCTGAGACCCCATCCCTCATTGGGCGTGAAGATCGCGTGGCCGAAAGGCGATCGCCTGGCGCACGACCGGCAGCCGCCGGCCCGATCGCCGGCTGGAAAAATTGGACCGGATGAGGGGTTTCAAACGGGGATGCGTAATAGCTTGTGACGGCAGCCCTGCCGCTCATGGAGAAACCAATGTTCCGAAAAACAGCTTTTGCCATGGCCCTGACCGCCTCGGCCTTCATCGCCACCGCCGCTCAGGCACACCCGAGGCTTACCAGTTCCACGCCCGCCGCCAATGCGGTCGTCGCCGCGCCGAGCGAGATCCAGCTCGTCTTTTCCGAAGGGCTCGTCGCGCAATTCTCAGGGATGGACCTGACGATGACCGAGATGCCCGGCATGAAGATGGGACCCATGAAAATGGGGGGAATCAAGATCAGCCTGGCTCCCGACGGCAAGACTCTTGTCGGCGCGCTCGCCAAGCCATTGCCCGCGGGAACCTACAAACTCGATTATCATGTCGTATCGACCGACACGCACCGGGTCCAGGGCAGCTATACCTTCAAGGTCAAATAGGCCTTGCCGGACATAGTCGCCGTTCTGGTCAGACTGGGACTGTATCTCGACCTGATGCTGTTATTCGGGTTGCCGATGTTCGGTCTCTGCCTACTGCGCGGGGCCGAGCGGGAATCCGGCTCGGTCCTGCCCTTTCGTCCGATGCTCGCCATTCTCGCGTCGCTCGGCCTTGGCCTCTCGCTCCTGGGCATCATGGTATTGGCAGCCTCGATGGGAGGCACTGCGATCGGGCAGATCGATCGGGCTACGGTTGAGCTGGTGATATGGCAGACCGCGATCGGCACCGCCTGGCAGGTTCGTATGGCCGCGCTCCTGCTGGTGCTTGGATTTTCTCTCTTCGGTTGGAGACGGCCTGCGTTCGGGCTTTGCTCGCTCGCGATCGCCGCCACAGCCGCCCTCGCCACGCTGGCCTGGACCGGCCACGGCGCGGCCGATGAGGGCACGCTGGGCTGGTTCCATTTGGCTGCCGACATCGTCCATCTATTGGCTGCGGGCATCTGGATCGGGGCTTTGTGCGCCCTGTGCCTCCTGATCTTTCGGCCTGCCAGAAACGTCACGCGGGACCATCTCCGTCTCTCGCATCGCGCACTGCACGGCTTTTCGACGATCGGATCGATTGTGGTCGGCCTGCTGATCGTGTCCGGCCTGATCAACGCTTGGATATTGATCGGTCCCACGCGGCTGGGGTCGCTGTTCACGAGCCTCTATGGTCTCTTGCTGACGGCGAAGCTTCTGCTGTTCGGCGCGATGCTGCTGCTGGCGGCCGCCAATCGCTTCAGGCTGACGCCCAGGCTGACGGCGGCCATCGCGTCCGGCGACACCGCCACCGCGATCCGGTCGCTACGGATCAGTCTCGCCGTGGAAACCGGATGCGCGTCGGCCATCCTGGCGCTGGTCGCCTGGTTCGGGCTTCTGGCGCCGCCCGCCGCCGGGGTATGAAGACGGCGATCACGGCAGCGCGCGTGCGATGGCCTTGATCGCCTTGAGGCCCGAACCGAACCGCGAAATCGCGTCCTTGTGGCGTTCGAGTTCGCCATAGGGGAGATAGGCGATTTCAAGATCGGCGACCCGGCTGAACGCGGGGCGCGCCAGTTGCGCGCGCACTTCGCTTTCGCGGGCATCGGGCGCAACCAGGAAAAGTCCTGCCGTCGTGTGGAGGTCGCTGCCGCTCAGCGCCAGATCGAGCATGCGCACGATGCCCGAATAAATCGAGGTCGAGTGCTCCACCTCGAAGGCGGCGGCGACACTGTCGCCTTTCGGTTCGAGCCACAAGACATCGATCAGGCGTATCGCGTCACCCCCGGTCGAGGTCGTGATCGATGGACGGAGGCTCGCGAGGCAGCCGGTGCCGAGCGGCACACCCTCATGCAGGCGACCCCGATCATTGGCCGCGATCCAGACATCGTAGCCGAGCGCATGGCCGATATCGCGCAGCCACGCCTGGATTTCCGAATGGGTCCGATCGCCCTCCCCTTGCTTCAGTAGGGCTTTGTCGAGCGTCTGTGCTTCGGCGCGGGCCTGTTCCAGCCGCGTCGCCCATGTCCCGGCCGATTGGTCCTCGTCGTCGCGCGGCGGAGCCGGATACCTGCCCGAACCGATCCGTAGCCATCCCGTCAGCTTCTCGGCAAACGGGTCCAGCTTGCTCGGCCGTGCAGGAACCTTGAACTTCGGCTCCACCGCACCGCTGCGCAGATACTTGTGGATCGTGTTGCGCGACA
>Ga0105249_10000621_pt1 | contig 32317 bp, 28 predicted proteins | sample KBSS44metaG_FD_81522 | JGI IMG/M metagenome (GOLD analysis project Ga0105249, IMG submission 81522) | Switchgrass rhizosphere microbial communities from Kellogg Biological Station, Michigan, USA - KBS S4-4 metaG | ecosystem: Host-associated > Plants > Roots > Rhizosphere > Soil | place...
ACCTCGCCCGGCTCCGCCAGCTGGAGGAGGAGGGTTATGGAGAGGCCGGCCGCTGGGCGCCCACCGGCCCGGACGTCTACCTCACGGCTCGCTTGGCGGTCGGTGCCTGTTACGGCGCCGTCGACGCGGTCATGGGGGGTGAGGTCGACAACGGCTACGCGCTGGTGCGTCCGCCCGGCCATCACGCTCGCCGGGGCGAAGGGCTGGGGTCGTGCATCCTCGCCAACGCCGTCCTTGCCGTCCATCACGCGATTCGCGAGCACGGGATCGAACGGGCGGCGATCGTCGATTGGGACGTCCACCACGGGAACGGGGCCCAGGAGGCGTTCTGGGACGATCCGGCCGTCCTCACGATCTCCATCCATCAGGAGGGCTACTTCCCGCCCGGGAGCGGAGGTCTGACCGAGCGGGGCGGAGGCGACGCCGTCGGCAGCAACCTCAACGTCCCCCTGCCGCCTGGTACCGGTCACGAGGCCTACCTCACCCTTGCCGAGGAGGTGCTGGCGCCGATCGTGCGCGGGCACCGTCCCGACCTGCTCATCCTCTGCGCCGGATACGACTCCTCGGCGATGGACCCGATGGGGCGGATGCTTCTCCACAGCGACTCCTACCGCCAGCTGACCGAACTCTTCCGGTCGCTCGCCGAGGAGCTCTGCGACGGCCGACTCGTCGTCATCCAGGAGGGCGGATACTCGCCGGCCTACACCCCGTTCTGTGGGCTCGCGGTCCTCGAGGCCCTGGCGGGCACCCCTGGGGCGGAGGACCCCTTCCTCGATGTCTTCCGGGAGATGCCCGGCCAGCTGCTGACCGACGAACAGCGCCGCTACATCGCCGCCGCGGCCCAGGCAGCGAAAGCAGGCTGATTGATACCGCAGCGAGTACGCCGATAGTCGGGATCCGATTCTGTTATCTTTGGATACAACATGGGCGTCGGGCCACTTGAGATAGGCATCCTCCTGATCATCGTCCTGCTGGTCTTCGGGGCGAAGCGGTTGCCGGAGCTGGGCAACTCCCTGGGTGGGGCGATCCGCGGGTTCGGCAAGGGCATCAAAGGCGAGGACGGCGAGCTCGCCGCGATCGAGCAGCCGGCGGCCGAGGCCCAAGAGGGCTCGAACGCCTCCGCCGGCTCCCGCTCCTAGCTCTGCTTCAGGTAGTTGCGCCAGCCGCCGCTGGCGGTGATGTCGCGGGCGCCCTCGAGCGCGAACGGCTCGCAGAGGAATCCGACCACCTCGCTGCCGTCGGCGAGCGCGACGGTGCCGAGGGCGAGGGGCGAGGGGACGGCGGCTAGGAAGGTGCCGAGGGCGGCCGGTGGCAACAGCCAGCGCTCGCCGGGGATCGCGGCGCCGTCGTCGGCGACCCGCAGTAGGCCCGGCTTCGGCGGCTCCGTGTCGAGCGCGAAGAGTCGGTAGCGCGGCGCCGTCTCCGCTGCTCCGAGAAAGCGGGCGCCGCGCTCGGTCAGCTGGTGGTTGAGCGGCTGCCCGGTCAGGTGGGCGCCGACGACGAAGAGCTCGATGGCGCCCGGCGGCGGTGGGGTGTGCGGCTCGCCGCCGACCAACAACCGGGCGATGTCGGCGGCGGCGCGGTCGGCGAATGCCGGGGCGAGCACGGTGACGCCGAAGTTGCCGCCGTCGGCCTCGCCGGCGGGGACGGCGACCGCGCAGAGGTCGAGCAGATTCGCGCAGTTGGTGTAGCGACCGAGCTTCACGTTCTCGCCGAGCGGCTCCGCTTCGACGGCGGCGATCGTCGGCTGCGCGGTCGTCGTCGGCAGCAGGATCGCCTCGGCGCCGACGAAGGCGCGGTCGCAGCCGAGCCACAGCCGGTCGAGGCGCTCGCGGTCTGCGAACAACTGCGAGGCGCTGGGGCTGGCGGCGGCGGCGATGATCGCGCCGACCGTCGGGTCCACTTCGATGCGGTGGGACTCGACGAAGGCGCCGACCGCGGCGTGGCGCTCGGCGACGAAGGCTCCCTCGTAGAGCAGTGCTCCCGCTTCGAGGAAGGGGTCGAGGTCAAGCGGGATGAGCTCGGCGCCGGCCGCCTGGAGCCGGTCGGCCGCGGCGGCGAAGGCCGCGCGGGCGGCGGCGGTCAGGTCGTTCAGCTCCTCTGGGGCCGGTACCCCGATCCGCGGCGCCGGAGGGGCCGCCAGCGGCGCGTCGGCGGGACGGCGCCGCGAGAGTGGGTCGCCCGCGTCGGGCCCTTCGATCGCGGAAAGCGCCTCCTCCGCCCCGGCGAGCGTCCGGGCGAAGACGCTGACGCAGTCGAGACCACGGCAGGCGGGGACGACGCCGCTGACCGGGACCAGACCGCGGGTCGGCTTGATCCCGACGATGCCCTGGAACGCTGCCGGCACCCGCCCCGAGCCGGCGGTGTCGGTGCCGAGCGCCAGGTCGGCGATCTCGAGGGCGACCGCGACTGCCGAGCCGGAGCTCGAGCCGCCCGAGACGTACTCGGGGCGGTGGGCGTCGCGAACCGCGCCATAGGGGCTGCGGGTGCCGACCAGGCCGGTCGCGAACTGGTCGAGGTTGGTCTTGCCGACCACGACCGCGCCGGCCGCAACCAGCCTCTCGACCACCGTCGCGCTCGCCGCCGGCTCGTAGGCGAAGGCCGGGCAGGCGGCGGTGGTGGGGAGCCCGGCGACGTCGACGTTGTCCTTGACCGCGAGAGTGCGACCGGCCAGGGGCAGCTGCTCGCCGGCCGCCAGCCTTGCTTCGACCGCGGCGGCGTCGGCGAGCGCGTCGGCTTCGGCGCGGAGGTGGATCCAGACCTCGGGGCGATCCACTGCGGCGATCCGCTCGTAGGCGCGGCGGACTCGCTCAGAGGAGTTCACGCCCGCTCACCCGCCAGCTCGCCGCTCTCCTCCCAGGCGTCGCGCTCGGCGCCGAAGGCGGCGGCCTGGCGCTCGCGGAAGGCGGCGATGCCGTCCGCCTCGCGCTCGAGGAAGGCCCGGTGCTCGGCGAGCGCGAAGCTGCCCGCCTCGATCCGCGGCTCGACCTGGCCGGCGGCGGTCGCGGCGCGCAGCTCCAGCAGCTCCTCGGGCTCGACCGGGTACCAGCGGATGCGGTCGAAGTTGTGCAGCAGCCAGGGCTCGCCGCCGGGGAACGGGCTCGGCCCGCGATTGCTCCAGACCTGAGTGGTGCGGCCGACGAACTGGTAGCCGCCGGGCCCCTCCATCCCGTAGACGCAGAGGTAGGCGCCGCCGATCCCGACCGCGTTCTCCGGCGTCCAGGTCCGGGCCGGGTTGTACTTGGTGGTGACGAGCCGGTGACGGGGGTCGAGCGGGGTCGCGACCGGGGCGCCGAGGTAGACGTCGCCGAGGCCGAGCACCAGGTAGTCGGCGCCGAAGACGGTCTCGCGCACCGCCTCGACCGAGTCGAGGCCGTTGACCCGGCGGATGAACTCGATGTTCCACGGGCACCAGGGCGCGTCGGCCCGCACCCCCGCCATGTACCGCGCGATCGCCTCGCGGGTTGCCGGGTCGTCCCAGGAAAGCGGCATGTGGACGGTGCGGCTGGGGACGGTGAGGTCGTGGCTCGGCGGCAGCTCGGACTCCAGCCGGGCGATCGCGGCGACCGCCTCGCGCGGGGAGAGCGCCGCCGGGTCGAGCCGCAGCTGCAGGGCGCGGATCCCTTCGGTCAGCTCGAGCACGCCGCCGAGCCGCTCGGCCTCGATCCGCGCCGCCAGGGCGTGGACCCGCAGGCGCAGCCCGAGGTCGAGGACGTTCGGCTGGAACTCGACCAGCAGGTGGTCGTCGCCGGCTCGGCGGAAGGCGACCGGCGGGCGCTCCTCGTCGCCCTCGGTGCGGGCGAGGACGCCACCATCGGGGACGACTGCGGTGCCGCGCGGTCCGCGGCCCCCGTGCAGGCCCTCGCCGACGCGGACGAATCGGACCCTGTCGCCGGGCCGCATCTGCCCCAGTTTCCAGCGCTCGCCGGCGACCACCGTCGCCGGGCAGACGAAGCCACCGAGGCTCGGCCCGTCCGGCCCGAGCAGGATCGGCATGTCGCCGGTGAAGTCGACGGCGCCGACCGTGTAGGGGGTGTCGTGGATGTTGGATGGGTGGAGGCCGGCCTCACCGCCGTCGGGGCGCGACCAGCGCGGCTTCGGCCCGACCAGGCGGACCCCGGTCCGAGCCGAGTTGAAGTGGACCTCCCAGCTGGCCGAGTAGAGATCGGCGATACCGGCCGGGGTGAGGAATTCGGAATCGCCGTGCGGCCCTTCGACCACGCCGAGCTGCCAGGCGTCGGTCAGCGGCGGGCGCTCGGCCGGGGGGACGGCGGTGGGACCGGCAGCCGCGCCCGGTGCGGCGCCGACGGCGAGCCGGTCACCTGCGGCGAGCGCCCGGCCCTCGTGGCCGCCGAGCGCGCCGAGGGTGAAGGTCGCGGCGGAGCCGAGCCGCTCAGGAAACTCGAGCCCTCCGGCCAGCAGCAGGTAGGCGCGCATCCCGAGCCCGACGACGCGGCCGAGGTCGAGCACTGCCCCGGCCGGAACCGCCAGCGGCTCCCAGCAGGGGACCGGCTCGCCGTCGAGCCGCGCCGCCGTCTCCGCGCCGGCGATCATCGCGGTCGCCGCGGCCTCGAAGTGCAGCCGCGGCCCGAGGAGCGTGCACTCCAGCCCGGCCGCCCCCTCGGGGTTGCCGAGCGCCCAGTTGCCGAGCCGGAAGGCGCGGTCGTCCATCGGCCCCGAGGGCGGAACGCCGACGTGCCAGAGGCCGGTCCGGCCCGGCCAGTCCTGGACCGTGGTCATGATCCCCGGCCGCAGGACCTCGATCATGGCCGCGTGACGACCATCCGGACCGGCGTCGGGTCGAAGCCGTTGCAGGGGTTGTTGATCTGGGGGCAGTTAGAGACGAGGACGAGGGTGTCGACCTCGGCCCGCACGGTCACGGTCAGCCCCGGCGAGGAGATCCCGTCGACGATCCCCAGCGTGCCGTCGCCCTCGACCGGCACGTTCATGTACCAGTTGATGTTGGAGACGAGGTCGCGCTTGCCGAGGCCCCATTTTGCGCCCTCGGCGAGGAAGTTCTCGACGCAGGCGTGCTGGTGCTTGGTGTGGTGGCCGTAGCGCAGGGTGTTCGACTCCTTGCTGCAGGCCCCGCCGAGGGTGTCGTGGCGGCCGCACTCGTCGGCGACGACCGTCATCAGCGGCCGCCCGGCGTTGCTGCGGAGGACGCTGCCGGTGGTGAGGAAGATCGAGCCCTGGGCGACGATCGTGTCGGGGGCGCTGTAGCGCTCGGCGTGGTCGGCGGCGTCGTAGAGGAGGCAGTCGACCGCCTGGTTGCCGCCGAGGTCGACGATCGAGAGCAGGTCCCCGTCCGCGACCACGGCCGACCACGGGGCGCGCGCCGGGACGAACTCGTCGAGCACCGTCTCGCCTGCTGGGATCGTGCCGAGAGTGGAGTCGATCGCTGCGCTCACGCGATCCCTCGCGCCGCGGCGTAGTCGGCGGTGTTGAGCAGCGCCCGCTCGAGCTCGGGCGTCGAGCTCCAGAGCTCGTCCGCAGGACGGGTCGCCTCGCCGCGCCAGGCCAGCAGCTCGAGCGTCGTCGCCGCGGGCTCCTCGCGCGGGTCGAGTGGGTGAGGCACGTTGGCGAGGATCGCGATCGCCGGGAGCTCGATCCGCAGCTCGACCGCCGCGCCGGGGCCGGCCGAGCCCAGGAAGTCGAGTGCCCCGTCGGTGCCGACCTGGATGCCCTTGAAGAAGGAGAGGCTGGGCGGCACGTCGCGCGGCTCGAGCCCGTGCTTGGCGGCGGCGAGGGTCTGTAGCTCGCGGCCGGCGGGCGAGGTGCCGCAGAGGGCATCGTGCTGGCCGGAGCCGTCGGCGACGATCGTCGCCAGCACCCGGCCCTGGTCGGAGAGCAGCGGGTGACCGGCGCCGAGGTAGGCCTGCCAGGGGATCTTCACCGTGTCGGCGACGTTCAGCCGCTCCCAGGGCTGGTCGGCGTTGTAGAGGAGGAGGTGGGCGCAGCCATCGCCGTCGCGATCGGTGATTCGCAGGGTGGTGCCGCGGGCGAGGACCTTGGAGGCGTAGCCGCCGCCGGCGACGGTCTCGGCCCAGGTCAGGTCGGCGGGGTCGACCCCGTCCGGCGGCTCGGGCCAGGCGCTTGCCGGCAGCATCGGCATCGCCTCGGCGCTCGCCCCGGCTTGGGCCCGGGCGTGGGCGCGGGCGCCGTGCGTGGTGTCGGTGCCGCCGCTCACCCGTGGCTGAGGGGGACGATCGCGTCGATCTCGACCAGCGCGCCTTTCGGCAGTGCCGCGACGCCGATCGTCACCCGAGCCGGAGGCGCCTCACCGAAGAACTCGGCGTAGGCCTCGTTGATCGCCGCGAACTCGTCGAGCATCGTCGTGTAGACGCTTACCCGCACCGCCTCGCGCAGCTCGCCGCCGCCGGCGCGGGCGAGCGCTTCGAGATTGCGCAGGCACTGGCGCGCCTGCTCGGCCGGGTCGCCGCCGCCGACGAGCTCGCCGCTCGGGTCGAGCGGAATCGCCCCCGAGCAGTAGAGGAGTCCCTCGTGGGCGATCGCCTGCGAGTAGGGGCCGATCGCCGCCGGCGCATCTGAGGTTTGGATCGGAAGCCTAGTCATATGGATCCAAGATTAGCGCTATCGTATCCACAGTGCTGTCCCGAGAGGACAACGAACGAGTTACCAGGACCGGGCCCGAGGACCCCGCGGGGCGCCTGCTGCGCGCCTACTGGCAGCCCGCTGGGCTCGTCTCCGAGATGCCCGAGGAGCGGCCGGTGAAGGCCGTCCGCCTGCTCGGCGAGGACCTCGTCCTCTTCAAGCGGGGCGAGCGCGACTGGGGCCTGGTCAGCCGCTTCTGCGCCCACCGCGGCGTCGACCTCTCCTACGGCCGGCTCGAGGACGGCGGCCTGCGCTGCCTCTACCACGGCTGGCTCTACGGGAAGGACGGGCGCTGCCTCGAGCAGCCGGCCGAACCGCCGCACAGCCGCTTCTTCGAGAAGGTGCGGATCGCCAGCTACCCCTGCGAGGAGCGCAACGGGATCGTCTTCGCCTACATGGGCGGCGGCGACCCGCCGCCGTTCCCCGACTACGACTGCTTCCTCGCTCCGGAGGAGTACACCTTCGCCTTCAAGGGCCTCTGGGAATGCAACTGGCTGCAGGGGGTCGAGGGCGGGATCGATCCCAGCCACGTCTCATTCCTGCACCGCTTCCTCGACGAGGATCCGCGCGACGTCTACGGCCAGCAGTTCCGTGAGGAGGTCGAGGGGACGGGCCGCTCGACCGCCGAGATCGTCGGCGAAATGTACCGGCCGGACATCGAGGTCGAACCGGCTCCGCACGGGCTGCGCGTCTTCGCGGTGCGCGAGCTGAACGAGGAGACGCGGCACCTGCGGGTCACCAATCTCGTCTTCCCGAACGCCTTCGTCGTCCCCTTCGGCGGCGAGAAGGTCTTCTGTCAGTGGCACGTCCCGATCGACGACGAGCACCACTACTGGTACATGATCTTCTACGACTTCAAGGAGCAGACCGACAAGGAGACGCTGCTCGAGCAGCGGCTTCAGAACGTGACCCTGCCGGATTACCGGCCGACCCGCAACCGCTCCAACAACTGGGGCTTCGACGCCGCCGAGCAGCAGTCGCTGACCTACACCGGGATGGGCCTCGACATCAACGTCCACGACCAGTGGGCGGTCGAGAGCATGGGGCCGGTCCAGGACCGCACGGTCGAGCGGCTCGGCGTCTCCGACCGCGCCGTGACTGCCAATCGTCGCCTGCTGCTGCGCTCGATCAAAGCGCTCGAAGAGGGCCAGCCGACGCCGGCGCTGCCGCTCGACGAGGAGGCGGCGCACCAGCTGCGCGGGCCGCTGGCGATCGACACGGTGGCTCCGGCCGAGGACTGGCAGGAGGCTTGGCGCGAGACCGAGGCGGAGCGTCGCGCCCGCTCGCCGTGGGCGGCTGAACAAGAGGTCCGCTGATGGACTCCCCCGGGGCGCGAAGGTACGAGCGCTCGGCCGACGAGCGCCCGATCTCCCTCGGCGGCAGCGCGCGGCCGATGCTGGGGCGGGACCGCGACGGCTTCGTCGACCGCCACGATCTCTGGGGCGAGGCCGAGCACGCCGCCGCCGCCCAGATCCGCCGCGTGATCGACGAGCGTGGGATCGAGATGGTGCGGGTCGCCTTCTGCGACCAGCACGGCACGCTGCGCGGCAAGACGCTGGTTGGCGACGGGCTCTGGAGCGGGCTGCGCGGCGGTTGCCGGGTGCCCTCCTCGCTGGTGCTCAAGGACACCTCGGGCGCTTCCGTCTACCCCGTCTTCACCCACGACGCCGGGACCGGGATCGAAGGATTGGGCGGCGCCGGCGACGTCGTGCTGGTGCCCGACCCGAAGAGCTTCCGGGTGCTCCCCTGGGCGCCGAACACCGGCTGGGTCCTCTGCGACCTCCACTTCCCCGATGGCCGGCCGGTGCCGTTCTCGGCCCGGCGGGTCCTCCGCCAGACGCTCGAGCAGCTGGCGGCTCGCCGCTACGGAGTGACGATCGGGGTCGAGCTCGAGTTTCACGTCTTCCGGCCGCGCGAGGACGGTCTGGCCGACAGGCACGTCGCGGCGCCGGGGCATCCGGGCGAGGCGCCGGCGGTGGCGCCGGCCTCGCCCGGGGCGCAGCTGCTGCGCGAGGAGGACCTCGATGCGCTCGACGACCTGGTCCAGGCGCTCAGCGCCGGGCTGCTGGCGCTCGACCTGCCGCTGCGCTCGCTCGAGCTCGAGTTCGGGCCGAGCCAGCTGGAGCTGACGCTGGCGCCGCGCCCGGGCCTCGAGGCAGCCGACGACGTCGTCCTCGCCCGCACCGCGATTCGTCAGATCTGCCGCCGCGAGGGCTATCTCGCGACCTTCATGTCGCGTCCCGCGGGCGCCGAGACTGCTTCCGCCGGCTGGCACCTCCACCAGTCGCTGGTCGACCTGGAGAGCGGCGAGAACGCCTTCATCCCGAGCGCGGGGGAGGGAGGGGCGCTGCTCTCGGCGACCGCGCAGCGCTACCTCGGCGGCCTGCTCCGCCACGCGCCCGCTGCCGCCGTCTTCACGACGCCGACCGTCAACGGCTACAAGCGCTACCGCCGTTTCACCCTCGCTCCCGATCGGATCTGTTGGGGGATCGACAACAAGGGGGCGATGGTGCGTGCGGTCGGCGGCGTCGGCGATCCGGCGACCCGGCTCGAGAACCGCTCCGGCGAGCCCGCCGCCAACCCCTACCTCTACATCGCCTCGCAGATCGTCAGCGGGATGGCCGGGATCGACGGCGAGGTCGATCCGGGGCCGCCCACCGAGGACCCCTATTTCGCCGACACGCGACTCCTGCCCACGAGTCTGATGGCGGCGCTCGAGGAGCTGCGCGGCGACGAGGTCTTCGCCGCGGCGTTCGGCCGCGAGGTGGTCGACTGGATTCTCACCCTGAAGAGCTCAGAGGTCGAGCGCTACCTCGCCGACGTCTCGCAGTGGGAGCAGCGGGAGTACTTCAACCTGCCGTGAGCGCCGCCGCGAGCCCGGATGCGTTCGTCCTCGCCGGCGACCTCCGGACTATGGACGCGGCGCGGCCGCGGGCAGAGGCGATGGCGGTGCAGGCCGGGCGCATCCTCGCCGTCGGCAGCCGCGACGAGGCGCTCGCCGCGCTGCCGTCGGGAGCGCCGATCCGCGCCGTCCCGGGGACCGTCGTCCCCGGGCTGATCGACGCCCACGTACACACCCTGATCGCAGGCCTCGAGCTGCGGCGGCTCGACGTCAGCGACGCCGCCAGCGTTGCCGAGTTGGTGGCGCGGATCGGCGCCCACCTCGAATCGGAGCCGGGGGATGGCTGGCTCGTGGTAGCCGCCCACGTCCAGGCCGAGGAGCTGGCCGAGGGGCGCCTTCCCACCCGCGACGACCTCGACCCGATCACCGGCGGGCGGCCCGTCTACCTCGACCGGCGCACGCACGACGCGGTCGTCAACGGCGCCGCCCTGGAGCGGGCGGGAATCCGTCGCGAGACGCCCGACCCGCCGGGCGGCCGGATCGAGCGCGACCCCGGCGGCGAGCCGACCGGCGTGCTGATCGAGCGCCCCGCTGCGGACCTGGCCTGGTCGCTCGTCCCCGAGATCGCCGAGGCCGACCGCCGCACCGCGCTGCGCGAGATCCAGCCCCATTTCCATCGGCTCGGGATCACCGGTGCGGCCGAGCCGGGGCTGACCCCGGCCGAGCTCGGCACCTACCAGGCCGCTCGGGACGACGACGAGCTCGCGCTGCGGACGTTGGCGATGCCGCTGGTCGACACCGACCTGCCGCTGGCCGAGCTGCTGCCGCGGTTGCGCGGGATCGGCGCCCGCACCGGGATCGGCGACGAGTGGCTGCGGCTCGGCGGCTTCAAGGTCTACCTCGACGGGACGGGATCCTTCGGCAGCGCGCTGCTGCGCGAGCCATGGCCGGGAACCGAGGGCTACCTCGGCAACCAGACCGCCTCGACCGAGACCTTCGCCGCGCTCGCCCAGTTCTGCGCTCGGGAGCGCTGGTCCCTCGCCGTTCACGCCGTCGGGGGCGCCGCGATCGACCTCGCGCTCGACGCATTCGGCGCTGCCGATGCGGTGGCGCCGATCTCGCCGCTCCGCTTCTCGCTGATCCACGCCTACCTCTGGCCCTCGCCGCAGAACATGGAGCGGGCGCGCGAGCTGGGGGTGATGGCGGCGATCCAGCCGGGGATGCAGTGGCGGGTCGCCGCCAGCCTCGCCGGCCGTTTCGGCGCCGAGCGGGCCGCGGCGGCTTCGCCGCTGCGCTCCTGGCTCGACGCCGGGGTCGAGGTCGCCGGTGGCAGCGACGGCCCGGACTTCCCACAAGCGCCCCTTTTCGGGATTTGGGGGGCGCGGACCCGAGCCGCGCAGGGGTTCGAGGGAGCGCTCGGGCCCGAGCAGGCGATCGACGGTGAGCGGGCGCTGGCGATGTACACGACCGCGGCCGCCCGCTACTGCTTCGCCGAGCACGAGCGGGGCGCCCTGCGGCCGGGCCTGCTGGCCGACTGGACCGCCGTCTCGGTCGATCCGGTGAGCGCCGAGCCGGAGGCGCTCGCTGCGGCCGAGGTACTGCAGACGGGGATCGGCGGCGCCCTTGTGCACGAGGCATGAGCACCGTGGCACTCTCGATCCACGACGAGGAGATCCTTCGGCGGCGGGTCGGCGGCTTGGTCGACGATGGGCTCCTGGCCGAGCACCGCGAGCGCCCCTTCGGCCCGCACTCGCCGGCGCTGGTCGAGGTGCTCGACTTCCTGCGGCGCAACCCCGACCCGGAGCTGCCGCGCTACCTCGTCCTCGACACCGGCGAGGGGTTCGCGATCGGCGTCCGGGCCGAGCGCCGAGGGGCGCCGCCGGCGCGGCTGGACACCGAGCTGCTGGCGACCCGGGCCGAGGCCGAGCACGCCGTCTTCCGCCACCGGCTCGCCGACTACGGAGTCCTGCCATGAGCGGGACCGCGAGCGACGTCCTGGTGCCGCCGGGGACGATCGGCTACCTCGACCGGGTCAGCGCCGAACCGGGGGAGACCGTCCGCCTCAATGTCAGCTCGACCGCCACCGGCTGGCGGGCCGAGCTGGTGCGGCTGCTGGCGCTCGAGATCCCCGGATTCGGTGTGCCGCGGCGCGAACGGCAGGTCGACGGAGTCGCGCCGATCGAGCGCGAGGGGATCGTCCAGAGCACCGCGGTCGGCTCCTACGGGATCGCCGAGCCGCTGCCGGCCGACCACCTCGACGCCGGCCTGACCGTGGCGCTGACCCTGATGCCGACCCGGCCGGGGGCTGGCGCGCAGGGGGCGATCGCCCAGCGCGACGCCGGCGGGGCGGCGGGCTGGAGCCTCGGGCTCGACCCGGCGGGCCGGCCGCGATTCTGGTGCGGGACCTACGGTGGTGCCGTCGACCTCGTCGCCCCCGAGCCGCTGCAAGCCGGCTGCTGGTATCGGCTGACGGCAAGCCTCGACCCCGACGCCGCCCGCGCCTCGCTCGCGGTCGAGCCGGTCGGGACCTTTGCCGCCAACCGCCTCGCCAGCGGGCGCGGGGAGCCCGCCGCTGTCCTCGCCGAGCTGCCCGGCCGCCCGCTGGCGGCGGTCGGCGAGCCGCTGCTGATCGGCTGCGCCGGCCTCGATCCGAGCGGCCAGCCGCTGGACGGACTCGATGGCCGCGTCGAGCGGCCGCTCCTGCTCGGCGCCGCGATCGGCGACGGCAGCGAGTTCCCTTCGCTGCTCGACCACCCGGCGCTGCTCGCGGCCTGGGATCCGGCGGCGGGTATCGGAAGAGGCGGGATCGAGCGACCCTCGCGTCTCGAGGACGTCGGCCCGGCCGGCCGCCACGCGACCCTCGTCAACCACCCGGCGCGGGCGGTCACCGGCAGCGGCTGGAGCGGTGAGGTCGCCGACTTCCGCTTCGCCCCCGAGCAGTACGCCGCGGTCCACTTCCACCGCACCGACATCACCGACTGCCGCTGGCGGCCACAGGCCGAGGTCGAGCTGCCCGCCGACCTCCCGGGCGGCGTCTACGCCTTCCGCCTAAGTGACGCCGACGGCGGCGAGGACCTGGTGCCGCTGATCGTCCGCCCGCCGGCCGGCCAGGCGACGGCTCCGGCGCTGCTCGTCCTCTCGACCAACAGCTACCTCGCCTATGGCAACGACCACGTCGGCATCGACAGCCCCCGCACCCAGGTCTGGAACCAGATGGTGCCGGCGCTCGACGAGTGGGAGCGCTTCCGCGACGCCCACCGCGAGCTCGGCCTCTCGCTGTACGAGGTCCACTCCGACGGCGCCGGGGTCTGCCACTCGAGCTGGCGGCGGCCGCTGCTGACGATGCGGCCGACCGTCTACGACGGCGACGGCCCGGTCTGGCAGTTCACCGGCGACATGCAGCTCCTCGACTGGCTCGAGCGGAGCGGCCGCGAGGTCGACGTGGTCAGCGACCGCGACCTGCACGAGGGCGGGGCCGAGCTGCTCGGCCGCTACCGCTGCGTGATGACCGGGACCCACCCCGAGTACCCGAGCGAGGAGATGCTCGACGCCTACGAGGCCTACGTCGCGGACGGCGGCCGGCTGATGTACATGGGCGGCAACGGGATGTACTGGGTAACCGGTTACGACCCGGAGGACGAGCAGGTGATCGAGATCCGCCGCTGGGGCGGCACCCAGGCCTGGTGCGCGCCGCCCGGCGAGTACCACCTCAGCTTCACCGGCCATCTCGGCGGGCCCTGGCGGTTCAGTGGCCGGGCGCCCCAGAAGACCTTCGGCGTCGGCTTCGTCGCCGCCGGGCCCCCCAGCTCCGGCGCCGGCTATCTCCGGGTCGCCGAACCGGGCTCACCGGCCGGCTGGGTCCTCGACGGCGTTCGCGAGCCCGAGTTCGGCCGCTACGGGACGATGGGCGGCGCCGCCGGGATCGAGATCGACGCCGTCGATCCACTGCTGGGGACGCCGGAGGAGGCCGTCGTCCTCGCCACCTCGGCCGGCCACAGCGACGACATGCTCGAGGCGCGCGAGAACTTCAACATGACCAGCCGGGTGCTTGGCGGCGCCCGCAACCCCCGCGTCCACAGCGACCTCGTGCTGGTCCCGCGCCAGGGCGGCGGCGCCGTCTTCTCGACCGGCTCGATCGGCTTCGCCGGCAGCCTCAGTCACGACGAGTGGGACAACGACGTCGCCCGCCTGCTCGGCAACGTCTTCGACCGTTTCGTCGCCGGCGTTCCGGTGCTCGACTAGAGGGTTTCCGCGTTCGCTTTTTCTACTTCAAACGAGGTAGAAAAAAGCGAACGGGGCGCGGGGCCTGGGTCTCAGCCCTCGATCAGGACCACCCGTGCCGGCGCCGCCTCGCCGCCCTCGAGCCGCAGCGGCAGGCAGGCGAGCAGGTACTCGCCGGGGGCGACGCCGTCGAGGTCGAGCACCTCGAGCAGCAGCAGTCCCGCCTCGCAGAGGATCCGGTGCACCGGCCAATCGCCACTCGCTTCGCCTGCCGGGGTCTCGACCGAGAGATAGTCGACGCCGACCAGGCGCGTCCCGCCCTCGACCAGGAGCCGGGCGGCGGCGGGGCCGAGGCCGACCCAGGACCCCTGCTTCTCGGCGAGCCGGATCGCGCCGGCCGAGTTGCGCGTCTTCAGCAGCACCCGCTCCTCACCGTCGTAGCCGGCCCGGCGCAGATCCCCGGGGCCGATCTCCTCGCCGGCGAGCGCGGTCAGGTCGAGCACCCGGGCGGGACCGACCAGCCGCTCGGCGGCGACGGCGTCGATCGTCTCGCGCCCGTCGACGTAGTGGAGGCCGGTCTCGACGTGGGTGCCGGTGTGCGCGTGCAGGCGCCAGCCGGTGACGTTGTAATCGGACCCCTCCGCGATCGAGTACATCTGCGTCCGCTCCGGCTGGCTGCCGCTGATCAACATTCCCGGCCGCACCGGCACCGAGACGTCGTGGACGCGGAGCGCCACCTCAGCGGAACCCCTCGGCGGTGCAGAGCGGTGGCCAGGTCACCGGGCAGTGGCCGGCGACGAGGCGGGCGCCCTCCTCGCGGGCGAGGCCGACGAGGCGGTCGTGGGAGGCGCGGCGCAGCGGCGCGTCGGCGGGATCGGCCGACCAGCCGATCGGGATGTCCTCGTCGATCCCCCGCTGCAGGTCGATCGCGTCGACGGCGAACAGCCAGCTGCCGCTCTCGGCCATTCGCACCCGGTAGGACATGTGCCCCGGCGTGTGCCCGGGGGTGGCGACGGCCTCGATTCCGGGGGCGATCTCGGCGTCGCCGTCGAGCTCGCGCCAGCGCAGTTCGTCGAGCATGTAGTCCTCGTGCCGGTAGAACTCGGCGGCGCCCGCCCGCTCGCGGCCGAACTCGAGCTCGACCCCTTGGATCGCGACCTCGACCCCGGCGGCGGCGAGGTGGGGGAGGCCGCCGCTGTGGTCGACGTGGAGGTGAGAGACGGCCGCCGCGGTCAGGTCCTCCGGCCCGAGCCCGTGCGCCGCCATCGCCTCCAACAGCGGGTCGCCATCGGTCTCGAACTCCGGCAGATGGGTTCCGTAGAGCGGCGCCTCGGTGACGCCGCGGTAGGGGCGCGGGTCGCAGCCGGTCTCGAGCAGCACCCAGCCGGCGGGCGAGTGGGCGAGGATGCCGATCAGCGGCAGTTTCAGCCAGGTCCGGGTGCCACCTTCGAGCGAGACGGATTCCGGCGCGTACTCCCAGCCGAGGTTGAGGCAGAACATGCGGTCGCAGACGGCGGCGCTCACGCTAGCGGCACCTCGACCAGGGTCCGGGGATGCTCGGAGAGCACCTCGAGCCCATCCTCGGTCATCAGCAGGGTGTCGATGCTCGCCGCCTCGAAGCCGCCCTCACGGTCGACCATCACGGTCTCGTAGTTGGAGACGTAGCCGGGCTGCCAGGTGACCTTGGTGAGGCCGTCGTTGGCGAGGTAGGTGTGGCCGACCCAGCTCGGCGGCAGCCCGATCCCGAGCGAGTAGCCGCCGACCCACCAGACCTTCTCGGCGGCGACGCGGTCGAGCACCCAGCGCTCGGCCGCCGCCGCGGCCGCCTCCGGCCCCTCGCCGAGCCGGGCCAGCCGCTGAAGCTCGCCGACGCTGCCGGCGGCGGCCTCGAGCAGGGCGACCGCTTCGGGCGCCGGCTCGCCGAGCGCGAAGGTGCGGCAGAGGTTGGCGTGGTAGCGGTCGATCACCGCGCAGCAGTCGATCGCCACCGTGTCGCCGGCCTCGAGGACGCGGCGGCTGGGGAAGGAGTGGGTGTCGACCCAGGCGGTCGGGCCGGAGCTGACCAGCGGCGGCGTCGCCGCGACCTCGCTGCCGCCCTCGGCAAGCAGGGTGGTGACGAGCGCGGCGGCCTGGAGCTCGGTGATGCCGGGCCGCAGGCGCTCGCCGAGCTCGGCGAAGGCGGCGTCGGCGATCGCCGCGGCGCGGCGGACCCGTTTGACCTCGGCCGGCGACTTGTAGAGGCGGAGGTCGTCGACGATCCAGTCGCCGGCGCGGATCTCGGCGCCGTCGGCGGCGAGCTCGTCGGCGACCGCGTCGAGCACCGGTGCCGCCGGATTGAGGCCGTAGCGCTCGAAGCCGATCGCGCCGCCGGCGAGCCCGCGTTCGCGGAGAGCGCGGCGGACCGTCGCCGCGGCCTCGCCGTACTCGAAGAAGACGAACTCGTCGCAGCGCGCGTGCAGGCGCGCGTAGCCCTCGTGGCGGGTCCAGTCGAAGAACAGCAACGTTGCCGGCTCGCGGACGACGACGCAGCCGAGCGGCAGCCGCCACGGGTACCAGATCGCGTCGTAGCCGGTCAGGTAGAAGACGTTCGGCGGGCTGGTCACGTAGAGCGCGTCGAGCCCCGCGGCAGCCATCGCCTCCCGCACTCGCCGCGCGCGCCCGGCGTACTCGGCGTCTTCGAAGGGGCGGCTCACCGGATCAGTATAGGATCCAATGTCAAGTAGATGGGATCCAAATCGGATCCGAGACGAAAGGGCCGCGACATGCCGCTTACCGCCCCGAAGTTCGCTCCCGAGCTCTCCGCCGCCCCGCCCCTGCCGGCGCGCGAGGAGTATCTGGAGCGCCAGCAGCGGACCCGCGCCGCCCTCGCCGAGGCCGGGCTCGACGGCCTGCTCGCCTTCGGCAGCCACGGCTGGCCCTGGGCGGTGCGCTGGCTCGCCGATTACCAATCGGGCTTCTCGGGTTCCTCGATCCACGACGAAAAGGGCTACGCGGCGGTGGTCCTGCCGGTCGAGGGCGAGCCGATCGTGGTGATCGACCAGCGCGGGCTGCCAGGCGAACTCGCGGTCGACGACGCCCGCACCTTCGAGAGCGTGATCGAGGGGACCGCCGGCGCCCTGCGCGACTCCGGCCTGCTCGGCAAGCGGATCGGGATCGCCGGCGAGGGCGCGATGCTCGACCGCCACCGGCGCGGGATCGAGGCGGCGCTCGGTGCCGAGCTGCCGCTGGTCCCAGCGGACGCGATCGTCGAGCCGCTGGCCCGGGTCAAGAGCCCGGTCGAGCTCGACTGCCTGCGCTACTCCAACGCGGTCGGCTCGGCCTGGATGAAGGCGATGATGGAGGCGGTGGAGCCGGGCCTGACCGAGGCTGACCTCGTCCTCGCCGGGCTGCCGGTCCTGCTCAGGGGCGGCGGCTTCCCGGCCGACGTCGTCGCCGGCTCCGGCAACCCCGCCAAACCGCAGGCGCCGCGCGGCATCCCCTCCTTCAACTGCGAGCGCAAGCTAGCGGTCGGCGAGCTGCTGCGGCTCGACTGCCTCGGCCCGGTCCGCAGCTACGGCTGCGACATGGCCCGCTCGACCTGCGTCGCCGCCACCCCGACGGAGGCGCAGCACACCGTGCTCGAGCAGGCGATCGAGTTCGTCGAGACGCTGATCGCCGCGGTCAAGCCGGGAGTGACCCACGAGGAGGTGCACGACGTCGGCACCGCCTGGATGGTCGAGCGGGGCTACCCGCCGCACGCCTACTTCGAGGGCTTCTGGCACGCCTTCGGCCACCAGATGGGGCTGACCACCGAGGGGCCGCACATCTCCCCGGGCGAGACCGACCCGATCGTCGCCGGTCAGGTGCTGGCACTGGAGATCGTCGTCGGCACCCCGGAGACCGGCGGGATCAGCCACGAGGAGGTGATCATCGTCCACAAGGACGAAAACGAGGTGATCACCGCCTCGTGCCCCCAGCGTTGGTGGTAGATCAGGGCGCTGGCGGGGCGTCGAGGCCCTCGCGCAGCGCCGCCTCGAGCCGGTCGAGGATCAGTCCGGTCAGGCGCTCGCCCTTCTCGGGGCTTGCCTTCGAGGCCTCGGCGAGGACACCGCTGGGGGCCACGTGCTCGGGCGGGGCGGGAATCAGTTCGTAGAAGGGCCGCTGCTCGCTGCGGTCGTCGGCGATCAGCTCGCGGCGGACCAGCTCCGGCCGCAGCGCCAGCATCAGGCTCGTCTCCATGATCGCCGCGTGCTCGGCGGGCCAACCGGGAAAGCCTTCGGCGGCGTCGGCGAAGAGGAAGTCGAGCTCGTCCGGGCCGAAGGCGTTGAAGACGCGCTCGACCAGCATCACCCGGGCCTCGCCGAGAAGCCCCGCCTCGCGGGCCCGGTCGACCCCGGCCCAGAGCAGGTTGACGTTCTCGCCGTGCCAGTTGACGATCGCGATCCGGCCGAAGCCGCTGCGGGCAAGCTCGCCGACGACGTCGGCAACGACGGCGACCAGCGTCTCCGCCCGCAGCGACGTGGTGCCGGGGAATCCCTGGCCGCCGCCGGAGAGCGGCCGGCTGCGGTGGCCGAACGGCTGCGGCGGCGCGATCGCCAGGTCGAGGCGCTTGGCCAGCCGCAGCGAGAGCTCGTGCGGGATCAGCGTGTCGACCCCGGTCGGCAGGTGGGGACCGTGCTGCTCGGTGGCGCCGACCGACCAGAGCGCCACGGCGCCGCGCCGGGCGGCGGCCTCCGCCTCGGGCCAGGTCATCTCGGCGATCAGCGGCACGGCACCGCGGCGGTGATCGCCGCCAGGATCGGAGTCGGGTCGACGGCCCAGCGGACGACCGCGACGAGGTCGCGGTCGGGATCGCACCAGACGATCTGCTCGCCGGTGCCGTGGGCGGCGAAGCCACGTTCGCCGCAGCCGGGGTAGAAGCCGCCCTCGGGGTTGCGCCACCACATAAGCCCGTAGGCGGAGCGGTCGGGGGTCGGCTCGAGCATCAGCCGGCACCACTCCTCGCTCAGCAGCCGCCGGCCCTCCCAGAGGCCGCCGCGCAGGTGAAGCAGGCCGAAGCGGGCGAGCTCCTCGCCGCTCAGCCAGAGGCCGCCGCCCCAGTGGCTGCCGCCGGTCGTCACCTCGACCTCGCTGCCGTCGGCGAGGTGCGTCCGCATCTGCCGCAGGCCGTGCCAGCTCCAGCCCGGCTCGAGGCCGAGGGGCGTCAGCACCCGTTCGCCCAGCAGCGCGGCGTTGCTGCGGCCGCGCAGGTGGGTGAGCGCCAGCGAGAGCAGGTTGGTGCGGACGTCGTTGTAGGCGAAGCGGCTGCCGGGGGCGTGGGGCGGCTCCTCCGGGGCCTGCTTGCCCTGCGGGTCGGCCCACCAGGGGAGGTCGAAGAGGGTGCCGCGCCAGTCGCTGGTCTGGGTCAGGAGGTGGCGCCAGGTGATGCGCCGCGCCGCCTCGGGGTCGGCGGCGATGCCGTCGGCGCCCGAGCCGTCGCCGCCGAACACGGCGAGCGGCACACGTTTGACCACCGGCTCGTCGAGGTCGGGGAGGAGGCCGTCGTCGTAGGCCAAACCGGCTACCGTCGCCAGTGCCGACTTGGCGATCGAGAAAGCCATCTCGCGGCGCCCGGGGTCGCCCCAGCGCGCCACCTCGCGGCCGCCGACGAGGACGAGGCCGGATGGCGCGCCGCGGTCGAGCACCGGCCCCATCACGTGCGGCCAGGGCTCCTCGGCCAGTGTCGTCGCCAGCCAGGCATCCATCCCACGGGGCAGCTCGGGCTCCGCCGACTCGGCCAGCCGCGCCGCTTCCGCCAGTCCCGCCGCGTCGATCGCGGGGCCCTCGGGCGCGTCGCTGGCGGGAACGGTTGTATCCATTTTCAGCAGTGTAGTATCCACATCGTGTCCACCGCTTCTCTCGTCGAGGAGCCGTTCCTGATCGACGGCGAGTGGGTCGCCCCGGCCGGGCGCCCCCGCTTCGAGGTCCTCGACCCGGCCAGCGGTGAGGCCTTCGCGCTCGCCGTCCAAGCGGCGCCGGAAGACGTCGACGCCGCGGTCGCAGCCGCCACAGAGGCCCATGCCGACGGCCGCTGGCGCAAGCTGCCGGCCGAAGACAGGGCCCGGGCGCTGATCCGCGTCGCCGAGCTGATCGAGGAGCGGCTCGAGGACCTGGCCGTGCTCGAGACCCGCGACAACGGCAAGCCGATCGAGCGCTCCCGCGCCGATACCGCGATGAGCGCCCGCACCTTCCGCCACTTCGCCGGCGCTCCGGCCCGGCTCGAGGGCACGACGATCCCGGTCGCCGGCCACCACGTCTACACCGCGCGCGAGCCGGTCGGCGTCGCCGCCCTCGTCCTGCCCTGGAACTTCCCGATCATGACCGCCTGCTTCAAGCTGGCGCCGGCGCTGGCGGCGGGCTGCACCGTGGTCGTCAAGCCGGCCGAGCAGACGCCGCTGACGATGCTGCGAGTGGCGGCGATCTGCGAGGAGGCCGGGGTTCCGCCCGGCGTCGTCAATGTCCTCACCGGCGACGGCGAGGTCGGCGCCGCGCTGGTCGCCCACCCGGGCGTGAAGAAGGTCTCGTTCACCGGCTCGACCGAAGTCGGACGGCTGGTGATGGCGGCGGCGGCTCCGACCACCAAGCGGCTGACCCTCGAGCTCGGTGGCAAGAGCCCCAACATCGTCTTTGAGGACGCGGACCTCGACGCCGCCACGGTCACCGCGATGCGCGCCTCCTTCGGCCATTCGGGCCAGATGTGCACCGCGGGGAGCCGCCTCATGGTCCAGCGCTCGATCCTCGACGAGATGCACCAGCGGCTCGCCGCCGCGGTCGCCGCGGTCCCGGTCGGCAACGGGATGGACGGCGGCGTCAGCGTCGGCCCGCTCGTCTCCGAGGAGCAGCGCCAGCAGGTGCTCGGCTACATCGAGGTGGGGCGCGAGGAGGGGGCGGAGGTCGCGGTCGGTGGCGGCGTCCCCGAGCGGCCGGGCTTCTTCGTCGAGCCGACCCTGTTCACCGGGGTCGGCAACGAGATGCGGATCGCCCGCGAGGAGATCTTCGGCCCGGTCGTCGGCGTGATCCCGTTCGAGGACGAGGCGGAGGCGGTGGCGATCGCCAACGACACCTCCTACGGCCTCGCCGCCGGGGTCTGGACCCGGGACGTCTCGCGCGCCCACCGGCTCGCCGCCGAGCTCGAGGCGGGGACGGTCTGGGTCAACACCTACAACATCTTCGACCCGGCGCTCGCCTTCGGCGGCCGCGGCGACTCCGGCCTCGGCCGCGACCTCGGCGACGAGGCCGTGCACGGCTTCACTGAGCTGAAGAGCGTCGTCATCGCTCTCTAGAGGCTCGCGGTCCGTGCCGATCCACACCGTCCTCGGCGAGCTCGACCCGGCTGACCTCGGGCCGACCTCGATGCACGAGCACGTCTTCGCCGACCTGCGGCTGTGGGCGAAGACCGGCCCCGACGGCGTCCCCTGGGAGGGGCCGATCGGCCCCGAGGCGCAGATGCACCTGCGCTGGAACGGCCTCCACACGGCGGAGAACCTGCGCCTCCACGACCCCGAGGTGGCGGTTGCCGAGCTGCAGGCGGTGCGGGCCGCGGGCGGCGGAACCCTCGTCGACCTGACCGTGGTCGGGATGGGGCGGCGGGTCGCCGACCTGGCCGAGGTCTCGCGCCGCAGCGGCGTCGCGATCGCGGTCGGCTGCGGCTACTACGTCGAGGAGCTGCATCCGCCCGAGCTGGCGACGATGGACGTCGACGCGATCGCCGCGACGATCCTCGCCGAACTGAACGAGGGCATCGACGGCACCGGGATCAAGCCGGCGCTGATCGGCGAGATCGGCACCAACCACCCGCCGACCGAGGCCGAGTGGCGGGTCGTCCGCGCCGCAGGCCGCGCCGGCGCCGAGGCCGGCGCCGCGGTCAACGTCCACCTCTCCTGGCGCGGCGCGGACGGGGTCGAGGTCGTCGAGGCGCTGCTGGCGGAGGGGATGCCAGCAGATCGCATCGTCCTCAGCCACCTCGACGAGCGGCCCGACCGCGGCTACCACGAGGCGGTCGCCGCGACCGGCGCGGTGATCGAGTTCGACACCTTCGGCAGCGAGTACCTCTACTCGACCGAGAGTCGCGCCCGTAACCCGACCGACGTCGAGCGCCTCGCCGCGCTCGAGCACCTGATCGGCATCGGCGCCGGCGACCGGATCGTGATCGGCTGCGACATCTGGACCCAGGGCAACCTGCTGCGCAACGGCGGCTGCGGCTACGAGCACCTGTTCCGGCGGATCCAGCCGGCGCTGAGCTGGGCCTGCGGCGCCGACGAGGCGACGGTGCGGCAGATCATGGTCGAGACGCCGCGCCGCCTCCTCGACCGACCGTGAGCGAGGCGGGCGGCCCCGCCGAGCCGCTCTACTACCGCTCGGCCCGCGCCCTGCGCGACGCGATCGCCGCCGGCGAGCTCTCGGCGGTCGAGGTCGTCGAGGCGCACCTGGAGCGGATCGAGGCGGTCAACCCGGCGGTCAACGCGATCGTCACGCTCGTACCCGAGCGGGCGCTGGAGGAGGCGGCGGCAGCCGATGCCCACGCCGCCCGCGGCGAGCGGCTCGGCCTCCTGCACGGGCTCCCGGTCGCCGTCAAGGACCTGATGGACACCGCCGGGATCCGCACCACCTACGGCTCGCCGATCTACGCCGACCACCTGCCCGCCGCCGACGCCCTGATCGTGCAGCGGCTGCGGGCCGCGGGTGCGATTGTCGTCGGCAAGACCAACGCGCCTGAGTTCGGCGCCGGCTCGCACACCTTCAACCAGGTCTTCGGCGCCACCCGCAACCCCTGGGACCTCGGCCGCAGCGCCGGCGGCTCGAGCGGTGGCGCCGCCGCGGCGCTGGCGGCGGGGATGGTCCCGATCGCCGACGGCTCGGACCTCGGCGGCAGCGTTCGCAATCCGGCCTCCTTCTGCAACGTGGTCGGCCTGCGCCCCTCGCCGGGGCGAGTCGCCTCGACCCGTCCGGGCGATGGCTGGGAGCCGATGTCGCTGCTGGGTCCGATGGCGCGCAGCGTCGACGACGCAGCGCTGCTGCTGGCGGCGATCGCCGGGCCGGACCCACGGGCACCGTTGGCGCTCGACGAGGACCCGGCGCCGTTTGCGGCGCTGCGGCCGCGCGGGCTCGGCGACGTCCGCGTTGCCTGGAGCGAGACCGTCGACGGGCTTCCGCTCGAGCCCGAGATCGGCGGGGTGCTGACCCCGGCGCGGGAGCGGCTCGAACGGCTGGGTGCGGAGGTCGTCGAGGTCGAGCCGGACCTCGCCGGCGCCGACCTCGTCTTCGAGACCTTCCGCTCACTCGAGTTCTTCGCCGGGCACGGCGCCGACGTCGGCACCAATCCCGAGCTGGTCAAGCCCGAGGTCCGCGCCGACGTCGAGCGGGGCGAAGCGTTGAGCGCCGCTGAGATCGTCACGGCGGCGGCGCTCCGCACGGAGCTCTTCCGCCGGGTCGGCGGCCTGCTCGCCGAGTTCGACACGCTGGCCCTGCCGACCGTCCAGGTGCTGCCGTTCCCGGTCGAGTGGCGCTACCCGGAGGAGATCGCGGGGGTCGCGATGGAGCGTTACTACACCTGGATGCGCTCCTGCACGCGAATATCGGCGACCACCCTGCCGGCGCTCTCGGTCCCGGCTGGCTTCACCGCCACCGGGCTCCCGGTCGGCCTGCAGCTGGTCGGGCGCCACCGCGGCGAGCGTGACCTGCTCGCCCTCGCCGCCTCGGTCGAAGCGGCGCTCGGCGCATCCGCCCGCCGCCCGCCGCTCTGATCATCGAGATGAGCTAGTCGAGTCCGAGCAGGGCGGCGGCGTTGCCACCGAGGATCGCCTCCCGCTCCGCCGCGCCGAGGCCGGGCAGCTCGAGCACCTGGGCGACGGTGTCGGCCGGCTCGTACCAGGGAAAGTCCGAGCCGAGCAGGACCCGCTCGGCGCCGATCGCGCGGATCAGCGCCACCAGCTCGGCCGCCGTCGGCGCGTCCGGGGCGCCGGTCCAGGCGACGATCTCCGAGAGGTCGAAGCGCGCGCCCGGGAAGGCGGCGGCGAAGGCGGCGGTCTCGCGCCAGGCGGCGCCGCCGAGGTGGGCGAGGACGAGCGGCAGCCGCGGCTCGCGCTCGAGCACCGGCGCGAAGGCGGCCGGCAGCGCCCATCCGGCGCCGTGGCGGTCGGGCCCGCAGTGGGCGACGACCGGCAGCTGGCGCTCGGCGCAGAGCGCAAAGGTCGGCGCCAGCGCCGCTTCGCCGGGGTGGGCGCGCAGCGCGATCGTGTGCAGCTTGAGCCCGCGCGCGCCGCGCTCCCCGGCCAGCTCGGTGACGTGCGCCGCCGCCTCGGCGGAGCCGAGCACGCCGGGGTTGACGGTGACGAAGGGCAGTAGCTCGGGGTGGGCGGCGGCCGCCTCGCAGACCCACTCGTTGTAGGCGCGCAGGGCGGGCGCGTGCTCGGGGTAGGGCGGCGCCGCCGGCCAGCCGCCGTCCGGCGGATGGGGCAGCCCGGGCAGCTCGAAGCTGTTGAGAACGCAGCCGTGGGCGGCCGACGCCTCGGCGAGCGCCGCCAGCCCGTCCTCGACGGTCCCGGCCCGGGCGCTGAGGCGGACGCCCTCGTGCTCGCCGTACTCGACGATCGGGAAGTCGGCGACCGCCCGCCTGCCTTCGGCGGCGCTCGGGAACAGGTGCATGTGGAGGTCGACGATGAGGGGCGCGATTCGTGGATCCTATTTTGTCTAGTTAGGATCCAAAAGGTGTCCGTCGATCCCGCAGATATCTCGACCCGGGAGGCGCGGCGGACGATCGCGCTGCTGGTCGCGGCCTCCGGGCTCTGCTACCTCTCGATGGGCTGCTACGTCGCCGTCCTGCCCGGCTACGTCCTCGACCACCTCGGCCTCTCGACCACCGCGCTCGGGGTGGCGATGGGGGCGACGGCCGTGGTCGCGGTGGGGCTGCGCCCGCTCGGCGGTGGGCTCGGCGACCGCTACGGGCGCCGGCCGCTGGGCGTCGCCGGCGCGGTGGTGCTGGGTGGCGGCGCGGCGCTGCTGCTCGGCCCCGGCTCGCTCGCCCTGGTCATCCTCGCCCGCGTCCTGATCGGCGCCGGCGACGCGCTCTTCACCACTGCCGGCTTTGCCTGGGTCGCCGACGTCGCCGCCCCCGAGCGGCGCGGCCGGGCGATGGCGACGATCGGGATGGCGTTCTGGCTCGGCCTGGCTCTGGGCCCGCAGTGGGGGGTGCTGGCGCGCGAGGCCGGCGGCTACGACGCGGTCTGGGCGCTCGCCGCACTGTCGGCTTTGCTCGCCGCGGTGATCGTTCGGCTGATCCCGGTCGAGGCCCGCTCGCGGCCGAGCCACGACAGTTCCCCGGCGGCCGCGAAGATCCCCCGCGGCGCCCTGCTGCCTGCCCTGGCCATGGTCCTCGCCGCCTACGGCAACGGTGTCTTCGAGGCCTTCGGGATCGTCCACCTCACCGGTCGCGGCCTACCCGGCGGGGCGGGCCTTGGCGGCGCCGCCAGCGTCTTCACGGTCGTCGCCGTAACCACCTTCCTCGGCCGCTTCGGCGGCGGCGTCCTCGCCGACCGGGTCGGCCCGCGGCCGGTCGGCGCGGCGGGGGTGGTGCTGGTCGCCGGCTCCTACCTGGCCTTCGCCTTCGCCTCCTCGTTCGCGGCGGCGGCGCTCGGCGCCGCTCTGCTCGGGGTCGGGCTGGCGCTGCTCTACCCGGCGCTGGCCCTGACCGTGACCCGGAAGGTGCCGGCGCGCGAGCGCGGCGCCGGCCTCGGCGTCTTCCTCGCCTCGATGGACGTCGCCTTCGGCGTCGGGCCTGTTCTGGGTGGCGTCGTGATCAGCAGCGCCTCGAGCGAGGCGGCGCTGGCCAGCGCCGCCGCGGTTGCCGTCCTGGCGCTGCCGCTCGTCCTCCTCAACCGCGTCCCTTCCGCCGACGCCGAGGAGGAGGCCGCCGACGAGGAAGCGGTAGAGCTCGCCGGCGAGCGCCCCGCGCCGGTCTGAATGATTCAGCGAGCGTCGTGGACGAGCTCGCCGGCGACCATCGTGGCGAGGACGCCGGCGTCGCGGCACTGCTCGGGGGAGGCGCGCAGCGGGTCCACCTCGAGCGCCGCCAGGTCGGCGACGCAGCCGGGCGCGAGGCGGCCGCGGTCCGGCGCCATCGCCACCGCGGCGGCGCCGGTCGTATAGAGGGCTAGCGCCTGCTCGGGGTCGATTGCCTCCTCGGGGCCGACCGGCTCATCACTGCCCTCGATCGTCCGCCGCCGCATCTGCCAGAAGGCCCAGAGCGGCGCGATCGGCGCCTCGACCCCGTGGCCGGTCCCGTCGGAGCCGCCGCCGACCGTCGCCCCCGAGGCGAGCCAGCTGCGCAGCGGGTGCGCCCGGCCGACCGCCTCGGCGCCAAAGCGGCGGACCAGGCCGGGGCCGAACGACCACTGCAGCGGCGACTGGGTGGCGACGAGGACGTCGAGTTGGCGGATCCGCTCCATCTGCTCGGCCGAAGGCCAGAGGTAGGCGTGGATCGCGGTGAAGCCGAGGCCCCCCAGCGGCCGCACCTGGGCGGCCGCCTCGCAGGCCTCGAGGAAGAGGTCGATCGCGGCGCCGCCGACGCAGTGGACGCCGAGGCCGGCGCCGGTCCGCGCCGCCCAGACCGCATATTCGTTCAGTCCCTCGGTCGAGGTGGTCTGGTTGCCGTAGTAGCCGTCGCTGCCGGGCCAGGGCTCGTGCAGGAGCGCCGTCCCCAGCGAGCCGCCGCCGTCGAGGAAGAGCTTCCAGGGGCCGATCCGCCAGCGCTCGCCGTCGCGGTCGCCGAGGTCGGCGCCGGCCGCCGCGAACGCCGCCGCCCGCTCGGCCGGCGGCACCTCGCCGTCGCCGAGCGGCATCCCGGTCACCCGCAGGCCCAGCAGCCCGCGCTCGGCGGCGGTCGCGTAGCCGACCAGCTCGGCGGCCTCGAGCGCCGGGTCGACGACGGTGGTGATGCCGGCGGCGAGGAAGCGGGGCTGGATCGCGGCCAGCCAGCGCAGCCGGTCCTCGGTCGTCACTTCGGGCAGGCAGCGCTCGACCAGCTCCGCCGCCGGGCGCTCGACCAGCAGGCCGGTCGCCTCGCCGTCGGGCCCGCGGTCGATCACCCCTCCGGGCGGGTCGGGGGTTCCGGCGGCGATCCCAGCCGCGGCCAGGGCGGCGCCGTTGACGAGGGCGTCGTGGGCGCGGCGGTCGAGGAAGAGGGGGCGGCCGCCGCTCGCCTCGTCGAGCTCGGCAGCGGTCGGGAAGCGGCCCTCGGCAAGGCCCTCGGGGTCGAGCCCGGCCGAGCCGGCGAGCCAGGGCCGCTCGGGGTGCTCGGCGGCGAACTCGCGGACCCGCGCCAGCAGCTCGGCGACGCTATCCGCGTCGGAGACTTCGAGCTGCTCGGTGCCGCGGCCGCCCCAGAGCATGTGGACGTGGGAGTCGATCAATCCCGGCACCACCGTCCCCGGCAGCTCCAGCACCGGGGTCCCGGCCGGGCAGGCGGCGACGGCCTCGCTGCGAGATCCGGTCGCCTCGACCCTGCCGTCGCGGATCGCCACTGCCTCGGCCCGCGGCCGGTCCGGATCCATCGTGATCACGTCAGCGAGGACGACGTGCGTGGCGGGCAAACGGGGCATCGGAGGCAGATTGTATCCAAATGTCTAAGGATAAAATCCAATCTTCATCCATTGGTCTATCGAGTACGCGCCGCGTCGCAGTCAGGATTCCTGCCTCAGCCCCGCAGCGGTGTGTACGCAAAAAAAGAAATTTGGGATCCAAAATCTGTTACATTGGCGCCACCAGGGCTGGATGCGTCCCCGACCCGTAGAGGAGAAACAAGATGGATCAACCCACCGACCGCGATAGCTCGAACCCGGAGCGTCGCAACCCGCTCGAGGTCGGAGGACTGCTCGACGACGACGGGCTGTCTCGCCGCAAGCTCCTCCAGATCGGGGGAATCGGAGTGGGAGCGCTGGCTCTCCCTGCAGTGCTCGCCGCCTGCGGTGGCGGCGGGAGCAGCAGCAGCACCGGCAGCACCGGCGGCGGCGGAGGTGGAGGCGAAACCGCCGAGAGCCCCGAGCTGAAAAAAATGCTCGACAACATCGAATCGAAGCAGGTGATCATCGGCAACTACGGCGGTGACACCGAGGAAGTCCGCAAAAAAGTCTTCTGGGAACCGTTCGAAGCGCGCACCGGTGTGCAGGTGATCTCGGCTGACGCCGGCGCGCTGGCGGTGCCGATGATCCTCGGCGAAATCCCGACCAAGTGGGACGCCGTCCACGGCTCGATCAACGAATCCTGGTCGGCGCAGCTGTACGGCAAGAAAAAACTGCCGACGACCCCGGAAATCGCCTGGGAAGACCTCGTCCTGCCGAAAAAATTCCAGCCCTATATGTGGCAGTCGTTCTTCCTCGCCTACACGGCGGCGACGATCAAAGGCAACTTCGATACCGAACCGACCTCCTGGGCCGACTTCTTCGACACGAAGAAATTCCCGGGGAAGCGCTCCTGGCCGGCCGGCTACTTCAACGGCGGCGTGCTGGAAGCGGCACTGCTCGCCGATGGCGTCGAACCCGACGAAATCTACCCGCTCGATTTTGAGCGGGCGGGAGCCAAGATCGAATCGATCCAGGACGATCTGGTGATCTACACCGAGTATGCCCAGGCGCAGTCGTTCCTCACCTCGAAGACCGCCTCGATGTCCTACGCGCCGAACGGCCTCTGGCACGAGCTCGAAGGCAAAGGCGTCGACGTCGTCGTCGCCTGGGAAGCGACCCCGATCCTCGACAACAACGGCATGAACATCCTGCCCGAACCGCCGAACGAAGACGCGGTGATGGCGCTGGCGGCGTTCTGCAATCAGCCGAAGCTGCAGTCCGAATTCGCGACGATGACCAACTACGGCCCGGGGACCGAAGAGGCGTTCGAAGAACTGAGCGAGGAACAGGTCGAAAAGCTGCCGAACGCCCCGACCCGGACCAATGTCCTGCACGATGACCCGGTCTACTTCGCCGAAAACTATTCGAAGATCGAAGAAACGGCGACCAAGGCAATCGGCGAATAGAAGCCGCGGGAGCCGCGACCCAAACTCCCCCCGTTGACCCCCACCCAGAGCACTCCCGCCCCGCTCGCCGCCCGCCTCCCGGCGGGCGGCCGCAGGCGGCGACTCGGCGCGCTCAGCGACGCCCTCGGCGGCTCCGGCGCCCGCTGGCTGCTGGTGCCGCCGATCGTCTTCATCGGCCTGCTGCTGATCGTGCCGCTGATCTACCTGGTGATCCTCGCCTTCGAACAGACCCTGACCGAACAGACCGGGCTCTCCAGCGTGCTCGGCGACCACCAGTTCTGGGAGTCGCTGTGGCGCACCTTCGTGCTCGCCGCGCTGGTCTCGGTCTTCACCCTGATCTTCGGCACGCTCTACGCGATCGCGCTCGCGGTGGCGCCGCGCTGGCTGGCGATCCTGATGCTGATCGCCCTGTTCACGATCTTCTGGACCTCGCTGCTGGTCCGCACCTACGGCTGGATGCTGCTCTACCTGCCCGAAGGACCGATCTACAGCGTGCTGCACGCGGTCGGCCTGCAGCAGGGCCCGATCGAAATCTTCCAGACGAACTTCGCGTCCTATCCGGCGATGGTCCACGTGATGCTGCCCTTCGTCGTCTTCCCGGTCTTCGCCGCGACCCGCCAGATCGACCCGATGCAGATCCGCGCCGCCCGCGTCCTCGGCGCCCGGCCGCCGCTGATCCTCTGGAAGGTGGTGCTGCCGGCGCTGCGCGCCGGGATGGCCGCCGGGGCGGTCCTGGTCTTCGTCATGTCGCTCGGCTTCTACGTCACCCCGACCCTGCTCGGCAACCCGACCCAACCGCTGATCTCCGGGTTGATCGGCAACGCCTTCCACCAGCCCGGCGAAGCGCCCTCGGCGGCGGCGATGAGCATCGTTCTGCTCGCCGTCGTGATCGTCGTCTACATCGCCGCCGACCGGGTCTTCCGCGTTAGCGAGACCTGGGGGGCGGAGGCCAAATGAACACCGAGCTGAGCCTCGGGCTGGGGATCTCCCGCCGCGCCTTCGTCGTCCTCGGGGTGATCTTCGCGGTCTTCATGGTGGTGCCGCTGCTGGTCATCGTGCCGACCTCGTGGACCGCCGGCCAGCTGGTCGAATTCCCGCCCGAAGGTTTCTCGCTGCAGTGGTACGAACGGGCGCTCGAAGACCCGCGCTGGACCGAAACCTTCGTCACCTCGCTGCAGGTTGCCTTCTTCGGCGCCGTGATCGCGACCGTGCTCGGCGTCGCGGTCGCGCTCGGGATGCGCCGGCTCGTCCGCGGCCGCGGCACCCGCGTCGCCCAGAGCCTCTTCATCATGCCGCTGGCGCTGCCCTACGTCTCCTACGCGCTCGGCCTCTACCAGATGTTCACCAAGCTGCCGGCGGCGCTGAACGAAACCCTGGTGCCGCTGATCCTCGCCGACGCGGTGATCACGATGCCGCTGGTCTACGTCATCATCGCCGGCGCGCTGGCCGGGGTCGATCCCCAGCTCGGCCGCGCCGCGGCGACGATGGGCGCCCGCTGGCCGACGATCCTCTGGCGGATCGAGCTGCCGCTGGTGCGGATGGCGATCATCGGCGCCTTCATCTTCTCCTTCGCGGCGATCTTCGACGAGGCGACCCTGGCGATCTTCCTCTCGCCGGTTACCGACGTCACCCTCGCCCAGCAGCTTTACCGGTCGGCCGCGGAATCGATCCAGCCGACTCTCTCCGCCGTCTCGACGATGATCACGCTGCTCGCGATCCTCGTGCTCGGCATCGGCAGCCTGTTCACCCGCCGCCGCGCCGGCGTACCCCAAGGAGGTGAGGCATGAGCGTCGAGCTCAGCCTGGAGGACGTCCGGGTGGTCCTGGGCGGCAACGAGATCCTGTGCGGTGTCAGCCTCGACATCGCACCGGGCGAATTCCTGACCCTGCTCGGTCCCTCGGGATCGGGCAAGACGACGACGCTGAACGTGATCGCCGGGCTGGTCCCCAGCAGCGGCGGCGACGTTCGCTTCGACGGCAAGTCGGTCGACAAGCGGCCCGCCCACGACCGCGACATCGGCCTCGTCTTCCAGTCCTACGCGCTGTTCCCGCACATGACGGTGGGGGAGAACGTCTCCTTCCCGCTGCGCACCCGCAAGGTGCCGAAGTCGCAGTGGCCGGCGACCGTCGACCGCATGCTCGAGCTGGTGCAGATGTCCGGCCTCGCCGGCCGCAAGGTCTCCTCGCTCTCCGGCGGCCAGCAGCAGCGGATCGCGCTGGCTCGCTCGCTCTCGCCCTCGCCGAGCGTGCTGCTGCTCGACGAGCCGATGGCGGCGCTCGACAAGCAGTTGCGGGAGACGATGCAGATCGAGCTGAAGCGGATCCACGAGGAGGTCGGCGTCACCACCGTTGCGGTCACCCACGACCAGACCGAGGCGATGACGATGTCGGACCGGGTCGCGATCATGCGCGACGGCCTGCTCGAGCAGGTCGGCACGCCGGAGGAGCTCTACCGCGAACCGGCGACGCTGTTTGCCGCCCGCTTCCTCGGTGAGACCAATCTGGTGCCGGTCAGCGGCGGCCGGCTCGAGGGCTTCGGCGCCCCCGCCAGCAAACCGAGCGGTACCGCCGTATTGCGGCCCGAGGACTTCTGCCTCGCCGCCGAGGCGCGTGACGGGCTGCCGACGATCACCGTCACCGTCGTCACCGCCAGCTACCAGGGCAACCGCTACCGGCTCGACGTCGACCGCGGCGGCGGCTGCGAGTCGATGATCGTCAGCCTGCCGCCGACGATCGAGCCGAGCTCGATCGTCCCCGGCGCGAGCCTGCAGCTGGCCCTGCGTTACCCCGACGCAGTCCACGTCGTCGACGAGGAGGCGGGGTCGGAGCCGCCGCTAGTCGCGGCGGACATCGTCGTCCCCGCGTGATCGCGACCGTACTCGGACCGATCCCGGCCGAGCGGCTGGGTATCGCGTCGATGCACGAGCACCTGCTGGCCGACGCCCGCATGCTGTCGGCGCCGGGGGGCGAGCCGCTGCCGGCCGAGCAGCGGGTGACGATCGAGAACCTCGGCTTCCTGCGCTGGAACCTGCTGGCGCTCGAGGACAACCTGGTGCTCGAGGATCCTGAGCTGGCGGCCGCCGAGCTCGGGCACGCGGCGGCGCTCGGGCAGCGGGCGGTGGTCGACCTCACCTCCTGGGGGTTGGGGCCGCGGCCCGCCGAGCTGCCGGCGATCTCGCGCGCCGCCGGCGTCCACGTCGTCGCCGGCTGCGGCGTCTACCTCGACCGGCCGCATCCGGATTGGATCGCCTCGCGATCGACCGGCGAATTGACCGATCTCTTCCTCGGTGCGCTCGAGTCCGAGCTCGAACCGGGCTGCGGCTTCGCTGCCGGAATCCTCGGCGTGATCGGCACCGGGGAGCCGCTCACCGATTCCGAGGAGCGGGTGCTGCTGGCGGCGGCTCGACGACACTCGGTTCACGCTTTAGCGCCTCGCCGATGAAGCGCGAAGCGGGCGGCTACGATCTCCGTCAGGTACACGGAATTTTTGGCAGTATGATACTTCCCCAATGGAGTTTTCCACAATAGAGCTTCCCAATAGAGTTTTCCCTAATGATGAGACACAAATTTACACTGTTTTTAAAATCACCATTTGGGAAA
>Ga0105249_10000622_pt1 | contig 32271 bp, 26 predicted proteins | sample KBSS44metaG_FD_81522 | JGI IMG/M metagenome (GOLD analysis project Ga0105249, IMG submission 81522) | Switchgrass rhizosphere microbial communities from Kellogg Biological Station, Michigan, USA - KBS S4-4 metaG | ecosystem: Host-associated > Plants > Roots > Rhizosphere > Soil | place...
CCGGGACGCGAATCCGCGGTCCGCTCGCTGAACAACGCGGGCTTCAAAGTCACCAACATCATCGACGTGACGCCGATTCCGCACAACGGCTGTCGTCCGCGGAAGAAGCGCCGGGTCTGAGGGGAGAATAGAGAATGGCTCGTTATATCGGACCTACCTGCAAACTCGCGCGCCGTGAAGGCGCCGATCTCAGCCTCAAGAGCCCCGCGCGCGCGATCGATTCGAAGTGCAAGCTGGAGCAGAAGCCCGGCCAGCACGGCGCCGCCGGCGCCAAGCGCGGCCGCCTGTCGGACTACGGCGTGCAGTTGCGCGAGAAGCAGAAGGTCAAGCGCATCTATGGCCTGCTGGAGCGCCAGTTCCACTCGTACTACCAGAAGGCTTCCGGCCAGAAGGGCAATACGGGCGAGAACCTGCTGCGCATGCTCGAATCGCGTCTGGACAACATCGTCTATCGCATGGGTTTCGCGGTGACCCGCGCCGGTGCGCGCCAGCTCGTCTCGCACGCAGCGGTTCGCGTCAACGGCAAGAAGGTCAACCTGCCGTCGTTTCAGGTGCGCCCGGGCGACGAGATCGCCCTGTCGGAGCGCGCGAAGTCGCAGTTGCGCGTGCAGGAAGCCCTGACGGTCTCGCAGGAAATGGACCTGGTTCCGACCTGGATCGAAGTCGATGCGAAGAAGGCCAGCGGTCTGCTGAAGACGCTGCCGGAGCGCTCCGATCTGCCGTCGGACATCAACGAAAGCCTGATCATCGAGCTCTACTCGAAGTAATCAAGCCCATCGGGCCGGGTCTGGTTTTCCGCGCAAAAACCACCATTTGAAGAGTCCAGTTGGATTCTTGGAGTCAACCTGATATGGCGGGAACGTCAACCAATGTGCTGCGTCCGCGCGGCATTCAAGTCGAGCGCATCGGCGCCGATCGCGCCAAGGTGGTCGTAGAGCCGCTGGAGCGTGGTTTCGGCCATACGCTCGGCAACGCGCTGCGGCGCGTGCTGCTGTCGTCGATTCCGGGCAGCGCGATCATCGAAGTCGAGATCGACGGCGTGCTGCACGAATACACCACCCTCGAAGGCCTGCAGGAAGACGTCATCGAGGTGCTGCTGAACCTCAAGGACGTTGCGATCCGCATGCACGGCCATGACGAAACCACGCTCACGCTCAGCAAGAAGGGCAAGGGCGTCGTCACGGCGGGCGACATCAAGGTCGATCACACGGTCGAGATCATCAATCCGGACCACGTGATCTGCCACCTGACCAAGGACATCGCGCTGAACATGCGCCTGAAGGTCGCCCGCGGCGTCGGCTACCAGCCGGCGACGGCGCGTCGTCTTCCGGACGAAGAAGCGCGTCCGATCGGTCGTCTGCAGCTCGATGCGTCGTTCTGCCCGGTTCGCCGCGTCGCCTACAACGTCGACAGCGCGCGCCTCGAGCAGCGTACCGACCTCGACAAGCTCGTGCTCGACGTCGAGACGAACGGCGCGATCGATGCGGAAGAAGCGGTGCGCAAGGCCGCCGAGATCCTGCAGGACCAGATCAGCGTCTTCGGTGACTTCACGCGCCGCGAGAGCGCCGATGCGAAGACCGACAAGAGCGGTGTCGACCCCGTGCTGCTGCGCCCGATCGACGATCTGGAGCTCACCGTGCGTTCGGCGAACTGCCTGAAGGCCGAGAGCATCTACTACATCGGCGACCTGGTACAGAAGACCGAAGTCGAGCTGCTGAAGACGCCGAACCTCGGCAAGAAGTCGCTGACCGAGATCAAGGACGTGCTGTATCAGCGCGGCCTGCAGCTCGGCATGAAGTTGGACAGCTGGCCGCCGCCGGGGCTCGTGCACGGCATGCAGCTGGGGTGATTGGAAGCTGGGAATGGGGGAGTAGGGAATCGGGAATAGTGAGAGCTGTGCCGGTTTCGAGCAATTACCCCGTTGCAGTGGGTTTGATGAAAGCGGGAATGGGTCGTAGGACATTGCGAATCTGAGAGCTGCTGTGGCTTTTGACGATTCCCGATTCCCCACTCCCCATTCCCAACAATAAAAAGCGGACTACCGCGGGAAGCCGGACACAGGCGCCGGTTTCTCATAACAATCAGATATCGAGGATTCCACCATGCGTCACCAAAAATCCGGCCGTAAATTCAGCCGTACCAGCAGCCATCGCGAGGCGATGTTCAAGAACATGGCCGCGTCGCTGTTCAAGCACGAGCTGATCCGTACCACGCTGCCGAAGGCGAAGGAACTGCGCCGCGTCGCCGAGCCGCTGATCACGCTCGCCAAGACCGATGGCGTCGCCAATCGCCGCCTCGCGTTCGCGCGTCTGCGCGACAAGCAGGCGGTGGGCAAGCTGTTCGTCGAGCTCGGCCCGCGTTACCGCGAGCGCAAGGGCGGCTACCTGCGCCTGCTGAAGTGCGGCTTCCGCGTCGGCGACAACGCGCCGATGGCTTATGTCGAACTCGTCGACCGTCCGCGCACGGACGCCGAGCCGGCTGCCGAATAAGCATCGGCACCAGCGATCGATTCTTGCGAAGCCCCGGCCAGTCCGGGGCTTTTGCTTTTTCGCGGGCACTTCGGCCAATGGTCGCGGTCTGCTAGAGCCGGCACCATCGCCGCTGCTTGTTTGACGTGCGGCCAGCGACGATGATCGCCCTCCGTCCGCCCGTTGCCCGGAAAAAACGATGACCATCAATCCCTTCAAGTGGCCGTTTCGCGCTCAATTTCTACTCGGCGGACTGCTCTGCTTCGCGTTGCTCGCCTATGCGATCTACGAACAGTTCGCCATGGGCATCGAGCCCTGCCCGAAGTGCATCTTCCAGCGCGTCGCCTTCATCGCGATGGGCGTGTTCTTCCTGGCCGGGGCGGCACACGGTCCGAAGGCGACGGGACGCCGCGTCTATGCGGTCCTGGTCGCGATCGGTGCCGCGGTCGGTGCGGTCATCGCGATCCGCCATCTGTACGTGCAGTTCGCGCCGCACGACGAGCTGATGGAAGGCTGCGGTCCGGGACTCAACTACCTGCTCGACTCGTTTCCGCTCGCCGACGCCATCAAGAAAGCGTTCATGGCGAGCGGCGACTGCGGCGAGATCAGCTGGACCTTCCTCGGCCTCACGATGCCGGGCTGGACCCTGCTCTGGTTCGTGCTGCTCGGCGTCGGCGCGCTCTGGGCCGGTTTCCGCAAGCGTGCCCGCGTCGGCGGTCTGGCGGGCCTGTAACCCATCGTCGCACCGCCCCGGTGTCCGATAGGCGCCGAGGCGGCGCTGTGGCATCATCGTTTTTCGCACCGCAACATTCGTGATGGTCATGAGGTCGATCGAGCGCAACATCAGTCCCGTCCGTGAAGCCGCCGGCTGGACGCCTTCGTCATGGCTGCAGCGTCCGCATACGCAGCAGCCGGCCTATGCCGAGAAGGAAGAACTCGATCGTGCGCTGGTCCAGCTGCACGAGCTGCCGCCGCTGGTCACCTCATGGGAGATCCTCGCGCTCAAGCGCCTACTCGCCGAGGCCGCCGAAGGCAAGCGCTTCGTGATGCAGGGCGGCGACTGCGCCGAAAGCTTCGACGACTGCAGCTCGCCGCTGATCTCGAACCGGCTGAAGGTCATGCTGCAGATGAGCCTCGTGCTCGTGCATGGCCTGAAGCTGCCGATCGTGCGCGTCGGCCGCTTCGCCGGCCAGTACGCCAAGCCGCGCTCGGCCGACACCGAGACGCGCGACGGCGTGACGTTGCCGTGCTACCGCGGCGACCTCGTCAACGGCGCCGCATTCACCGCCGAAGCGCGCCGCGCCGATCCGCAGCGCCTGCTGCGCGGCCATGCGCATTCGGCGATGACGATGAATTTCGTGCGCGCACTGATCGACGGCGGCTTCGCCGACCTGCACCACCCCGAATACTGGGATCTGGCCTGGGTCGAGCATTCGCCGCTGCAGAGCGAATACCGCCAGATGGTCGAGTCCATCGGCAACTCGCTGCGCTTCATGGAAACGCTCGCCGGCGAATCGATCGGCAGCTACCAGCGCGTCGATTTCTACACCTCGCACGAAGCGCTCGTGCTGCACTACGAGCAGGCCCTCACGCGGCAGGTGCCGCGCCATTGGGGCTGGTTCAACCTGTCGACGCACTTCCCGTGGATCGGCATGCGCACGGCGGCGCTCGATGGCGCGCACGTCGAATATTTCCGCGGCCTGCGCAACCCGATCGCCGTGAAGATCGGTCCGTCGGTCACGCCGGACCAGCTGCTGCGCCTGGTCGATGCGCTCGATCCGGACCAGGACCCGGGCCGCCTCACGCTGATCCATCGCATGGGCGCGACGAAGATCGAAAGCGCGCTGCCGCCGCTGCTCGCCGCGATCAAATCCGCCGGCCGCAAGCCGCTGTGGATCTGCGACCCGATGCACGGCAATACCGAGACGCTCGGCAACGGCGTGAAGACGCGCCGCTTCGAGAACATCCGCAGCGAGCTTGATCACGCGTTCGACGTGCACGCGGCCGCCGGCACGCGCCTCGGCGGCGTGCATCTGGAACTCACCGGCGAGAATGTGACCGAATGCCTCGGCGGCGCACGCGACCTGACCGAGTCCGATCTCGCGCGTGCGTACAAGTCGCAGGTCGATCCGCGCCTCAACTACGAGCAGTCGCTCGAGATCGCGATGCTGATCGTGCGCAAGCGCGGCGGCGCATAACAGCGGGCTGCACCGGCAGCCGATGTCGGAAGGACTTGTCGACGCCGCGATCGGCGCGTGGCGATCGCGCCGTCCAATCCGCAGATCCTCTATGCGGGCGGCGGCCATCCGGAGCCTCGCTACGACATCGCGGCCGGCAACGGCATGTATCTGTCGGACGATGGCGGCGCGCACTGGCGTTTCGCCGGTCTGGCCGCGACCCGGCACATCGGCGCGATCGTGGTCGATCCGCACGACGCGAATACCGTGCTAGTGGGGGCGCTCGGCCATATCTTCGGGCCGAACGACGAACGTGGCGTGTTCCGCACGACCGACGGCGGCAAGACGTGGACCAAAACACTGTTCGTCGGCAGCGACACCGGCGTCGTCGATCTCGCCGTCGAGCCGGCGCATCCCAATCTCGTATCTTCTACGGATCCGGCCTCGGCGGTCATCTTTCGCGCTGGGACGCGCGTACCGGCGAGGTGCAGAACGTCTCGCCGTGGCCGATGTCGAGCTATGGGGCACGCCCTACCGACGTGAAGGTCCGCTACACCTGGATCTCGCCGATCGCCTTCTCGGCGCAGGCACCTTTTGCGCTGTACGCCGGCGCCCAGCAGCTGTATCGCTCGTTCGATCAAGGGCACGAATGGAAGGCGATCAGTCCCGATCTCACCGGCCGCCGCGAGGACGCGCGGCGCTGCGATGGCGACGTGCCGATCGAGCGTGCGACAGCGTGCGGCTACGGCGTCATCTACAGCGTCGCGCCGTCGCCGCTCGACCACGACGAGATCTGGATCGGCACCGACAACGGACGCGTGCAGTTGACGCGCGACGGCGGGCAACGCTGGAAGGACATCACGCCGAAGGGTGTGCCCGATTGGGCCAGCATCGCCACGCTCGCCCGAAGGCCGTGCAGTACGGTTACTCGATCGCCGCAGTGCTCGGCGATGCCACGCCGATCGCGCCGCAGGGCGCGCGGATCGTCCCGGGCGACTATCGTGTCGTGCTGAATGTCGATGGCCGTGAATTTCAGCAGCCGCTGCACGTTGCCGCCGATCCGAGAGTGCAGGCCACGCGCGCCGATCTCGAGCAGATTCTGCGCTTCTGGCAGTCCATCGAGATCGAGCTCGCGCGCGTCTGGCAGGTGCACGGCGAAATCGACGCCGTGCAGAGTCAACTCGATGCGTTGACGAAGGGCGGCGGGGCGATGGCGCACGCATCTCTGAAATCGTCGATCGCCGCGGTGACGAAGAAGATCGAACCTCTGCGCGCAGGCAAGGGCGAGTCGGCACCGAATTTCGGCACGATCGGCGATGTGCTGGCGACGCTCGCGACGGACGTCGAAGGCGCGGATCGCCTGCCGACGCAGCCGCAGCAACAAGTACTCGACGAGTATCGCGCGCGTACGGATCGCGCGCTCGCCGCGTGGCAGGACGTGCGCCGCCGCGAACTGGCGTCGCTCGATGCCGAGCTCGCACACGCGGGACTAGCTCCGATCCACGTGCCGGCAGTGGATGAAATCCGTGACAGCGCGCCCGCGGAGTCGGTCGATCTGCCGTAGGCCCCGTCTGCGGGCATGACTCTCGACACGGGGATACTTCCGGCACGCGGAAGCCGGCGGCGGCGGGCGCATTTTCGTGGCCGTGACGGCTTCGCTGAAACGCGGGCCGCCGTGATCTTCCGCGGCTCCGGCCGCAACCGTTCGTCGGGGGCGATCATGCGACGACTCATCCTAGCCGCGTTGTGCGGCATGTCCACGGCGGTGTGCAGCGCCGGCGAGGTCGCGACCGGCCGCTGGCAGGGAACGATCGAGATTCCCGGCGGCGCGCTCGACGTGATCGTCGATCTTGCGCAAGGCGCGCCGGACGCCTGGTCAGGTTCGTTGATCGCGCCGGGCCTCGGCCTCAAGGGCGTACCGCTGTCGGAGATCGCGATCAAGGGCGACACGGCTGCATTCGCGATGCAGCGCGGCTTCGGCCGCACGCCGGACGAAAAGGCGCAGTTCGATGCGCACGTCGAAGGCGACACGATGAGCGGCGAGTTCCGCCAGGCCGGCCACAGCGCGACGTTCGCGCTGCGCAAGATCGGGCCCGCGCAAGTCGAACAGCCGCCGCGAAGCACGGCGATCGCCAAGGAAATCGAAGGCCGCTGGGTCGGCGAGTACGAACTCGGCGGCTACACGCGCCACGTCACGATCACGCTGGCCAACCGCACGGGCGCGCCGGCCACGGCCGAGTTCGTCGTGGTCGGCAAGCGCACGACGAATCTGCCGGTCGACCTGATCACGCAGGACGAAGGTCTGCTGCGCATCGAGTCCGAGGCGTTCGGCATCAACTTCGAAGGCCGCTTCCGCAAGGAGAGCGGCGACATCAAGGGGACCTTCGAACAAGGCCCCGTCGAATTGCCGTTGACCTTGCGCCGCCCCGGTTGAGGATCGCCATGAAGACGCCGATGCTTGCTGCTGCCGTGCTGACGATCCTGGCGTGCGGACCTTGCCAGGCGCAATCGATGTTCCGCGGCGACGCTGCGCACAGCGGCGCCTACGCCGGCAAGTCGCCGCGCGCATTCCACCGCGTCGTGTGGAAATTCCAGACCGGCAGCCGCGTCGTTTCTTCTCCGGTGTGGAGCGACGGCGCGCTCTACTTCGGCAGCGACGACGGTCATGTCTACGCGGTCGACGCCGCCAGCGGACGCCAGCGCTGGAAACATGCGACCGGCGGCCCCGTCGCGGCCAGTCCCGCCGTCGTCGGCGACACGGTCTACATCGGCAGCTACGACGGCAAGTTCTACGCGTTGAACGCGCGCACCGGCGCAGCGAAATGGAAGTTCGCGACGGGCGGCGAGCGCCGCTTCGAAGCGAAGGGCCTGCACGGCATGCAGCCGACGACGCAGACGATCGCCGATCCCTACGATGTCTTCCTGTCGAGTCCGGTCGTCGCGCACGGCGCGGTGTACTTCGGCAGCGGCGACGGTCACCTCTACGCGCTCGATGCCGCGAGCGGCGAGCTGCGCTGGAAATTCCGGACCGGCGATGTCGTGCATGCCTCGCCCGCCTTGGCGAACGGCGTGCTGTACGTCGGCAGCTGGGACAGCTATCTCTACGCCGTCGACGCCGCCAGCGGCAAGGAGAAGTGGCGCTATCACGGCGGCGAGGACGCTGCCATCCACAACCAGGTCGGATTCCAGTCCTCGCCGGCAGTCGTCGACGGCGTCGTCTACACCGGCTGCCGCGATTCCAATCTGTACGCGATCGACGCCGAAACGGGCAAGGAGAAATGGCGCTTCAGCACGGGCCTGAGCTGGGTCGTCAGCTCGCCGGCCGTGGCCGGCGGCAAGGTGTTCTTCGCCACGTCCGACTCCAGCCTCTACCATGTGGTCGACGCGGCGACCGGCAAGCCGGTGCTGCAGCAGCAAGGCAAGTCGTTCGTGCTCTCTTCGCCGGCGGTGGCGGGCGACGTGGTCCTGGTGGGCGTGCTCAACGGGACGCTGGAGGCGCGCGACCTCGCCAGCGGCGATCTGCTCTGGGACTTCCAGACCGATGCCTCCAGGCGCAACGAGGGCTGGGTGCTGACGGCGGACCGCAAGTTCAACAATCCGATGCTGTTCCGTTCGAACTGGCGCGAGGCGCCGCTCGTCGCCTCGGCTCGGCAGGATTCGGTCGGTTCGATCTATTCCTCGCCCCTGGTGATGAACGGCGTGGTCTATTTCGGCAGCGCCGACGGCAACGTCTACGCGCTCGATTGAATGGACGGCCGCGGCGCGATTGGCGAGGCGGGCCGTAGCGTGGCAGGATGAGGCGGGTCCTGCCGCTGAATCCGCCGCCATGAAGACGCGCACCTCGTTCGGCCAGAATACGCTCGCACGCGAGTACTTCACCTCGGAAGACGTCTTCCGCAGCGAGCGGGAACGGATTTTCCTGCGTTCCTGGTTGCTGGTCGGACACGTCTGGCAGCTGACGGAGGCGGGCAGCTACTTCCTGTTCGAGATCGATAGCGAAAGCGTGATCGTGCTGCGCGACGGCGCCGGCGAAATCCGCGCCTTCCACAATCATTGCCGCCATCGCGGCAGCCGCCTGTGCCGCGAGGCCGCCGGCACGCTCGGCACGTCGATCCAGTGTCCGTACCATGCCTGGAACTACGGACTCGACGGCGCCTTGCGCGCGGTCCCCGCGATGGCCGACGTCGCCACGTTCGACGCCGCCGACTATCCGCTGCATCGCGTCGCGTTGGAGATCTGGCAAGGCTTCGTGTTCCTCAACCTCGCACGCCAGCCCTTGCCGTTCGCCGAGGCGCTGCCGGCGCTGGTCGGCAAGTTCGCGCATCGGCAGGGCGCCGAACTGCGCTCGGTCCATCAGGCGGTGTACGAAGTCGATGCGAACTGGAAATTGATCTTCCACAACTTCAGCGAGTGCTATCACTGCCCGACCGTGCATCCGCTGCTCAACAAGCTGACGCCGTTCCGTAATTCCGAAAACGATCTGGACGAAGGCCCCGTGCTCGGCGGGCCGATGTGGATGAACAATCCGGAAGGCAGCATGACGATCGGCGGCGAGCGCTGCGCGCAGCCGTTCGCGCGGCTGTCGGCGGAGGAGCGCGGACGCGTCTACTACTACACGCTGTTCCCGAGCGCCTTCATTTCGTTCCATCCCGACTACGTGCTCGTGCATCGCGCGCAAGCGCTCGCGCTCGGCCGCACGCGCGTCGTGTGCGACTGGTATTTCCATCCCGATGCGATCGCTGCCGACGGCTTCGATCCCCAGCCCGCCATCGCGTTCTGGGACCTGACCAATCGCCAGGATTGGGAACTGTGCGAGAACGCGCATCGCGGCGTCACGTCGCTCGCCTGGGAGCCGGGCCCGTATTCGGAACTGGAAAGCCAGCTCGCCGCATTCGACCGCCAGTACCTGCGCGTGATGGCGCCGGACGATCCGGCCGTCCGACGGCGTCGCTGAGCGGACCGCACCAGGCGCATCCGTCGCCTTCGCCCCGAAGCAGTGCGGGCAGGCACGCATCGGCGCATCGCTTCATTCTTCAACGCACTTGCCCCCGTGGCGACGCGCTGTCGTGCGCCTTTCGCGCAGCGGATGCACATCGAATGCGCGGGCCCGCAGCCCTGCGCGTGCGCCGATCGTATTTACGAATGCTTTCGTTTCTGGCATAAATACGTAATACGTCGTACGTAAGTAAGTGGCAGTTCCTGTCGTGTCCGAGGGAGGGGTGCATGCGGTCTTGCAGCGGCTGGACGATGTTCGTGTTGTGTGCGGGCGCGTTGCTGATGGCGCCGCTCTCGGGAAACGCGTCGGAGGCGCGCTATCCCGATGCGCAGCCCGGCAAGGTCAGCGACACGTATTTCGGCACCCCGGTTGCCGACCCGTATCGATGGATGGAGCAGCCCGACAGCGCGCCGCTGGCTGCGTTCCTGAAAGCCCAGGACGAAGCCACGCATGCGCTGTTCGGCACGCTCGCCCAGCCGCGTTCGCAACTCCTCGAACGCATCCGCCAGCTGCAGCGCGGCACGGCGAGCGTGCGCTTCGTCAGCCGCGTGGCGGATCGCTATTTCTTTCTCGAGACGCCGATCGGCGCGACCGCCGCAAACCTCGTCGTGCGTGCCGTCGCCGGCGGCGAGAAGCGCGTCCTGCTCGATCCCGCGCGCTTCGGCACGGCCGGCGGCCATCCGTCGATCGACTTCTACAGCCCCTCCAATGACGGCCGGCGTATCGCTGTCTCCGTGTCGCACGGCGGCGGCGAGGACTGGGTGCTGCGTTTCCTCGATGTCGCGAGCGGGCAGATGCTGCCGGACGAAATCGCGCAGATCGCCGAACCGTTCCCGCGCTGGAGCGTGGACGGCACCGCGGTCTACTACCCGCGCCTGCAGACGCTTGCGCCGGATGCGCCGGCGTCGGCCAAGCTCGACAACATTCGCGTCTATCGCCACGTGCTCGGCACTGCTGCGTCGGCCGACGCGGCCGTTTTCGGCATCGGCGTATCGCCGCGGATCGCGATCGACAAAGTGGCGTTCCCGGAGGTTTCCGTCTCGCGCGACGGACGCTTCGAGATCGCCGGCGTGAGCCGAGGCACGGAAGCGACGAAGGCGTTCTGGGTGCGCGACCTGAAATCGCCGGCGCCCGCGTGGCGTCAGGTCGCCGACTATGCCGACAAGATCGCGGCCCTCGCCGAACACGATGGCCGTCTGTACGGCATCAACCAGAACAAGTCGTACGGACAGGTGATCGCGTTCGACGCGGCGCAGGGCAGCGCGGCCGGCGCGCGCGTCGTCGTCGACGATCCCGCGTTCGTCATCGCCACCGAAACCGGCGATCTCGCCGCGGCGAGCGATGCCCTGTACGTCACCGGCATGCACGGCGGCCTCAGCGTGATCCGGCGGGTGCCTTATGCAGAGGGCGCGGCGCCGCGCGATCTCGCGCTGCCGAGCGGCGGATCGCTGATCGAATTCACCGCCGACGAGACCTTGCCCGGCTTCAGCTTCGCGCTGCAGTCGCCGACGTTGTCGCCGCGCGTCTACCGCTACGAACCGCAGGGCGATGCGTTCGCCGATACCGGACTGTATGTGGCCGATCCGGCGGATTTTTCCGGCATCGTCACGCGCGAGGTCGAGTTCGAAAGCGGCGACGGCACGCGCGTGCCGATGACGATCACGCTGCGCAAGGACCTCGTGCTCGATGGCACGCATCCGACGCTGATGACGGTCTACGGTGCCTACGGCTCGATCGTGCCGATGTGGTTCTCGGCGCCGAATCTCGCCTGGTACGAGCGCGGCGGCATCCTTGTGCACGTGCATGCGCGCGGTGGCGGCGAGAAGGGCGAGGACTGGCACCAGGCTGCGACGAAGACGCGCAAGCAGCACACGATCGACGACGTCGTCGCCGCGGCGCGTTGGCTGATCGATCAGAAGTACACCGCGCCCGCGCATCTGGCCGTCGCCGGCAAAAGCGCGGGCGGCATTCCGGCGGCCGGCGCGATCGTGCAGCATCCCGAGCTGTTCGGCGCTGCGCTGATCCGCGTCGGCGTGACCGACATGCTGCGTCTGGAGCAGAGCGGTCTCGGTCCTGCCAACACGCTCGAATTCGGTTCGGTCGCCGACGAGAACGAGTTCCGAGCGATGCTCGCGGTCAGCCCCTACGCGAACGTGCGTCCGGGAACGGCCTACCCCGCGGTGATGCTCGAGACCGGCATCCACGATCCGCGCGTGCCGTCGTGGCAGCTGGCGAAGATGACCGCGCGGCTGCAGGCGTCGACCTCGTCGAAGCGTCCGATCGCACTGCGCGTCGACTACGACGCGGGCCACGGCCTCGGGTCCGACAAGGAGCAGATCGCCGCGCTGCTCGCGGACGAATACGCGTTTCTCGGCTGGCAGCTCGGCATGAGCGGACTTCCGCCGCGGTAGCGCAACCCGGCGTTCCACAAAGAGAAAAGTACACGAGTCGATTCGCATGTCGCGCGCAGGCGCGATCACCACGATCGGATGGGAGGATCTGAAATGGGCAATCGGGGACAGGGCCGCATACCGGCCTGCAGGCACGGGCTGCGTGCCGTTTCGATAGTGGTGCTGCTCGCCGCGGCATCGGCGGTGCAGGGCCAGGAAGACACGTCGGGCGCCGGCACCACGCAGCTGGAGCAGGTCACCGTGACCGGAACGCGCATGAAGCGCGTGGACCAGGAGGACCTGCAGCCGCTGACCGTGATCACGCGCGAGGAGCTCGACGCGAGCGGGCAGACCTCGATCGCCGGCGTGCTGCGCAACCTCACGCAGAACAGCTTCGGGCCGCCGACCGATCGCAGCGCGACGAGCACGTCGCCGGGCAGCACCACGGTCAGCCTGCGTGGGCAGGGCGCGCAATACACCCTGGTGCTGTTGAACGGCGTGCCGCTGATCGGCGAACCGGCGACCGGCGGCGACATGCAGAACCTCAACATCCTGCCGTGGGCCGCGATCGATCGCATCGAGATCCTCGACGACGGCGCATCGGCGATCTACGGATCGCAGGCGATCGGCGGCGTCATCAACGTGATCACCAAGCAGAACTTCAGCGGCGCCGCGTTCACCGGGCAAGTCGACCGGCCGACCGGAGGCGGCGGCGACACGAATGCAGCCAGCGCGGTGATCGGCTTCCACAACGATCGCAGCCAGGCGATGCTGAGCATCGACTACTCCAAGAACGATCCGCTGTTCTCGAACCAGCGCAATTTCCTGCCGCCGCAATTCTCGCCGTACGGGGCGCCGCCGACCTGGCATCGCGACAGCTCCTCGCCCGATGTCGATCAGGCCTACCACGCCGCCGCGGACTGCCCGAGCGCGATCGGCACGAGCCGGCTCTATCCCAATTCGCAAGTCAGCCCCGTCGACACGGACGGCTCGACCTATTGCGAATACAACTTCGCCGCCGACGCCGAGCTGCTCGCGGCGCTCGAGCGCAAGACATTGCTGGGCCAGGGCTCCACGCAGCTCGGCGACGACTTCAATCTGCACGCGATCCTGCTCGTGACGAAAAATCGCGCGCGCTCGGAACTCGCCGCCGCGCCGGCGAACGGTCTTGCCGATGCGATCCCTGCCGACAGCCCGTTCAACCCGACGCTGGGCGAGGTGGCGCCGGGCGTCGGCTATCCGCTCGATCTGCTCTACCGCCCGACACCGGTCGGCCACCGCATCACGATCAGCGACGAGGACGTGCAGCAGCTGACCACGGGCATCGGCGGCAAGCGCATCGGTGGCTGGGACGCGGACTGGAACGTCGATCTGACCGGAACGCACTACGGCGAAGAATTCGTCGGCAGCAACTACGTCAGCCGTTCGCGCCTGCTCGCGGCGCTCGCAGACGGCACCTTCAACCCGTTCGCCGATCCGTCCACGCAGGATTTCTCGCAGTTCACCACCGGGTTCCGCAATACGGCCGCGCACCGCACGCAAGGCGTCACCGCGCAACTGCAGCCGGCCTCGTTCTCGCTGCTCGGCATTCCGCTCGACGTGCTCGGCGGCGTCGACTACACGCACGAGACGCTGGAAGTGCGCGACGATCCGCTGGTCGACGCCAACGACATCGTCGGCAGCCCGCCGGGCACGCCGACGGACCGCACGCGCAACTATCACGCGTTCTTCAGCGAGCTCGCCTTGAATCCGAACGGGCGCTGGCAGATAAAGGCGGCGATCCGGCGCGACGACTACAGTGACGGCGGCGCCGCGACGAGTCCGAAGCTGGCCGCGATGTGGAAGGTGACCGACTCGCTGCTGCTGCGCGCGAGCATCGGCAAGGGGTTTCACGTCCCCGACCTGGTCACGCTGTCGACGCCGTCTTCGCTGTCGGAACTGCAGATCCCGGACCTGCTCGGCTGCCAGTTGCGACCGAACGATCCGATCGCATGCGGCATGCCGTTCCGCCAGGTGCTGTACTACCCCAATCCGACGCTCGGACCGGAAACCGCGCGTCAGGTCAGTGTCGGCGCGGTCTACTCGCCGACGCCGGATTTCAGTGCCGGCATCCAGGCATTCCGCACGCGCTACAGCAACGCGATCACCTCGCTCGATCCGTACGCCGTGCTGCAGAACGACATCAATTGCTACGAGCAGGGACGCACGTGCGATCCCAATCACGAAGGCCTGGTCCAGCGCGGACCCGACGGCGAGATCACGCAGGTGCTGATCCCGCAATCGATCAACGCGGCGAGCAGCCTGTCGCGCGGCTTCGACGTCAACGTGCGCGCCGCGCACGACTTCGACATCGGCCGCTTCGGCGCGCAGCTCGCGTGGTCGCGGCTGACGCAGACGCGGCAGCGCTTTCCGGGCGGCGAGGACGACGACCTGCTCGGCTACCTCGGCAGTCCGCGCGATCGCGTCAACCTCGGCATCGACTGGCGCCGCGGCGCGTGGAGCGCGTCGGCGACCGCGCATCTGATCGGTTCGCAGCACAACTGCGACTACTACGACACGACGGCCGACACCTGCGCGCAGAACGTGCCGCGCTACACGACGGTCGATGCGCAGGTGACGTGGGACGCGACGTCGAAGACGACGTTGAGCCTCGGCGCGCGCAACATCGCCGATCGGCAACCGTTCATCGACTACAACGGATCGTACGGCGCGGGCCTGTACGACGCGATCGGCCGCGTCGTCTACTTCCGCATCGAGCAGCGCCTCTGACGGCGCTGCTCTTCTTGCGAGGTCATGCCGCCTGGCGCGACGCCCGCTTGCGGTCGTTCTCGGTCAGGTGCTTCTTGCGCAGACGGATCTGCTTGGGCGTGACTTCGACGAGTTCGTCTTCCTCGATGAACTCGAGCGCCTGTTCGAGCGACATCTTGATCGGCGGGGTCAGCTGCACGTTGTCGTCCTTGCCGGCCGCGCGGATGTTCGTCAGCTGCTTGGCGCGCAGTGCGTTCACCGTGAGGTCGTTGTCCTTCGAGTGGATGCCGACCAGCTGGCCTTCGTAGATCTCGTCGCCTTCGCTGACCAGCAGGCGTCCGCGTTCCTGCAGGCTGACCAGCGAATAGGCCGGGGCAGGGCCCTGGCCGTTCGAGATCATCACGCCGTTCGGCCGCTTGGCGATCGCGCCCTCGGCCTTCGGGCCGTAGTGGTCGAACACGTGGAACAGCAGGCCGGTGCCGGCGGTGATCGTGCGGAATTCGGTCTGGAAACCGATCAGGCCGCGCGCCGGGATCATGTAGTCGAGGCGCACGCGGCCCTTGCCGTCCGGTTCCATGTTGGAGAGCTGGCCGCGGCGCATGCCGAGGCGCTCCATCACGCCGCCCTGGTACTGCTCTTCCATGTCGACGACGAGCTGTTCGATCGGCTCGCTGAGGACGCCGTCGATCTCCTTGATGATGACCTCGGGGCGAGACACGGCGAGCTCGTAGCCTTCGCGGCGCATCGTCTCGATCAGCACGGACAGGTGCAGTTCGCCGCGGCCGGACACCTTGAACTTGTCCGGGTCCGACGTCTCCTCGACCTTCAGCGCGACGTTGTGGAGCGTCTCGCGCATCAGGCGCTCGCGGATCTGGCGGCTGGTCAGGAACTTGCCGCCGCTGTGTTCCTTCTGCCCGGCGAACGGCGAGTTGTTGACCTGGAACGTCATGCTGATCGTCGGTTCGTCGACGGTCAGCACCGGCAACTGCTCCGGCGCTTCCGGCGCGCAGACGGTGTCGGAGATGCCGAGCGCCTCGATGCCGTTGATCGCGATGATGTCGCCGGCTTCGGCTTCGGCCACTTCGCGGCGTTCCAGACCCATGAAGCCGAGCACCTGCAGCACCTTCGCGTTGCGCTTCTTGCCTTCGCGATCGAGCACCGCGACCTGCATGTTCGTGCGCACCTTGCCGCGCTGGATGCGGCCGATGCCGATCAGGCCGACGTAGTTGCTGTAGTCGAGCTGGCTGATGCGCATCTGGAACGGGCCTTCCGGATCGACCTTCGGCGGCGACACATGCTTCATGATCGCCTCGTACAGCGGCGTCATGTCGCCCGAGCGCACGTCGGGATCGAGGCCGGCGTAGCCGTGCAGCGCCGAGGCGTAGACGACCGGAAAGTCGAGCTGCTCGTCGGTCGCGCCGAGGCGGTCGAACAGGTCGAACGTCTGGTTCAGCACCCAGTCCGGGCGCGCGCCGGGGCGGTCGACCTTGTTGATCACGACGATCGGCTTGAAGCCCATCTGGAACGCCTTCTGCGTCACGAAGCGCGTCTGCGGCATCGGGCCGTCCATCGCGTCGACCAGGATCAGCACGGTATCGACCATCGACAGCACGCGCTCGACCTCGCCGCCGAAGTCGGCGTGTCCGGGCGTGTCGACGATGTTGATGCGGTTGCCCTGCCAGGTGATCGCGGTGTTCTTCGACAGGATCGTGATGCCGCGTTCCTTTTCCTGGTCGTTGCTGTCCATCACGCGTTCGGCCAGCACGGTGCGCTCGCTGAACGTGCCGGACTGCTTCAGCAGACAGTCGACGAGGGTGGTCTTGCCGTGATCGACGTGGGCGACGATCGCGATGTTGCGGAGATTTTCGATGGACATGGCAGTGAGTCCCGCCGCGGACGGCAGGATAGGGCTCTCGGGCAGAATTCCCGCGATTATACCTGTTCGGCGGGCGGAATGCCGCGTCGCAGCACGTTCAGGCGGCAGGTCCCCTCGGATGCCCCCTGCGCGCGAATCGGTTAGGCTGCGCGACCCCAAAAGCAACACGGAATCCGCAATGTCCACACTTCCCGAATTGACCGCCGAGATCGCCACCAAGCACGGCACGATCCACCTGCGTCTGTTTTCGGATCAGACCCCGCTGACGGTCGCCAGCTTCGTCAACCTGGCCCAGCGCGGCTACTACAACGGCCTCAGCTTCCACCGCGTGATCTCCGATTTCATGATCCAGGGCGGCTGCCCGCACGGCAGCGGCACCGGCGGTCCGGGCTACAAGTTCGAGGACGAGATCGTGCCGGCGCTCAAGCACGATCGCGGCGGCATCCTGTCGATGGCGAACGCCGGTCCCGGCACCAACGGCAGCCAGTTCTTCATCACCCACACGGCGACGCCGTGGCTCGACGGCAAGCACACCGTGTTCGGTGCCGTCGTGGACGCGGCGGACAAGGCGATCGTCGACAAGGTACGCAACGGCGATGCGATCGAATCGATCACGATCAAGGGCGACAGCGCGCCGCTGCTGGCGAAGGAAAAGACCCGCGTCGACCAGTGGAACGCGGTGCTCGACCGCGCGAAGTAATGACGCGAATGCCGTAACCGGCGCCGTCGGCGCCGGTCACGTGCGAGTCCGGAAAGGAACTCGGAAAAGCGCGTTCAAGAAGAGCAGCTTCGAGAAGACCAGCTTCAAGAAGACCAGCTTCAAGAAGACGTGTTGCGGCGAACCAGGTGATAGATCAGCAGCAGGATGATCGCGCCGATGACCGAGCCGATGAAACCCGCGGTCTGTCCGGCGTGATACCAGCCGATCGCCTGGCCGAGCCAGGTGGCGACGAACGAGCCGACGATGCCGATGATCGCGGTGACGATGAAGCCGCCGGGATCCTTGCCGGGCATCAGGAACTTGGCGACGATGCCGACAATCAGACCGATGATGAAGGTCATGATGATGCCGTGGGAACCGCCGAATACTTCCATTGCGAATCTCCTGTGCGGGTTGTGGAACGAGGTGAGCGTCGACCTGTCCGGCCGCGGGCGTGACGATCGCGGCAGGCGCCGCCGAAGTTTGCGCGTTCGCATCGGCAAAGGCGAGCATGCCCCGGCAAGCGTTGGTGAGTAATGCAATTGTTTACAAATGCCGCATTCGCGACGAAGTGCGGATCGAACCGCTGACCTGCCAGGAGCCGAACGATGAACGCGCAAGCGACCACGGCCCGAATCGAAGGCGCTGACTCCGACGCGCGCATGCAGGAGCTGTTGCAGGCTCAGCAGCAGGCCTTCCGCGTCGACATGAATCCGCCCTGCGACGTACGCCTGGACCGCCTCGCGCGCCTCGAGCGACTGCTCGACGCGGATGCCGAGCGCGAGTTCGCCGCGCGCATCGCCGAGGATTTCGGCACGCGTTCGCGCACCGAAACCGTGTTCGCCGAGATGTTCCTCGTGCGCACCGGCGTGAAGCACGCGCGGCGCCATCTGCGCGCATGGATGAAGCCGCGCCGCGCCGCGACCGCGCTGACGCAGCGGCCCGGCCGTTCGCTGCTGCTGCGCCAGCCGCTCGGCGTCGTCGGCATCATCAGTCCGTGGAACTACCCGCTGCAGCTCGCGCTGGCGCCGCTGATCGGCGTGCTCGCGGCCGGCAATCGCGCGCTGCTGAAGCCGTCCGAGCTGACCCCGCGGTTTTCCGAGGCCTTGAAAGCGCGCATCGCCGGCGTATTCGGCGCCCACGAAGTGGCGGTCGTGACCGGCGGGGCCGAGGTCGGCAAGCACTTCGCCGCGCTGCCGTTCGACCATCTCGTGTTCACCGGCTCGACTGCGGTCGGCCGCCTGGTCGCGCAGGCGGCGGCGAAGAACCTCACGCCGGTGACGCTGGAACTCGGTGGCAAGTCGCCGGCGATCGTAGATCCCTCGGCGCTGGCGACCCCGGCCGACCTTGCACGCACCGCCGAACGCCTTGCCTTCGGCAAGCTGCTCAATGCCGGCCAGACCTGCATCGCCCCGGACTACGTGCTGGTCCCGCAGGCGCAGCGCGACACCCTGGTGGAGGCGTTGCGCGCGAGCGCGGCGCGGCTGTATCCGACGATCCAGGACAACCCCGACTACACCAGCATCGTCAACGAACGCCACTACCAGCGCCTCCAGGGCCTCATCGAGGACGCGCGTGCGCGCGGTGCCCGCGTGATCGAGCTCGTCGGCGACGGCGCGCCGGCCGATCCATGCCGGCGCAAGCTCGTGCCGACCGTTCTGCTCGACGTCGACGACGGCATGCGCGTGATGCAGGAGGAAATCTTCGGCCCGATCCTGCCGATCGTCGTGCGCGACACGCTCGACGATGCGATCGGCTACGTCAATGCGCGCGAACGTCCGCTCGCGCTGTATTGGTTCGGCCACGACGCTGCGCGCCAGCGGCACGTGCTGGCCCATACCCTGGCCGGAGGCGTGACGATCAACGACACCTTGCTGCACATCGCCCAGGAAGGGCTGCCGTTCGGCGGCGTCGGTCCGTCGGGGCAGGGGCACTACCACGGCGAATTCGGCTTTCGCCAGTTCTCCAAGGAAAAGCCGGTCTTCGTTCAGTCGCGGTTCGCCGCGATCCGGCTGCTCTATCCGCCCTACGGACCGCGCACCGAGCGCCTGCTACGGCTGCTGTCGCGGCTTTCCTGATCCCTCCGCGGCGCGGCCGCAAGTGCGTTCAGGCAGGCAGGGCGTGCCGGCGGGGTGTGGTAAAATCGAGAGCTGCACGCACAGCATCCCGAACACTTCCCCGAGGTAGTCATGCCCAATCTTGCGGCGCGAATGAGCCGCGCCAAACCCAGCGCGATCATGGCGGTGGCCGAGAAGGCCAAGGCGCTCAAGGCCGCCGGTCGCGACATCATCAGTTTCTCCATCGGCGTGCCGAATTTCCTGCCCGGCGAGCACGTCTACGCGGCGGCGCGCGAGGCGCTGACCAAGGACAGCGGCCAGTACGGTTCCAACCGCGGTCCCGACGCGCTGCTCGACGCCTTTCTCGTTCACATGGAAGGCACCGGCCTGACCGGCTACACGCGCAAGAACCTGGCGACCGGCATCGGCGCCAAGCAGGTGCTGTACAACCTGGCCGAAGCGCTGCTCGATCCGGGCGACACGATCGTGTTCCCGGTGCCGTACTGGACCACCTACGTCGACATCGCCGATATCGTCGGCGCGAAAACGCGCCTCCTGCCGTGCCCGGCCAGCCAGAACTACAAGCTGACGCCAGCCCAGCTCGACTCCGCGCTGCCGGGCGCGAAGGTGTTCCTGTTCAACAATCCGTCCAATCCGACCGGCATGGTCTACACCAGGGACGAGATCGCGGCGCTCGCCGAGGTGCTGGTCAAGCATCCGGACGTCTGGATCGTCTGCGACGACATCTACAACCGCATGGTGTTCGACGGCGTCGGCTATCACAACTTCGTCAACGCGCGCCCCGAGCTGCGCGACCGCACGGTGCATGTCGACTCGCTGTCCAAGACCTACGGCATGCCGGGCTGGCGCGTCGGTTTCGTGGCTGGTCCCGAGAGCGTGGCGCAGGCGCTCGTCACGCTGAACTCGAACCACATCACGAACCTGCCGGAGGTCGTCAACGCGGCGGCGGTGGCGGCGCTGACCGGTCCGCAGACGATCACCGAGCAGAAGTGCGCACAGTTCCAGGCCAAGCGCGATCTGGTGATGGCCGCGATGCTGTCGATCCCCGGCGTGGTGTGCCCGCGTCCGCAGGGCGCGTTCTACGTGTTCCCGGACATCTCGGTCGCGTTCGGCAAGAGCCACAACGGCGTCAAGATCAACAACGACGTAGAGCTGTGCAACGCGCTGCTCGAATCCAAGGGCGTCGCCTGCGTGCCGGGCTCGGCCTTCGGCGAACCGAAGTCGCTGCGCATCTCATACACCTGCCCGACCGAGCAGCTGTCGGATGGGCTGAAACGGTTCTGCGAGTTTTTTGCGGAGATGAAATAGGGAATAGGGAATGGACGAGCGCGGAGCGGTTTGCCGATCTGCGCGGTCCGTTCGATACCCGACCTCCGACGCCTGATCTTCTACCAATCCCCACTCCCCAATCCCCAGTCCCGGAATCAACACCATGAAATCCCCCGTCCGTGTTGCCGTCACCGGCGCCGCCGGCCAGATCGGTTACGCCTTGCTGTTCCGCATCGCCTCGGGCGACATGCTCGGCAAGGATCAGCCCGTCATCCTGCATCTGCTCGAAATCACGCCTGCGTTGCCTTCGCTGCAGGGCGTCGTGATGGAGCTCAACGACTGTGCGTTCCCGACCCTCGCCGGCATCGTCGCCACCGACGACGTCAACGTCGCGTTCAAGGACGTCGACTACGCGCTGCTGGTCGGCGCGCGTCCGCGCGGGGCCGGCATGGAACGCAAGGATCTGCTCGAAGCCAATGGCGCGATCTTCTCGCCGCAGGGCAAGGCGCTGAACGAGCATGCCAAGCGCCACGTCAAGGTGCTCGTGGTCGGCAACCCGGCCAACACGAATGCGCTGATCGCGCAGCAGAACGCGCCGGACCTCGACCCGAAGCAGTTCACCGCGATGGTGCGCCTGGACCACAATCGCGCGCTGTCGCAGCTGGCCGAGAAGACCGCCGCGCACACGACCGACATCCGCAAGCTGACGATCTGGGGCAACCACAGCTCGACGCAGTACCCGGACATCCATCACGCCAGCGTCAAGGGCCAGCCGGCGATCGGCCTGGTCGACCAGGCTTGGTACAAGGACGCCTTCATCCCGACCGTGCAGCAGCGCGGCGCGGCGATCATCAAGGCGCGCGGCGCTTCGTCGGCCGCATCGGCGGCGTCTGCCGCGATCGACCACATGCGCGACTGGGCGCTCGGCACGCCGGACAGCGACTGGGTGTCGATGGGCATTCCCTCCGACGGCTCGTACGGCATCGCCCCGGGCGTGATCTACGGTTATCCGGTCACGATCAAGAACGGCAAGTACGAAATCGTGCAGGGCCTGGAGATCAACGCGTTCTCGCGCGAGCGCATGGATGCCACCGACAAGGAACTGCGCGAGGAGCGCGCCGGCGTCGAGCATCTGTTCGCCAAGCGCTGATGTCACCGGCCCCGTCCCGGTCCGTTGCAGGACCGGGACGGGGCTTTTCTTTCCGGCACGCGCCGGCAACCCAGCTCCTTCGGTAGATCCCTCGCGCATCGACTCCGGCGCTCGCCGGTATGACGTCATCGTCGGGATCGGCAAGGACACCATTCCGGAGTTTCGATGAACAAGATCGCCGTAGCGCTCTTCCTGATGTTCGTCACCGCCAGCAGCGCCATGGCCGGCGAAGGCATGTGGACACCCGACAACCTGCCGAAGAAGGACGTGCAGGCGCAGTACGGCTTCACGCCGGACGCGAAGTGGGCCGATCACGTGCAAAAGGCCGCGCTGCGCCTGGCCGGCGGCTGCTCGGGATCGTTCGTGTCGCCGAACGGCCTGGTGCTGACCAACCATCACTGCGTGAACAGTTGCGTGCAGCAGCTGTCGAGCGCGGACCGCGATTTCATCAAGAGCGGCTTCCTCGCCAAGGAAGAGAAAGACGAAATCAAATGCCCCGAGATCGAGCTGAATCGTCTCGACCAGATCACCGACGTCACCGCGCGCGTGAAGCAGGCGACCGCGGGCAAGAGCGGCGAGGCGTACAGCAAGGCCGAGAAGGCGGTGAAGTCCGACATCGAGAAGGAATGCGTCGGCAAGGACAGCGAACACACGCGCTGCGACATCGTCGACCTCTACCATGGCGGCGTCTACGACGTGTATCGCTACCACCGTTTCCAGGACGTGCGCCTGGTGTTCGCGCCGGAACTGGCGATGGCGTTCTTCGGCGGCGATCCGGACAATTTCAACTTCCCGCGCTACGACCTCGACATGGGCGTGCTGCGCGCCTACGAAGGCGGCAAGCCGGCCAAGGTGAAGGACTATTTCCCGTTCTCGAAGAACGGCGCGGATGAAGGCGAGGCGACGATCATCGTCGGTAACCCGGGCGGCACCGACCGCCAGCTGACGATTGCGCAGCTGGAGTCGACGCGCGACGACATGCTGATTCCGTACTTGCTGCTGCTGGCCGAGCGCCGCGGCGTGATCGAGCAGTTCCGCAGCACCAGCGCCGAGAACTGGCGCATCGCGCAGAGCGACCTGTTCGGCGTCGAGAATTCCTACAAGGCGCTGCGCGGCCGTCTCGAGGCGCTGCAGGATCCGGCCGTATTCGAACTCAAGCGCAAGCAGGAACAGGAACTGCGCGATTTCGTCGCTGCCGATCCGGCGCGTCAGTCGAAGTACGGCGCGGCCTGGGACGAGATCGCCAAGGCGACGCTGATCGAAAACGACATCGGCCAGCGCTACGGCTTCATCGAAGGCGGCCGCGGCTTCCTCTCGCGCTACTACGACTATGCGCGCCTCCTGGTGCGCGGTGCAGCCGAGCGCGGCAAGCCGAATGCGGAGCGGTTGCGCGAGTACACCGAATCGAAACTGCCGAGCGTGACGCAGCGTCTGTTCTCGACCGCGCCGGTGTATCCGGACTACGAGAAGGTCAAGCTCGCCTGGTCGCTGACCAAGCTGCGCGAATGGATCGGCAGCACCGATCCGTTCGTCAAGCAGGTGCTCGGCAAGGAGTCGCCGGAAGCGATGGCCAAGCGCCTCGTCGAAGGCACCAAGCTCGGCGATCCGGCCGTGCGCAAGGCGTTGTGGGAAGGCGGCGCGGAGGCGGTCGCGAAGTCCGACGATCCGTTCATCGTGCTCGCGCGCAGCGTCGATCCGCAGGCGCGCGCGATCCGTACACGCTACGAGAACGAGATTGAATCGGTCGTCGACAAGAACGCCGAACTGATCGCCTCGGCGCGCTTCGAGAAGTACGGCACCAGCGTGTATCCCGACGCGACGTTCACCGAGCGTTTCTCATTCGGCGAGGTCAAGGGCTGGGACGAGAAGGGCGTGCCCGTCGCTCCGTTCACGACGATCGGCGGCGCGTTCGAGCATGCGACCGGATCGGAGCCGTTCGCGCTGCCGCAGTCGTGGCTCGATGCGAAGGCGAAGTTGAATGCGGACCAGCGCCTCAACTTCACGACGACCAACGACATCATCGGCGGCAATTCCGGCAGTCCGGTGATCAACGCGAAGGCCGAGGTCGTCGGTCTCGTCTTCGACGGCAACATCCATTCGCTCGGTGGCGACTACTGGTACGACGGCCGCCTCAACCGCGCGATCTCCGTGCACAGCGGAGCGATCCTCGAAGCGCTGCGCAAGGTGTACGACGCCGATGCGCTGGTGAAGGAGCTGGAAGGCGCGCGCAAGCGGTGACGCGAGTTGAGTCTGCGCTCCTCCATCATCGCGAGTGATGGAGGAGTGCGGGGATTCGCTTCGACTGCGTGGCGCCCGCTACGACCTTGTCTGCGTGTCGCCTGGGACTATTGACGTCATTCCCGCGAAAGCGGGAATGACGGCGTAATCGTCAAGACGGCTTTTCCACGCGGCTACCGATGAGTTACCAAGCCATCGGCGCCAACCGTCGAACCAGCATCGGCCCCATCAATCCAACCGCTTCCGAAACCGCAACACGGCAATCGTCAACACGATCGTCACGAACGCGGCCAGTGCGGCCACTTCGTGCCACATCTCGAGCAGTGCCGCGTCGCGCAGCATGATGCCGCGCACGAGGCGCAGGAAATGCGTCAGCGGAAATATCTCGGCGAGCCACTGCGCCGCGCGCGGCATGCCGTCGTACGGAAACATGAAGCCCGACAGCAGTATCTGCGGCAGGAACGTGAAGAACGCCATCTGCATCGCCTGGAACTGGCTGCTCGCGGCGGTCGAGATGAGCACGCCGAGCGACAGCATCGCGGCGATGTAGGCGAACGCGGCGAGATACACTTCCAGCAGCGAACCGCGCACCGGCACGTCGAACACGAATCGGCCGAGCAGCAGGATCAGAGTGACCTGGACCAGCCCGATGCCGACGTAGGGCAGCACCTTGCCGAGCGTCAGCTCGAACGGCGACAGCGGCGTGGCGATCAGCATTTCCATGTTGCCACGCTCGCGCTCGCGCACGATGGCCATCGCCGTGAAGATCACCATCGTCATCGCGAGGATCACGCCGATCAGGCCCGGCACCGTGTTCAGCGGCGCGCGCCGCTCCGGATTATAGAAGTTGACGATTTCCACCGACGGAACGGCGACGGCGCCGGGCGGATTCGCGGCCGACCCGTAGTCGAGCGCCGTCATCGGGAATGCGGAGAGCTGGCGCGCCGCAGCCTGTACAGACTGGTCGGAGCCGTCGACGACGACCTGCCAGGCCGGCCGGTCAGGCCGTGCGAGGCGCGTTTCGAAATCCGGCGGAATCACGATCGCGGCGCTGATCTCGCCGCGCCTCAGCGCCGCATCGATCTCCTGCGGCGCCGCCACGCGGCGGCGGAAATCGAGCACCTGCGAAGAGGCGAGCTCGGCGATCAGTTCGCGCGAGTGCGCGGTGTTCGCCTGGTCGAGCACGGCGGCCGGCAGATGGCGTATGTCGAGGTTGATCGCGAAGCCGAACAGCAGCAGCTGGATCGTCGGGATGCCGACGATCATCGCGAAGGTCAGGCGGTCGCGGCGCAACTGCGTCAGCTCCTTGCGCACGACGGCGAGCAGGCGCGCGAAGCTCATGCGGCCGCCTTGTGCGGTGCGCTGGTCGCGGCCACGAAGACGTCCTCGAGATTCGCGCCGACCGGTTCGATCGTCGCATCCGGGTCGATTCCATGGACCTGCGTGCGCAGCCAGCCCGCGCCACCCGCGCGGCGTTCGAGCAGCACGCGCAGGCTGCTGCCGATCTGCGCCACGCCGAGCACGGCCGGCGCCTGCGCGAGGGCCTGCTGCACGCGGCGCGGCTGCGCGCAGTCCACGCGCAGCGTTTCGCCGGGAAGATCGGCCATCAGTTGTTGTGGACTGCCGTTCGCAACGAGGCGGCCGCGGTCGAGAATCGCCAGACGATGGCAGCGTTCGGCTTCGTCCATGTAGTGCGTGGATACCAGCATCGTCGTGCCGCCCTGGGCGAGGTCGAACAGCGCATCCCAGAAGTCGCGGCGCGACTGCGGATCGACCGCGCTGGTCGGCTCGTCGAGCAGCAGCAGCTCCGGCTTGTGCATGACCGCGCAGGCGAGCGCGAGGCGCTGCTTCTGCCCTCCCGACAACGTGCCCGCGAGCTGGCCGGCGAGGTCGTCCAGGTGATATTGCGCGGACAGCTCCTCGATGCGCTGGCGCGCGGCGTTGCGTGCGACGCCGTGGATCGCGGCGAGGAATTCGAGGTTCTCGCGCACGCTCAAGTCCTCGTACAACGAGAACTTCTGCGTCATGTAGCCGATCGAGCGCTTGACCGCCTCCGCTTCGCGCGGCAGCGCATGTCCGAGCACGGTGATGTCGCCGGCGCTGGGTTCGAGCAGGCCGCACAGCATGCGGATCGTGGTCGACTTGCCGCAGCCGTTCGGACCGAGGAAACCGTACACCTCGGCGCGGCGCACCTCCAGGTCGAGCCCGTCGACCGCGACCAGCGAGCCGAAGCGCTTGGTCAATCCGTGCGCGACGATGACCGCGTCGCCGGCCACCGCACTCACGGCGCTTTCCCGTGCGCGCGATCGGCCTCCGTCGAACCGCACGTCACCTGTGTCGGCAGACCCGCCGGCAGCTTCGTCGCCGCGTCGCCAGCGAGCAGCAGTTCGGCGCGATAGGCGAGGCGGCTGGCGTCGTCGCCGGTCAGCGCGTAGTACGGCGTGAACGCGGGATCCGAGCGCAGCGTACGTATCGTCGCGTCGAACGCATTCGCAACACCTTGCACGTGCACGTGGCAATGCATGCCTTCGGCGAGCGCCGCGCGCTGCGTGGCCGGCACGTAGACGCGCGCATACGGAGCCGGTCCCGCGAGCAGGCTCACCAGGCTCGCGCCGAGTGGCGGCTGGTCGCCGAGCCGGAACGGCAGCGCATCGACCTCGCCGTCGCGCGGCGCATGCACGTCCAAGCGCGCGCGCGTGAGCGCCAGGTGCTGTGTCGCGGCCTGTGCCGAAGCCAGGGCGGCTTCGGCCTGGTTGATGTCCTCGATGCGCGTGCCGTTCAGCAGTTCGTTCAAGTTCGCGCGCGCCGCGTTCGCGCTGGCGGTGGCGGTACGCAGCGCGGTTTCCGCATTGTCCAGATCGGCCTGCGCGATCAATCCGCGCTTGCGGACTTCGGCGAGCCGGTCGCGTTCGCGCTTCGCATTGGTCTGCGTCGACTCGGCGCCGGCGAGCGTCGCGCGTGCCGCATCGATCGTCTCGATGCGCGTGCCGTGGCGCAGTTCGGCGAGGGCGGCTTCGGCCCTGCGCTGGTCGGCCTGCGCCTGCGCGAGCTGTGCATCGGTGCGGCGCGGGTCGAGACTCAGGATCAGGTCGCCGGACCGCACGCGCGCGCCTTCGGCGACGGCGATCGCCAGGATCGGTTCCGACGCCTCGGCGGCGACGGCGACGCGATCCCATTCGAGCGTTCCGAGCAACGGCGGCGGCGCATGGTCGCCGCAACCGGCGATGACCAGCAGCAAAGGCATGCCGTGGAAAGCGCGTGACAGGGCGGTGCGTTTCATCGAGAAGCTCCCAGGCCGTGTTCGAGCAAGGTCAGCGTGTGGCGAGCGAGGTCGTCCGGACCGATGTCGCCGGCATCGAGCAGGCGCGTCCACAGCGGGCGCGCGGCGAGCGGGAACAAGGTCAGGCCGATCAGCGAGACGACGACCAGGCGCGGATCGAGAGCGGGATTCAGCGCGCCCTCCGCTTGCGCCGCGGCGATCGTTCCGCTGAGGCGCGGCGCGATGCGCGCGCCGATGTGGGCGAGCAGCCTTTCGCGCAGCAAGCCGCCTTCGCTGAGCACCTCGCGCAGCCACAGCGTCGGCAGCCAGGGATTGGCGGCGAGCAGCGCGAACAGGTCGCGCACGAAGGCGAGGATGCGCTCGCGCGGCGCCAGCGCGGCCGCGTCGAGGTCGCCTTGCAGGGTCGCCATCAGCGGCACGATGCGCTCGTCGACGAGCGCATCGAGCAGCCGTTCGCGGTTGCCGAAGTAGTAGTGCAGCATCGCCGGCGTCACGCGCGCGCGGCGCGCGATCGCGCTGAGCGGCGTCGCCGCGATGCCCTGTTTGCCGAACAGGGCGATGGCGACGTCGAGCAAGCGCTCGCGCTGGTCGACGCGCGATTTCGCCGGGCGTCCGGGACTGCGGCCGGGGGATTTGCGAGCATCGATCATCGCCAAAATATAATTAATTGAATAATTAATTTCAAGTCGGAGGCGAAACGCCCGTTTGCCCGAGGCACCTTCCTACGACTATGGTCGAAACCATGGCGCCAGCCAGCTGTTCTAGGCTGTAGCCGAGGCGGGGCAGGACGCACATGAACTACGAAGCGCTTTACCGGCAGTCGATCGAGCAGCCCGAAACGTTCTGGGCCGAGCAGGCGAAGGCGATTCATTGGCACACGCCGCCGCAGCAGATCCTCGACTACTCGAACCCTCCATTCCGGCGCTGGTTCGCCGGCGGCGAGACCAACCTCTGCTACAACGCCGTCGACTGCCATCTGGCCGAGCGCGCCGGCCAGCCCGCGCTGATCGCGATCTCCACCGAAACCAACCTCACGCGCACGCTGACCTATCGCGAGCTGTATCGCGAAGTGAACACGTTCGCGGCGGTGCTGAAGTCGCTCGGCGTCGGCCGCGGCGATCGCGTCGTCATCTACATGCCGAACATGGCCGAAGCGGTCGTCGCGATGCTCGCCTGCGCACGCATCGGCGCGGTGCATTCGGTCGTGTTCGGCGGCTTCGCCGCGCACAACCTGGCCCTGCGCATCGACGACGCGGCGCCGGCCCTGCTGATCTGCGCCGATGCCGGCATGCGCGGCGGCAAGGTGATTGCGTACAAGCCGCTGGTCGACGAGGCGATGCGGGCGACGCGCGCGCCGCCGCCGCATGTGCTGGTCGTCGATCGCGGGCTCGATCCGGGTCATGCGCGCGTCGACGGCCGCGATCTCGACTACGACAGCTTGCGCGCGCAGTACGACGGTACCGAAGTGCCGGTCGAATGGCTCGAATCGAACGAGCCGAGCTACCTGCTCTACACCTCTGGCACCACCGGCAAGCCGAAGGGCGTGCAGCGCGACGTCGGCGGCTATGCGGTCGCGATGGCGATGACGATGCGCACGACGTTCGACATCGGCCCCGGTGACGTGATGTTCTGCACCTCCGACGTCGGCTGGGCGGTCGGACATTCGTACAACGTCTACGGACCGCTGATCGCGGGCGCGACCGGCATCCTCTACGAAGGCCTGCCGACGAACCCCGATGCCGGCATCTGGTGGCGCATATGCGCCGACTACGGCGTGCGCACGATGTTCTCCTCGCCGACTGGCATCCGCGTGTTGAAGAAACAGAATCCGGACTGGCTGCGCGCGCATGACCTGTCGTGCTTGAAGTGGCTCTTCCTCGCCGGCGAACCGCTCGACGAGCCGACCGCGAAATGGATCACCGAGGGCATCGGCAAACCGGTCATCGACAACTATTGGCAGACCGAAACCGGCTGGCCGACGCTGACGCTGCTGCCGGGTTTCGATCTGAAGCCGGTCAAGTTGGGCTCGCCCGGCTTTCCGAATTTCGGCTTCAAGATGCGCCTGATCGACGAGGTCAGCGGCCGCGACGTCGCTCCCGGCGAGAAAGGCGTGCTGACCTTCGTGCCGCCGTTGCCGCCCGGATGCCTGACGACGATATGGAACGACGACGCGCGCTTCCTGCGCAGCTATTTCGGCCATTTCAAGGAACTGCTGTACAGCTCGCTCGACTGGGCGATCCAGGACGAAGAGGGCTACACGTTCTTCCTCGGCCGCACCGACGACGTGATCAACGTGGCCGGCCATCGCCTCGGCACGCGCGAGATCGAGGAAGCGGTCGCTTCGCATCCCGCGGTCGCCGAAGCGGCCGTCGTCGGCGTCGCCGATGAACTGAAAGGGCAAGTGCCGATCGTCTTCGCCACGCTGAAGCAGTCGGCGCAGGGCACGCCCTCGGAAACCGCCGAAGGCATGCGGCAGCGCGTGGACGCACTGCTCGGCAGCGTGGCGAGGCCGGCACGCGTCTACATCGTGCAGGCCTTGCCGAAGACGCGTTCGGGCAAGCTGCTGCGCCGTTCGCTGCAGGCCATCGCGCAGTCGACCGACCCGGGCGACCTGTCGACGCTGGACGATCCCCATGCGCTCGAGGAATGCCGCAAGGCGCTCGCACGCGGGCCGGAAGGCGGCTCGTAGCCGAAGGGCCGGCGGCGGCGGGTTCGGCTAAAATGGCGATCTTTGTTCGCGGAGCCGTCATGTCCCAGCTCGCTTCCGCCGGCGCGCAGTTCCGCGCAGCCGTCGCCGAGGAAAAACCCCTGCAGGTCGTCGGTGCGATCACCGCGTATGCCGCGATGATGGCCAAGCGCGTGGGCTACAAGGCGATCTATCTCTCCGGCGGCGGCGTCGCGGCGAACTCGCTCGGCATGCCCGATCTCGGCATCAGCACGATGGAAGACGTGCTGATCGACGCGCGCCGCGTCGTCGATGCGACCGGCTTGCCGCTGTTGGTGGACATCGACACCGGCTGGGGCGGGGCGTTCAACATCGCGCGCACGATCCGCTCGTTCATCCGCACCGGCGTCGCCGCCGTGCACATGGAGGACCAGGTCGGGCAGAAGCGGTGCGGCCACCGGCCCGGCAAGGAAGTGGTCCCGGTCGAGGAAATGGTCGATCGCGTGAAGGCCGCGGTCGACGCGCGCACAGACGCCGGCTTCGTCATCATGGCGCGCACCGACGCCGCCGCGGTCGAAGGCGTGCAGTCGGCGATCGATCGCGCGTGCGCGTACGTCGAGGCCGGCGCCGACATGATCTTCCCCGAAGCGATGGCGACCCTGGACGACTACAAGCGCTTCAAGGCCGCCGTGAAGGTGCCGATCCTGGCGAACCTCACCGAGTTCGGTTCGACGCCGTTCTTCACGATCGACGAGCTGCGCTCGGCCGACGTCGATATCGCGCTGTACTGCTGCGGCGCCTATCGCGCGATGAACAAGGCCGCGCTGAATTTCTACGAGACCGTGCGCCGCGACGGCACGCAGAAGGCCGCCGTGCCGACGATGCAGACGCGTGCGGAGCTGTACGATTTCCTCGGCTATCACGCCTACGAACGCAAGCTCGACGAGTTGTTCGCCGGCGGCAAGCGCGAAGGCTGAGCCGGTGTCGTCGCAGCGCAATCCGTTGGCGGGGCGCGGACCAGTGCAGAATTGGGATGCCATCGCGGCCGTGATCGCGGCGCTGATCGGTCTGCTCGCGCTGTGCGTCTCGGCGTACACCGCCAGCATCCAGCGCCAGCAGGCGAAGGCGCAGGTGTGGACGCACCTGATGTTCGCCAATTCGGATACGGAACAGGCCTTGCTCGTGCTCAACAAGGGCGTCGGTCCCGCGCTCGTCGGCAGCTTTCGCGTGTACGTCGACGGCAAGCCGCAGCGCAACTGGGACGGCGTCATGGCCGCCCTCGGCATGCCTGCGCCGGAGTCTCTGGAGCAGTCGACCGTCAACGGATCGGTGATCGCGGCGAACGAGAAGATCGACTACCTCAAGCTCGGCGAAAAGGCCGATTGGAAGGCGTTTCATGCGCTCAAGAGCCGCGTGAGAATACGCGCATGCTATTGCTCGGTGCTCGACGAGTGCCGCGTCTACGACGAACGCGCCAAGCGGCGCGAAGACGCCGAGACCCCGGTTTCGGCGTGCGAAGTTTCGGAAAACGAAGAGTTCGTGCAATAGCGCGAGCTTCGGCACCCTTTCATTGCGTCAATGATCAGAAGACGGAGACACACCATGAGCCAGGCGGACCAGCCCGTACCTTTCAAGCCCAAGAAGTCCGTCGCGCTGTCGGGCGTCGCCGCCGGCAATACCGCGCTGTGCACGGTCGGCCGCACCGGCAACGACCTGCACTATCGCGGCTACGACATCCTCGATGTCGCCACCGCGTGCGAGTTCGAGGAGATCGCCTATCTGCTGGTGCACGGCAAGCTGCCGAACCTGGCCGAGCTCGCCGCCTACAAGACCAAGCTGAAGTCGCTGCGCGGCGTTCCGGCCGCGGTGAAGGCGGTGCTCGAACAGCTGCCGGCATCGACGCATCCGATGGACGTGATGCGCACTGCGGTGTCGGCGCTCGGCTGCACGATGCCCGAGAAGGACGACCACAACCACCCCGGCGCGCGCGACATCGCCGACCGCCTGATGGCATCGCTCGGTTCCATGCTGCTGTACTGGTACCACTACGCGGTCAACGGCAAGCGCATCGAGGTCGAGACCGACGACGATTCGATCGGCGGCCATTTCCTGCATCTGTTGCACGGCGAGAAGCCGAGCGCGCCATGGGTGCGCGCGATGCACACCTCGCTGATCCTGTACGCCGAGCACGAGTTCAACGCGTCGACCTTCGCCGCGCGCGTGATCGCCGGCACCG
>Ga0105249_10000623_pt1 | contig 32238 bp, 38 predicted proteins | sample KBSS44metaG_FD_81522 | JGI IMG/M metagenome (GOLD analysis project Ga0105249, IMG submission 81522) | Switchgrass rhizosphere microbial communities from Kellogg Biological Station, Michigan, USA - KBS S4-4 metaG | ecosystem: Host-associated > Plants > Roots > Rhizosphere > Soil | place...
ACAACCAATACTATCACTGAATTAGCAAAGCAAATGAATAAAACACCGGTGATCTGCAAAGACTCACCGGGATTTATTGTAAATCGTGTAGCAAGGCCTTTTTATATCGAATCATTACGGTTAGCAGAAAAAGGCTTGATTGATTTTGCCACGATCGATTCATTGATGGAATCAACCGGTTTTAAAATGGGACCATTTAAACTAATGGACCTTATAGGTAATGATATAAATTATGCGGTCAGTTGTTCTGTTTATGAACAGCTCGGAGATCCTGAAAGATTAAGGCCTTCTTTTATTCAGAAAGAAAAAGTTGAAACTGGACAGTTGGGAAAGAAAACAGGAAAAGGATATTACGATTACTAATTTTAGATTTTAGAATGTAGATTTCGGATTTGTCTAAAACCACTTTTCCTATTAAATCTGCAATCTAAAATCCGAAATCCAAAATTAAACATGGTACTTGTTACAGGCGGCACCGGCTTCATTGGCGCTTACATCATCAAAGAACTCGTTGAGAAAGGTTATGCGGTTCGTGCTATTCGTCGCAGCAATAAACTTCCTTTTTTTATTTCTCCTGATATTTCAAATAAAGTTGAATGGGTAAGCTGTGATGTACTCGATGTTATTGCGCTTAATGAAGCAATGCAGGGTATTGATGCGATTATTCATTCTGCCGCGCTGGTTTCTTTTGATAAAAAAGAAAGAAAGCAGATGTACAATACAAATGTTGATGGAACAGCCAATGTTGTGAACCTTGCTCTTGAAAATGGAATAAAAAAACTCGTGCACATTAGCTCTATTTCTGCTTTAGGAAGAACTTTTGCAGGTGAACATGTTAATGAAGAAAAAAAATGGGTCGAAAGCAAATTGAATTCTCATTATGGCATCAGTAAAAATAAAGCCGAGATGGAAGTATGGCGTGGTATGGGGGAAGGATTGGATGCAGTGATCATTAACCCGAGCACCGTCCTTGGTTTTGGCAACTGGCATGATAGCAGTTGCGCCATTTTTAAAAATATGTATAAAGGGTTTCCCTGGTACACAAATGGCATCAATGGATTTGTTGCTGTGGAAGATGTGGCAACGATAGCTGTACTATTAATGGAGAATAATATTACCGAAGAACGTTTTATTATCAACCATGAAAATTGGGAGTTTAAGAAATTGTTCAACGCTATTGCTGACGGCTTTGGACAAAAACATCCTAAATGGCAGGCTACTCCTTTTTTAAGCAATATTGCCTGGCGGGTCGAAAAAATAAAATCTGCTTTAAAGAACGCAAAACCATTGCTTACAAAAGAAACGGCAAGAATTGCTTTAAGTAAAACTTACTGGCAAAACGATAAAATACTAAAAGCATTGCCGGGATTTTCCTTTATGCCTTTAGAGCCCTGCATCATAAAGGCCTGCAAAAACTACGCAGATGCAGTAAACAATATGCAACTAAAACCATAACTGCATTATCTTTATTGGGCAATAGTTTATTCTATGAAAAAAATACTCCTGTTTACCCTTTTGGTCTTCCCGTTTGCTTTTGGATTCAGCCAAAACTTTACAGTTACCGGAAAGGTGATCGATTCAGCAACAAGAGAGCCATTGGCATTTGCTTCGGTTTTCTGTCAAAGTACTACACAAGGAACAGCAACAAATAAGGAAGGATCATTCTATTTAAACCTGAAAGAAGGTGGTTATGATCTTGTGATCACCTATACAGGTTACAGATCAAGAATGGTACGCATTAGCCCGGAAATAAAAACCAATGACATGGAAATCGTAATGGTAAAAGAAGAAAAAAGCATTGAAGAAGTGGTGATACGCAGCAGTAACGAGGTAAAAGATGGGTGGACAAAATATGGCAAGTTCTTTCTTGAAAATTTTATCGGTACTACTCCTTTCTCTTCACAGTGTGTATTGGTGAATCCTGAAGTATTGAAATTCTATTACTTCCGGAAATCAGAAAAATTAAAAGTGCTGGCAGATTCGCCATTAGTCATTTTTAATAATGCCCTGGGATACAATCTTCGTTATAATCTCGATTCATTTCTTTTTATGTACAAAACAGATATATGTAGTTACAGGGGTTTAAGTTTTTATGAAGAAAGGACTTCAACCGAAGACAGCATAAAACTCTGGAAAAAAAATAGACAAAAAGCATATCTCGGCAGCCGGCTGCATTTTATGCATAGTTATTATGACAGCACATTAACAGATGCAGGCTTTATAATCGCATTGCTCGATGAAAAGGATGATAAAAAATTCAATAGGATCATGGAACCTTTCGATACAACGTGGTACACCCCCGCAGATTCTGTAAATGAGATCGATATCTATTTTCCAAGAAAGGTAAGTATCACTTATACAAAAAGAACCCCTGAAAATGAATATTTAAAAAAGTATAAGCTACCCATGAATGTGGGGGTGCAGGTATCTTATATAGACATGCTTGATGTTATAACCATAAAACAAAACGGTTATTATTACGATCAAAAAGATTGGATAAATTTTGGTTATTGGAGTTGGAAAAATATTGCGGACCAGGTGCCGAACGACTATACTCCACAACAATAGGATTGAACGTTGAAAGTTAAGATTTGAAGGTCGTTCTGACGTAAAAAATTACTTTATAGGAAAGATTTTTCAAGCATAAAGAACTTTCAACTTTCAACTTTCAACTTTCTTCCCCATCACCTTTTCCCAAAGCAGTGGAATGCGTTTTATCCAAACGAATTCTTTCATTTTTTCTTTTGCCTCTACTGCCGGTGAACCAAAATACATTTTACCACCTTCCAACGATGCCGGCGCACCACTTTGTGCATACAGAACAGCTCCTTTTCCAATTGTAAGTGTTTTGCTTACTCCTACCTGTCCCCAAAGAATTACATTGTCTTCAATTTTTGTAGCGCCTGCAATACCAACCTGGCCTGCAAACAAACAATTTTTACCAACTTCCGTATCATGACCTATATGCACGAGGTTATCGATCTTTGTCCCAGCGCCTATCACAGTATCGCCGCTTACGCCGCGATCAATTGTGCAATTAGCACCTATTTCAACAAAGTCTTCAACCACAACTCTACCGCAGCTATTCATCTTTTTATAATGAATGTCACGGTTAGTTTTTTTATTGTAATAAAATGCATCGCTGCCAATGACAGAACCGGCCTGTATAATAACGTTGTTTCCTATCACGCAATGATCCAAAATGGTAACATTAGGATGAATGATACAATCATTGCCGATAATTACATGGTTGCCGATGAAAGAATTAGGCATAACAACAGTGTTTTGCCCAATTGTTGCAGAATCACTGATATTTTTCGATGAAGGAGTAAATGGACGAAAATGATTTACGAGTTTTAAATACGCTTCAAATGGATCGCCAACAATAAGCAATGTTTTTCCATCAGGATGATCGGTATTCTTATTAATGATAATGATCGTAGCGGCAGAATTAATACAGGTATCGTAGTATTTCGGATGATCCACAAAAACGATATCGCCTTTTTCTACTTTATGAATTTCATTGATGCCAGTCGCAGATATTTCAATGTTTCCAGCGATCTCTGCTCCAATGAAATCAGCAATCCATTTTACCGGAACCGGTTTATTCAATCGCATAATGTTAGAATTTGTTCAAAGGTAAACAGCTTTGCAATGCATAACATGCTTGATAATTGTCAAATGAAATCAGGTTTTACATGTTTTAAAATATCGATGAAAAGATTTTATGAATGCAAATGATGAAACAAAAAGAGAAGATGATGTGTTTAATTTCATTTTATACTTCATTTATTCATTATTTGTTCTATTATCCACAAGTAAATTTGAAATGTTAATAAAATTTCTTCAAAAAATTTTTTAGTTAGAAAAAAATGTTATTAATATTGTGAAGGGAAATTTATTTCCCGGTACTTACTAACCCATCTACATATTTCTCCCCCGAATCTTCGGGGGAGATGTTTTTTTATAGAACCACTGATCATTATAAATGAATGATTCTATTAAAAGAGCACTACTGAGTAGCAGCTTTATTAACTCATCAGCGCTCAATTTTTTCCAATATCTTTACTTCACTCAAAAAAATTTACATGCTGAAATCGATGACTGGCTTTGGAAGAGCTGAAAAATCTGTTGGTGGTAAAACTTTTCTTGTTGACATAAAATCTCTCAATGGCAAACAGTTTGAACTGCAACTAAAGCTTCCAGCGTTTTTAAAACCATTTGAATTTGATATCCGCCGCATTCTTTCTTCCAAACTTGGTCGTGGCAGTGTGGATTGTACTATCAGTCTGAAAGAAACAGGTAATGCAAAACCTGTTACCATTAATATCGAATTGGCAAAAGCTTATTTCCAACCCCTGGCCGATCTGTCAAGAGAATTGAATCTCGATCCATCGAATATATTAAGCACTCTCGTAAAACTACCTGAAGTAATCACACCCACCAGCGAAACATTGACTGATGAAGAATGGAAAGCATTTCAAAAAGTGATAATGTTAGCGATAGATGATCTGAATATTCACCGGGATGATGAAGGGAAGTCTCTGGAAAAAGATCTGCTGTACCGGGTCCATAATATACTTGCACAATTAGAAGAAGTCCAAAAGCTCGAACCGCAACGCAAACAAATCATCCGGGATGATATCACTAAGCTGATGGAAGAATTTGCCGGCAAAGAAAATTATGATAAGAACAGGCTTGAGCAGGAACTTATCTATTACATTGAAAAGATCGATATAAGTGAAGAAATGGTACGTCTAAGGAACCATTGCGATTATTTCAAAGTGGTACTCGCCGAAGCAGAAGAATCAAAAGGGAAAAAGCTGTCATTCATTTTACAGGAAATAGGCAGAGAAATAAATACAACCGGCGCCAAAGCATATGATTCATCTATTCAAAAATGCGTAGTGATGATGAAAGATGAACTGGAAAAAGCAAAAGAGCAGATATTAAATGTTCTGTAATTAGTTTTGCAAGTTGAAAGGGCTTTTTGAAAATATTCAATATTCAATTTTCTATGTTTAATGTCCAATTTAAAGGATTGTTCGTCATACTCCTTACTTCATTTATACTTACATCCTGCACTACTGTCGACCTTTACGAAAAAACTGTTTCTTTACCGAATCATGAATGGAAAGGTGATTACAAGCCGGAGTTCAGTTTTACCGTTACAGATACGACTGCCCCTTACCAGGTTTTCTTTGTAATAAGACATACTGAAAAGTATAACTATAATAATATTTGGGTCAATTATTATTACCAGCCACCCAATGATACTTTGCATAAAGAGCCAAGGGAATTTCAATTAGCCACTAATGAAAAAGGCTGGCTTGCTACGGGCATGGATGATATTTATGAACACAGGATCAAATTAGCTCCTGACGCCGGAAAATTAAAAGCAGGAAGTTATAAATTCATTCTTGAAAACATTATGCGGGAAGATCCGCTGAAAGAAGTATTGAATGTAGGCATCAGGATTGAAAAAGTTAAATAACTTTCCCTATGCCAAGGTCAGCAGGAAAAAGATTCACATTTATCACCATCATTTATTGGTTATTGCTTTTATATATAGTTGCGGCTCTGGTATGGTGGTTTGTCTCACTCGAAAGGCAAAACCAACGTTTAACTAACCTTCGCTTAAGTGAGCTTAATTCTCAAAAAGCCTCCATTGATCCAAAAAAATTCGCAGAACAGCATTTCAAAATTGATAATGATTCGAAAAGAAATACAGAAAAGTATATTGCCGAAGGAGTGACATTCCTCATCTTAATTTTCGTTGGAGCTTTTTTTGTTTATCGTTCAGTTCGTAAACAATTTAAGGTGCAACAACAACAACAGAATTTTATGATGGCGATCACCCATGAATTAAAGACGCCAATTTCAGTTGCCATGCTTAATCTTGAAACATTGCAGAAGTACCAGCTTGATGACGAAAAACAAAAGAAATTGATCCGGATGACCTTACAGGAAACTTCAAGACTTGATACATTAATAAATAATATTCTTGTTTCCTCCCAATTGGAAGGCGGTGGTTATGTTTTTTCTAAAGAAGAGCTAGATTTCTCGTCGCTTTTTAAAGATTGTGTAAGAGACGCCAAAGTCCGTTACACAGAAAGAAAATTTATTGAAAATATAGAGCCTGAAATTGAAATCGCCGGTGATCCACTTTTACTTCAGTTGTTGATCAGTAATCTTATTGAAAATGCAGTTAAATATTCACCTAAGGAAAAACCGATCATTTGCAAATTGAATAAATCCGGCAACGATGTAGTTATGAATATAATTGATGAAGGCATTGGGATCGCCGATACTGAGAAAACTAAAATATTTGAGAAATTTTACCGGACAGGCAATGAATCTACCCGAAAAACCCAGGGCACGGGATTGGGACTTTATCTTTGCAGCAAAATAGCCGGGGATCATAATGCCGACATTTCGGTGACAAACAATGTTCCCTCCGGCAGTAATTTCGCCATCCATTTTCATTTATAATCATGAGCAAGGAAAATACAAAGGCTTCAATATTACTGGTAGAAGATGAAGAAAATCTTCATGATGCCTTGAAGTTGAATCTTGAATTGGAAGGATACGAGGTTTCTTCAGCCTATGATGGTAATGCCGCCGTAAAAGCTGTACAGGGAGAATATTTTGATCTTATCATACTTGATATCATGCTGCCGGAAATGGATGGAATAAATGTTACTGAAACCATTCGCTTAGCAAACAATGAAGTGCCAATACTTATTTTAAGTGCTAAGAATAGCAGCGCTGATAAAGTACTTGGACTTAAGAAAGGCGCCGATGATTACATGACTAAGCCTTTCAACCTGGAAGAATTACTATTGAGAGTGCAGAAGCTTATTGAAAAGAATAAAAAGATCCAGGATAAAGAAACCATCGGCAACACTTATTCATTTGGAAATAATGCTATTGATTTTAAAGCCCAGGAAGCAACAACATCCCACGGTCAAAAAATTCAATTAAGCAAAAAAGAAGGAATGCTTTTGAAATTACTTATTGAAAATAAAAATGAAGTAGTGCCAAGAGAAAAAATATTACAGGTTGTTTGGGGCTATAATGTTTATCCTACTACCAGGACGATCGATAACTTCATTCTTAACTTTCGTAAATATTTTGAAGAAGATAGTCGCAATCCCAAATACTTTCATTCAGTTCGCGGAGTTGGTTATAAATACAGTGAATAGATCATAGATCACCTAGTTGCGGACGCATCACAATATCTTCTACACAAGCACCGGCTGAAAGTTGTGTACAAGCATAGACCATTTTAGCAATGTCTTCCGCTTCCATGATTCGTTTTGAAGAATTATCATAACCACTCCATGAATCAGTAAGAACAGCGCCGGGATGAACTGATGTCACTTTGATATTATAAGGTTTCATTTCCTCACGAAGGTTTTTGCTAAAGCCATACATGGCAAATTTGCTGATACTATATGCACCTCCATTATTATAAGCATCAAGTGAAGCAATTGAACAAAGGTTGATGATGTGGCCTGATTTACGCTTCATCATTTGAGGCAATAAGGTTCTTGTCAAATGATAGGCGCTGCTGACATTAATGGCAAGTTGGCTTTCCAATACACCTTCTGGTTCATTGTAAACACTTCCAGGTTCAAATAACCCGGCATTATTAACTATTATATCGGGAACTGTATACTTTAAACACCAGTTACCTAGATCTTTTGCCTGTTGTTTATCTGATAGATCGAAAGCTTTTGCTTTTATTGAAACAGAAGGATAGTTAGTTTGTAACTCTTCCATTGCCTTATACAAAGCCACTTCGTTTCGGCTGCTTAAAAAAAGATCATGCCCATTTGCAGCAAAAATTTCTGCCACGGCCTTTCCGATTCCTCTTGATGCACCTGTTACGATAACATTCATGAAAATGATTATTGATATTAAATATTTCCGGTTTCTTTGCAAATCTACAATCTGCAATCCGAAATGAAATATCGCCATCTTTTTTTCGATCTTGATCATACTCTCTGGGATTTTGAAGCAAATGCAAGAGTGACTTTGCTAGAACTTTATAATGAGTTGCAATTAGAGCAAAGAGGCATCCATGATTTTGATCTCTTTCATAAAAATTACCTGGCGCATAACGAAAAATTGTGGGAACGCTATAGAAATGGTTTTATAAAACAGGAGGAATTAAGAGTAAAGAGAATGTGGCTGGCTTTGCTTGATTTTAAAATTGCAGATGAACTATTGGCAAAAAACATGAGTGTCCAATTCCTTGATCTTTTGCCCACCCGAACAATCCTTTTTCCTTATGCCACCGAAATACTTGATTATTTAACCGATAAAAAGTATGAGCTTCATTTGATCACGAATGGTTTTGAAAAAACACAACACAGCAAATTGAAATACTCGGGGCTTAATAAATATTTTAAAGAAGTAATCACTTCTGAAGGCAGCAGCAGTCTTAAACCCAACAAAGAAATTTTTAATTATGCTTTTGAAAAAACCGGCGCCAGCCCATCAGAAAGCATTATGCTGGGCGATAGTATCGAAGTAGATATTATTGGCGCTATGAATGCGGGCATTGACCAGGTATTTATTAATCATTTAAATATCCCGATTGATATTAAACCAACTTATGTGGTAAGATCATTGAAGGAGTTGGAAGAAATATTTTAAATGCCAACCTCAGGTAAGCTGGTTATATTCATTGAACACGACGTAGATCCAGGTCTTGAAAATCATAACTAAAATCTGTTAGTGGCGAAATTGGCCGCATTGTTATTCCGGCTCCTTTGCCTTCCATATCCAGGGAAAAAATTACAAAAGCGTCAGCATCCATACTTCTATCTCTCCATTTTACCACAAAACTATTCCCTTTATAAGCAAACATTTCTCCTGTAAGTTTTGGTGACCTTTTAGAATCAAACCAAAGCTTACCATTTTTTATTGAGATAATAACATCACCAAACCATTGGTCACGGTAAGTACCTGTGTAAATTTTAAGATCAGCTTTACCGGCATTTTCCTTTTGGGCATTGGCTATATCTCTCCAAATAGAATCAGTAATCTTATTTGCGGCAGCCAATGATTGTTTTCTACCATTTGAATATTGAGTTACTCTATCCGTGCCTGTTATACCAAAATAACTATCCTTGATCTGGTTTGTAATTGATGTAAACGCTCCACCTTCCTGTTGGTTAGTAAGTACAATAATGCCAAGGTTTAGTTCAGGTATCATTGTGATCTGTGTTACCATTCCTTCAAGTCCACCAGTATGACTTACTTGTTTGTATCCTTTTACATCGCTGATCCCAAACCCCAATCCATAAGCTGAGAAATGCGTGTTGTATGGGCCCGGATTGCGAACCGGGATGATCGTTTGGGGCGTCCACATTTCTTCATGCACATCGTCTGAAAATAATTTTTTACTCAGGTTGTCTCCATACTTCCCATGTGATAATTGGAGCAGCACCCATTTGCTCAGATCAGAAATACATGAATTAATACCGCCGGCAGAATGGCCAACCTTTAAAGTACTTCTCGCTATTACCTGTACCTTACCCTCAACTGGTGCATGTCCATCGATCACATTTGTTTTATCTTTCAAACGATCAAACGAACATGCAGAATGGGTCATTCCTAATGGTTTTAAAATTCTTTCTTCTACAAAATCATCCCAGCTTTTTCCGCTTACTCTTGCTACAACTTCGCCGGCAACAATGTAAAGATTGTTATCATAGTCGTATTTGGTCCGAAAACCTGAAACGGGTTTTAAAAAACGAAGATTATAAAGAATATCTTTTAGCGTAAAATCTGATGAATCAGGAAAGAACATCAGGTCGCCGGCACCTAGCCCCATGCCGCTTCTATGTGTAAGCAGATCACGAATTGTAAACTCTTCAGTAACGTATGGATTGTATAATTTAAACTCAGGGATATAATCTCTAACCTTATCATCCCATTTCAATTTTCCCTCATTTATTAAAATTCCTAATGCAGCTGCTGTAAAAGCTTTGCTGTTGGATGCAATCCCAAATAATGTATTTTCATCAACTTTCTCTTTTGTATTCAAAGAACGAACACCATAACCTTTTGAATGTATCACTTTTCCATCTTTAATTACCGCAACGGCAATACCCGGTACATCAAAAGCCTTCATAGCACGTTCTACCAAAGTATCGATCTGTGAACTTGAAGGTTGCTGGCTAAATAAAGAGGCGCCAAACATCATGAACAATGATGTTAAGAAGGATATTTTCATAAGCAATTGTTTTGAATTATTGATCAGCAGTGAAAGTTATATAAAAAGGACTACCAGATCGCTACTACAGTCACCCCACCTTTCGCCATATCGCCGATCTTCACTTGCACTTTAGCATTCAATGGTAATAAAAGATCGACCCGCGAACCGAATTTGATAAATCCCATTTCATCTGTTTGTTTTACCTGTTGACCCGGCTGTAAGTAATTTACAATACGCTTCGCCAATGCACCGGCAATCTGTTTAATAAGTAATTCTTTGCCGTTTGATTTATAAACCACTGTATGGCGTTCATTTTCTGTAGAAGATTTTGGATGCCATGCAACAAGATATTTTCCTTTGTGGTATTGACTATATGAAATATCACCGCTTACAGGGTTGCGGTTTACATGCACATTCAGCGGACTCATGAAAATAGAAACTTGTATGCGACGATCCGCAAAATATTCATCTGCCTCTACTTCTTCAATAGTAACTACTTTGCCATCGGCGGGTGCAACAATGGCATTATCCTGAACAGTTAATTTTCTTTTTGGAATACGAAAAAATGAAATAAGAAAAATCAATAAACCTAGTGTTCCTATAAAAATGATCCAGCTTAATGCTGGAGAAGAATAACTGATAAAATAAAATGAAACAATATTGATTACGCCAAATAAGATAGTTGCCCATGCAATACTACTATAACCTTCCTTATGAATTGTCATGCGGCAAATATAAGAAAATGGCAAATGGAGAATTGAAAATGGAAAATGCAGAATGACGATTAAAACTATCTCATAAAAAGAAAAACATATAGCCATACGGCGGGTATTGCCAGCAACAATGAATCAAAGCGGTCTAAAAAACCACCATGACCGGGCATGATGCTACCACTGTCTTTTACTCCAGCCATTCTTTTTAGCTTTGATTCAAGAAGATCTCCGAAAGTGCCAGCAATAGAAGAAATTGCAGCTATAATTGTCATTTTTTGAATATCAAAATCAAATTGCCATGCAATAATACCTGCAACAAGTATCGCTAATATTATCCCCCCTAATGTTCCTTCCCATGTCTTTTTTGGCGAAATTTTTGAAAGTGGCGTTTTTCCAATTAATGATCCGACGATATATGCCATCGTATCATTTATCCAAATTGAAAAAATAATTGTACAGGGAATTAATTTATGATATATAATTTCATTTGTATTGTTGATTGTATAAATTCTCAATTCAGTGCCCAGATCAATCATCAGTAAAATTGGTATTGTAATATAAATCAAGCCTAGCAAAATGTATTGTAAATACTTTTTATCATAAATCTTCTTTATCAATTTTACAAACTCCCACCAACACCCAAAATGTATGATTGAAAAAAGGATAAAAAAGCTCCAGTAATTCCAAAGCAAACCCGTCAGCATTACTGCTGCAAAGATTATTGCAGTGAGTGTTCTTGTTTGAAATGTTTTCCAGTTAAAAGCCATGAAAGAAGGTGATAGTTTTTTAAGATAATAACTGACGGTTATACAAATGGATTTGATTCATCAATATTATCTCTTGCATAAACAGCTTCATAACTATTGGTTGATCTTTTCTTCATTATTATTACAATAGTTATTACCAGTGCAAGACTAATGACTGCCAGTACTGACTTATTACCTAAGGAAATGGCAACACTATCTTCCTCTGCCAATGCCGGGTTAAACCAGATCATTACAACGGCAAAAGCATCATACGCAAAATGTGCAATGATCGAAGGCCACAAACTACCACTGTACCAATAGATCAAACCGAGCAAAATACCGAGAATAAACCTGGGAATGAATCCATAAAATTGTAAATGAATCGCAGAAAAAATAAATGCGGTAACAAGAATACCGGCCCATGGGTTTTTAAAAAGTTTAATGAATAGTCGTTGAATTACCCCACGGAAAAATAATTCTTCCCCAACACCAGCAAATACAGCAACAAAAACAAGATTAAGAAAAAGATCCTGTACCGTATTTCTTTTGAGCATAAAACCGATCTGTTTTGCCGCTGCTTCTTCGCTGGCTTTCATCCATTTCCCGATCGTTGTGGTTTCGGGTATCAATTCATGATTAATAGTACCGGTCCAATCAACAAAAGGTAAAGCCACTATCAATACTGTTACACCTAAAATAATATATAATGGCTTGACCGGCCTTAATCCTAAATATTGCGTAGGTTGGGAATCGCAGAATCTTGCAAAAAGGAAAACGGGAATAATGAATAATGCAAAAAATTGAATGACCAGCATTCCTCTTAAAAAGGTAAGCAATGCAGGATCAGAATAATCCCATTTATCGGGATCACTTAAAGTTAAAAGGTTGATGCCGGTAGCCTTTGCAAGAACCAATGTGCCGATGAATCCAAAGATCATAAAACATCCGATCGCCATACCACCAAATATGAGTAACTGTAAGATCGGATGAACCTTTTTAAAATAAGCCATAATTAGAAACTCCGCTTTTTGAGTTGTAAATTTGCCGCTTCAAATGTAATCAGCAATTAATAATTAATAATGAATAATTAGGAATTCAATCAAAAGGCAGATGATTAAGATAGGCAACATACAATTACCGGATTTTCCACTACTCCTTGCCCCTATGGAAGATGTAAGTGATCCACCATTCCGCGCCGTTTGTAAGGATAATGGCGCTGATTTGATGTTCAGTGAATTTATTTCAAGCGAGGGTTTGATAAGGGATGCTATGAAGAGTAAAATGAAATTAGACTTTAGCGAAGAAGAACGTCCTTTTGGCATTCAGATCTTTGGTGGCGATGAAGAAGCGATGGCATTGAGTGCGAAGATCTGCGAAGCAGTAAATCCTGACCTCGTTGATATAAATTTTGGATGCCCTGTAAAAAAAGTTGTAAGCAAAGGAGCCGGTGCTGGCGTATTGAGAGATGTTGACCTGATGGTGAAACTAACTGAAGCGGTTGTGAGATCAACTTCTTTACCTGTCACAATTAAAACAAGATTGGGCTGGGATGATAACAGTAAGAATATTGAAGAAGTTGCTGAACGATTGCAGGATGTTGGTATAAAAGCTATTTCAATTCATGGAAGAACAAGGGCTCAACTTTATAAAGGTGAAGCGGATTGGACCTTGATCGCTAAAGTAAAAGAAAACCCACGTATTCAAATCCCTGTTTTTGGAAACGGGGATATTGATTCTCCTGAAAAAGCATTGGAATATAAAAATCGCTATGGTGTTGATGGCATTATGATCGGCCGGGCAGCTATTGGTTATCCCTGGATATTTAACGAGATAAAACATTTTTTCAGAACCGGTGAATATCTCCCGCCTCCAACTATTCAACAAAGAATTGAAGTGATCCGTAAACATTTGTATCGTTCTATACAATGGAAGAACCCAATTGTTGGTATAAATGAAATGCGCCGTCACTATGCAAACTATTTAAAAGGCATGCCCAATATAAAAGAATACAGGAATAAATTAGTTACACTTAGGTTAGTTGAAGAGATAGATGAGGTGCTGAATGAAATAATAAATAGCTATTCAGGTTATGAGTTTGAAAGAACAGTTATCGAATTGCCGAATTATCATGAAAAATGTTCGGCTTAACCTCCTGCTGTTTTAAGATTCCAGCTCTTGAATAATCCCCATATTGACACGACTGTCCAAATGGCTTCAAGAATAACGAATGGCATAAAATTGATCAGCACGGCGGCATAACAACTCAATGCACCGCCAATTACATTTAGTATAAAAAAGAAAGTACCGTTTTCAGGAACCCATTTCATTGTATTCAAAAAGTAAGCAAGCAGCACAAGACCAACGCCAATAGTACCGATCCAGTCGTTATATGTCATTATCAGGAATTTTTGTTGAGAAAAATTTATTTTTTAATGGCTTCAGTTACCTCTTTGCCGATGGGAGAAATGGATGGATCAAAATAATTAACCAACACCCCTTCTTCATTTATCAAATACTTTGAAAAATTCCAGCTTGGTTTTTTGCTTGTCCAGCCATTTTTGTTTTTATCTGTCAGCCATTGAAAAACTGGATTCTGTTCAGGACCGGGGATAACAGAACTTTTCTTTGCCAACGGGAATGTGACACCATAATTCAAACGGCAGAATTTTTCTATCTCTTCATCGGTTCCTTTTTCCTGTTCCTTAAAATCATTGGCGGGAAAACCAATGATCACCAGCTTGTCTTTGTTTTCTTCATATAATTTTTGAAGATCATCGTATTGGTCTGTATAACCACAATCCGAAGCCGTATTTACCAGTAATAATTTCTTCCCTTCATAAGCTGACAATGGAATTGAATCGCCATTGTTCAAGGCAATTGATAATTTATATAAAGATTGGGGCGGTTGTGTTGGTGATTCATTAGAAAATACTTTATTTCTTCTGCCAGTTACTCTTCCTAACCAGGTAAAAGCTGGATAAACGGCTTTTAAAACTCTTTGTCTTATGGTCATGTCTTTTACATTTCGTGTTTCGATAGCTACATAGCCGCTGAATGCCACGAGAAACAATAGCAAAGCTATGAACAGCTTTTTAAGAAACCTTATCATTTTATTTTGCTTGCTCATTGTTGAATAGAATTACCGAAAGCACAAGAGTGCCCTTCGCTTGGCTCTGGGTAAACTGTGCAACAGACGATGATAGTAGTAACGCAGATGACTCATACTCTTATTCACCATTGACCATTCACCACTCACCTTATCACCCATTTAAACAATTTTAATTTTCCCTTGAAGGGTGGATATTTAATTGAAGGATCAAACCATGTTGGTGTTTTCATCACGGCTTTTTTATGACTGAATGTGTCGAATGAATATTTGCCGTGATAGTTTCCGGTGCCGCTGAAACCGCGGCCGCCAAATGGTAAATGATGATTGGTGAGATGCCAGCTTGCATTGTTCACACATCCGCCGCCGAAAGCAACACTATTGAGCCATTCGTTTTCCTTTGCATTGCTTGATGTAAAAACATAAAACGCCAAAGGATTTGGATGTTGCTCAATTATTTTTAAAGCATCTTCTTTTGTTTTAAATGAAATTAGTGGAAGAACAGGGCCAAAAATCTCATCTATCATCACCGGATCGTCTACACTCACATTGTCAAGCAAAGTGGGTTCGATAAATAAATTTTGCTTGTCGATTCGGCCGCCGAAAACTATTTTACCATTGGATAAATAATCTGCTATGCGATTAAATTGTTTTTCATTAATGATCTTTCCATAATTATAACTCTGCTCTGGTTTATCGGTAAAAAAACTTTTCACTACTTCTTCAATTGCTATAATAAATTTTTCTTTTATTGATTCATGAACGAGCACATAATCAGGGGCGACACACATTTGTCCTGCGTTGGAAAATTTGGTCATCGCTATTCTACGTGCAGCCACTTTGATATTGGCATCGCTTTCTACAACGCAGGGGCTTTTGCCGCCTAATTCCAATGTAACCGGCACCAATTTTTCAGCAGCCATTTTATAAATTATTTTACCAACAACAGTACTACCGGTATAAAACACATGATCAAATGCAAAATTGTTCATCATTTCAGGAACTACCGTGGCGCCGTCACCTTGTACATATAAAACATATTCGGGAGGAAAAACATCTTCAACAATTTTCTTCATCACAACATCTGTTGCCGATGCAAATTCACTTGGCTTCAGCACAACGCAATTACCGGCAGCAATAGCGCCAACTAATGGGTTTATTAAAAGCTGGAATGGATAATTCCATGGACCGATAATGAGAACAACACCTAATGGTTCTTTTAAAACTTTGCTGCTCGAAGGAAGATTCAATAAATTGGTTTCAACAGTTTCTGATTGCATCCAGAGATGAAGATTCTTTATAGCTGCATTTAATTCGCTTATCACCAAACCTGTTTCTGTCACCCATGTTTCTTCGGGGCTTTTTTTCAGATCTGCGTACAAAGCGTCATACAGATCCTGTTCATGTTTTAGTATAGATGCCTTTAGGTTCTTTAATTGTTCTTTTCTGAAACGGTACTCTTTAGTGATGCCGGAATTAAAATGATCCCGCAGATGCTGTAAAAAAGTTAAGAGCATATAAATAGTTATAAGCTGTAATTTACAATCATTCCTTAATTTACTGTCATGAATAAATCTAAAATAAGATGGGGTATACTTGGTTGTGGACGCATTGCACGAAAATTTGCGGCAGATCTTCGTTTGGTGGCTGATGCAGAATTAACAGCTATTGCAAGCCGTAACAAAGAAACATTGAAACTATTTGCAAAAGACTTTCCCTGCAAGCATCTTCATAACAATTATGAATCCCTTGCAGCCAATAATGAAGTAGATGTGATCTATGTTGCTACACCTCATTCTCATCATTATGAGCATACCATGCTTTGCCTAAATCATACTAAAGCGGTTTTATGTGAAAAAGCATTTGCTATTAATAGCAGGCAAGCTATAGAAATGATAAAAACAGCAAACGAGAGAAAAATTTTTTTAATGGAAGCTCTTTGGACAAAATTTTTACCTCATTATAAAAAATTACAGGAACTGTTGCAACAAAAAACGCTTGGCGAGATAAAAAGCATACTTGTAAATTTTGGTTTTAAAACATCGGACAAATCTCCGCAGCGATTGTTTGATCCTTTGCTTGGCGGAGGTACATTACTTGATATTGGCATTTATAATGTTTTTATCACTCTGTCTATTTTAGGCAAACCTGACGATATCGAAGCAACCATGACACCGGCATCAACAGGCATTGATGAACAAATCGCTGTTCTATTTAGATATAATAGCGGAGCGATGGCACAATTGTTTTCATCATTTGTTACCAATCTGCCCACACAGGCAGAGATAAATGGCACAGAAGGATGCATTACTCTTACGACCAGGTTTTATGAGCCTTCAACAACAATTCAATTATCAAAAAAAATACCTTACGAAAGAGAAATCATTCCTTTCGATAAAGAACCGGGTTTTGGTTATCAATATGAAGCAAGACATGTGAATGAATGTTTGAAAAAAGGACTAATTGAAAGCCCGGTCCTGACACATGCAGATACATTACTACTAATGGAAATCCTGGACAGAATAAGAAATAAAGCAAGAATCGAGTACCCCGCAGATCAATAATAAGTTATTTTGCTTATCTGTGTTTTATTTAAATTTATTATCCCTATCCAAGATAATATGACTGATGAGTATTATATGACCCAGGCATTGAAGGAAGCAAAGAAGGCTTTTGATGAAGATGAAGTGCCAATTGGCGCCGTTGTGGTATTGAATGGAAAAATTATTGCCCGGGGTAGTAATATGACTGAAAAATTAAATGACCCTACAGCTCACGCAGAGATGATCGCTTTGACATCCGCATTTAATTTACTTGGAAGTAAATATTTGCCTGAGGCAGTCCTGTATGTAACGATAGAGCCCTGCCTGATGTGCGCAGGGGCCATGTGCTGGAGTAAGATCGGAAAAGTAATATGGGGCGCAGATGACGAAAAGAACGGACATAAAAGGATTACAGGAAGCAACTGGCCCTTTCACCAGAAAACAGAAATTATTTATGGTGTGCTGAAAGAAGAATGCGGACAATTAATGAAAGATTTTTTTAAAAAGAAAAGATAATGGCAAAAGCAATCTCAAAAAAAACAGTAATAACTCATCCCGAGTCAGGAAGAGAAACGAAAATTGATTCTGCGATTTATGAGCCTTTTAAAGCAGCCATTTTGCAAAGCTTAAAAGGAAGCAAAGGAAAAACATTTAGTGAATTGACCGACGATGTTGTTAAAATCATTAAAAAGAAAGCTCCTTCCTTCAAAGGTTCAATTCCATGGTACACCATTTCCATTCTTCGTGATCTTGAAACAAGAGCCATAGTAGAAAACTTTGTCGAGAAAGGAAAGAAATTTAATCGCCTGAAAAAATAATTAAAGAGGTTTTATCTTGATATTCTTAAACCAAACGCCGCCGCCATGATCCTGCAAAGCAATATGTCCGGATTTTGACATCCCATAAGTTTTTACATCTTTCCATTTGCTTTTTGCTTTTGTTTGCTCCCATTCAGGAGTCCATAATTGGTAATCCACTACTTTAGTTCCATTGAGCCAATGTTCCACATGACCTTTATTAACTACGATCTTTGTATGATTGTATTCTCCTGCTTGCTTGTTGGCCTTTGATAAAGGCGGATTCATATCATAATTCGCCCCGCTTAATTGTACATCCTTTAGTTTATCAGGATAACCTTCATCATCTATCAACTGATATTCGGGACCTGATTCGTAGGTGGCGCCATTATCTTCAGTCACCATATAAATGATACCGCTGTTTTCTTTTGGAGCGATCTTCCAGTCGATCTGCAATTCAAAATTCTCATATTTATCATTTGTGATCAGGTCTGCTCTCTTAGTTACACCTTCAGCTTTACAATACAATTCTCCATTTTTTACATCCCAATCATCCACTTTTTTGTTTTGATAAATACGCCAGCCATTCATCGTCGTGCCGTCAAACAGTAATTTCCATCCCTCTTTTTTTTCCTTTGAAGAAAGGGTGTTGTCTTTTTGTTTATTGTTTGTTATAAACGACATTGTTACGATTACCGTTGAAATAAATAATAATGTTTTTTTCATTTTATATTTTTAAACAAGCAATTTTAAATTCATTGGATCCCACTTAATTGCTTTTCCCTGGAAATAACTATCGTTACAAAGCAATGCCGGGGCAGCGGCACGATAACCAAATAATGCATCTTCAATAGTAGGTTTCCCTTCTCTTATTGATCGCATCCAGTTATAATGATGATCATAATGTGCTCCCTTGTACCCCTCCTGTACTTTAAAAACTGTGGTATCAGGATCTTTTATCTTTTTGCGATCATAATCTGCTGCATATTGTTTTGCTTTCAATACCTGCGCATAATTATCCGGCGGATAAGAAAAATTCCTTGTCAACGTGACCTGGTCCCATTCAACAGTCATTGAGCCTTCATTACCTACCATTCTGAAATAAGAACCATTAGGGTTGCTATCTACAAAATTTACACGCAATGATAAGTTAAATGCAGGATGTTTTTCGGTTTGCGGATAATCAAACATGCCAAGCATGATATCTGGTACATCACGACCATCTTTCCAATAACGAAGTCCACCAGTTGACATAATTCTTGTAGGCCCCATCGAACTGATAATAAAATGTAAACTTGATATCAAATGAACAAACAGATCGCCACATACCCCGGTGCCATAGTCTTTAAAACAACGCCAGCGAAAAAAACGTTTCGGATCATAAGCCACTTGTGGTTTATCTTTTAAAAATCTTTTCCAATCAACATTTTTTTCTGATGCATCTTCCGGCAAATTATATTGCCATGCACCGCCCGGCGTATTGCGGGCCCAAAATCCTTCTACATAATTCAATTGCCCTATCGCTCCAGCTTCAAACAATTCCTTTGCTTTTTCATTGCCAACAGAACTCAGTCCCTGGCTGCCTACTTGCAATACCTTACCGCTTCTTTTTTGTGCATCCACCACAGCTTGTCCTTCGTTTATTTGCTGTACCATTGGTTTTTCGCAATAAACATGTTTGCCACTGTTGAGTGCATCCACAGCAATTTCTTTATGCCAATGATCGGGGGTACCGACAATAACTGCATCGATATCTTTTCTTGCCAGTATTTCTTTATAATCTCTTGTTGTAAAGATATCAGCGCCAAAATTCTTCTTTGCGTCCTCCAATCTTGGATCAAATAGATCGCAGGCTGCAACGATTTTTACCCCTGGTACCGTTTTGGCAGTTTGTGCATCTCCGGTTCCCATACCACCAGCTCCGATCAGTGCAACTTGTATATTATCATTAGCATTATAATAATCACGCAGTTTTAATTCTTCTTTTCTTTCGATACCCGATGCCTTTAGTATTTCCGGAACCGAGGCCGCAAGAGCGGTACCAGCAATTCCTTTGATAAACTTACGTCGGGAGCTGGCTTTATTTATATTACTCATAAATAGTTTTAATAACAGTGAGAAAGTTACATTAAAAATCAAAAGCAGGTAGAATTTTATTCCATATTTCGAAAAATGAAATTGTTTGGCATCATTGTTTCAATCGTAAATTTGTTATCCGGTAAAACATTAAATCACAAGATAAATTTAAACGTATGGCATTTACATTAGCTCCGCTTCCATATGCACCTGATGCATTGGAACCTCATATTGACACAACGACCATGCAAATACATCATGGTAAGCATCACCAGGCTTATGTTGACAATCTCAATAAAGCAATCGCTGGTACGGAACATGAAAATAAAAGTTTGGAAGAGTTAGTAAAGAATGCAGGGAAAATTTCCCCGGCTGTCCGTAATAACGGGGGCGGTCATTGGAATCATACCTTCTTTTGGGAAAGTCTTGATGAAAATGCCGGTGGAGCACCAGCAGGCGACATCGCAAAAGCCGTTCATGATGCATTTGGAACCTTTGATGCCTTTAAAGAAAAATTTGCCAATGCTGGCATGACAAGATTCGGCAGCGGTTGGGCATGGTTGATCGTTAAAGATGGCAAGCTTGAGATCACTTCAACTCCTAACCAGGATAACCCTTTGATGGATGTAGCTGAAGTAAAAGGTACTCCTATACTTGGCGTGGATGTATGGGAACATGCTTATTATTTGAAGTATCAAAATCGTCGTGCTGAATATCTTGCTGCATTTTGGAATGTGGTGGATTGGAAAAAAGTGGCTGAAAGATATGAGGTGGCGATGCCAAAGGCGAAGGCGAATTGAAATATATTTTGACATTTTCTTAGCCGCAGGAACGCAGAATGCAACATTCTCTGCGTCTCTGCGGCGATTTATTTTAAATTTGGAAGATGTACGACCTGATCCTCAAAAATATTTCCCGCTTTATCACCCTCACCCCTGAAGAAGAACAATACTTTACTTCAATACTTAAAATAAAAAAATTAAAGAAGAAACAATACCTGCTGCAGGAAGGTGATATCACCCGTCATGAATATTTTGTCAATAAGGGTTGCCTGCGTACATATGCAATAGATGAAAAAGGACAGGAACACATTATCCAATTTGCTATTGAAGACTGGTGGACAGGAGATATGTATAGCTTTTTAACACAAACACCGGCACGTTATACAATCGATGCGATTGAAGATTCCGAATTGCTTTGCCTTGAAAAAAATGCATTAGAAGAATTATATGTCAAAGTGCCAAAGTTTGAAAAATTTTTTCGCCATCTTTTACAAAATGCGTTTATCTCATTGCAGGAACGTATCACTGCCAACCTTAGTCAATCAGCCGACGAACGTTATTGTACGTTTATTACGAAGTATTCTGATATGGAAAAGAGATTACCGTTGAAGCAAATTGCCAGCTACCTGGGCATTACTCCTGAATCACTCAGTCGTATTCGCAGCAGTTATAATAAGGTTAACAAATCCTCTTAACGTACATCAAGCTTATTTCTTCTCCTGCATCAATGGAAGCAGGCCCTTTGTCGTTGCAACTTTACATTTCAAAATTAAACGTTATGCAAACGATCAAAGAAAAAATCAATCACCTGAATCAACTGATACTTGAAGGCAAAGCACTGGAGGGTTTCGACCTTTATTACGATGATGAAGTAGTAATGCAGGAAAATGAAAAACCCGCCACTACGGGTAAAGAAGCAAACCGTCAAAGAGAAATTGAATTCTTCAACAGCATCACAGAATTCCGTGGCGCAAAACCTTTAGACATTGCCATTGGAGAAAATATAAGCTACGTAAAATGGCATTATGATTATACCCATAAAGATTGGGGCGTACGGAAATACACACAAGTTTCCGTACAGCATTGGAAAGACGGTAAGATCGTGAAAGAACAATTTTTTTATGGCAACTAAAATTTTATCATGAAAAAAATATTTCAAACAAGCGAGAATACTACGGCAACGATCATCCGCATTGTATTAGGAATAATTATGTTTCCACATGGTGCCCAAAAAATGCTGGGTTGGTTTGGCGGTTATGGATTTAATGGAACGATGGGATTTCTTACCGGTACTGCAGGGTTACCATGGATCATAGCTTTTCTTGTTATTACTATTGAATTCTTGGGAGCAATAGCTTTAATATTTGGCTTTGCAACAAGAGTTGTTGCAGTAGGAATAATTTCATTATTTGCCGGTATCATTTTTACAAGCCATTTGCAAAATGGATTTTTTATGAACTGGGCCGGTAATCTAAAAGGAGAAGGATATGAGTATCATTTATTGATTATTGGAATGGCGATTGCATTATTAGTAAGTGGCGCAGGTAAATGGTCAGTGGACTATGCACTTCAAAAAAAGAAATGATATTCTTTTTCATAAAAATCATTTTCGTGGGTCATTCAGCTTATTAATAGCTTCCACTTTATTTCTTACATGCAGCTTTGTATAGATATTTCTTAAATGACTTTTCACCGTATAGTTGCTTAGTGAAAGCTGATCGGATATTTCTTTGATCAATAATCCTTCAGCCACCAGGTTTAGTACCTCATTTTCTCTTGAAGTTAACTCTGCCAAATGATGAGCTATAACTTTCTCATGGAATGAGGATATTATCTTCTTTGCAATATATTTATTCATGGGCGCCCCGCCTCTTTTCAATTCTTCAAGTGATTCAATAATTTCTGACGGCATTGCATCTTTAAGCAAATATCCACAAGCACCATTCTTAATTGCACTGAAAACATAATTATCACTATCATAGTAGGAGCAAACCATGCAAAGAAGATTGGGTAAAGCATGTTTTAATTCTTTAATTAGTTCGACGCCGCTTTTCCCTGGAAGTTTTATATCGACAATAGCAATATCGGGAGCTTGTTTTATTATTTGAGGTAATGCATCTTCCGCTGAAGAAAAGCTTGAGATAACTGAAAAATTTTTTGAGTTGCGAATTAGTACCTCTAGTCCTGCCCTGAATGCAGGATCATCTTCTATAATAGAAATTGTAGTCAAAGCCTTATTTTATAAAATACAAGGTACTTTTTTTATCAACAAATAGATGTCTGGTATAAAAATAGAATTTTGTTCATGGAACAGGGTCATAGCCACTGCCCCCCCATGGATGACAACGGGAAATTCTTTTGATCGCTAACCACATTCCTTTAAATACGCCGTGCTTTTTCAATGCTTCTGCCGCATAATGAGAACAAGTAGGGGTGAACCGGCATTTCGGACCAAGTATTGGCGAAATGATCCATTGATAGATTTTTATCAATGCAATAAAAGGCAGACTAAGAATGCGAAGAAATGTTTTCATCAATTTTACCAGCTAACTTTTTCAAAGCTACGACTACTTTATCTTTCATTGTTGCAAAATCAGGAAGCTCTTTCCCTGTATAAATAAAAAAAACATTCACTTGTTTGCTATGCACTTTTGTCAATTCTTTCAATTCATTTTTTTGTAAACGCCATGTTTCCCTTGTCAGTCGTTTTATCCTATTTCTATCAACCGCTTTTTTGAAATTTTTAGATGAGACGCCCACTCCAAATTGTAAACTGCTCGTTCCTTTCACCATTGACGAGTCATCATTCACGATAAAATAAACTCTGAAAGGATTTACAACAAAACTTTTTCCTTCAGCAAACAGTTTTTCAATTTGCTTCCTGCTTTTCAGCCTTTCCTTTTTTCCAAGTGTGAATTGCTTTCTCACAGATTTACCCCGATAATTTTAGAAATAAAAATAGCCCCGAAAGTTCGGAGCTATAAATTATATTAAAAATCCTAAACCCTTAGTCTCTTATTTCGCTTTTCTTTCGTCAGAAACGGTCAGTTTCTTACGGCCCTTTCTGCGGCGAGCTGATAATACTTTGCGGCCATCGGCAGTTTTCATACGCTTACGAAAACCATGCACCGATTTACGGCGGCGTTTATGTGGTTGATAGGTTCTTTTTTTACCTGGCATAATCTTTAATTTTTCCTTTTAAAAATGCCCGTGAGAAACGGGTTATTTAGTTCAACAGGGAAACACCACTTTCCACTGGTTGTGAAAGGACGGCAAAGGTAGGGGTTCAATTGCAGATTTTAGGTTTCGGATTTTAGATTTTTTAGAGCAGTCTTTTTATAAGTTCTATTTTTTATGAGGCCGGCATTTGTATCTTGATCGGCTTTACTTGCGTCGCACTCTTTTACGTCCAGCTCCCTGAGCATCAGAGTTTTTGAGCCTCAAGATCAACATGAGCAGATCGTATTTCAGCACCATAAAAGTTCGCCGCATGCCTATCAAAATCTTCAATCGAATCAGTAGTATAAAAATGATGACCTGCGCCCAGGCTTAATTTTCTTTCTATTTCAGAATGACGCTGTAGGTAATCGGCCAGGCCATTCGCAACGATTTCACCCTGCGATAAAATTTTTATATCAGCAGGAGTATAATCCCTGATCTTATCATGAAGTAAAGGATAATGCGTACAGGCTAATAAAATGGTATCGATCACCGGTGATTGATCAAGTAGCTGGCTAATATATTTCTTAACAAAGAAATCAGCACCATGCGTATCATACTCTTCATTTTCAACAAGCGGTACCCACATAGGACATGCTTGCTGAAATACTTTTACTTCAGGAAAAAATTTTTCAATCTCTATTACATAACTGTTAGAGCTAACAGTTCCCGATGTTGCTAATATGCCGATGTTCTTTGAATCTGAATAATTGCCGATAACTTCTGTTGTTGGTCTTATCACACCAAGCACTCTTTTCTTCGGATCAATTTTCGCCAGGTCATTTTGCTGAATCGTTCGCAATGCTTTTGCTGATGCCGTATTACAAGCAAGAACTACCAATGGACATCCCTGTTCAAAAAACCATTTCACACATTGCAATGTATATCGATAAACAGTTTCAAAGGAACGAGACCCATAAGGGGCTCTTGCATTATCACCTAAATAAATGTAGTCGTAGCGTGGAAGCTTGTTTACAATTTCCCGCATTACTGTTAAGCCGCCATAACCAGAATCAAAAATGCCAATGGGTGTGAGTCTAGACATATGCAAAAATAAAAGAGGCTGTTGTAAGCAACAGCCTCTTTCGAATATTTGTTTTCCAGGAGGGAATCCTTTGGACAAAACTTAATTTCCAGTTTTTCCAGGTGGTTTCTGTGTCGCTGGAGTTTGTGTTTGCGTTGTTGGCACTTTTATCTTTAGTTTTTCCGCAACCATCGGCAATAAATTATCGGCCGGAGGTCCCACTAATAAGGATTCACGGTTAAATACATAAGTGTATCCTTTTTCTTTTGCTACGTCATCAATTGCTTTTAGCACTTTATCATATACTGGCTGTAAAAGGGAATTTTGTTTTGCTTCAACGAGCTGTTGAGCTGAAGCTTGCCAATTTTGTAATTCACCAAGGAAATCTGCCCTTTGTCTTGAAGCTTGCTGGCGCACTACCATTGTTTGATGAGCAGAATCGTTTGCGATACTATCGTAACGTTGATATTGTGACAAAAGATAATTATACGTTCTCGGCAAAGTATCGTTTTGATAACTTGTGAGTAAGGTATCTATCTTTTTCAACTCGGGCATCAGGGATACCACTTCATCCACTCGTATAAATCCGAATTTGTTTTGAGCATGTACAGTGCCACTAACCAGGCCGGCAGCCAACACAAAAATTGCAATGAGCTTTTTCATTTTGATTTACGTTATTGTTTTTTATGAGTATTTTCTGAAGAGTAAAGTTGCCTCTTTAGAAATCTTTAACATTTTATGGCTACCGGATTTCTCTCTATTTTATTCCCAATTCCCTCAGTACATCTTCACTCTTGTCCAATTTTGGGTCGGCAAAGATAACGGTAATTCCTTCACTTTTATCTAAAATAAAATCGTAGCTACGTTGTACTGCGAGCTTTTGTACCGCATTATAAACCTTGTCTTGCACGGGCTTTATAAGCTCCTGTCTTTTCTTAAACAGATCGCCTTCAAAACCAAAGCGTTTACGCTGAAGATCACGCAACGTCTTTTCTTTATTAAAGAGTTGATCTTCTCTTTTTTTCTTAAGTTCATCACTCAGCATTACTTGCTCAGCCTCAAAATCTCTATACATTTTATCAAGGTCTGCTTGTTGGTCATCAATTTCTTTTTGCCAGCCATTAGCTATATTATCCAGCTTTGCCTGCGCATCTTTATACTCAGGCATTTTATCCAGGATGTACTTGGTATCAATGATGGCGTATTTCTGTGCATTGACTGCAAAGCCTGCCAGCCATAAGCTACAAACTACAAGCAATACTTTTTTCATATTGAAATGTTTTAATGATGAATATAATTTGCGACCTCTCCATCTCGGCAAACTCGGTGTCTGGATAGACTGCCACGCAATTGCCGAACATTGAACAATATGTTTAACGGAGCGTCGCAACGAAAGTTAAATAGTAGTAATGAAGTTTGGTTAAAAATATTTTTATTCCGGTTCATACCCCAACATAAATGTAAACTTGGATGCTGATTTTAATCCTTGGCCCGGTTGGATACGGTCAATACCGATACCATAATCAAATCCTAACAAACCAAACATTGGCAGGAAGAATCGCATACCAACACCAACGCTTCTACGAAGTTGGAAGGGACTATAATCTTTGATGGTATACCAGCCATTGGCTGCTTCGAAAAATGCAAGGCCATAAATGGTGCTTTGAGGGTTAGTGGCAAATGGATAACGCAACTCTAACTGGTATTTATTAAATATAGTAAAGAATCTTGTTGCCTGTGATGGATCGTCAGAAGGGTTAATGCTGGGATTTGAGTTTTGATAAATAGGATAGCCGCGATGAGCAATGATGTCATATCCAAGCACACCGAAACTATTTGACATTCCTGCATCACCAAGCTGAAATCTTTCAAATGGCGATACTTCAAGCTTGCTATTATATTTGCCCATAAAGCCATACTTCGCTGCAACCTTTAGAACAAATTGCCTGTTCTTTTCTGCGCCCATCGGTTTGCCAAGCGGCACAAACCACTCTGCATTGAACCTCCATTTGTGATATTCGGGGTGCCTGTATGAGTTTTCTTTTTCAATGTTCTCATTGAAGGCTGAATAAGGCGGTGTAAACTGAAGACTTGCAACAAAGTTAGAACCGCTCGTGGGAAATATAGGATTAGGGCCTGCAGAATTTCTTTGGAATGTAATCTTATAGCTGATGTTTGTTGAAATACCACTATCAAGTCCTGGAAATACCGGATAGTTTTTCATGTTATATTGTGTAAGGTTGACTGTATGAATCAGACTAAAATAATCATCCGGCCATTTCAATTGCTTACCAAGCGATACGCTAAAACCAGTTGTTTTCATATAACTATTCTTAGCTATTTCGTCACTAAATTGACCGGTTCCATAATTATAGCCATTCGCATATTTGCTTTTATAAAAACTAAAAGTAAGGGAGTTTCTTTTTTTGCCGCCAAGCCAGGGTTCAGTAAATGACACATTATAAGAACTATACATTTTACCATTTGATTGAAACCGAACACTCAATTTTTGACCATCGCCTGTAGGTAAAGGATCCCATGCTTTTTTATTGAAAATATTTCTGATGGAAAAATTATTGAACGAAACGCCCAACGTTCCCGTAAGTCCAATTCCACCACCCCATCCTGCGGAAAGTTCCAACTGGTCAGAAGATTTTTCTTCCAGCTTATAATGAATATCAACTGTTCCGTCATCAGGATTAGGGATCGGATTGATGCCGATGGTTTCCTGGTTAAAATAATTTAATTGACCTAATTCTCTTTGTGAACGAATCAGATCCTGGCGGCTGAAAAGTTCCCCCGGTATAGTTCTTAATTCACGACGGATTACATGCTCTTTTGTTCGGTCGTTTCCTGAAATTTTTATATTCTTAATTCTTGCCTGCGGGCCTTCAATAAGTCTTATTTCATGGTCAATAGTATCGTTGTACACGGCTGTTTCCACTGCTTCAGCACGAAAGAAAAGATAACCATCATCCATATACAGCCCGCTGATATCACCGCCCTCAGGTGTAAGTTGTTTACCCAAACGTTGGTTTAGCGTTTCGATATTATAAACATCACCTTTATGAATCCCTAAAATAACGTTGAGCACGGAGTCGCTGTATTTTGAATTTCCTTTCCAGGTTATATTTCCAAAATAATATTTGTGTCCTTCGCTTACTTTAAAATCAATATTGATATGGTCGGCTGAAACAGTATAAGGCTTTACATCTTCAAATATTGCGTCTCTATAGCCAATGGAATTATAATATTCAAGGATTTTTTCTTTGTCATCCTCAAATTTCTTTTCATTGAATTTTGCTGAAGAGAATAGTTTAAACCGGAACCAGGGATCAAGGAAATTCTTCGTTTTGCTGATAGAAAGAAACCCTACGTCATGCAGGTATTGTTTAAAAGTGATTCGTGGGTTTTCACCAAAAAGTGTTGAATCCTTTTGAGGAAAAAGGGTGATACGACTCACCTCATGTGTACCTTTCATTTGCTTCTTTAACTTAAGATCCGGGACAGTTTCATTGCCAAAGAAGTTGATATTATTCACTTTTACTTTCTCTCCTTTATCAATAATGAAAGTAAGAAAGATGGAGTTGGTAAAAGTTGTATCAGGTCTTTCCTGTATTTCAAGTTTCAAGTTAAGATATCCTTTCTCTCCATAATATTTTTTAATAACCTCATCGGCTGTGCGGCGTGTATTTTCTGTAACGATTGTCTGTTTTGCCAATCCTATTTTACCTATTAACTCTTCTTCTTCAGATTTTTTTATTCCCTTGAATTTATAATTACCAAGCCTTGGCCGTTCCATCACATGTATCTCAAGGTCTATATTATCGCCATCAACTTTGGTAACATAGATTTCAACATTAGAAAATAATCTTTGCTTCCACAGATTTGCAATGGCCTTTGGGAATTGATCGCCACCGGGATGCAAAATTTTATCACCAACTTGCAAACCAGATATGCTTGCAACAATAGCGGAATCGAGGAAAAAAACACCGGTGGTCTTTATGCTTGCGATCGTATACTCTTTTGGGCGGGTAGCATTTCGCCATTCAAGAAGATTAGGATCAACTGAAGTAGGTTTTGTTGTGTCGACGGGATTTTGGGCATTTGCACTGATAATGGAAGTAAAAACTACCGTAAACAGTAAACAAAATCTTTGTAGAATTCTTTGCATTGTTAGTTGATCAGTTCAGTCAATATTGCTGATCCAAAGAATTTCATTGTGAAATCCGCAGGGATCGCCTTTAAAGGCGGCAAATTAACGGTAAAAAATTGAAGTGTTTGTTAAAGAAAGGAAACAAATTAGCCAAATTAAAAAGTTCCATCACTGACGAAGCCTCCCATTTTGTCTTATTTAGCTTTAATGGCTAATTTCTTCAGTTTTTACTTGCTCTCCCGTTTTCCCAAACCTCCGTTCTCTCCCCTGGTAGTCGATGATAGCTTCGTATAAATGTTGTTTTCTAAAATCCGGCCAACGTACATGAGTAAAGTACAATTCGGCATATGCCAATTGGTATAAAAGAAAATTGCTGATCCGATATTCACCGCTTGTTCTTATCATCAGTTCAGGATCAGGAAAGCTGCTTGTAACAAGGTGTTGTTGCAATGTATCCTGGTCAATATCTTCTACAGCCAATGTCCCTTTTTTTACTTTGTGTGCTATGCTTTTCACCGCATTCAATAATTCCCACCGGCCACTGTAGCTTAAAGCCATGATAAGATTCAGACCTGTGTTATTCTTAGTATAAACCAATGCTTCTTCCAATTCTTTTTTTGCATATTCGGGTAGCATATTCATATCGCCGATTACGTGCAGGCGGATATTATTTTTATGCAGACTCTCTACTTCATTATGAATTGTCGAGACAAGTAATTCCATTAATCCCACCACTTCATATTCTGGCCTGTCCCAGTTCTCCGTTGAAAAAGCATAAAGAGTTAAATATTCAACACCAAGCTCGGCACAACCTTCCACTATATTTCTTACACTTTCCACTCCGTGAAAATGGCCAAAAAGCCTGTCTTGTCCCTTTTCTTTTGCCCATCGACCATTGCCGTCCATTATGATAGCGATGTGGCGGGGAAGACGAGTTTTATCAACCTGGTTTAATAGATCAGACATCCACTTTAAAAATTAGCGAGCAAAGTTAAGAAAAAATGAACCCGATGATTGAATATTCATTTGTGAAAATTTCTACAGGTAATTGTTGATTATAATGCAGATTTTTTACCTGTGAGGGAGGCTAGCGAAAGCTGGCAACCATATAATGCTTATCGAAAGCAGTCTATTGATTGTTTAGTTTTAGTTAGAGATAAAATCAATACCTGTTAGGCCCAACAAATGCTCTTCGTATTAATGCCATAATAAGAGTAAATAATGCAGAACCGATCACTGACCAGATAATTGGAAAAGGTTTGCCTTGAATATTGATTGTAAAAAATTCAGGCAGCCCTAACTTTCCCGCGATCCACATACCAAGATAAGCCCCAATAAATCCCACTATTATTGATACAAGACATCCGCCCAGGTCATAACCAGCTAATGATTGTCCTATTGAGCCGCAAATTGCAGCTATTGCAAGAAGAACTAAAAAACCTATTAGTGTCATAGCTTTTAATTTAAAGTAATAATTAGCAACATTTATTATGCCATACCAACAGTTAAACACCATTAAGGTAAGAAAATAAGCAAACTACCCGCAGGTAGTTTTTCAAAAAAAATAAATGTTTTTAGTTAGCGGAGGGACATTTATAGCTCTGCAGGTTGAATGAGATATAAAAAATAGCAGTCGCAAACTGATCTTTCTGGGTACTGATTCCCCTTTGTCTGCCAACTATCCCAATCGGTTCTCCTACTTCATAAGAACGATCATGCAGCAAATAGGCCGGCGATGGGCTGCCATCAGGCAATGGAGGAAACAAGGATGGATCAACATAAGTCGTACTCACATCATCGAGATAATCAGTACCAGTAACTCGATGTACAATTTCAAAACCAATATTTATGCTTTCATTGATGCAATACTTAAAGCCTACGCCAATAGGAATGCTAAATGCCATAGAACCATAAGGCTTGCGATCCGGGTTTGATGCACTGCCCTGTCCTTCGGTGTTCAATGGACGAAGAAAATATTTTTGACCAGCCAGCATCGCGAAAGGATCATAATTAAAAACACCAACACCAAAAGTTAAATAAGGAGTGAAATTATATCCGGGTTCCCCAGGCATAAAACGGAAAAAATTAAAATCTCCCTGCAGCGCTAATTCCCAAACATTGGAATTGAAACTAAGGTTGCGACTCTGCATATAAGCATTGTGTGTATTATAAATATCAGAATAACCTAATTGTGCAAAACTTGCACCTACCCGTAAGGCAATATAGTTTCCAAAATTTTTACGGAAAAAAGCCGTGGCGGCAATTTTAGGTCTGTTCAAATGGGCCCTTGTATTCAAATCGCCGAAGTAATGACCTGCGCCTATGCCAACCCCAAATTCACCTTCCTGAACAACAGCTTCACGCTGAGCAGAGACAAAAAGTGAAGATAAACTGGTAACCGTCAGAAGTAAAAGTGTACGAAACATTTTGCAAAATAGGAATTCAGTCTCTTAAAACGAAAAAAACTATCGGTGATTGCGCAGATTTAAAAGGATTTCACGGAATGTTAGCAGAACCGGTTTGTAATGTGGATTCAATTACGTTTATCAAGACCCCAGGTAAGCTTGTTATGCAGTGTTTGAAGGAAATTGTTTTCGGTAAGACGTAAAAGGTTAAGCAAAAATGCTTCTTTCTTGACGGCCAGCTGTACATTTTTGCTGACTATCTCTCTGCGGCTATCAAGAGCACAGATTATCTGGTCCGTACGGCTTTCTATTTCAAAAGAAATGATGTTATCGTCAGGCACAACGATTGATCTTACATTTAAGTTATGCGGTGCGACAGGCGTTATTAAAAAACTTCCTGAGTCGGGAAACATGATCGGGCCATTACAACTTAAAGAATA
>Ga0105249_10000628_pt1 | contig 32164 bp, 29 predicted proteins | sample KBSS44metaG_FD_81522 | JGI IMG/M metagenome (GOLD analysis project Ga0105249, IMG submission 81522) | Switchgrass rhizosphere microbial communities from Kellogg Biological Station, Michigan, USA - KBS S4-4 metaG | ecosystem: Host-associated > Plants > Roots > Rhizosphere > Soil | place...
ACAAATGCTCTGGCAAAACATTACGAGGACAGGTTTCATGTGTTTACTCCCAGCGAGATCACCAGCAGTAATGGAGAATATTTTATAGATGAAAACGGTGACGGAGTGACTGACTATAGTTTTGGTAATCCTGATTTTAATTTTGTACAATTCAGATCAAACCTCGTTTTGCGTTGGGAATATAAACCTGGTTCAGAATTCTATGTTGTTTGGTCAAGGGGAAATACACCGGATGCGTCTGGCGATCTTGATACACCACTTGCTCAAAGTTTATATTCAAATGCTTTTGCTGAGCATGCAAGAAATATTTTTTTAATAAAATTGACATATCGATTTTTAAAATAAAAAGATCATTTTACTTATTGTCAAAAAATTTATATACTACCCATTTCCTGATGCCAATAAAAACAGGAATAAATAAAAGGACGGCAATGGCAGATAGAAAACTGATCGTTCCCATATAATCTTTAAATAGAGGGATAAGCAGGACGATTGCACTTATAACAATTAATATTCTTGATACCGGACCTATAAATGACCGGGACTCCTCCTCTTCTTCCATGACATATGTTATAGCAGTTACCGACAACAATATTGTTGCAATAGCTATGCAAAACATCCATTGAACATTGCTGTTTATGCCTGAAGTAATATCCACTAACAAAATTTTTATGCAAGCACCAATTACACCTAATGCCATTAATAATGGAAAATGGAGAAAGAGCAGCCACTGTAAATAGCTGTATCCCTTTTTTGTTTCCTGTTCGCTGGTCATATCAAAATAAATACTCCAGAGCAAAAATGAGATAAGAATACCTAAGATAAATGCGATCCATGCAGCCGGAGCTTTATCTTTTACTTCTCCGATTCCATTAACGGTACCTAAAATACTTTCTGCAAGGACTATGATTGTAAAGAGTCCAAATCGTTCCACTATAGCTGCAGATGCTGAAAACACCTGACCTCTTTGTTTTAAAACAGTGACAACAGTTCGGGCACCAATTAAGCTGGGTGTTAAATTAAAAACCAAAACAATTATCCATAAGATCGTAGCAATTTTGTTACTCACAAATACAGACACAATTAATAAAGCAAAAGACATAAGATAATTTATTGTATAGAATTTACTAAACACTCTATGTGATGGATCATAAAACCCAACACTGAACCAGAGATAAGTGATCAATATCTGTATTACAGCAAATGCAATTGCAAAACTTTGATGGTGTCCCTCATAAGCATCAGGGATCGTAATAGCTACTGCTGCGACGCCAAGCATTTGCCAAAAGGTCATAAGTCTTGTTCGAATACTATCACTTCCATGCAGATCATAATATTGGCTGCCATTTATCCATGACCAGAATATCAAAGAGAACAATAAAAATGAATAGGCTAACTCATGCCAGGATAAATGTGCTGCGAGATGATGAGTTAATTGTGCAATAGCGGCAACATATACAAGGTCATAAAATAGTTCAAGCCAACTGATCTTTCTTTCATTCTTCCTTTCATCAAAATTTTTGGGCGGTCCCCACCAAAGCAAACTTTTATGCCTTTTACTCATGAATAATACTAATTTGTTAAACTAAGATAGTCATCTTCATCATATTGACTAAAATCGTCGCTACAGAAAGAAGCTATTAATCACGGCAAAATTTTTGCAAAGAATTTACACCGAATGGAAGAATGGCGTGTTGAACAATTTGAATTACTCTATTTTTGACAAAAGAATTAGGACACTTGATTGGGTAGCATCAAAAGTTCAAAATGGAAAAATCAACGATCGATACTGAACCGACTTCTACTCAGGTAAGAAAACTTGTTGCGGTCATGTTTGCGGACATGACAGGTTTTACTGCAATGATGCAGGAAGATGAGGCTAAAGCAAAAATTTTAAGAAATCGCCAGCAACAAACATTAGAAAATTTAATACCCGGCCATAATGGAACCATCGTCCAGTTTTTTGGTGATGGAACATTGAGCATTTTTGACAGCGCCATTGATGCTGTAAAATGCGGCATTGAAATTCAAAAAGAGTTACAGAAAGAGCCAAAAGTAAAATTGAGGATCGGCATTCACTCCGGCGATGTTGTTTATGATACGAACGGCTTATATGGGGATTGTGTGAATCTTGCTTCACGCATTGAATCAATATCTGTACCCGGCGCTGTTCTAATTTCGGATAAAATATTTGACGAAGTAAAAAACCAGAGTGAAATAAAAACAATCCCGCTTGGAAAAGTAAACCTGAAAAATGTTAAACGCCCTGTTGAAGTTCATGCGATCGCCAATGAAGGACTAGTGATTCCAACTACCGCACAAATTGGTATAAAGGCCGGCAGCGATAAAAGTATTGCCGTACTTCCTTTTGTAAACATGAGTGCCGATCCGGAAAACGAATACTTCAGTGATGGTATTTCGGAAGAAATACTCAATGCATTGACTCATGTTGAAGGAATACAAGTAACGGCTCGTACGTCTTCATTTTCTTTTAAAGGAAAAAATGAGGATGTAAGAGAGATTGGAACTAAGCTCGGCGTATCAAACATTTTAGAAGGCACTGTACGCAGATCAGGTAAAAAAATGCGGATTAACGTTCAGTTAATAAATACTGCAGATGGCTATCATGTTTGGTCTGAAGTTTATGATAGTGAACTGGAAGATATTTTCGAGGTGCAAGATGAAATAGCAACAAAAATCGTGACCAGGCTAAAAGAGAATTTTGCGATCAGCGATAAAAAAGAATCGATAGTCAAAATTCCAACTGAAAACATTGAAGCCTACAATTTATATCTCAAAGGCCGGTATTACTGGAATAAATCTAATCCTGAAGATACGCTAAGAGCTATCAAAACTTTTGAAGAAGCGATCAAACTTGATCCAAATTTCGCTTTGCCTTATTGTTCCCTTTCCTATTGTTATTCTTTTATGGGATCATCGGGGCTAATGCCGCCATCGGAAGCATATCCTAAAGCAAAGGATTATACTTTAAAAGCTATTGAACTTGATCCTAACCATGCTGAATCACATCTTTCATTGGCAACAATTAAATTTTATCATAACTGGGATTTTGAAGGCGCTGAAGCTTCGCTTAAAAAAGCTGCTGATCTTGGGTTGAACTCTTCACTTTTTAACCAGGTGCAGGGTTGGTTTTTAATTGCAAAAGGTGATTTTGAGAAAGCGATTGAAAAAATTCAACAAGCTCTTTCTCTCGATCCCCTTTCATTGCCCTTAATGAGTACACTTGGAGACGCTTATTCATTTGCGGGCCGTTTCGAAGAAGGCCTTGAACAGTATAATAAGATCATTGAATTGGAACCAAATTTTAGAAGAGGCTTTGAGGGAAGAGGGATGATCTATCTTGCCATGGGCGAGAATGAAAAAGCTGTTAAGGATTTTGAACAATACCATAAACTTGTTGGTCATCCGCTAAAAGGGCTTAGCAGCCTGGGGCATGCTTATGCCGCATCTGGTCGTACTGAGAAAGCACTAGAAGTTGTTCAAAAATTAAAATTAAGAGAAGAAAAAGAACCCGGCGTGTTACTATATATGGACTACGCCTTTTTATATTCAGGAATGAAACAGTTTGATCTTGCCTTTGAATATCTCAACAAAACGTATGAGCAAAGAATGGGAATTGCCTGTCTTGGAATGATCTTCTGTATCAGATATCCGATGCTTAAAGAATTGAAATCAGATCCGCGGTTTACAGACCTTATGCAAAAAATGGGGTTGAAGAAATAATACTTTTAATTTCTCGCGGCATAAAGAAAATTATTTTCCCGATAACCATTGTTCATATTGCTTTTGTTGCTTCCCTGTTGTTGCAGGCTTTTGCATGATATGCACAACAGGTTGCTGGTAGCCTAAAATCAAAACATTTATTTTTACTATCCCGGTTGGCCTTTCCACCTCAAGTAAAACGGTATCTCCTGTTTTTGCATTTCTTATTATCGGCCGGAAATCTGCAGCTGCGGCTAAAGTTTTTCCATTTATTGTTTTGATTATATCTCCGGTATGTAATCCTGATTTTCCCCAGAGGCTTGCGGGATTTGTTATCCCAATTCTTACAATATTTTCCCCGGGCAATTGATAGGAAAAAACTCTTAGATCAGGAACTGGTTTCAGGTCATTTGACAAAACATCTTTCCATTCCATAGTATATTGCAAGCCTATTAACTGCAGGTACTTGTTGAAATCAATTTGTTTGCTGCCATAAACATGATCCTGGAAAAACTGGTGAACGTTACAACCGCAAACATCTTTTACAGCTTGCTCAACATCTTTTGAGGTAAACCCTTTTTCTCCACTGAATCGTTCCAGCATTTTTTTCATTACTTCATCCATAGAATACTTTCCGTTTGTTTCATTACGAATAATAAGATCAAGCATTGCGCCAAGCACTTCTCCCTGCAAATGGGTGCTTCCTGAATAATCGCCTAGCATACCAATAGGACCATATGATGCTTCGCTGATCTTTTCTGCAGAGAATTTTAAATAGACCGGAGTTGCCGAATACCGTCTTATTAAATTCTCAAGATGAAATAATCTTGTTGAATCAAAAACATGAAGACCTGCACGTCTTGATAAAAGATCAGTATAGAAAATGGTTAACCCTTCGCTGAACCAAAGTCCCTTTGATAAAGGAACAGTTTTGTAAGTCACATCGCCATATTCAACGGGGCGTATTCGCATTAAATTCCATGTATGAAAATATTCATGAGCGATGTCCGGAAGAATATCTCCGATCCCATTCGCCAGTTGAGAACTTGGCGCTCCAACAGTAACTGAATTATTATGCTCCAATGCACCGACTGCTCCATCCTGTAACATAAAATTATATTCACGATACGTTAACCTGCCAAATAATGCCGATAGTTCCTGCACTAGCTTTTTAATAGATGATAATAACATTGTTGTATCAAAAACTTTTGCATCGGGTAAAGGCCAGTATATTAAACGATGAGGTGTATTATCAACAGAAAATGACCAGCTCTTGAATTTTCCAACGAAAATCGGATCATCAACTAAAACGGCGACGGAAGGAGCATAAAATGTTTTTGGATCAGACGTAGATTGAAGACCGGTTGTTATCTCCCACCCTTGGGGAATAATAAGCGTTACATGTGAAGGAACAAGTGTAGATCCGACAACATACATAAATGAATGCGGTCCGCCTACCAATCCGCCGGTTGGAGTAAGATATGCTTTCCATGACGACCTGGTTCCTGTTACAGAAGGCAAATGAATATGGTAATGCAAAACGGCTTCTCCTCCATTTGTAATTATCTTCCACAATGAGCTGTCTTCACGAATAATTTTCCCTTTACCATTTTTTGCTTCAACAGAAAAACCTTCAACATATTTCCAGTAACGGTCATCATATTCAGGGTGTGTAACCATTGCTACATGAAAAGTATCCGGTACGTTCCTGATTTTCATTTCAACTGCAAATGAAGAAAAATCTGCTGAATCAATAGTGAGCAGGTAATCAACTAAAGGTTTTTTCATATCATATCTCGTTTCAATTGCCTCTGTCCAATGTTTCAAAGGATGCTGAGCTGAAACCGATATTATTACCAGGAGAAGTGTTGCAGTGATATTAAATTTCTTTAGCATAAAATTGTCGTTAATTAAAATCTCAGTGCAACTTAAAGAAGATAAAAGTCGTATAGAAAGTATTTACATAAGTAGTAAACGAAGCTTGATGAACTACACAAAAGAGTAGTAGTAGTTAAGTTTTTAGTATATGAAAAATAAAAAAGGCTGCCTTTTAAAACTTTTAAGACAGCCTTTGTTCTTATTGCAAGAGAAACTACTATTTGGCTATTACCAATTTCTTTGTTTCTATAAATTCACCATTTTGGAATTTAATAATATATACACCAGCTGAGAAAGGTTTAATATCAACTTTCTTTTGATACAGTTTACCTTTTTCAATTTCACCATTATATATGTTGACTATAAGCTTTCCACTGATATCATACATTACAATGCTTGATTTTCCAGTATGAGATGGAACAAACTCAACGTTCACAAATTCTGAAGTAGGATTCGGGAATAAACCAACTCTTCCTTCAAATCCTGAACCATCAGTTGATTGTGCTTCGCTTATATTTGTTACAGCTCCACCGCTACAATTTGGGGTCAGGTTTATACTGCCTTGTGAACCACTTACTACAGTTCCGTTGATCCTGCTTTCAAAATTATACTGGCATATAGGAGCGCTGCCTGTAAATGCTGATCCTTGTACTGATTTCGAGTCATATTTAACCGATATTACATACTGCGCACCCGGCGTTGCATTGTTTATACATACTCTTCCTTGACCAATTGATGTTTGAGTTCCACTTGCCGCGTTAGTACAACTATTATTGAACAATGTGATCTGGTTACCTTGTTGTATAGTAAACAAGCTGAAACCTGAACATGATGAGGTTTGCACTACATCAACACAGAAGCTTGATGAAGGCGCTGTGATCGTTGCGAAATAGAAGAACACACCAGGCGTAATATTAGAAACTTTATTGTTTTTATACGCATAACAAAGTTGTGCCAAAGGTTGTGTACCGCTCAGGTATGTGTTACATGTAGTTGATGTTGGATATATATGAGCAGTGCATTTAACCTGGGTAACATTCTGGCTGCAGGTAGCAGAAGGATTTCCTGAACCATCAACACCCTGCCATGTACGTGTATATACAACTGAGGTTCCATTATCGACACTGGTTGTTGAAATCACATTGACAGTAACTGCTCCACAATTATCGCTTGCAGTTGGCGCATCAAATGCTAAGGTCACATTACAACCGATAGTCTTATCAGGTTGACAAGTTAATACCGGCGGTGTTTGATCCACTCTTGTTACAGTAAATGAACATGTAGTTGTATTACCACTTGGATCAGTTGCAGTTAAAACTACTGTGGTTGTTCCTGTTCCGTTTACTATAGTTCCTGCAGCAGGTGATTGACTAACAGTTGCCGAACAGTTATCACTGACTGTTGCCTGGCTCCGATAATCTGGTAAGGCAGCACTGCAATTTGCACCCAAAGCCAGCGTTCTATTTGATGGACACACAATTGTCGGCGCTGTTTGATCTGCTCTTGTTACAGAGAATGAACAGGCTGCAGTGTTACCATTTGCATCAGTTGCTGTTAAAGTAACTGTTGTTGTACCAACTCCATTTAATACTGTGCCCGGCACAGGAGATTGGTTAATTGTAATATTAGCTGTCGGCGTACAATTGTCACTTACTGTTGCCTGGCTGCGATAGTCTGGTAAGGTCGCACTGCAATTCGCTCCCAATGCCACCGTTTTATTTGATGGACAAGTAATAGAAGGAGGTGTTTGATCTGTTGCACAAGCCGAATTAATAGTGATTGTTACAGTCGCTGTTGAACAATCTCCATCAACATCGCAAAGTTTGTAAGTGAACACATCACTGCCAGTATAACCAGCTGAAGGAGTATATATGTAAGTACCATTTGCATTCATGGTTACTGTACCATGTGTTGCGCCTCCGTTCGCGCCAACTAATGACCACATATTTCCTCCATCCGGACTTGGTGTGTCGTTGCTTGCAGCATTACCATTGACAGGAGTGTTTTGGCTTGTTGAGTTTACATCATTCACAGCTATCGGCACATCATTACCAGGGTTAATAGTAATAGTAACAGTTGCGGTTGAACAATCTCCGTCAACATCACATAATTTATATGTGAATACGTCATTACCGTTATAGTTAGCGGCTGGAGTATAAGTGTACGTGCCATTTGTATTCATAGTTACTGTACCATGTGCTGCACCGCCATTTGTACCAACTAATGACCAGGCATTTCCGCCATCACCACTTGGTGTATCGTTACTTGCCGCATTACCGTTCACAGGTGTATCTTCATTTGTTGAATTCACATCATTAACGGCTACCGGCACATCATCAACCGGATTAACTGTAACAGAAACGGTTGCTGATGAGCAATCTCCATCACAATCACACAATTTATAGGTGAATACGTCATTACCATTATAATTTGCCGCTGGTGTGTACGTATAAGTGCCATCCGGGTTCATTGTTACTGTACCATGAATAGCACCACCATTTGTACCAACCAATGACCATGTGTTTGCACAATCACCACTTGGTGTATCGTTGGTTGATGCATTACCATTAACCGGGGTGTCCTCGTTTGTTGAATTTACATCATTCACTGCTGTTGGTGCATCATCTACAGGGTTAATAGTGATGGTTACTGTTGCTGTTGAACAATCCCCATCAACATCACATAATTTGTATGTGAATACATCATTACCATTATAGTTAGCTGCCGGCATATATGTGTACGTACCATTTGCATTCATTGTTACTGTACCATGTGCTGCGCCTCCATTTGTGCCAACTAAAGACCACACATTTCCTCCATCAGGGCTTGGTGTGTCGTTGCTTGCTGCGTTGCCACTTACAGGAGTGTCTTCATTTGTTGAATTCACATCATTTACCGCTACCGGCACATCATTACCAGGATTAATAGTGATGGTTACTGTTGCTGTTGAACAATCGCCATCAGCATCACATAATTTATACGTGAATACATCACTGCCATTATAATTTGACGCAGGTGTATAGGTATATGTACCATTGGTATTCATTGTTACAGTACCATGTGCTGCACCGCCATTTGTTCCAACTAATGACCAGGCATTTCCGCCATCACCGCTTGGTGTATCATTGCTTGCTGCATTGCCACTTACCGGAGTGTCTTCATTTGTTGAATTCACATCATTTACCGCAACCGGAACATCATCAACTGGATTAATTGTGATGGTTACAGTTGCTGTTGAACAATCAGCATCAGCATCACATAATTTATACGTGAATACATCACTGCCATTATAATTTGCCGCAGGTGTATAGGTATATGTACCGTTGGTATTCATTGTTACAGTACCATGTGCTGCACCACCATTTATACCAACTAATGACCATATATTACCACCATCACCACTTGGTGTATCATTTGTTGCCGAATTACCACTTACAGGGGTGTCTTCATTGGTTGTATTGACATCATTCACTGTTATAGGCACATCATCCACAGGGTTTATTGTGATTGTTACTGTTGCTGTTGAACAATCAGCATCAGCATCACATAATTTATAAGTAAATACATCACTGCCATTATAATTAGCTGCTGGTGTGTATGTATATGTACCGTTTGTATTCATTGTTACGGTGCCATGTGCAGCCCCACCATTTGTTCCAACTAATGACCATGTATTACCACCATCACCACTTGGCGTGTCATTCGTTGATGCATTGCCACTTACAGGAGTGTCTTCATTTGTAGAATTGACATCATTCACTGCCAGTGGTACATCATCTACCGGGTTGACTGTAATTGTAACAGTTGCTGTCGAACAGTCATTGTCACAATCACACAATTTGTATGTAAATACATCACTGCCGTTATAATTAGCTGCCGGCGTATATGTATATGTTCCATTCGCATTCATGACTACTGTTCCATGTAATGCTCCGCCATTTGCCCCAACTAGTGACCATGTATTTGCACAATCTCCGCTTGGTGTATCATTGGTAGCAGCATTACCACTTACTGGTGTGTCTTCATTTGTTGTGTTTACATCATTCACTGCTACAGGTGTATCGTTAACAGCATTAATTGTAATTGTAACAGTTGCTGTCGAACAATCATTATCACAATCACACAATTTGTATGTAAATACATCACTGCCGTTATAGTTAGGTGCCGGTGTATAGGTATATGTCCCGTTTGCATTCATGACTACTGTGCCATGTGTTGCGCCACCATTTGCCCCAACCAGTGTCCACGTATTTACACAATCTCCGCTTGGTGTATCATTGGTAGCGGCATTACCACTTACTGGTGTGTCTTCATTTGTTGTGTTTACATCATTCACTGCTACAGGTGTATCGTTAACCGGGTTAATTGTAATTGTAACGGTAGCAGTTGAGCAATCACCATCGGCATCGCATAGTTTATATGTAAATACATCGCTGCCATTATAATTAGCAGCCGGTGTATATGTATAGGTTCCGTCAGGATTCATAGTCACGGTTCCATGTGCTGCACCTCCATTTGTTCCAACTAATGACCAGACATTTCCGCCATCACCGCTTGGTGTATCGTTAGTTGCTGAATTGCCGCTTACTGGAGTATCCTCATTTGTTGTATTTACATCATTCACAGCTGTTGGTGCGTCATCAACAGAATTAATTGTAACAGTTACTGTAGCTGTTGAACAATCTCCATCAACATCACATAATTTATAGGTAAACACGTCAGTGCCATTATAATTTGGCGCTGGTGTATATGTGTAAGTTCCATCCGGATTCATTGTCACGGTGCCATGTAATGCACCACCATTTGTGCCAACTAATGACCATGTATTTCCGCCGTCAAGGCTTGGACTATCATTGGTCGCTGAATTGCCGCTCACAGGTGTGTCCTCATTCGTTGAAATAAGATCATTGACAGCTACAGGTTGATGGTCACAGGTTTTTATATCGAAAAGAAAAGCCTTACCCACTCCATTATTTCCTGCAACTAGACTAAATAGTGTTCCAAGGGTGCTGCCAAGATTCAATAAGCCATTTCCAAAATCCAATGTTCGTGATGGTGATCCAACCAATATGCAATAATTATATGGTGAGCCTTTTACTCTTCCGGCTCCAGCAACACTATACCCAATCAACGAAGTTGCATTGATGCCGAGAAAAGCATCTTCATAAGCAGTTAGTGTCCATGCCGGCGAAGTTTGATAAGTGCCATTTGCATTTCCATAATAAACATAAGCTGCGCCACCCGCAACGTTTGCGTTTATCAATTGCACACCAGATGAAACTGGTTCACCAACTATAATATCAGCAAAACCATCACAGTTGATATCACAAATATTATCCAACGAGTATCCAAATAAAAGATTTGCCTGTATTATCTGCAGGATATTATTACTGTTTCTCGGAGATGCTAAAATCTGATCGGGTGCAACATAACCAGATGGAGAAGATGCCTTTTTCTTAAACACACTTACAGTGCCTGTTTTCAAATCCAGGCCAAGTACATTTATAATATCATTTCCAAGAGGTGCCCCAACAATGATATTACCATTTCTTGTACAGGAAGTACCTCTTACACCTTTAACCGAAACACCAAAAAGATTTGCAATATTTGATATTGATCCAAATAAATTAGTCAATAATCCGCCCGATGTTGCGGTAAGTACTGCACCGGGATTTGTATTTACTCCTGCACTTGTGCCAGTACCATAATAAACTTCTGCACTTCCCTGTAATAATTTTCCATTTAATAAGCCGCTTATCGAACCTGCGTTTATACCTGCTGGCGAAGTTGCAACAACATCAGCTCTACCATCACCATTATAATCTCCCGTTCCATCAACTGCATAGCCAAATAATAAACCGTTAATATTATCAGTTAGCAAACCAAGGCCAAGCAAATCTTGTTTAATTGGCTCAAGTTTTACTTGTGTCAATGTATTACCCGATGATTTAGTAAGAAAAACAAATGCACCACCGGATTGCACATCTAAAACGGATTGCAATAAAACAGTTTTAATTCCTGCATAAGTTGGCGATCCGATAATTATATCTTTTTTGCCATCGGCATTCAAATCCTCTGTAACTGCCACAGAAAAACCAAACAAAGCATTCACGGAAATATTTACATTACTTAAGATGCTACTTCCACTTAATTGAATAGTGATAAGAGGAGTTGTATTTGTACTTAAAGTAACTCCATTAAAAACATAGGCCTTGCCTACTTTACCTGTTGCGGTGTTACCCCCTCCTATAGAAATACTTACATTATCCATTGGAGCGCCAACAAGAATATCATTTTTACCATCTCCATTTATATCACCCCCGGCAATGCTATAACCAAATAATGCTCCTGCAACCGCTGTTGTTGGTTGCAATGTTGCACCAGGGGTAACCGGCAATCCTAAAGAGCTTCCATAATAAACAAATACAGCGCCGACGGCTGCTAAACTACCTGTTCCTGAAATAAGATCAACCATTGTTGGTGCGCCAACAGCTACATCATCATATCCATCACCATTAATGTCGCCTAAACCAGCAACAGAAAAACCATAAGCAGCATTTACTGCAAGTTGTCCAATTAATCCAGGCAATATTCCATCGGCGCTTGTTGTCCAGTCTGGTGCTTGATTTAAGGGGTCAATTGTAATTGGATACGTAGCTGCCTTATCATCAACAACAATTGCCAAAGTATTCGCATCCCGTAATTCCATACTTGCATTCAAAAGTTGATGATCAGCATCCCAAACATTCAAATCTTTATAAAAGAGTTTATTAACGCCATCTTTATTTTTAAGAATTAATTCATTATTATTTACAGAGGCAGTCAAATCTCCCTCTATTTTCAATAGCAACTCAAGATCTTTATCTCCCGCGAGTTTATCAGAAATAATAAAATTCTGCCTTAAACCATTTTCATTGTTGATGTATTCAATACCTACACCAGGAAATTGAAAACGTAGGTTGGCTTTATTTGCAGATGCTGAATACTGGCTACTCAATAGTAATTCGTTTTTTCCTTTTCTGAGTTTTGTAAATTCGAAGTTTACTTTCCAGTCTTCCGATACTTTATTTCCCGTATAATTTATTGGTGAAACCGAATAACCAGAATGTGTGAATATAAAACCAATTCGCTGTGAGCGGTTGACAGTATAAAATTCAAATGATGAATTATTATTTTTTTTAAAATCGTATTCACTTTCAGAAATAAACCGCTGTGCTTTTTCGAACCAATTTTTGTCAATAGAATTTTCAGTGTTTTTTGAAGATAAAAGATTTTGGTTTTGTAATTGAGCTTTGGCAGGGCATAGTAGTAACAGCATACCCACTGCGAGTAGATAAGACTTCATAGTAAAGTTGTTTAATGTTAAATCGAAATAGTGGTTCTTATAGAAAGTCTCAGACAATGGTTTTCTATAGGATTTCCAAATAGGACTCCTGGCAGAAGAATTCTATTCTCCTGTTGCTCAATCACACCAAGGTTTTTTAATGATAGTGGATGAAGAAACTTCAATCCGAGTTGCGAAAAGTAATTAGATTTTAGTCAAATCTATTTTTTTGTTTACTCGTTTGATACCCGGATCAGTTCAAAAATTATTTACAGAATCTCTTGCAATGAGTATGTAAAAATTCGAATTGTTTTCCAGATAGAATGAGTCACACTAAAATAATGAGTAGTTTATTTATCAGCTCGTATTATAACCACAATGTTTATTAACTATAATTTCAAGATCACTGAGAGATTTTATTGAGAGTAAAATCCCTCAATCTTTTTTTTCACTTTGTCAATAAACTTAACATCTGTTTAGTATAAGCAAATGCTTTGCCAATATTTATTATACACCTTTTTTTTAAGGCAGCACTCGCATTCATCTTCGCTTATCCATGTTCGTTTATCAAAGAGATCTATAACTCCGTACGTATTATTTTTCTTCTTAGATTTTAAATTTCAAAAAGAATATTTTTGTTACGGAGTTTTACTATAACTATTTGATATAAATACTTCTATAAGTTTGATGCATACCCTTCAAAGTTCATCTGCAAAATAATTAAGGCCTTACTTAAAAAAAGTATAATGGAAAGATTGAGCAATGCTTTATTTTTTCATGCTTAAATAATGTTCTCTTTCTTTTTTATTAAAATGTTCTATCGAATATCGAAGAAGTGTTCTTGGCATCGTTGCAGCATGTTTATTTAAAAAAGCAATTAATGTTTTTCGATCTTTTGTACCCGCAAATCGTAACATCCAACCAGTTGCCTTATGTACCAGGTCTTCCTTATCATTTACAAGTATCTCAGCAATTTTAAATGTATCAGTTGTATCACCCTGCCTTATAAAATAACAAGTGCTAAGTATTGCTGTGCGTCTTTCCCAAATGTTTTTTGAACGGGCCAGTTTATATAGAATATCATGTGGGTTATCATACAAATAACTACCGGTCATGTATAAACATCCCAGATCGCAAAGATCACAATTGTTAATACGATCATGACGGCGCATATACAATTCAAAAAAATCTTTTACCCGGTCCTTTGATATCTTTTTATTTCGTGATGCCTTATCCATAATGCTTACTGCGCCAGCTCTTACTTCATGTATCGGGCTTTCAAGCAGCTTTTCTATTTCTTTAACCGGCATTTCACCAAACTCTTTTGCTATTGAAAAGAGAGTTCCCATTTTTACACCCATAAATTTATCGCCGTGAGCATATTCCCCTTCTCCTGATTTAAAATATCGCTTGATCTTTTTTAATTCATCATCTGATTGATGAACTTTTAGTCGTGCAATAAAATTCTTTGCAGTAAGGTCTTTAGCTAAAACAAAATTACCCGTCTTTGCTTTGACGGGCTTTACTGTTACCTTTTTTTTTGCTTTCGTTGCTTTTGCCATATTTACTAACCGTTATATGCTTTCTTAAGATCGGCAATACTTATTTTTTTCATTTGCATCATTGCCTGCATTACTCTACCTGCTTTTGCTTTGTCTTTATCACCAAGCATTTGACCTAATACTGGAGGAACGATTTGCCATGACAATCCGAATTTATCTTTTAACCAACCACACATACTTTCCTGCCCGCCATTGTTTATAAATCCATTCCAAAAATGGTCTATTTCTTCCTGTGTTTCGCAGCTTACATACAAGGAAATGGCCTCTGTGAATTTGAACTGCGGTCCAGCATCAAACGCGTAAAACTTTTGCCCATCTAATTCAAACACGCCATTCATTACCTGATCTTTGGGGAAAGGACTTCCTTCGCCCCAATATGAAATTTTTATAATCTTAGAATTTTTAAAAAGAGAAGTATAAAGTTTAATTGCCTCTTCTGCTTTTCCATCGAACCATAGAAACGGGGTTATCTTTTGCATAATTATAATTTTAAATTTAAATAAGTGATTTAATTTTTTTCGGCAAGTTCCTTTACTTTTTGCAAAGCAATTGGCCATGTTTTCGAAAAATAATCTTTGAATTCTTCAGTGCTATCCATGTCCACAACTAATTTTGTTTTGCCATTTTCATCTTTTAACATATAGTTTTCCATAGCACCTGCCCAACCCTTTACGTTTTCACTGTCGGTGTCTTCCACACCATTCTTTACTACCCCGAGATGCTTAAATGACATAAACTCATTTTTTTTGTTTGAAGCAACAGTACTGACCATTCCCTCGCCGCCTGGTGAAAAAAACAAGACCTTGCTTCCCTCTTTCCAATTATCAGTTTCAGCATAAGACCCATCTGCAAATGCGCTTGTCCTTTTTCTATATGAATCATCATGCCATAAAATATCCCAAACTTTTTCTCTTGGAGCATTGATGTCAATTGAGAAATTTATTTTTTCCATAAATTTTAATTTTAAGATTGATAATTATATTTAATGTATTGCTTATTTCATTGCTGTATCAAGAAAAGGATTGATCATTGAAACCAGCCAATCCGTTTGCATCATAGCTGATACCTTTTTCATTGAAAATATTTTTTTGTCAATAATTTTTTGTTGGTATAAAGGTGAGATGAAAAAAATTGATTGCGAGGGTGGAAAAGCGACTGTTTAATGGGGTGTTTCCGACAACTTCCAAAACATAGTCCCGTCGTAATAGCTAAGCTGATGAAATTGATTTAAATGTTATGGAGTCTCCGTCAGAAAATTTTGATTATCCACTTCATATTTGTTCCGGTATTCAGTGAATTGTTCATGTATCTCTGAAACTTTTTCTAACCCGTGATCTACTTCTTCGTGCAAATCAGGCAGGCCATCGCTAAGTACGCCAATTCCCAGGTTAATATTATCGGCTTCTATTTGTGCGATCTTTTTTAAAATCGAAGTTTGAGAATTTTTAAGATCATCCAGCTCACGAATGATCTTGTCCATCAATGCTAATTGCTGACGGGGATTCATGTCCTAAATCATTTATTGAAAAATAACAAACACCAGGCCAGTAAACTATCAAATTCATCAAAATACCTTCCCAATATTCATATTTATCAGTGGCATGGTAGTTGTCTTTTTGATTATATACTTTTTAAAGGAAAAATTTTGTGCATTTACATTCATTTTTAAAAGATTCATTATGAAGAATTTTATTGGCATTATAATATCTGTTGTGTTGATCTTTAGTTTTGCATCTAAGAACAGATCCGGCATACAGGGAACAATTGATCCGCCTGAAGGCGCAAAAAGAATATGGGCTGTTAGTGGTAAGGATTCTGTTTCAATTATTCCCACTCCCGGCAGTTTTATAATGGATGTAAAACCCGGAAGCTGGAAATTAGTAGTTGAAGCTGTGCTGCCCTTTAAAAATGCAGAAAGAGATGGCGTTCTTGTAGTGGAAGGTGAGTTAACTGACGTTGGATTGATCAAACTTACTCAATAAACTCCTTTACTGATTTTATAAACCAATTTGGTTTTTGAAACAATTTGAAAAGTCTTATTTAGTATAACCCGCGTATTTCTATTATCCAACAAAAAATCCCCACACTAAGTTTTTTTATTACCTTAAGCAAGATTTAAAGCCGTCAATCAACACAATTATTTCTTATGAAAGAAATTGTAAACTGTGCAGCTTATGCAGAAGGTAAGCGCATAAGGGATATAAATCTTAGCGATGTACACAATGTATTAAAAGAAAAAAATCAGTTTGTGTGGATCGGGTTGCATGAACCATCGGAAGAAATATTAAGTAACGTACAGCAAGAATTCAATTTACATGAGCTGGCGGTAGAAGATGCACATTCTGCTCATCAGCGACCTAAGCTGGAGCAATATGGCGATTCAATTTTTGTAGTGCTTCGTACAGCGCAAATGAGCCAGGAACATCATATTGAATTAGGAGAAACTCATTTTTTTGTTGGTGATAATTTTATTGTTGTTGTCAGGCACGGTTCTACAGTTTCTTATAAAGAAGTAAGAGTAAGATGCGAAGCTGCGCCAGACCATATGAAAAAAGGACAGGGCTTTGTGTTGTACGCAGTAATGGATTTTATTGTTGACCGTTATTTCCCCGTAGTACATGATCTGGAACAGGAGCTTGAAGTAATAGAAAGAAAAATATTCAAACAAAAGCCTACCCGTGAGACCACCGAGCAGATCTATGACCTGAAAAGAGAATTGCTGGAAGTGAAACGGGCAGTATCTCCGCTTGTTGATATTTGCAATCGTCTTATGCGATTTGATATTCGTTGTATTTCAGAAGAAACCCGGCCCTACTTTCGCGATGTATACGATCATGCTGTACGAATAAATGAAATGGTTGATAATACCCGTGAATTATTAAATAGCGCCATGGAAGCAAATTTTTCTCTTATTTCAATTTCACAAAGCGAAGTGGGAAAAAAATTTGCAGGATGGGCAGCTATTATTGCTGTGCCTACAATGGTTGCGGGCTTCTATGGTATGAACTTTAAATTTATTCCTGAACTGGAATGGCACTATGGGTATTATATAGTTATTTTAGTTACGATTCTCATTTGTGTTACTCTATATTATTTCTTCCGAAGATCAGGATGGTTTTGATTTACCTCTCATCAAAAAAATTGAATCTTTTATCTCAAATGGTATAAGCGGTGATACATTGTTTAAGTCAATTCATAAATTAGGCTTTAAAACATAAACAATGAAAAAGTTCAGCCTGCTGCTTCTCATCGTTCCTGTATTTTCTATTTTGAATGCACAAACAAAAGTAAACCCTGTTATAAAATCTTACGGAACGGTTTTCCAACTGCCCAATGCGGATCAAAAGCCTGATCCATTAATAAAATATAAAATTATTGTTGAGCTAAATGAAAATGGCTCAAAACCAGATTCATTAAATGAATATATAGAGGCCCTGGCAACTTTAGTAAATCTTCATGCTGCTGAAGGTGTACCAAAAGAAAATATTCAAATGGTGGTAGTCTTGCGTAAAATGGCAACTTATGCCGTGTTCGGCAATGAACTTTATAAGGAAAAATTTAAATGCGATAACCCTAATCTGCAAATATTAAAAGAGCTGATGGATGCCGGCGTGGAGTTTTATGTATGCGGGCAGACAATGCAAAAAAGAAATATTGATACAAAAAAGCTGGTAACAGGAACTAAAGTGGCCAGCTCTGGCCTTACAGCCATTACTACCTACCAACTTAAAGGATATACAATGATCAAATTTTAGAAAGCATTTCATCAAGAAAACACTGCCAGAGGTGTAGCTTTGTTTCTACACTTACTCATAAATATGAAGTTTGTAAAAACTTAGTAATATGAAGATCATCGCTACGCTTTTGTCAATCACATTTTTTGTTTCTAGTGCAAGCTCCAAAGAAACAAATTATACTGCAAGCACACCTGCGGCACCAATCGTGAGAGCATTCCTGGGCATTTCATTAGCCGACTCAATTGATTTTATCCGTTGGAAATTATCTATAGCAGACAATAAATATTCTTTAGAATGTAATTATGGAATTGGAAAACCAAATACAAATGGCTTTTATGATGGCGGCAAAAAAATTGTATTCAGCGGTATTGTAAAAAAAGACAACAACAATTATATATTACAAAATGGGACTCAAATATTAAAACTTGCAGAATTGAATGTCAACCTGCTTCATATACTGAACTATGACAATACTCTTCTTAGGGGCGGTGGTGGGTGGAGTTATGCGTTGAATAATATGGCACCTTCTACAACGGTCCATATTAATATCATCACAAAGCAAACTGCTTTAAAAGATTCAATAGCATTTGAAGGACGTACTCCTTGTGGTGTGCCGGGTATTATTGCACCTGGAAAGGAATGTTATAAATTAAAATGGTATCTCGTTTTATACAGTAACAAAAAAAATGAACCAACTACTTACAGGATACTAGGAACCCCATATCGTCGTGACGAAGGTGGAAAAAAGGGCAATTGGAAAGTAATTACCGGTAAAGATGGAAGAATTGTTTACCAATTATATGATGAAAAAGAAAACCCATTTATATACCTTTTAAAATTAGATGAAGGTGTTCTCATTTTTACAGATGCAAATGGAAATTTACTCGTGGGAGATTTGGATTTCAGCTATACGTTGAACAGACGGTTTTAACCGGCAACATGATTTTCTTGATCTTGCCTGGACCCATTCGCACGCAAAGAAGAATTGTTTCAAGTCATGCATTGTGGATACAGAACTTTGGTGTGAAAAAGAAAAACTAAGTGTTGATTAAATTTTCGGAGATCAATAATTTTCTTCCATGGATCTTGAAAGAATATCTTTTTCGGAAACCATTTCTCCTTCAAGATAAATGCAATATTCATTTTTATTAAGAAGTTCCTGGCGGAATTCCTCTTCCATTTGAGCAAAATCTTTAAAGAATGAAATACTGTCGGCCAACCATCCTTTTTTCTCGTTATATGAATTCTTCAGATAATCATGAATTGAGATCATGTTTTCTGTGACGTTGCTGAGTTTTAATGGCAAAAGCAGTCTATTCATGACGACAAGATTTGGTTTCAGTATGAAACATTTGTGCCAAAATCACTGCTGTTAATTAAAAAACCAAGTCTGAGTATTAAATAATTTTAAACCTTTATAATTAAGTTAATAATGTGGATAACATGTGGGCTGTAAATATGAATAATGACAATTATAAAAAGAGTTGACTTTTTTCCCCATAATCTTTTTAGAAACCCAATGTCTGTGTCGCAACACGAAAGAGACATATTACTTTTTCATCGCTGGTTGCAAGCCTAGTTTTTTCATGGCCGCTTCTTCATCTTCATGCGAAATGAATAAAATAATCTGTGGTGAAGATATGTCTTGAACAATATAAGTCACATCAAACTCAATTGGTTTTGTACCGGTCTTTTCAAATATCACTCCCCAACGAACCACCACCATCGTATACTCATTACTAATAGGCATCGTTCTTTTTGAAATTATTCTTGCAGATTTCTGCCCCACGCTACGATAAAACGCAACGGCCTGTTCTCCTTTTTCCTCAAACTCTTTTTTACTCTGGGTAATGGTGCCCTTCGGCCCCGCCGAAATAAAAGTATCTGCATAATAATTTGATATTGCCTTCATGTCGAGTTTATCAAAATCTTTTTCGTATTGTTTGAACAATCTTTCCAGGCGTCCGCTATCCATATAATTATTTACTATCAGCGCACAAAAAGAGAGCCATTATTGATTGTTACACCTCATTCAAAGGGGCATATATTTTGAACGCAATGAATGTTCTTATTCATTCTAAAAAAAATATATGAAAAACATAAAACAACAAACTCCGAATCATAACACGAAGTTGAACAATAATAAACCTCGCCCGGAAAACAAGGACGACATTGACAGCCGTGAAGGGGAAGAACAATTAACGAAGGGTGACGATATAACTCATAACCGAAAAGAAAGAAGAAACTTAAAGAAAACTACCGGCAGATAACAATTGAAGGGAAAAAATCCTGTTATTTTAGTCATATTTTATGGCAATCGTAAAAGCTATCGAAGTAATTGCTTCTTCAGAAAAAAGTTTTGATGATGCAGTTATGCATTGTGTTGATGAAGTGTCCAAAACAATTCATAACATCGATTCTGTTTATATCAAAGACTTTAAAATTCATGTGAAAAACGGTAAGCCAATATCATATGGAATCATCTGTAAAGTGTCATTAGAGTTGATAATGTAAATAGGTAATTTAAATTGTCAGAAGATCTAATCTCTGAATTCCTGGCTAATCATAAGACCATAAAATCCGCCATCTAATATTCCAATGCCAACGCGGCCAAAAGATGGGTTCAGAATATTTGCTCTGTGCCCGGGAGAATTCATAAGATTGACATGTGCTATCTCTACAGTTTGCGCCAATGCAAGGTTTTCCCCTGCAGTTGCGAAATGTATATTTGCTGCCTTCATCCTGTCAAAAGGATCATTCCCTGCAAGATCATCGTGAGCAAAATAACCTTTTGCAAACATATCCTGTGAATGAGCTCTTGCTACCTGCAACATTTCAGGATCCGCTCGCAACAGTTTTAATCCGTGTTTTCTTCTTTCTTCATTTATCATTTGCAGCATTTCCGCTTCATAGTTTGGTTTTGCGGGTGCATTATTTATTTTAAAAGTGAGATTGATCTTTTCTGCTGACCCTGGCTTAACTGTAAGGCTATTGATCGTTTGACGAATGGCCTCATCAAATACAGGAGCCAATCTTCTATTAGCCCATTCTGATTGTACAGCCAGTTGAACTCCCAATTGACTGCTACGAATTTTTTCTGTAATTCCATCCCGAATCGGTAATGCAAGAAAGATCGCAGAAAATATAACTGCATATAAATACCCCGTAATTGCGCCTGGAATGATCCCTAAAAACTTATTAATAGCATTTTGATGCAATTCAACAGGAACGCTGCGTGATATATATCCTGCGATAATACTTAAAAGAGTTCCCGCAACAATAGCTGTTAGTATAAAAGAGATGGGCAATAACCATGGCCCTGCATCAAATAATCTATCGAGAAATAGAGCGACATAAGGATAAAAAAGATAGGCAAGAACAAAACTGCCTGTCCATGTAAATAAAGCAAGAATGCCTGTGATAAAGCCACGATACCATCCCGCAATAACAGCAAGTAGAACTATTAAGATCAGAATTAAATCTACCCAATTCATAAATAATATTCTGTATGAATGAACAAAAAGTTCGCCGAAAATTTACTCACCTTTTTATTTTTAAAAATCTTAAAATAATTTTTAAATGATTTTCACCCGGCAATGAAACTTAAAATTGTGTAGAAAAAAATGCTGCTTTTAAATTGTTTTTGAAACTAATCTTCTTTGCTTTTGAGCTTTCTTCAGTAATTAATGGTGGTACACAATTTGGAAAGAGCAGGTAGGACGGATTTTAAATCTGTAAATAAGCATTATGAAAAATACATTTTATGTCTTTTTATTACTTGTAATTGTATCGATCTCATTAACGAGTTGTGAATTAGTAGGTGATATTTTCAAAGCTGGAGTATGGGTAGGGATACTTGCAGTAGCTGCAGTAATTGGATTGATCATTTTTTTGATCGCCAAGCTATCGGGAAAAAAGTAAATTCGCCTATTACAAGTCATATGCTGTAAGCAATTCGAAATGAATTATGATGTAATTATCATTGGTGCAGGCGCTGCTGGCTTATCGGCCATGAAACTGCTTGCAGAAACAGGTTATCATGTTTGCCTATTAGAAGCAGCAGGCGTTGCTGGCGGAAGAATTTTAACGATTAAAGAGAATTTTGAAAGCCATGTTGAAGCCGGTGCAGAATTTATTCATGGCAAATTGCCGTTTACTTTTAAGTTATTAGATGAAGCAGGTTTATCTTACGAAGTTGTTGAAGGAAAAATGATTGGTGTTAAAAGTGGACAATGGCAAACTGAAGAGCACGAAGATCACTGGAATGAATTCATGAAACGGCTTGGTAAATTGAAAACAGATATTACTATTATTCAATTTTTAGAAGAAAATTTTTCCGAACCAGATTATATACATCTTCGTCAGGCTGTACAACGATTTGCAGAAGGATTTGATCTTGCTGATATCTCTAAAGCCTCTATCCTGGCATTAAAAGATGAATGGAAAAATATCGATAAGAAACAATACAGGATAAAAGGCGGATATATCCAAATCATCGATCACCTGGTTAACCGTTGCCGTCAACTAAACACTGAATTTTATTTTAATTCCCTTGTAAATAAAATAGAATACGAAGAAGGAAATGTATCTGTCTATACAACTGGCAACAAAAAATTCCAGGCAAAAAAATTAATAATTACAGTTTCAGCAGGCGTATTGCAATCAGGCACTATTCAATTTAAGCCTGCATTGACTGATCATGCCGTTGCAATACAGGGCTTAGGATTTGGTACGGTCATAAAATTCTTACTAGAATTCAAAACGTCTTTTTGGAAAGAATTTGATGATGAAACTGGTTTCCTATTGACAGACGAAGAAATACCAACATGGTGGACACAATTACCAGCAGAAAGTAATCTCCTCACTGGTTGGCTTGGCGGACCCAATGCAACAAAGAAGATATTTGAACCAGATTCATCGTTATTGCAATCCGCATTGTTATCATTGTCATCGATCTTTCGTATACCACCGGCCATGTTGCAGGAAGAACTTACTAATTGTAAGATCATTAATTGGCTTAATCAACCTTATATAAAAGGAGGATACAGTTACAATACCCTTTATTCCGAACAGGCAAGAAAAATATTATCTACGCCGGTTGACAATACTATTTACTTTGCCGGAGAAGCGATAAGCAAAAACGGATCACAAGGGACGGTGGAAAGTGCGTTGCAAAGCGGTCATGATGCGGCTAAAATGCTGATCGAACATTATCAAACAGAAAAACAACGATAGGTTTTATTCATCTTCAGGATCAGGAAGACTATAAGAATTATTTTCCTCATCTTCCTCGCCTATTTCTTCATTAGCATCATCCTCTTCACTTCCCGGCACATCAAGGTCGCTTCCGCTGCGATTAACTTTCTCGTTAAGCATCGTACCGTCTTCATCTGTCTTATCAAGATCGGCTGCATTCAATTGCTCATCATCTGTTGTGGCCATTGACTCACTGCTGCGTTGCAACAGATCTCTTTCAGTACCGGTTACGTTTAAGGTTTCGTCTAAAATAATATCTTCATCAGTATCCAACAGGACATTGGCTTCTTCATCAGCAGATGAAATCGTTGTATCGGCCATTTCGCCTGCTGGTAATGGTCTTACATGTTCCTGGCCGGGAATATCTTTAACCTCTGGCAGATCAAGGGTAGCTTTATCGGGTTCCAAAAGTTTTTTATCCCGTTTTGATTCAGGCAGATCAGTCGTAGTTTGGTCATTTTTTCTTTGGGTTTCTTTCATAAAAAATAGTTTGGGTAAATAGAATAATATTTACCATGCAAAATCGTGCCTGTATAGCAACTACGACATTTTGAAAAATAAAACATGGAGAATGTAGAATCTTTTCCCTATATTGAATGGATGAAATCGAACGAAAAAATGGTTTAATTATCTGCGGTGAAGGTATAACACCAGGCCTCTCCTTCTAAAACGGCTTCTCCATCCTGCCTGGTTACTTTTATTTTTAATTGTGTGACGGGCTTTGTTTCATGCCTACTTATTACTTCAGCTTCTGCCGTAATGGTATCTCCAATAAAAACCGGGGCGGTGAATTTCCAGTTTTGACTTAGAAAAACTGTACCTGGTCCGGGCATATCCATAGCAACAAGTGCATGAAGCAAACCGGTGGTCAATCCACCCTGCACAACAAGTCTTTTAAATTTTGTTTTTGCGACGAATGATTCATCAAAATGAAGAGGATTATAATCACCGCTTAGGGCGGCAAATGTTTTAACATGATCAGCAGTTAACGTAATGCTTCGGGTGGCTTTTTGCCCAACAGAAATTTGCATAGCGCTTATAGTTGTCGGCTAATTTACTCAATTAATTTCCTTATTCTCCTGTTGAATTTCCTCAATGGTCATTTTTTCCTTTTTTATGTCCTGGCGCAAAAGAAGAAACAAACTCATATAAATATTCGCAACCCACACGATTGAAAAACCAGCTATAAGATAGCCTCTCCAGTCAGCAAACAATAAATAATATTTTGTGATTATCAATATTGCAACAGTAACATAATGACTAAAGCAATATTCGCAGGTAAGCATGTAGAAGAATTTTCTTAAAAGAAAAAACTTATTTTTCTTACTGTTCAATACACAAAATTCTCTTGGTTCTTGAAATATTTTTTCATGAGTGATGGTCCATGAAATACAAGCGACAGGAATGGCTAATATAAAAAGATAAACAATCTGCGTATTTAAAGACATATACAATGACCTTAGTGAACAAACTTTATTGTTTAAAGCGCAAACCAAAACCAAGCCAGCATTCTCATCCTTACCACCCTAAAATAGCAGACCCGGGAATCCCGGGTCTGCTATTTTGTAAATTCTGCTATACACTATCGCTACTATTGTAAAGGATGTGTTTTATTTACATCTGTATAAACAATGCCTTGTGCATTCATCAACGCTATTTCTGATACCCCGTTTTTAATAACAGTTACATGATATACTTCGTCATTTCCATTTGACACTCTTCTTGTAATACTGTACAAATTGTTTCCATAAGAATTGATCGCATTTGTGATCACAACATCAGGTACATATGTATTAAGCACCGGTAAAGATGCTTTGAAGCTTTCCCCTCTCATCATATACCACGGTTGCGTATTATAATATACCCGAACGATCCTGTTATTGTCGCTTTTATAGGTAGCATACCACCAGTCGCTTGTCATAGGCATCCATGTTACGGTAGTTGCTGCAGGATAGCTTGCCTGGAAATTTGCACGAATAGTAGTTGGTACTTGAGAACTATAATCAAACTCATTGCTTGAAGCTTTATTCATCACTACCTCTTGTGCACTTACTGTATAAGTAGCTGCCAAAATAATTGCTGCGCAAAATATTTTTTTCATAAATAATAATTTTTAATCAGGTTAAACAATTGATTTTATCTATGAACAAATAAAACAAGAATGGTGCCTGTGATTTTTCCAATTCTTACTTACACAAAATGTGCAACTTATCCGTATAGAAAATGATTTTCAAAGTTCCATGGTATAAACATCGAGAAAGATGTTTAAGCAGATACTTTAAATAATTGATCTGTAATATGAAATTAATTTATTACTTATGAGCCGGGCCTGGTAAGATCATCATCATATGAACATATATACCCAGGTTATCAGAAAGAATTTCGTCGGCGCTGATCATTGGATTATTTAATAATCGTGAACCACTGGGATTAAGACAACCCAGAATCACCCTATTTGTTTTAAAATTCAGTATTCCTGTATTTTCAGGAACGATCATATAAGGAGATGTGGAGTTCTTTCCATAAAATTTAAAACTACTGCCATTAAGCCTGATAAGGCTATTAAGACTCATGCCTGAATAAATACCTTCTTTCGAGTTCCAAACATTCTCGCTTATCACTCCGTCATAACTTGAAATGGTATTCGTATTCATGTTACCACCAATAATAACGTAAGAAGGTCTACAAAGGTTTATATCATCTTCCCAAATAAAAACCGCCTGCCTGCTGCTTTTTGGAAACAGAACAGAACATTTTGCAACGTCTTTTTCAGAAAAATAATAAAGATCTTTTATCACATTTGCCTCGCCAAAAACACTTACAAGATATTCATGAGAATAAAATTGTAACAGGTCTTCCGCAAATTGGATATTTTCGGGCAAGGGTAATTCTTGCTGATTAATCGCCAATGAATAAAGTGTATCATCATCCTTTTGTCTGATCATATTTGCCAGCACTGAAATATTTTTCTTTTGAAAAAACAGCCTGACAGAATCCTTTTCATTACCGCAAAAAAACCCTGATTCCTTTAACGTTCTCAGGCTTTCGTCAAATTCACTTTTCAAAGAAGTGATATAAGTAAATGAGAAATTATTTTTTGTATGAAATGTTTCAATAGTTCTTAGAATATTCGCAGTATCTTTTTTCTTTTTTGTGGGCTTTAATCTATACATATACATGCTCACCAGCGTACCGTTCTGCACCCTGCTACCGCTTGGCAGAAACCTATTTTTGCTTAAATAATTGTCCAATTTTTTAGACGATAAAGAAGAAGCAAAAAGAAAATCCTTTGCAGAAAATTTCTGGCTATGCACATTACATACAAGCAAAAATGAAATAAGAAAAAGTAAAAATCCCCTCATAAAGTTTTCGATCTTTAGTTTGCTGTTCCAGGACGGGGCTTTAGAAGAATATTGGGGTAAAAATCCGGAGGTCAGGTATCAAAACTGTCTCAATAACCATACCGGGAGAGGTTCAAAAAAATACCTCACAAAATCATTTTAGAGTCACAAGTGTGAAATTACAAATTTTATTCTGATAACTGCAAATATCTCAGCCTGGAAAGTACGAGACCAGTTGGCGAATAACCTGTACATTTAATTATAACTATGGCATATGAAAAAGCTTATTTTATCAATTGCTTTTTTGGCAAATTATTTATTTGCACCGTCCCAAAGCTGGCAGGATACAGTTTTACGAATTGAAAAGATATTTGAACGATATAAGCCAAACAATCCGGGAGCGGAATTAGCTATTGGTCGGAATGGCGTCGTTATTTTCTCGAAAGCATGGGGTATGGCTGATCTTGAACACAATGTGCCTTTAACTACGGAATCAATTACTGAGGCTGGTTCCGTGTCAAAACAATTTACCGCTGCGGCTATTTTATTGTTGGAGCAACAGGGTAAATTGTCGCTGGATGACAATGTAAGGAAATATATTCCTGAAATGCCCGATTATGGCTACCCGATCACATTGCGTCAAATGATGCAGCATAAAAGCGGTTTAAAAGACTGGGGAGCAGTAGTATCTATTGCAGGATGGCCAAGAAGTACTAAAACGTATAATAACGATGATGCATTATATGTTATCAGTAATCAAAAAACATTGAATTATAAACCGGGCGATGAATATCTGTATAGCAATTCAAACTATAATCTTTTTGCAATTATTGTGGAAAGAGTAAGCGGAATGAATTTAGCGGAGTTTACTAAGAAGAACATATTTGAGCCAGCAGGAATGAAACATACACAATGGCGTGATAATTTTAAAAGAATAGTTCCTAACCGTGCGATTGCTTATTCAAAAAATGCAATGGGATACCAAACCAATATGCCCAATGAATATGTTTATGGTAATGGCGGGTTGCTCACAACTGCGGAAGATCTACTGATATGGAATAACTATTATTTAAACGGGAAGTTGGGAACTCCTTCCCTTCTTGCCAAACAACTAACCACAAACCGATTGAATAATGGAACGATGCATGGATATGCTGCCGGGTTATTCATTGATTCTGCAAGGGGTTGGAAAATTATTTCACATGATGGAGCAACAGCCAGCTATCGGGCGAATCTTGAACATTTTCCAGAATTGGGTTTGTCATTTGCATGGTTAAGCAATACATCTGAATTTGACAATGATACAAGGAATGTTGCTGAAGAAGTAAGAAATTTATTTATAAATGATAAGCAAGAGAATATGCAAAAGGCTGCACCATCTTCTTTTGCAGTCTTAAAAGAAAAATTAAATAGTTATACAGGTTGGTATAGAAATCCCAGGTCAGGTGGCGGAGCGAAATTGTATTTACAGAATGATAAGCTATATGGAACGCAGGTTGGCCAATTAATGCCTGTTGCAGAAAATGTTTTTATTACGGGAAATAACAGGATTGAATTAAATTCAAAAGGCTTTTTATTTATCAATGGCCTAAAAGATAGTATTTATTTTATGGCTGTAGATTCCGCTAAGCTTGATGAAAAAGCAATGAATGAATATACGGGTGAATATTATTCAGATGAAGCCGAAGCAAAATTTTATGTTATTATAAAAAATGGCAAGCTTGTCATGCTGCAAAAACCAAAAACAGAGTTTCAGCTAACACCTACTTATAAAGATGGGTTTGAAACGCCAGCCGGCGTAGTTTATTTTGAAAGGGAAAAGAATAGAATCATTAATTTGAAAATATCCGTAGGGCGGGCAAGGAATGTAGAGTTTAGAAAAATTAAATAACTTTTATTCACGACTTCCATTTAATAGTTCCCTCTTTACTTTCCTTAACCCGAAACTTGACAATTTTTTTTATTAGAGACAACGGCAGAGGTTTGTCGTGTGGAAACTGAACAGACCCCTGAGCAGTTTTATATTTTGTAAGATCCTTTGTAAATGCTTTTATAGCAGATGGCATTGGATAAAACCCAATATGATTTTTAAATACAGCAAATGTCACAAGTATTTTTTGATAAGAATAGGCAGGCATACCCCATTTTAAAGCCTCGGTTACACCCGGCGTTGCAGCCCTGATACTTTCATGCAGTTCCCATAGTTTTTCCTGGACTTCCGCAGGCGCAGCATAAATGTACTCTTCAATAGTTTTTGGTTTCATTTAATCCATTATAGTGCTAATAATTCTATCCTTTACTTGCCCGCCATATAAACCATATGTTTAACAACACGTAGGCAATCAACACAACTCGTGAAGCAAGTGTATCAAATTTATATGCTTTTGCAACCTTATCCTTTTTTATAAGATTTAAAGAATAGGCGTTAGCAGCAATGGTGGCGAAAATAAAAAATAATGTGATGCCGTGCAGCAGATCAACTAGGGTAAAAGAACTGGATTCAGGCAATGCAGAATCAATGATGTATTTATTACCAATAACAGCAAACAGCGAACCTACACCTAATCCAAAACGGGAATCCATTCCATCTGCATGTATGTAAAAACATACATAGGATATAAGAAATGCGATGTACATTCCTAAAAACATTTTCCAAAATAGTCCTGAAGCTTCCCGGTTAACAACCAGTCTTATTCTGAATGAGCTGTATTCCGTATGCGGTTTAGTAAGTTCTTCATCTCCAAAACCTGTTTCATACATTTTTATTCCTGTCGAGAGCAAACAACTATCAATGGACCAACCACGCAAGGTAAACCGCGAATCGAAATGCTGACCTACTGTATCTGCGACAAAAACCATATATCTTGAATCGTATTGGGAATTTTCGAAGGCAATCCGAAGACTTTGCCTGTCAAACGGAAAGTTGCCAATTCTCCATGAATCTTTCATTACACATTGCAATTTCATTTGCATGTAGATCCTGTCATTACTGCTATCGACGGTTACAAAAGATTTGGTTACTGTCTTAGCCTGCGGCACTTCAAGGTTATTATAAAAATCAAAATCCTTGTTTTTATATTTTAACCATATCCAGAAATTGACGGTATATTCTTTTTGTTTAAAGTCGATATCATGTATGCTTGTAATGTAAATGCCGATACTAACTGTATCTGGTTTTGCATCCTGGGCATTTGTTCCGAAACAAACAAATGAAAAAATAAAAAGTGAAAGTGTCCGGAAAATAAAACTCTTTTTCATATCCATCTTTTGCAAGGCTGAAAGATAGAAAACCGCCTATTAAAAACAAAGTATATCTCCATCGTATAATTTGCTATCAATTAGCCGATAATACCAGCGTAAAATTATTTATAGCTTTTTATTGACCGGATGATGCAGCATCAATTTATTTATACACTCCTGGATAATCACCGGAGACTGTAATTCTACAAGATAACTATGAAGCGAAGATTCATTTTCCCAGGCATTGCTTCCATCCTCAGCTACTTTTATCTTACCTGTTTGAATATTCCACCATGGCTTGTACCCTTTCACTGCAATCAATACAGCAGTTTGATCCCAACTCATTCTGCCAGCACTGTCCTGCAGACTCAATGGAATACAGATGCGGAAGACATCTTTTACGGGACTGTTTTTAATGGACAGATCATTTACCAATGGCAACCCTGTTTTTATTTTCATTCCTATTTCAACTCCGCTAAATAAGATTGGAGTTTCCCAATTATTAAAAACATATTTAGAAGATGCCACATCCATTCTCACATTGAATTCATTCCCGGCAGGAAAACTGCCTGCCATACAAACCAGTTGCTTTACTTTTTTCCTTACTAATTCTTTACCATTAAGCTTTGAATGCTTATCAGGAGGTGATTGGAGCAAGTCGGCAAGATTAGTAAGAAAACCGACTGTTATTATTGTTACAGAACTATCCGTTTGTGATGCTAATGATTTCCTATAAACTTCAGTTGCATTTAATACCTCATCATTCTTCTTTATTTTATGTGGATATTTCAAAAGAAGGGTATCTGTCCAATGCTGACTGTCTTTTAATTCCAAAGCCTTTCCTTCTGGAACACCAATTAATAAACCCGGTCTTCCGAAATAAATGTTTAGTACGTTGAAGACAGCAGCTACTCCTTCATATTTCGTGCTGGCAACTGTTGCGAGAATATTAATATACCCACTGTCAGCAAATGCATGTAATAAAGTAATGGCTCCTACATCATCATAGTCAGGCCCCATATCGCTGTCAAAAATTACAGGGACAGGCTTATTTTTTTGAGCTACTGATGAAACGGATATTAGTAAACAAAATAATATTTTATAAAGCACCTCTTGATTTTTTACTTTTTATAATATTCACTCCAAATTATTGTCTTACCTGTTTTAGAAGATTGCTTTGCAGCTTCAAGGATCTTTACTACAATATCATTTGTTTCAGCCGAAGAAAGATCATATTTATTCATTTTAATGTTACCCCGGATCACATTTACAAAATAAACAAAGGGATCGTTGCGGTCATTGCTTAAAGGCGAAGCTGTGATTGTTTGTGATTCCTTCTTTTCATCCTCTCTTACCTGCATATTAGTTCCATCTTTGCAAAAAACAAATCCTGTTTTTCCATATACCTGCATGTCCTTACGACCAAAAGGCCAGTTCCATGATGCCTGAATTATAACCTGCGCTTTTTTATAAGTAAGAATTATTGTGGCTTCATCATCTACTTTTGGATATAACTCAGGTTTTATCTGTTGCGTTACAGCTGTTACCGTTAGTGGTGTTTCACCGTCCATAAGCCATGTTGCAAGATCAGCGCCGTAACAACCAAAATCAGTCAGGGCACCGCCGCCATTTAAAACAGGATCAGTAAGCCATTTTAAAAATTGCGGTGTACATCCAATTTCAATTGGACCACGATGACCGGTATGAAAAACTATTTTTCGTATATCACCGATCAATTTATCCTCTTTAATTATTTGATAAGCTTTTGCATTACTTCCATACCAGGTAGTTTCATAATTAGTAAGCAAATAAATATTATGTTTTTTTGCAAGTGCAAGCATTTTTGTTGCATGTTCATTGCTTACTGCTAATGGCTTTTCCACCATAACATGAATGCCGCGGGGCGCACAATATTCCACCACTTTCAAGTGATCATAAATACTATTAAAAGCAAACACAGCTTCTGGTTTTGCTTTCCCGATCATCTCTTCCATTGTACTGTACACGATATTCATATTGTAGCCATGCTTTTTGGAATATTCTTCTGCCAACGAACGGTTCGACTCAACAATACCAACAATTTCAATGTCGCCTTTATTTTCC
>Ga0105249_10000632_pt1 | contig 32085 bp, 28 predicted proteins | sample KBSS44metaG_FD_81522 | JGI IMG/M metagenome (GOLD analysis project Ga0105249, IMG submission 81522) | Switchgrass rhizosphere microbial communities from Kellogg Biological Station, Michigan, USA - KBS S4-4 metaG | ecosystem: Host-associated > Plants > Roots > Rhizosphere > Soil | place...
ACCAGCTTGCCGGTCTCGTCGCGTGCACCCGGGCCGACGGCGATCACCTCGCCTTGCATCGGCTTCTCCCTGGCCGTGTCGGGAATGATGATGCCGCCGGCCGTCCTCTCCTCCTCCTCGACGCGGCGCACGAGCACCCGATCATGCAGCGGGCGAAACTTCATGACTTCCACCTCATCGCTTGCCAATGGATGTTCAGGATCGAAGGGGTTGGCGCCACCTTCTCGCGAGCGGATGCGCGTGCACGTCCGAAGCCGTGACTGGATCGGCGGCGCGCGCCTCGCGTCGTGGGTATAAAAAAGGCTGTTTGGCAGTGTCAAGGTCAGAGTGCCAAGCGCGGGCCGGGCTGGATGGGTCGGTCGGACCCGTTGAGCGGGGCAGCTGACCCCTTCGCAGACCCAGGCACTTGGTCCGAGCGAGGTCTGACCGGATCGGCCAACCTGTTGGCACTGTGGGGAAAGTGCTGCTCGGCAGGGCGCTTGCGGAACGGGAACGAGGCTTGCATCGTAGCACTCACCCCGTGCGTGGGAGCAAGCGGGGTGACACTCGAGGTGACCCTTGGCCATGCCGACGAGGATGAAACTGACGGACCGCGACTTCCGCGCCCAGCTGGCAGGCTACAGCCTGACGACGGCCGAAATCCTCTATCGCCTGCCGGACCATCCCTCCCTGCTGCAGAGCTTCATCTGGCAGGAATACGACGTGCACCCGTTGTTTCCCCGCCTGCAAGAGTTCCTGCAGTTTTGGTCGCGCAATCTCGAAGGCAAGCTCTACCGGGTGACCGTGGCGCACAAGAAGCTGATCGGCCCGACCGAGCTGAGGCTCGTTTCCGGCGACTACCGCCTGCACTGACCCGGCCCGTGCCACGGCTCCCAGCGCCCCTTTTTGGGAGGAAGGCTGCTGCGGTGGCTACGGCCCGCGCCGTTAACCCGTTAACGCTCGGCGCGCTTGCTGCTGGCCGTTGGCGAGGCGCCGATGTCCGATCGCTACGGTCGCGGCGATGACCCAGCACGGCAGGTCTTGATGTAATGGACCGAGGCTTTCCGCCCGATTGGATGTGGTCCGAGGCGTTCGCGCTGCTGGCGCGGGCGGAGCGGCTGCATCGGGAGGTGTTCAGGCCGGTCGGCTCGGCAACGCAGGCGCCCGCCTGGGAGCCGCCGGTGGACATCCTGGAGACCGAGCGCGAGCTGCTGGTCATCGTCGCCCTGCCGGGTGTCGAGGCGGATCAGGTCGAGGCCGCCATCGTCGACGGCGACCTGGCGATCGCCGGCACGCGGATATTGCCGCGCGAGCTGCAATCGGCCGTCATTCACAGGCTGGAGCTCCCCCAGGGGCGGTTCGAGCGCCGCGTGCGGCTCCCCCCCGGCTCCTATCGGCATCCGCGCCGGCTGGTGGTCAACGGCTGCCTGCTCGTCAGGCTCGAGAAGGCGGAGGCATCCCGTGCCTGATGCAGATGCGCCTGCAGATGCGCCGGCCGCAGCGGGCGCGGGAACGGCAACGGGCTACCCTCCGCCCCCCTCCGATTCGCTCATCGTCGTCCCCGTCCGCGGGACTGTGCTGTTTCCCGGCCTGGTGCTGCCGATCACGGTCGGCCGGCCGCGCTCGGTGGCCGCCGCCCAACAGGCCATGCGGGAGCAGCGCCAGCTCGGCATCCTGATGCAGCGCCACCCCGATGTGGCCGATCCAGGGCCGGCCGACATGCATCGCGTCGGCTGCGTCGCCAATCTCGCGCGCTACGTCACGGGGCAGGACGGCGCGCACCACCTCGTTTGCCAGGGCGAGCAGCGCTTCGAGGTGCTGGAGTTCCTCGACGGCTGGCCGTTTCTGGTCGCTCGCGCGGTGCGCATCCCAGAGCCGGATGCGCGGAGCCCCGAGATCGAGGCGCGGTTCTTGAGCCTGCAGCAGCAGGCGCTGGAGGCCCTGCAGCTTCTTCCGCAGGCGCCGCCCGATCTGCTGGCGGCGATCCAGACCATCGCCTCGCCGGCACAGCTGGCCGACCTCGCCGCCGCCTACATGGACCTCAAGCCCGAGGAGAAGCAGGAGGTCCTGGAGACCATCGACGTCGGCGCCCGCATGGACAAGGTGGCGCGCCTGCTGGCCCAGCGCATCGAGGTCTTGCGCCTGTCGCAGGAAATCGGCCGCCAGACCAGGGTCGCCCTCGACGAGCGCCAGCGCGAGGTGCTCCTGCGCGAGCAGATGGCCGCCATCCGCCGCGAGCTGGGCGAGGGCGAGGAGGGCAAGGCCGAGATCGCCGAGCTGAGCGAGGCCATCCTGAAGGCGCGCATGCCCAAGGAGGTGGAGGACCAGGCCAAGAAGGAGCTGCGCCGCCTGGAGCGCATGCCCGAGGCCTCGGCCGAGCACGGCATGGTGCGGAGCTATCTCGACTGGCTGATCGAGCTGCCCTGGGTCCTGCCGGAGGAGGCGTCCATCGACATCGCCGAGGCGCGGCGCATTCTCGACGAGGACCACTACGGCCTCGACAAGATCAAGCGGCGCATCGTGGAATATCTGGCGGTCCGCAAGCTGGCGCCGCACGGCAAGGCGCCGATCCTGTGCCTGGTCGGCCCGCCCGGGGTGGGCAAGACCTCGCTGGGGCAGTCCATCGCCCGCGCCATGGGGCGCAAGTTCGTCCGGGTGAGCCTGGGCGGCGTGCACGACGAGGCCGAGATCCGCGGTCACCGCCGCACCTACATCGGCGCGCTGCCCGGCAACATCGTCCAGGCCATCCGCAAGGCCGGCACGCGCGACTGCGTGATGATGCTGGACGAGATCGACAAGGTGGGCGCCAGCTTCCAGGGCGATCCGAACGCCGCGCTCCTGGAGGTGCTGGACCCGGAGCAGAACTCGACCTTCCGCGACGCCTACCTCGCGGTGCCGTTCGACCTGAGCCGGGTGGTGTTCATCACCACGGCCAACGTGCTTGACGCCGTCCCCGGTCCGCTGCGCGACCGCATGGAGGTGATCCAGCTCTCCGGCTACACCGCCCCCGAGAAGCTCCAGATCGCCCGCCGCTACCTGGTCAAGCGCCAGCTGGAGGCGAACGGTCTCAAGCCGGAGCAGGCCGAAATCACCGACCAGGCCCTGGGCGCGATCATCCAGGACTATACCCGCGAGGCCGGCGTCCGCAGCCTGGAGCGCGAGATCGGCCAGGCGCTGCGCCACGCCGCCGTCCGCATCGCCGAGGGCGAGCCGGGGCCGATCCGCATCGATGCCGGCCACCTTGCCGCGATCCTGGGACCGCGTCAGTTCGAGAGCGAGGCGGCGATGCGAACGAGCGTACCGGGCGTCGCCACCGGCCTCGCCTGGACGCCGGTTGGCGGCGACATCCTGTTCATCGAGGCGACGCGCTCGGCGGGCAGCGGCAAGCTGATCCTCACCGGCCAGCTCGGCGAGGTGATGCGCGAGAGCGCCCAGGCGGCGCTCAGCGTGGTGAAGAACCGCGCCGCCAACCTGGGGCTGGACGCCGCGCGCTTCGAGCGGACCGACATCCACATCCACGTGCCCGCCGGCGCCATCCCCAAGGACGGCCCCAGCGCCGGCGTAGCCATGTTCCTCGCCCTGGTCTCTCTCATGTCCGACCGCACGGTGGCGAGCGACACCGCCATGACCGGCGAGATCAGCCTGCGCGGCCTGGTGCTGCCCGTGGGCGGCATCAAGGAGAAAGTGGCGGCGGCAGCCCGCGCCGGCATCAGGCGGGTGCTGCTGCCGGCCCGCAACCGCAAGGACTTCGAGGACATCCCCGAGGAGGTCCGCAAGACGATGCAGTTCACCTGGCTGGAGACGGTGGACGATGCCGTCCGCGCCGGTCTGGAGCCGCCCGACGCGCGCCAGGCGCCCCCCGCGGCGGAGCCACCGCGCGCCGCCTCGGGCTGACCAGGTTTCAGGTTTCAGGGATCAGGGATTAGGTTCTCCGAGAGCTCTGTGCCCTGAAACCTGATCCCTGGAACCTGAAATGTGTGGCCGCATCACGCAGAAGAGCGATCCGCGCGTCCTCAGCCTCGGCATTGCGACGCTGATCGAGCCCCTGACCGAGCCTCCTGGCCCGCGCTTCAACGGCGCGCCGGGGCAGGAGCACTGGGTCATCCGCCAGCACCCCAAGACCGGGGAGCGCCATCTCGACCGGCTGTGGTGGGGGCTGATCCCGAACTGGATCAAGGAGGCCAGCCCCAGGCACAAGCCCATCAACGCCACGGCGGAGCGGGTGGCCACCGCACCCATGTTCCGCGCCGCCTACGCCAAACGCCGCTGCCTGGTGCCGGTCGATAACTTCTTCGAATGGGCGCGGGCGAAGGGCAAGGGGCCGAAGCAGCCCTACGCGGTCGCCATGCGGAGCGGCGAGCCGTTTGCCCTGGCCGGCATCTGGGAGAGCTGGCGCCATCCGGAGAGAGGGCCGGAGAGTGGGGAGGTGGTGCGCACTTTCTGCATCATCACCACGGCCGCCAACGAGATGATCGGCGCCATCCACGACCGCATGCCGGTGATCCTGCCGCCCGAGGCCTGCGACCGGTGGCTGGCGCCGGTCGAGCCCGACCCGCGCGACCTGCTGGTGCCCTATGCCTCCGACCTCATGGCCATGTGGCCGGTCTCGGCGCGGGTCAACAAGGCGGACCAGGACGATGCCGCTATCCTGGAGTGATCCGCGCCGACGCATCCACCTGGGCGGCCAGGTCGCGGTCGATGCCAAGCGCGTTGGCGAGTGCCGACAGGAAGGCGTGCTCCTCGCCGGTATCGGGATCGACGGCGATGCGGGCGGCCGTGTAGACCTGCACGGCCTCCTCCGGGGAGGATACCCCCGATGCCAGCTCGTCCACGTTGGCCGGGTTGGCGATCTCGGCCGCCAGGAACTGCTGTGCGGTCTCGTCGATGCCGGCCTGCCGCAGGCCGCCCACGATCCGCTGCTGCTCATCCACGTCGATGCGCCCATCGGCGGCCGCAGCGGCGATCATGGCGCGGATGCAGCGCCGGGCGGCGTCGTGGCTCATGGCGCCGGTCTCGAAGCCGGAGCCCTCGGGGGCCGGCATCAGGGCCTGCGGCCTGGCCGGTTGACCGGCGGAGAGCGGCGGGCGGCCCTGCTGGTAGTTGTCGTAGGCCTTGTAGGCGAGGCCGCCGATGAGGGCGAGGCCGCCGAGCTTGACGGCCGTGCCGGCCAGCGACCGCCCGGCTCCGGTGCCAAGAATAAGCGCGCCGAGGCCGCCGAGCGCCGTGCCGGCGGCGAGCTGGTTGTTGCCGATCAGCTCCCTGACCCTGGCCACCAGCGCCTCGGGCGACTGGCCGGTCGCCTGGCCGATGGCCTCGCGCGCCTTGTCGGATAGGCCGGCCGCCTTGTCGATCCTGGCCGCGCCCTCGCGTGCGCCGGCCGTGGCCTGGCCCAGCACCTGCTTCAAGATCCCGCCCAGGCCACCGGCGTCGCCCGGGCCGCCTGCGGCTCCACTGGCGTCTCCCCCGGTGCCTCCCATGATGCGCTGTGCCGTCGGCCCGCCGAGCCCGCCTTGCAGAATCTGGCGCAGCAGGTCCTGCAGCTCCCTGGTCACCTCGGGGTTGAATTGCCCCGTCGGTCCGCCTTGCGGGGCCGGCTGCGGCTGCCCGCCGGCGGGGGCCTGCTGCGGCGGCTGCGCCTGCGGCGGCGCGCCGCCGGTCAGAATGGTGCGCAGCAGGTCCTCCAGGCTCATGCCGCCTCCCGGAGGCTGCTGCGTGGACCGGCCGGAGGTCTCTGGGGAGGCCGGGGAATCGCGCTGCTCCGTCCAGCGACCGCCCGGCGTCTGCTGCGGCGCGGTGCTGCGGCCGGGGGCGGCGGCGTCCTGAGTACCGAGCTGGTCGAGCATGTCGCGGAAGACGTTGGGGTCGGCCGGCTGGCCGCGCCGCGCCCCCGGCGGACCGCCGCCGAGAAGGATGTCGAGAATGCTCCGTGCGTCGAACATGGTGGGTCCTCCGTGAGAAAGCACGCGTCTTCCCCCTTCGTGTAAGCAACTCCAGGCCCCAGGGTTCCCAAGCCATAGAGAAGCGACCCTCGGGGGACTGCTACTCAGGACTTAGGCTATAGTGAACGGAGAATCAGCGGCAGTCGGAGGGACTATCAGGAAGACTAGGGAAGAGAGGACCATCCTTGCTCGTTCGGTCCGCCTAATCTTCCATAAGACAGGGGTTCTCTAATATCGACTATAGGGAGTGGGGGGGGTACCTTCGGTGCAGTAATTACCCCCTCTTAAAATCTGACAGAAATTCGGGAGATTTTGGACTCACCTAGTGTCCTTCCAATAGGGCCTTCCGTATCATCAGGGCTTTCTCACTCGTTTGAATTTTCCATTTTCTTAATGCGCTCATTGCTGAACCAATCTCGTTCAGAAAGGGCTGAAGCAAGTAGCTGCGAGCTGATCCTTCCCCACCCGGTCGCAACTCCAAATGCAAACCCAGTTTCTCAATTGCACTGCGAAAATGCTCTATAGCGGCAATCAGCTCTTTGGTGGGTGCTGCTTCTAGTAGTTCCGTAAACTCCTGATGTTGAGGCTTATGCAGGCAGAAGACATCCACTTTGGATTTCAGCACCTCTACGTGATCACGGCAGCGGCCAAGATCGAACACTGTCACCTCTGTAGAGGGAAAGTGATGAAGCATCGCTATAGCCTTGTTCTTTGTCTCATACACAAAGTCTATCGCTTCTTGGGTTTGATTCAGAATGGTTGTGACTAGATCAGCGGCTTTGAGCTTTTCTTCTACCTCATAAACGGGCAGTCTGCGTGGAGGTGTCCCCACTGGGATGGAGCGTACTGGGAGACCAGGTGCCTTAACGACTGCCACGCCGCTATACACTCTTGTCTGTAGCTGAGGCGATCTCCATGGCCTGATGAAAGCTTGCCACCATTGTAGAGAGCGCTCGTATATTACAGGGACCTTTTCCGCTAAGTACGGGAGCGCCGCCCCAAGCGCGAGTAGCAAAAGTGTCGGAGGCGGGATCAGTGCTAGGAGCCATTGCACGGCACCTAGCACGCCCGTAAGTGCTGAAGGCAGCTCGGGTTGAATGCTGTCCAACAGCTTGCCAATGGCCCATTGAGCTGCGGCCCCAATTACGAATGCCGTGGTCCAACGCAATCGCTGCAGTAGTTTCGCACATTGCATCTTTGAAAAGTCCTTCCGCTACTCCTTCAGCCTCACCCCTGGTCCCCCGTCTTTGTCCTTGTCGAGGAAGACCACCCCTGCCTTCTCCAGGGCTCTCCTCCACTTGTGCTCAGTGGACATCTTGGGGTCTGTCAGCCCTTGCTCGAAGGCTTCCGTGGTCTTGAGGGGCACTCCCGAATGCTTGGCCAGATCGGCTCTGGACCAGCCTAGGAGAGTCCGGGCGGCACGGAGCTGTCGGGGCAGGAGCATACCGTAGCAACTACCCAAGCCCCGGTAGTGTGCCCAAGAGTGTCAGTGAATATGACTTGATAGATAGTGATTTTTACTATTGCATGGGTAGCTCACTCCAAGACGGGGGAGCCATACCCATGCCGATAGCCCTGACTGACCGAATCGTTGCCCTGCTGGTGTCGCTGACCGATGAGCAGGTAGAGGATCTGCCCCCTGTGGAGAGACGACGCCTGGAGGACCAATGCCTGAGGGTAGCGATACTATGTGCTCCGGTAGCCAAGGTGCCTAGCGGCGTCCTGGAAGCCCTGAGAAGGCGACCCAGGGATGAGTAGCCCAAAGGTGCCGAGGCGGAAGAAAAACCGCAGCCCAGAGGGTCTGACACCTTCGACACCTTGCCGTTAAGTACAATCCCACAAAGGACGCCGCGGGGAAGAATTGCTACATCCGGCGTCTCCATAACCCGAGCTGGCGCTTCCTCGTGGAGGCGGATTTAAGCGCGTTGCCGGTTGCACGAAACGCGCGGCAGACGCGCCTTCCAGCAGTGGAGAGAGAGAGCATGCAAACCGATTCCCCCAACCGTCCCGCCGTGGCCAGGGGCGATCTGTCGACCGTGCGGACCGTCCAGCAGTACGCCGCCCAGGCCATCGGCCGGGCCGAGCTGTCGCGCATGGCGAGCGAGGCCGCCATGGACAAGGCCACCCGGCCCGACGTGCGTGAGCTGGCCGGCTACGAGCTGATGGAGGCCAAGGCCATCATCTCGGTCCTGCGCGACCTCGGCGCCCCGGCGCCGCAGCTGGGCCCCGATGCCAAGGGCGTGCTCGACATGGTCACCAGCGCCTCCAGGGGCACCGCCTTCGACCGCGCCTATATCGCGGCCCAGTGCGAGAACCACGCCCATCTGCGCGACCTGACGGCGGCGTACCTGGAGAACTCGGACCCGCGTACGTCGGACCCGCGGGAGCGGCAGGGCCGCCAGCTCGCGACGCTGGCCTTGTGCACCTTCACCGAGCACGCAGCGACCGCCAACCGCATCTCGCGCGACATCCGCGCCTGAGCCAGGCCACCTTGGGTGCGGCCGGGCGAAGCCGGGGCGCAGCGATGGCCGCTCAGATCAGCCCGAGGACAATGGCGGCGGCGTAGCCGAACGACAGCGCCGCCGCCGCCCCAAACCAGTAGATCGAGGGGTCGCGGCCGGATTGCCCCAAGCGGTCGTCCAGCTCGACCGCCACGCCGGCACCCCGGAGCAGGATCGCGATCTCGTCGGCGCGCCGGCGCAGCTCCTGCTCCGAGGCCGCATCGTTGCCGAGATCGGCCCCCACGCCTTGCTTCAACAGTGAGCGGGTCAGGCGGAAGGCGCTGGCCGGGGACTTGGCGGCCACCGCATGGAGCTGCGCCACGACCCCACCCGCCATCGAGGCGCCTGTCACAGCATCGATCAGCATGAAGCTGCCGGTATCGCGCTGCTCGGCGAACGGCTCCAGCACGGTGGCCCGGCCAATCTGAATGCGCGCCACCGCGATGTCGTTGGCGGCGCAGCCGGCGGCCGGGCGCTCTGCCAGCGTCGCCAGGTCGAGGTGGCTACTGACATTGAGGGCCGTGACCGGCACGAGGTCGGTCGCCGTGCGCAGAAGGTAGCCGCGGCCGCGGTCGAGGGGCTCGTCGGAGAGCCACACCAGCCGGGCCTCGAAGCTGCGCACGGCCTGTGGCGCCGCGCCGGGTGCGGCCAGCACCGCGCCGCGCGATACGTCGATGTCGGTGTCGAGCTGCAGCACGACGGCTTGCCCCGCGCCGGCGCGGTCGAGATCGCGCCCCATGGTGACGATGCGCTTCACACGGGCGCCGCGGCCGCTGACGGAATCCACCACCTGGGCGCCGCGGGCGATCTCGCCGGACGTGACGGTGCCGGCGAGGCCGCGGAAATCCTGGCCTGCGCGCACCACCATCTGCACGGGCAAGCGGAAGCCGCCGCCCGCCGCATTCTGGTGCCCGGGCACCTGCTGCAGGTGCTCGAACAGCGGCTGGCCCGTGTACTGGCCTGTGTACCAGGGCATATTCTCCGACCGGCGCGCGACGTTGTCGCCGAGCACGGCGGAGACGGGAATGGCCGCGACAGCGCGGAAGGCGAAGCGGCGCGCCAGGGCGAGGAACTCCGCCTCGATAGCGCGGAAGCGGGCCTCAGACCAATCCACCAGGTCCATCTTGTTGACGGCGAGCACCACGTGGCGCACGCCCATCAGGTCGAGGATGGCGGCGTGGCGGCGGGTCTGCACCTTCACGCCGCTGCGGGCGTCCACCAGCAGGACGGCGACATCGGCGTGGGAGGCGCCGGTGGCCATGTTGCGCGTGTACTGCTCGTGGCCGGGGCTGTCGATGATGACGAGGCGGCGCATCTGCGTGTCGAAGTAGCGCCAGGCGATGTCGATGGTGATGCCCTGCTCGCGCTCGGCGGCGAGGCCGTCCACCAGCCGGCTGAAATCGGGCGTGCCGGCCGCGGTTCTGGCACCGCGCTCGATGGCAGCGCGCTGGTCGGTGGTGAGCGCTCCCGCGTCCCACAGCATGCGGCCGATCAGGGTGGACTTGCCGTCGTCGACGGAGCCGCAGGTGAGGACGTGGAGGCTGCCGGCCGCGACGGCGACGCGGCCCGGGGCAACCTGGGGCGCAGTCTGGGGAGCAATCCTGCCGGCGATCCCCGGTGCGATCTCTGGCCCGATCTCTGGCGCGCTCTCTGGCGCCGGCTCGCTCCGCAAGAGTCGCGTGGAGGGAGCCGGCGCGCCAAGCCTTTCCGCGGGGCTTTCGGCAAAGGCTTCAGCAAGCGCCGGCATCAGAAGTAGCCCTCCTGCTTCTTGCGCTCCATGCCGCCGGTGTCGTCGTGGTCGATCAGCCGGCCCTGGCGCTCGGACACACTGGCCGACAGCGTCTCCTCGATGACGCTTTCGAGGTCCGTGGCGTCGGAGCGGACGGCTGCCGTGAGCGGCCAGCACCCCAGCGTGCGGAAGCGAACGCGGTCAATCTTCGCCCGCTCGCCGTCGCGCAGCGGCAGGCGGTCGTCGTCCAGCACCAGAAGGCTGCCGTTGCGCTCGATGGTGGGGCGCTCGGCGGCGAAGTAGAGCGGCACCACGTCGAGCCGCTCGCGGGCGATGTAGCGCCACACGTCCTTCTCGGTCCAGTTGGACAGCGGAAAGACGCGCACCGTCTCGCCGGGCCCGAGCCGGCCGTTGAGCAGGCGCCACATCTCGGGGCGCTGCCGGCGCGGGTCCCAGCGGTGACCCTCCGCGCGGAAGGAGAACACGCGCTCCTTGGCGCGCGAGGCCTCCTCGTCGCGGCGGGCGCCGCCGAAGGCGGCATCGAAGCGGTGCTGGTCCAGCGCCTGCCGCAGGGCCTGGGTCTTCATCACCTCGGTGTAGATCGAGGGCGAATAGTCGATGGGGTTGATGCCGCGTGCCACTCCGTCCCGGTTGGTATGCACGATGAGCTCGAGGCCAAGCTCGCGCGCGGTGCGGTCGCGGAATGCGATCATGTCGCGGAACTTCCACGTGGTATCCACGTGCAGCAGCGGGAACGGCGGCCTGGCCGGGTAGAATGCCTTGCGCGCCAGGTGCAGCAGCACCGTGGAATCCTTGCCGATGGAATAAAGCAGCACCGGCGCGCGGAACTGCGCCGCGGCCTCGCGGAAGATGTGGATGCTCTCCGCCTCCAGCAGGTCGAGATGGGCGAGGGGCGCACTCATGCCGCCGCCTCCCGCTCCGGGCGGCGCGGGTTGGCGTGCAGCCCGCACTCCTTGCCATCCTCGTTCTCCCACCACCAGCGTCCGGCGCGCACGTCCTCGCCGGGGCGGACAGCGCGGGTGCATGGCTGGCAGCCGATGGACGGGAAGCCCCTGGCATGCAGCGGGTTCACCGGCACGTCGTTGGCGGCGATGTAGGCCTCCAGCCGCTCCAGCGGCCAATCCGCCAGCGGGTTGATCTTGACCAGGCGGTGCTCCGGGTCCCAGGCGGCGAACGGCACATTGCCGCGGCCGGCCGACTGCTCGCGCCGCAGGCCGGTGATCCAGCTTCCCGCACCCGCCAGGGCGCGCTTCAAGGGCCGCACCTTGCGCACCTCGCAGCAGGCCTTGCGGGCGTCGATGGAAAGCCGGAAGCCCATGGCGCCGTCGCGGGCGACCAGGGCCTCCACCTCGGCTGCGTCGGGCGCCACCAGGCGGATGCGCAGGCCGTAGCGCTGCTCGCTGCGCTCGATCGTCTCGATGGTCTCGGGGAAGAGGCGCCCGGTATCCAGCGTGAAGATGCCGATCCTGGCGCCGGCCGCGCCGCCAAGCGCACCGATGGCGTGCAGGATGGCCTGGTCCTCAAGGCCGAGGCTGGTGGAGAACCCGACCGGGCCGGGCGCCAGGCGCCCGATCTCGGCGAGCCGCCCCTCCAGGTCCGCAATCTCCGCAAGCCGGTGGTCGAGCTCGGCCGCGGCGGCCTCGCTGCTTTCTGCCAGACCCTGAACCTGCTGCGCCATCGGCCGATCCCTTGAGGAGGCGGAATATAGCGCAACGCTGTTCTACATCAGCCTGGTCAGGCTAAATAAAGATAGAATTCCATTCCGGTCAGACCTGATATGTGGAACGTACTACTCAGAGACTGCGACCGATAATGCACCTGCCGGCGGCCGTCGCACGACAGCATCGAGCTTTCCCGGCACGCGGCGGCTGTCCTCAACGCTGCACGCGCCGTGGGACGCACAGGCGGGCCTTCGCATGGGTTGGCTCGGCGTGTGCAGGGGCAGCGCCAAGGGAGCGGCTTGAGGGAAGCCATCGATCATATAAAAATGCACAACTGCGCTGACCAGGGCAGGGCCGACCATGCCCGGCGGCTTTCCTGCCCGCTTTCCAGAGGCTTGCCATGAAGATGCGCGCCGCCGTCATCCGCGAGACAATGAAGCCGCGGCCCTACAAGCACTCCAAGCCGTTCGCCATCGAGGAGGTGGAGCTGGACCCGCCGGGCGAGGGCGAGGTGCTGGTGCGCATCCGGGCTGCGGGCCTGTGCCACTCCGACCTCTCCACCGTCAACGGCGACCGGCCGCGGCCGATGCCCATGGTGCTCGGCCATGAGGCGGCGGGCGAGGTGGTGGAGCCGGGGCCGGGGGTGAAGGACCTGGCCGCCGGCGACCACGTCATCGTGGTGTTCGTGCCGAGCTGCGGGTCCTGCCTGCCCTGCATGGAGGGCCGGCCGGGCCTGTGCGAGCCGGCCGTGCCGGCCAACGCCTCCGGCACCCTCCTGTCGGGCGCCCGCCGCATCAAGCTCGATGGCCAGCCGGTGAACCACCACATCGGCGTGTCGGCCTTCGCCGAGTACGCCGTGGTCTCGCGGCATTCGCTGGTCAAGATCGACCGCGACCTGCCGTTCGAGGAGGCCGCCCTGTTCGGCTGCGCCGTCGTCACCGGCGCCGGCGCCGTCCTCAACACCGCCAGGCTGCCGACCGGCTCGTCCGTCGCCGTGGTCGGCCTCGGCGGCGTCGGCCTCATGTCGATGCTGGCCGCCCGCGCGGCCGGCGCGCGCCAGGTCATCGCGCTCGACACGATCGACGACAAGCTAAAGCTCGCCAAGCAGATGGGCGCCACGCACGTCGTCAACGCGACGAGCCCGGATGCGGCCGAGCAGGTGAAGGCCATCTCGGGTGGCGGCGTGGAGTTCGCCTTCGAGATGGCGAGCTCGGTGAAGGCGCTCGAGCTGGCCTACAAGGTCACCAGGCGCGGCGGCACCACGGTGACGGCGAGCCTGCCGCACCCCGACGCCCGCTTCGCCCTGCCGGCAACCAACCTGGTAGCCGAGGAGCGCACTCTGAAGGGCAGCTACATCGGCAGCTGCGTCCCCGCCCGCGACATTCCCCGCTACATCGCGCTCTATCGCTTGGGGCTGCTGCCGGTGGACCGCCTCCTGAGCGAGCGCATCGGCCTCGCCGACATCAACGAGGGCTTCGACCGCCTTGCCGACGGCGCCACCGTGCGGCAGGTGCTGTTGCCGTAAGGGGAATCGTCGATACGCATCGCCTCGGCGCTGCGGTCAAGCCGGTGATGCCGGGAGCGAGGGGGCTGACTCCGAAGGGGCCGGCCGAGGCTCGAGGAACCGCGCCCCCAGGTCCACCGTCGCGTTGCGGCCGATGCTGACGCGGTGGCGGGCGAGCCACTTCTCGGTCTCGCTGCGGCCGGCCTCGAACAGGTAGGTGAGCAGCTCGATGTCCGGCTTGGCCCTGCTCTCGGGGGCCAGCGCGCCAGTGAAGCGGCCGGCCTCGATCAGGTGGAAGCGGTGGCGGGCGAGGCGGGCATCCGCGTCGCTCCTGCGGCGACGCCAGCGGCTCTGGCTGTGGTTCCTCCGCACCGCCTCGATGACCTCCACGTCGCGCAGCATCGGCTGCATGAATGTGAGCTGGTTGACGCGCCCTGCGATCTCGCGCGCGCTGGTCGGTACACCGTTCGCATCGAGCGCACTCAGCCTCACGATCAGCGTGTCGGCCTCCGGGCTCTCGCGCCCGAGGGTCACGAGGTCCGGATTGGCGGAGAAGCCGCCGTCCCAGTAGGCCTGCCCGTCGATGACGACGGCGTGGTGCAGCATCGGCAGGCAGGCGGAGGCCAGCACCGCCTCCACGGTCACCTCGCTGCGGCGGAACAGCCGGGGACGCCCGCTGGAGAGGGCCGTGGCGGCGATCAGCAGTTCCGGCCCGGCGGTCTTGCGCAGGCCGGCGAAGTCGATGTGCTCTTCGAGCAGCTTGCGCAGCGGGTCGAAGCCCAGCGGGTTGAAGTCGTAGGGCGAGAACAGCTGCGCCATCTGCGCCAGCGTGTTCGATCGGCTGAGGCTGGCGAGCCAGGGATTGAGGCGAAGGAGGTCGGGCACGCCGGCCTTGGCCACGGCCTCCCAGACCGCGCGCAGCCTGGCGCGGGCGCCGTCGCGGCCGTCCTCCAGGAGCCCCGCGGCCAGCGCCACGGCGTTGACGGCGCCGGCGCTGGTGGCACTGATCCAGGCAATGTCGAGGCTGGCGTCCTCCAGGAGACGGTCCAGCACGCCCCAGGTGAAGGCGCCGTGCGCGCCACCGCCTTCGAGCGCCAGGTTGAGGCCCTGCTGCCGCCGGAACATGCTCAAGCGATCACCCTCTCGTCGGGGTCAGACCCCTCGCATCCGGCTTCGAGCTTGAACCGATGGCGTGGAGGTGAGGTCTGACCCCGGATCGGCGAGGAGACTCACCCCCACCGCGTGCGCATCAAGGAAAGCAAGCGGGCGGCATCATGGCAGCACGTCGAGAGGCAGAACAACCGGCACGCCTTCAATTGACTGGTATCGCGCCGTGATGCCGTAGGCGGCGGCAAGATGCTCAGGGCTTAGCACCTCGCGCGGGGCTCCAGCCGCCAGCGTGCGCCCCTCATGCACAAGCGCGATCGTGTGGCAGAAGCGCGCAGCCAGGGAGAGATCGTGGAGCGCCACGACGACGGTGCGGCCCGCCGTCGCCAGCGCCGCGAGATGCTGGAACAGCGTGAGCTGATGCGCCGGATCGAGACCCGCGGCGGGCTCGTCGGCGAGCAGCACACGCGGCTCCTGCGCGAGCGCGCGGGCCACCAGCACGCGGGCGCGCTCGCCGCCCGACAGCTCCGGCACCGGACGTTGCGCCAGCTGCGCGGCGTCCATTGCGGCGAGCGCAGCCTCGATGGCGGCACGATCGGCGTCGCTCTCGCCGGCGCCGAACGGCTGGTAGGGCAGGCGGCCCAGGGCCACGACGGCGCGGGCGGAGAGCGCCCAGTGCACCAGGCGCTCCTGCGGCAGATAGGCAACGGCGCGCGCCAGGCGGCTGCGGTCCCAGGTGGCGATATCGGTGCCGTCGAGCAGGGCCGTGCCGGCATGGGGCGCGATGAGGCCGGCCAGCACCTTGAGCAGGGTGGTCTTGCCGGCGCCGTTGCGGCCGATGATGGCGGTGAGCCGGCCGGGCTCGGCGGCGAGGCTCAGCCCGCGCAGCACCTCGCGGCCCTTGAGGCTCACGCGCAATCCTCTCGCCTCGATCCTCATGACACCCTCATGGCGCTCACGGCGCCAGCTCCGCCCGGGTCTTGAGCACCAGCCACACGAAGAACGGCGCGCCGATCAGCGCGGTGAGCACGCCGATGCGCAGGTCCATCCACGGCTGGGCGAGGCGCAGGCCGATGTCCGCGACCAGCAGGAAGATGGCGCCCGCGAGCGCACTCGCCGGCAGCACCAGGCTGGGGCGGTGCCCGACAAAGGGCCGCAGCACGTGCGGCACCAGCAGGCCGACGAAGCCGATCACGCCGGTGACGGAGGTCGCCGCACCCACGGCCAGCGCCGTTCCGGCCACCAGGACGAGGCGCGTGCGCGCCACGTCGATGCCGAGGCTCCGGGCGGCGTCCTCGCCCAGGGTCAGCGCATCGAGGGCACGGCCCAGGAACAGCAGCACCGCCATGCCGGCGAGGATCGGCGGCGCCGCCAGCCAGACCTGCGTCAGGCTGCGGTCGGCGAGCGAGCCCATCAGCCAGAACACCGCCTCCACGGTGGCGAACGGGTTCTGCGACAGGTTGAGGGCGAGGGAGATGAGCGCGGTGGCGATGCCCGACACGGCGAGGCCGGCGAGGATCAGGGTGACGGGCCCGCCGTGGGCGCCGGCCAGCGCCACGACGGCCAGCATCGCCACCGCACCGCCGATCAGCCCGCCGAACGGCAACGCCAGCGCGAAGGTCTGCGAGAGGCCCAAGTGGATCGCCAGCACCGCCCCCAGCGCCGCCCCGCCGGAGACGCCGACCAGGCTCGGCTCGGCCAGCGGGTTGCGCAGGTAGCCCTGCAGCGCCGCTCCCGACAGGCCCAGGGCCGCACCCACCAGCGCCCCCAGCACCGCCCGTGGCATGCGGATCTCCCAGAAGATCAGGTCCGCCGCCTCCCCGGCGCCGCCCAGGCCGAAGCCGGAGGGGCCGATCGCCAGCGACAGCGCGAAGGCGAGGAGCGCCGCGACGGCGAGGCCGCCGATGAGGCGCGGCGGCGCCACGCCCGGGCGCTGGGGCTTGCCGCTCATCGCCGCTGTGCCCCGAGGGCGCCGCGCACCTCGGCCAAGCGCGCTATGGCATCGGCAATGTGCGGCGTGCCGCACTGCCACAGGCGCCACGGCACCTCGATCGAGGCCCGCTGCCGGCGCAGCAGCCCGAGCGCCGGATGGCGCAGGTTGTCGGCGACCACAGTGCGGTATTCGTCCGCCGCGCTCGCCAGGACAAGAAGGTCGGGCGGGGATGCCGCCAGCAGCTCCAGCGGCACCTGCCCGCCGCGCGTCAGCCGGTACTCGGCCGCCTTGTTGCGGAAGCCGGCGGCCGCCAGCACAGCGTCGGCGAGGTTGCCGGCAACGGACACCGCGCCGCCCACCTGGTAGATCACGGCGGAGGGAGCGGGGGTCTGCGGGAGGCCGGCCGCAATCCTCGCCAGCCGGCGATCGAAGGCGTCGATCAGCGCCTCCCCGCGCGCCCCCTCGCCGACCGCGGCGGCGACGATGCGCACTGCGGTGCGCACGCCGTCGAGGTCGGAGGCCAGCGGCACCACCACCACGTTCGCCTTGAGCCTCCGCAAAAGATGCACGGTCGGTGCGACGCCGAACGGGCCGGCGAGGATGAGATCGGGCTTGTGGCGGAGCACGTCCTCGGCGGCTCCGTGCGTGATGGGGATGCCCTTGCCCTTCTCCCAGATCGCCGACACCTCCGGGTCGGCGGCCAGGTGCGTCACCGCCGCGATCCGCTCCCGCTCCACCAGGTCGATCAGCAGCTGATCGGCGCACAGGTCGAGCGAGACGATGCGGGCGGGCTTGGCGCCGGCTTGCGCGGGCACGCCATGCGCCAGGAGTCCCAGGCACGTTGCCAGGGCAATGGCGGCTGCCAGAGTCCTGAGCCAAATTCCCAGTCGCACCCTGCTGCCGCTCCGTTTCAGGCGATCCGCTATTCGGCCGTGCCAATGGCAAGGCCGTCAGGTCCGCCGAAGGTGAACCTGAGCCCGGCGAAGGCCGTGATGCCGGGCGTGTTGAACCCAAACACCTCTTGATATTGGGCATCCAGGGCGTTCTCAACCCTCCCGAACAGCTCCACGCCTTTCTGAAGCTTGTAGGAGGCGGCGAGGTTGACGAGCCAGTAGTCGTCGAGCGTGACACGGGACGAGGTGAAGGTGAAGTCCGGGGCGACGAAGCCGGCGTTGTCCTGCATGCGGCCGTTGTAGATCGCCGCCAGGTTCACCGAGCCGCGCCCGTCGGCAAAGGCGTAGGTGAGATCCGCGCGTCCGGCGTGGCGCGGGCGGCGCACCTCGGGAAACAAGACGGTCCCGGTGGGATCGATATTGAGGTCGGCCCCGTTGGCATCGAGATAGGTGTAGCTCGCGCCGAAGCGCAGCGACGGCGTCAGCTGCGCGCGCAAGGCGACCTCGATGCCGCTGCGCTCGCTCTCGCCATTCAGGTTGGCGATGCTCGTGCCGAAGCCTACAATCTCGTTGGTCAGGTTGGCGTGAAAGTAAGTGACATCGAGGAAAGCGCGGTCCTTGATGAGCGCGAACTCGACGCCGGCATCCCAACCGACCGATTCCTCGGGCTTCAGGTTGGGGTTGCCCTTGAACGGCGGCGAGCCGAGAAAGAAGCCGAACTGCTCGAACATGCCGGGCAGCGCCACTCCGGTGCCGACGCTGGCATGCGGGCGGATCTTCAGCTCCGGCAGGTTGAGCGATAGAGCCGTGCGCCAGGTGGTGAAGTCCTGGAACGTGTCGTTGTCGTCGTGGCGCACGTTGCCGGTCACGTACAGGCGCTTGAAGAATTCTCCCCGGTATTCGCCGACGACGCCGACTTGGCTTCTCTCGCGCTCCAGACCGTCCGAGCTCGGCGTGAACCTCTCGGTCTGCGTATCGACCTGGCTGCTGATCGCGTGCTTGGCCGCGAGAAACGTGGGAGTGTCGAACCGGTAGGTGACGAGATACGCGAGCTTGTCGCGCTCATTGTCGTTGTCGCTCGGCCCGAACAGGTCGGACTGGGTCTTCACCTCGGTATGGTTTCGGTTGAAGCTCACGACTTGGCTCAAGGCGCCGTCGAGCGTGTCCCACTTGAGCTTGACGCCGCCGAGGAACACGTTGGTGTCGCTGGTGGCGAAGCTATCGGTCGGGACCTGGAGCCCGAAAAAGGGCGTGTCGTCGGTGTTGGCGAAGTTTCGAGAATTGCGCACGACAAAGTCGAGCGTGAGCCCTTTCGCGAGGGTGGCCCCGCCCTTGAGGGTCAGAGTGGTATTGCGCCAGGGGTCTTCCTCGGACCCGGTCTCGGACCAATTGAAGAACTGCGCGCCGCGCTGCTGAGCGGAGGCATAGAACCACGCGCGGTCGTTGCCGCCCGACACCCGCCCGCTCACGTCGTGTGTGCCGAGGCTTCCGCCCTCGGCCCGCACGCTGGCGGTGAACGGCCCCTTGCCGGTCTTTGTGACGATGTTGATGACGCCGCCGATCGCCTTGGAGCCGTAGAGGCCGCTCTGCGGTCCGCGAATGATCTCGATGCGCTCGATGTCGTCGGCCAGCAGGCTGGCGAAGTCGAACTCGCCGATTGCGTTGTCGCCCGCGTCGATGCCGTCGATCAGAACCAGCGTGTGGTTGCCCTCCGCGCCGCGGATGCGCACCTGCGCGACGCCGGCCGAGCTGCCCGTTCGGCTGACCGCCACCCCGGGAAGGCTGCGCAGCGCGTCGGCGGCGTGGCGGATCTGCTGCGCCTGCAGCTGCGCGCCGGTGACGACGGTGACCGCTGTGCCGATCTGCTCCAGCGGCACCCCGCCGGCGTCGCCGCCGCCGTCGTTGGCCGCCTCGGGCGGGGGCGCGGTCTCGCTGGACGCGCCTTTGCCGGACGACGGCCGCCGCGTCTCCAGGGTGGCGCCCTGGACGTAAACTCCGGGCAGCTGGCCCTGCGAGGCGGCGGGGTTGGATAGGGAGACGACTCCAAGTCCTGTTAGAACTGCGATTGGAATGCCTGTACGCGAACGCATGACGCCTCTCCGAACGCAAGGAGCGGAGGCGGCACGGCGCCCTTCAAGGAGCGGACGAAGCCGAAGTGCGGCTGGACCCGGAGGGCCGGCCGGCGGCTAGATCAAGATATGGCTGGCTTCGCTGGCCCCTTGGCGGACATCACCGGCACGACCCCTACTCACGACACACAAGAGTCGTCGCCACTACGGTGGTCCGCTCGCCCGCACGCCCCGCGCGGGAGATGGGCGACACGTGCCGGCAGGTCTCCTGGCTCACGGCTCTCGGTTTGACACCTTGCGCATCGCCTCCGCCTTCCCGCCGGGGTTGCCGGCAGTGGCCTCTGGGGCGACGCTCGCCGCTTACAGTTGCGGGGGCAGCCGCGGCGTTGAGGCAGGCAGAGCCTCGCACCGCGTTCCCTTTTCACCGCCGCAGCCCGTGGTGGAAGCCTTGGGGCCGCGACGAGACCGTCACGCGAGGCAATCGAAGCGGCGCTGGTGCGCGGCTGTCAATACGGATCTGACGGATTTGGCCGCGTTGCGCCTTTTTTCTCATGCATGCTGACCATACCGCCACGGTGCCACCCGTGCATTTGCTTCCCCCGTCGTCGATGGGAGATAAGGCGGGAGCCGCGGAGGCAGGGTGCAGACGATTGGGCCTCCGCACCGGTTGCGGAGTTGGAGCAAGGGGGGACTGCGATGGGCATTCCGGCACCGCTCGATGCGGCCATTGTCGCACCGGCCATGCTCCTCGGGCTGCTCGGCGTCTGGCTCGGCTTCGCCCGATCGTCGGTAGCCTGGCCGATGCGATGGGTGCTGCCGCTGCTTGGCGCCTACGCCGCGGGGAGGCTCGCGGAGATCGCTCTCCTCGTCGGCTGGGAAATCGCAGAGCTGTCGCGTCTCGTGGGGCCGCCCGTGACCTGGATGACCTTCATCGTCGCCTTTCTGGCAACGCTGGTCCCATTGCTGATGTTCATGGACAACCTGATAGCGCGGGTCGCGGTCTGGACGGCCGCGCGCCGCGTCGGGCCTGGAGAGCGCGTGCTTGGCGGGCTGTTCGGCATGGCGTGCGGCCTGGTCCTCATGGCGGCCGCCATCGAGCATGCGCCGATACGGCGCGGGACGGCGGAAGAGCCGGCCTGGGTGCGCGCCTCCGTCCTGCTGCCCTGGTTCAGGGGCGCATCCGAGGCGGTCGAGAGCGCGCTGTCGCTGGCGTGGCGCCCTTCAGCGACCGGCACGCGGCAGCGGCGATAGCGATCGGTTGGGATGTCGCAACGAGCGGTGCCATGCGGCTTCGCCGCATTGACGCCCTGCGGGTTCCCGGCCCGCTACAGCTTGTGCGCCATGCGCTCCTTCTTGGTCTTGAGGTAGCGCGTGTTGTAGCTCGACGGCTTGACGATCAGCGGCAACTGCTCGACCACATCGACGCCCTCGGCCTGCAGCGCCTCCACCTTGGCCGGGTTGTTGGTGAGGAGGCGGATCTCCGGGTAGCCGAGATCGAACAGGATATGGGCGGCGAGATCGTAGTCGCGCGCCTCGATGGGGGCGCCGATGGCCACGTTGGCGTCCACCGTGTCGTAGCCCTGGTCCTGCAGGGCATAGGCGCGGATCTTGTTGACGAGGCCGATGCCGCGGCCTTCCTGGTAGGGAAGGTACACCAGCACCCCTACGGGGCTCGACAGGATGCGATCGAGCGACGCCTGCAGCTGCGGGTAGCAGTCGCAGCGCAGCGAATGGAAGATGTCGCCGGTGACGCAGCCGCTGTGCACCCGCACCACGGGAATCGTATGCCCGTTGCCCGCATCCTTATTCCGGTGCACCAGCACCATGGCTTGGCAGGTCGGGTCCGCGCCCTGGTAGGCACGCGCCTCGACTTTCACCTCTCGGTTGCGGAACTCGATCGGCAGAATGGTCCGGGCGGACCAGTCGATGTCCAGCTCAACAGATTTCACGGCATTCGATGGCATCGAACTCTCCAAAGGCGTGCCCGGCGCGGATATGTGGGGACGATTTGGGTCTTGTAAAGGCGGCGGCCGGCGTCGCTCCGTCACAAGTTATTACCGGAATATTGCGGATGCCTACGTCGTTGACGCTCCGTACGGTTACGTTTGGGCCGGGGGTTCGGGGTTGAACCCGCTCGCGCTGCGTCGGCGGATCGCAGAAGAGTGCCGGGGTCCCGGGCAGCACGGCTCACCATCGGGTCGGCACCGTTCGTCGAACGCCGTCCCGCACCACCCCACACCACCCTCGGCCCGCCAGCCGACACCAACGTCGGGGTGATTGAAACGGTTCCCCGTGCAGACGGCGCGGCTCGCCGGCGGGGCTCTCCCTGGGCCGGTTCCCGCAATCCGATCAACCCGTTGCGGCCCGTTGTGGCCTGTGTGTGTCCCGCGCATGGCCGGGTTGGGTCGGTCCCGCGCGGCTCTCTTTGTGCAGAGCACGCCGGTCTTCGCAACTGCGCAAGCCTGCGACACGCTCGCCGTCGGCAGCTTCGCCGCTTCATTGGCGGTTCATCGAGGCTATGGTCGTCTGTGACGGTTAGATGACGATCGGGCGCTACCTCCATGTCGGACCAGTCCATGGGCTTGCCGGGCGTACCGGCAACTGGGGTGGCCTCGCGCGCCCTTGCGACTCATTGGCTGCTCCGGCCGGTGCAGGCCACGACCGCCTGGGCCGCCGCCGCCGCGCTCTGGACCGGCATGGGCCTCTATTTCTGGCAGGACGAGGGACAGACCTATTTCCTCTACACGGCAGCCGTGACCGCGGCGCTCATCGCCTTCGCGACTCTGCTTTCGCGCCGGGTGCTGTTCGCGACTGCACTGGTCACGTCCGTGGTCGCCATGACGGTGGCCGCCGCATCGGTCAAGCGGGCCACCATGAACATGGTGGTGCACGCCTACGACCTGTTCTTCTACCTGAGCTCCCTCTCGACGGTGAGCTATCTGTGGAGCGAGCAGCGGCGCTACCTCGTAGGCGCCATGGCCAGCGTGCTCGCGGCGGCGATGGTCGTCGGCGTTGCCTACCGCCTGGATGGTACGCGCGTTGCGCGCCGGCGGTCGGTCGCGGCTTTCTTGCTCGGCATCCTCATCGCGTGGTGCGGGGTGTACCTCAAGGGCGAGCGGCGCCACATGCAGTTCTTTTTCGAAAACCTTTATGTCTCGTCGTTCTACGCCTCCTGGGGCGAGACGGTGGAGGCGCTCTGGCGCGGCGCGCTGCTGGAGGCCGACCCGCACTCGGGCGTGGCGCCGGCCTTCACGGTGCCGGACCGCTGCGAGACCGCCGCCAAGCCGCCGCACATCATCCTGATCCACCAGGAATCGGTGGTGCAGCCGTCGCTGTTCCCGACGCTGGGCTACGACCACTCGGTGGACCCGTTCTTCCGCTCCGCCGACGGCACCCTGCGCCGGCTCAGGGTGGAGACCTACGGCGGCGCGTCGTGGCTCACCGAGTTCTCGCTGCTGGCGGGCATCTCCACGCACTCGTTCGGCGGCATGCGCCAGTTCGTGCAGACGTTCATGCAGAACCGGCTCAAGGACACCCTGCCGCAGGCCCTGGAGCGCTGCGGCTACCGCAATGTCGTGTTCTACCCGATGCACAAGAACTTCGTGTCCAACGACAGGTTCTACACCTCCATCGGCATGCGCGAGATCTTCGACATGAAAGCGCAGAAGGCGAGGACCGTGCAGGAGCGCGACCGCTTCTACTACGACAACGCCCTCGACGAGATGGTGCGTCACTTCAAGGCCAGCAAGCGCCCGCTCTTCACCTACATCCAGACCATGTCGGCGCACTGGCCGTACGACTTCACTTTCGCGCCGGAGATGACCGTCCCCGGCGGCGACCGCGGCACCGACCCCGAGATGCACGAGTACCTGCGGCGGCTGTCGCTCGCCAAGGTGGACTACGACTACCTGCTGGGCGAGCTGCAGCGCCGCTTCCCGCGCGAGCGGTTCCTGATCGTGCACTACGGCGACCATCAGCCGATGGCCACCCGCACACTGCTGGGCTTTAGGAGCGAGACCGAGGCCGAGGACGTGGCGCTCGACCCGGATTCGATCGGCTTTGTCACCTACTATGCCGTGCGGGGCGTCAACCAAGTCGTGCCGCCACTGCCGGCCTACGAGACGCTCGATGTATCCTATCTCGGCAGTGTCATCCTGGAGCTGGCGGGGCTGCCCCTGTCGGACGCCCACCGCGAGCGACTGTGGCTCATGTCGCGGTGCGAGGGGCGCTACTACACCTGCTCCAGGCGCGACGAGATCCTGCGTTTCCACCGGCGCTTGATCGATTCGGGCATCGTCGCGGCGCACTAGCGAGGCGCGCGCCCCGCGGCGGATTGACCCGCCTCGGCGGTGCACGATTGTCGCTGCGGTCTTGCCCCTGGGCCGGCAGCGTGGCAAAGCGGCATTGGTTTCTTGCTACTGGAGGTTTCAGCGTGACAGGCATGGCGCCCGACATGGCCGTTCCGGCCCAGACGGCGCCCGATGCCGCGCCGGGGGGTCCAGCTCGTGAGCCATCCGGGAAAACATCCAGGGATACGTCAGTCGGACGGCGCCGCCGCATGCTGTCGGTGATCGTGCCGGGGCTCAACGAGGAGCGCGCCATCCCCGCCCTGGTGGAGCGCCTGACGCCGGTGCTCGACAGCCTCGACCTCGACTGGGAGACGATCTTCGTCGACGACGGCTCCACCGACGGCACCATGGCGGTGCTCAGGGCGCTCAACGCCCGCGACCCGCGCTTCAAGGCGATCTCGCTAAGCCGCAACTTCGGCAAGGAGATCGCCGCGGCCGCGGGGCTCCGGTACGCGCGCGGGGACGCCGCCGTCCTCATGGACGCCGACCTGCAGCACCCGCCCGAGGTGATCGCCGGCTTCGTCCAGCACTGGCGCGAGGGCGCCGATATGGTCTACGGCAGCCGCGTCGGCCGCGATGCCGACACGCTGGTGCATCGGCTCCTGGCCCGCCTGTTCTACGCCGCGTTCGGGAGGCTGAGGGGCACCGTGCTGCCCGAAGGGGCGGGCGATTTCCGCCTGCTCGACCGCAAGGCGGTCGATGCCATGAACCGCATGGGCGAGCGGGTGCGCTTCAACAAGGGGCTCTATGCCTGGATGGGGTTCCGTACGGTCGGCGTGCCATTCAGCGTGCCGCCCCGCGTGACCGGCCACTCGCGCTGGCGCATCCGCAGGCTGGCGCAGTTCGCCGTCGACGGACTGGTGTCGTTCTCAACCATTCCCCTCAGGGTGTGGTCCTACCTCGGGCTCGTCATCTCGCTGCTGGCGCTGGGCTATGCCTCGGTCGTTCTGATCACGACGCTCATCCACGGCACGGACGTGCCCGGCTTTCCGTCGCTGCTCATCTCCGTCATGTTCTTCGCCGGCGTGCAACTCATCTCGCTCGGCGTGCTCGGCGAATACCTCGGCCGCATGTACGAGGAGGTGAAAGGCCGGCCGCTGTTCCTGATCGCCGAGGAGCTGGGGCTGGAACGTCCGCCCGAAGGCACACCGGGCGCGGCCGGGCCTGGGGAGCGCGGACGCGGCCGATGATCATTCTCTGCGCCGACGACTACGCCCTGACGGAAGGCGTCTCCCGCGCTGTGGGCGAGCTGGCGGCGGCGCGCCGGCTGTCGGCCACCAGCGCCATGGTTACGACGCCCTGCTGGCCGGCGATGGCGCAGCGCCTCGTCGTGCACCGCGGCCGCATTGCTGTGGGGCTGCACCTGAACCTCACGCTGGGCGGGCCGCTGGGCGCCATGCCCCGCCTGGCCCCCGGCGGCATGTTCTCCAAGCGCAATGCCCTGCTCCTCCGCGCCCTGCTGGGTCTCGTCGGCCGGGCGGAGGTGCGCGGCGAGATCGAGCGGCAGCTCGACGCCTTCGAGCGGCACCTGGGGTTTCCGCCCGACCACATCGACGGCCACGAGCACGTCCACATGCTGCCGGGTATCCGGCAAGGCCTGTTCGAGGCGGTGTCGCGGCGCTATCCGGGTGCCAAGCCGCTGCTGCGCGACCCCGCCGACGGCTGGAGCGCCATCGCCGCCCGCGGCGGAGTGCAGGGCAAGGCCAAGGCGGTGGCGGCGCTGGCGTACGGCTTTGGCGCGGGGGCACGCCGGCGCGGGCTTCCCACCAACGCGGGCTTCTCGGGGTTCTCCGGCTTCGACGTGAGCGAGCCCTACGCCGAGGAGCTGGAGCGCGCCCTGCGCCAGCCGGGGCCGCTCCACATCGCGATGTGCCACCCCGGCCATCCCGATGCCGAGCTTGCCGCCCTCGACCCGGTGGTGGAGCGGCGGCGCATGGAGTACGAGGCGCTGATGCGAGACGCGTCCCTGGTCGAGCGGATCTGGCGGCCGGCGCGTGGCGCCGACGGACTGCCGGTGGACTGGTCGCGGGTGGGAGAGACAGCATGACGACGAGCAAATGGAGCACGTCCGCTCCCGGCGCCCAGCATCCCCTGATGCATGGCCTGGCCTTCGTATTCTCCGGCAGCCTGGCGTTCGTGGTCGATGTGGGCATTCTCCAGCTGCTGACCACGTTCTTCGGGCTCCACCCGATCGTTGCGCGCATCCCCTCGCTGTTCTGCGCGCAGGTGACCGGCTGGCTGTCGCACCGGCGGTTCACCTTTCGCCTGACCACGCCGGCAACCTTTGCCGAGCTGCTGCGCTACCTCGGGGTGCAATCGACGGTGGCGCTCATCAACTACGGGATTTTCGCGCTGATCGTGCTGGGGTGGCCGGCCATCGGGTCGATGATCGCCCTGGCCATCGCGTGCATCATCGGCATGTTCTTCTCCTACATCGGCATCCGCTTCGCCGCCTTCCGTCTCGGCCAGCGCCCGCACGGATGACGGCGCCACCTTGGACGGGCACATCGGGGCAAATGCCCGGCATTGTGCAGGGACTTGCTCTCAGACACCCAGTTGGGAGCACTACCATGGCGAATGATCCCATTTCGGGCCTGCCGGCGTTCGAGCCCGTCCATCCCGGTGAGATCCTCCGGGAGGACGTTCTTCCCGATCTCGACATGCCGCGCGCGAGGCTCGCTGAGCATCTGGGCGTATCGCGCCAGACGCTCTACGATATCATCAATGAGAAGCGCGCCGTAACCGCCGACATCGCCGTGCGCCTGGGCCTTGGCACCAGTCCACTGCTTTGGCTGAGCTTGCAGGTTCAGCACGAAGCGTGGCACACGGCACGACAGCTGGAAATGGCAAAGATCAGGGCGCTCGATCGGCCTTGCGCGGCAGCGTAGCAACCGCCGACCGTGTCGGCGCAGGCCGGGCTCGATGGGAAAACCGGGCGATGCCCTCCCGCGCAGACCCCCCGGCTATGTGCCGCTTCGCAGTGTTGCGCCCAACGGTTATGCGGCCTGCGGCGCCTTGGCCTCCTTCACTGCCTCCACCGCCACATCGCGCAGCTCGCGGCGCAGCACCTTGCCGACGTTGGTCTTGGGCAGCTCCTTGCGGAAGATCACGTATCTCGGCCGCTTGTAGGCGGTGAGCTGCTGGGCGCAGAAGTCCTTGAGAGCCTGGGCCGTGAGCGAGGGGTCCTTCTTAGCGACGAACAGCACCACCGCCTCGCCGGACTGGTCGTCCGGCACTCCGACAACGGCGCATTCGAGCACGCCGGGGTGGCTCGCCACCACGTCCTCCACCTCGTTGGGGTAGACGTTGAAGCCCGACACCAGCACCATGTCCTTCTTGCGGTCCACGATCTTGATGTGGCCCTCGGCGTTCATGACGCCGATGTCGCCGGTGCGGAAAAAGCCGTCCGCGGTCATCACCTTGGCGGTCTCGTCGGGGCGCTGCCAGTAGCCGGCCATCACCTGGGGGCCGCGCGCGCAGATCTCGCCGGCCTCGCCCAGGGCCAGCTCGCGGCCCTCCTCGTCGCGGATGGAGATCTCTGTCGACGGCACAGGCAGCCCGATGGTGCCGGTGTACTCGGCGCTGGTCGCCGGATTGCAGGTGAGCACGGGCGAGGTCTCGGACAGGCCGTAGCCCTCGATGATGGGGCAGCCAGTGAGACCGACAAAGCGCTCCGCCACCGCCCGCTGCACCGCCATGCCGCCGCCGTTGGCGGCGCGCAGGCCCTTGAAGTTGATCTTGCCGAAGTCGGGGTGGTTGAGCAGTGCGTTGTAGAGCGTATTCACCGCCGGCAGCATGTGGAACTCGTGCTTGCTGAGCTCCTTGATAACGGCCGGGATGTCGCGGGGGTTGACGATCAGCAGGCACCGGCCGCCGACGCGCATGCCGAGAAGTGCGCAGACGGTGAGCGCGAAGATGTGGTAGAGCGGCAGTGCCGTGACGATGGTGAAGCGCTCTGGGCGCCCACCTTTGTCGAACGCCGGCTGTAGCCATGCCTCGTTCTGCAGCACGTTGGCAACCACGTTGCGGTTGGTGAGCGTGGCGCCCTTGGAGACGCCGGTGGTGCCGCCGGTGTACTGCAGGAACGCCACGTCGTCGGGCCCGATGGCGGGCTTCTTGAGCGGCAGGCCGCGACCGGCCGCGACCGCGTGGTTGAACTTGACGGCGCCGGGCAGGGAGAAGGCCGGCACCATCTTCTTCACCTTGCGCACGACCAGATTGACGATCGGCCCCTTCGGGAAGCCCAGCATGTCGCCCATGCTCGCCAGCACGATGTGCTGCACGCGAGCTCTGGGCAGCACCTGCTCGAGGGTGCGCGCGAAGTTCTCGACGATGACGATGGCCTTGGCGCCGGAGTCCTTGAGCTGATGCTCGAGCTCGCGCGGGGTGTAGAGCGGATTGACGTTCACCACCACGCAGCCGGCCCGCAGGATGCCGAACACGGCCACCGGGTACTGCAGCAGGTTCGGCATCATGACGGCGACCCGGTCGCCGCGCACAAGACCGCGGCTCTGCAGCCAGGCGGCGAACGCGGCCGACAGCCGGTCGAGCTGGCCGTAGGTCAGGGTCTTGTCCATGGAGAGGTAGGCGTGGGAGTCGCGGTATTTGGCGAAGCTCTCCTCGCACATCTCCACCAGCGAGGAATAGCGCGAGGGGTCGATATCGGCCGGCACACCGGCGGGGTAGTTCTTGAGCCAGATGCGGTCCATGGGCGCCTCCCTGCTGTCGTTGGCCGCCAGCATAGGGCGTCGGCAGGCAAGGGGCTAGGTTCCCTGAAACCTGACCCCTGAAACTGATCCCTGGTTAAGCTCGGCGGCGACCGAACCCCAGGCGCTCGAAGAAGCCCACCTTGCGAGGCACCGGGTCGGACTCGCGCTGCGGCACGATGGTGAGCTCCCGCGACGCCTCGGGCAGCTCGCGCGCGGATGGCGCCAGCTCGCGCCAGTTCACCGGCGGAGGCGGGAGGGGCGGGGGCCCCGCCGCCGGGGCGGTCAGCTCGCGCCAGTTGACGGGCGGAGGCGGAAGCCCGTCGGCCGGACCGCGCCGGCTCCGACGCCGCGGCTCGGGCGACACCTCGACGCCATCGGGCAGCGTGGGTCGCCGCGCCGCACCGGCCTCCGCCGGGCGCCGCGCGCCGTTGGCGCTCTTGCGTGGCCGTGCGGGCGCCGTCTTGGGGAGCGTGCTCAGGCCCTCCCCGGCCGCCGGGTCGGCCTCGCCGGCCATGGGTCGCTCCATGGGCCTCTCGCCCGCGCCCGTGTCGGCCTCAGCCATCGCCCGCCGCGACCTGGAGCGGCCGCGGGCGGGCGCGCGGGCATGGTCGGGGTCGCCCAGCGCCTCGTTGAGGCGGCGGCCGAAGGCCGGCTCCGGTGCCGGCTCGCGCTGGGAGCGCGGCGTCCACGCCGGCAGGTCGGCCTCGCGCGTGGGCTCCGGCGCGAGCGTCCGCGGCATCCCGGAGGCGACGATGGAGACGCGGATGCGGTCGCCGAGGCCGTCATCGAAGGTGGCGCCGACGATGATGTTGGCGTCGGGGTCCGCCTCCTGGCAGACGCGGCTTGCCGCCTCCTCCACCTCCCACAGCGTCATGTCGCGGCCGCCGGTGATGCAGAGCAGCAGGCTGCGCGCGCCTTTCAGCGTCACCTCGTCGAGCAGCGGGTTGACGATCGCCTCCTCGGCGGCGGCGATGGCGCGCTGCTCGCCGGCGGCCTCGCCCATGCCCATCATGGCCCGGCCCATGCCCCCCAGCACCGCCCGCACGTCGGCGAGGTCGAGGTTGATGAGGCCCTCCTTGATGATGAGGTCGGTGATTGTGACGATGCCGGAGTACATCACCTGGTCGGCCATCACGAAGGCGTCGGCGAAAGTGGTCCGGTCGGTGGCGATGCGGAACAGGTTCTCGTTGGGGATGACGAGCAGCGTATCGGCGTACTTTCTGAGCTCGGCGATGCCGGCTTCCGCGTTGCGCAGCCGCTTGGCGCCCTCGAACTGGAACGGCTTGGTCACCACCGCAATGCTGAGGATGCCGAGGTCCCTCGCCTCGCGCGCGATCACGTAGGCCGCGCCGGTGCCGGTGCCGCCGCCCATGCCGGCGGCGATGAAGAGCATGTGCGCGCCCGCCAGCACCGACCGGATCTCCTCGGCCGCCTCCTCCGCCGCCGCCTCGCCGATCTCGGGGTCCGAGCCGGCGCCGAGCCCCTCCGTCAGGCTGGTGCCGAGCTGGATGCGGTGCTCGGCCTTCGCGGAGGCCAGCGCCTGCATGTCGGTGTTGGCGACGACGAACTTGGCGTTGCCGAGCCCGGCCGCGATCATGTTGTTGACGACGTTGCCGCCGGCGCCGCCCACACCGATCACGGTGATCTGCGGGTTCTTGATTCTGCTCATGCCGGACATCGGTTTCTCGGTGGGCGGCTTGCCGGTGGTTGTCTCGGTGGACTCAGCGGGCGTGTGTGCGGGCATTCCGTTTGCCATCGCCTCAGGCAGCCAGACGGCGCGCCATCAGCGCGCCGCACCGGCCGACGAACTCCTGCACCAGCCGCTCGATGGTGGCCGAGGACTGGCCGTAGCGCATGGCGAAGCTCAGCCGGCCGGCGTCGTCGCGCCAGGTGGCTGCCTCCAGCTCGCGGCTGTAGGGCAGGTACGGTTTCAGAAGCTGGAACTGCGGCGCGACCCGGTCGAGCAGCCGCTCCATGGATTCCACGTGAGCGCGGTGGTTGGCGGCGCCGTTCTTCTGGCGCACCTTGGAGACGACCGTGCCGACCAGCAGCTCGTCGAACGACCGGTCGGGGCGCGCGCGCTCGATCTCGTTGCGGAGATGGTCGATGGCGGCGAAGGAGATCTCGTTGGGCAGCGTCGGCACCACGATGCCGTCGGCGGCACGGATGGCGGCCTCGGAGAACAGGGTCAGGCCCGGCGGGCAGTCGATGAGGACGAAGTCGAACTCGTCGAGCAACGTGCGGAACAGCTCGCCCATGCGGATGGCGGCGCTCTCGTAGGCGGCGTGGATGTCCGACCTCGGCAGGAACTGGGCCACGATCTGGCGCTCGCGCCGCGGCATGTCCGGGCTGCCGGGGACGATATGCATGAGGCCCGCCGCCTCGCTGACGCAGAACTGCGCCGGCCGTGCGCTGCTCGCGAAGTGCGCGCCGCTCTTCCTGGCCAGCCGGCTCTGCAGGAGCGAGTCCATCGTCGCCGTCTTGTCGATCAGGTCGTTCAAGGTCCGCCGGCCGAGCAGGGCGATGGACGCGCTGCATTGGAAATCGCAATCGACGACGGCGACGCGCTTTCCCATCAGACGGCAGATCCCCTCGGCCATCGCCAGCGCCACGGTCGTCTTGCCGGTGCCGCCCTTGAAGTTGATGGCGGCCATGACGGACTTCGGCAAAATGACGGACTTCGGCAAATCGATATTCGACATCGTCCCATTCCCGCCCTGCGCCCCCTCGCAGCGTGCGGCGCCCGATCGCGAGGACCGCGGCTTTGCACAGATGGACATCGCGATGGCGGGCTGGAACGGATCGGCTGCTGCCAGGACTGCGGCTGCACGGCCTTGCTCTGTGGCCCCATTGCCTACAAGCTGGCACGGCATCGCCGCGAATACGGACGGGTCAGCGCTTTCCCGGTTCCCCCTTACGCCAACCACCGGACGCAAAAGCTGTGAGACTGCGCGTTTCTCCTCTTTCGACTTTCCCGGCATCAAATCGACTGCGAATCATCTAAAGCCTATAGGTCTATAAGTATTAAGGCAACGTACGCAGGTCTGCCGCCATGCGATTGCTCGCCGCCTGTGGCACCGCCGATGCCAGGCGCGCACCGTTGTCGGAGGATACTGCGTCCCGCTATGCCCGCGCCCTCCCTCTCCCCGCGCATCACCAACCCGCGGGAAGCGAGTAGGGAGTAGCGAGTAGGGAGTAGGGAGTAGGGAGTAGGGCGCACGTCAGGCGCACTACATCAATGAACGCCCTATTCGCTATTCGCTATTCGCTTCACAGGGAGTAGGGAGTAGCGCGCACGTCAGACGTACATACATCGCAGAAGACCCTATTCGCAATTCGCTATTCGCCATTCGCTTCCTCAAGGAGGAGCAGGGCGTCCAGGCTCGCGCCCGTTGGCCTCTGACCTTTATCGCGAGGGGCACGAAGAACGCCCTGCTCGGTCGCCTCCGACGGCCGCCTGACGCTTGGATAGGCCTATCCACCTTGCCCTGCGGGGTCCCGGAAGCTCGACTTCGCCGCATCCGGGCTCCTGCCTCGGCAGTGCGCCGAGGGAGCCCTCGTTTCCACCTCCAACCCAGTCTGGAGGCTTGTCCCGAGTGCGCTGGCGCTTGGACGGTCTATCCACCATGCCAGCCGACGCACCGGACTACGGCACCCCGGCTCCTATCTGAGGCACGGTGCCGGCCACCGC
>Ga0105249_10000635_pt1 | contig 32011 bp, 24 predicted proteins | sample KBSS44metaG_FD_81522 | JGI IMG/M metagenome (GOLD analysis project Ga0105249, IMG submission 81522) | Switchgrass rhizosphere microbial communities from Kellogg Biological Station, Michigan, USA - KBS S4-4 metaG | ecosystem: Host-associated > Plants > Roots > Rhizosphere > Soil | place...
AAGCATTAACCGGTTCAATGGTAACAAAAGAGTGTCATTGTTATTCAATGCAAATAATATAAATAAACAAGGATTTTCATTTAATGACATTATCAGCAGTATGGGAGGTTTCAGTGGTTTTGGTGGTGGCGGAGCAGGCGGAAATTTTGGTGGTGGTGGTGGCGGATTCGGCGGAGGCGGAGGCGGATTTGGCGGAACAGGAATGAACATAGTACGCGGCGGCGGAGGTGGAGGTGGATTTGGTAGCTTTGGTGGTGGCGGAAACTCGTCAGGTATTACTAAAACACTTGCAGCGGGATTGAATTTTAATAACGAGTGGAGCAAGATTAAAATGAGCGGTAGTTATTTCTTTTCAAGAACAAATAATAACAGGGAGCAAAACTCTTTTAGAAAAACAACTTATCCGAATGATTCAACCGCATTATTGACCAGCGATAATTTTTCTAATAACATTAATCAGAATCATCGATTTAATATCCGGGTCGAATATGCAATTGACTCGTTGAATTCCATCTTATACTCCACAAATCTTACGTTACAACATTCAGAGAATTTTTATGAGGATACCTCTTTTTCATATACAGAATTGCCGGCAAAATATTATTTAGCGCAAACCAGCCATTCCACAAACACAAATGAAAGGGATGGATTAAACTGGAGCAATAATTTATTGTATCGTAAAAAGTTCAAAAAGATCGGGCGAACGATAACTCTGGGCTGGAATAATAGTTACGGATCGAGCGAAAGCGATGGCGTCAATAAAACACCTTATGTTTTTTATAATCCGGATGGAACTATAAGCCAAACCAGGAATCAAAATCAAACCTCTAACCAGGAAACAAATTCACATAATAATGTGTTGAGTGTATCTTATACCGAACCTCTTGCCTCTAATAAATTGCTTGAATTTAACTATGCCTATACAAATAATAAAAGCCGCTCAGATAAAGAAACATTTAATTTTAACTCAAGCTCCGGTAAATATGATACACCCAATTTAACATTGACAAATGATTTCAATAATACATTTACAGCAAATCGTTTCGGAGCAAACTTCAGGGTACAGGAGAAAAAATATAATTATCAACTTGGATTAGGAGTGCAACAGAGCCGCCTTGAAAGCATCAGCCACCAGGGTACAACCGGGAAAGACTCAACAATCATTAATGATGCTGTAAATTTTTTCCCTGTTGCTAATTTCAATTACAGTCCCAACAGATCTAAAAATCTAAGATTCTTTTATCGCGGCCGTACCAATCAACCAACCGTATCGCAATTGCAAAATGTACCTGATGTAACTGATCCGCTCAACGTAAAGATTGGTAACCCTGACCTGGAACAAGAGTTTACACACACGATTGGGACTAACTTCAATAGCTTTAATGTAATGAAGTTTCGTTTTGTTGCTTTTGGTATAAATTTTAACACCACTTCAAATAAAATTGTAAACAGTATTGATACTGCATCAAGGGGTGTTCAGCTTACAAAACCCGTAAATCTGAACGGTATTTATTCCGGTAATTCATTCCTGACCTTTGGTTTCCCATTCAAAAGCAAAAAACTGAAAGGCTCAAGTTTGAATTTCAATACCTCAGTTGGTTATAACCATGATATAAGCCTGGTGTATCAACAGGAGAATATTGGTAAAACGATGACAATTGGCCAGGGGGCGGGAATTAATTTCAATATCAAAGAGAAATTTGATTTCGGAGCTAATCTGAATTTATCCTATACTAAAATAAAATATTCCGTGAATACCCAACTCAATGAGGATTATTTAACGCAGACCTACTCTGTTGATGTAACCTACCAGTTCAAAGGCAACTTCATACTTTCTTCTGATGTTGATTATTATATTAACAGCGGGCGGGCCGAGGGATATAATCAAAGTATTCCATTATGGAATGCAAGTTTTGCAAAACAAATATTTAAAAATAAAGCAGGAGAAATAAAATTTTCAGTAAACGATATTCTTGACCAGAACCAAAGTATTACCCGCACCACAGGAGATAACTATATCCAGGATACAAGAAATGTAGTATTGAAGCGGTATTTTATGGTGAGCTTTATGTATAACCTGAACAGGATGGGGGGTAACAACAGGAACAATAATATGCCGGGCATGCCACGATTTATGGAAAGAGGAATGCGGGACTTGAGAGTAAATTAATAAGCCCTTTTGAAAATAATAAATGTCCCGATTGCATCGGGACATTTTGCTTTATGGTAATGTATGATCTTATTTTACTTTTGATACCGTTCTTTTCTTCAATCTCTTTTCTCTTTCTGTAACTGAGTTGTTTGGTAATCCCATGATGAGGCCACGGCAATTTTCTGAACCACAGTTGCAATGAAATGGCTCCATGCTTTTATCAAGGAACTGAGCATAATCCAATGTAAGCTCCTCTCCTTTCCTGATATTTCGAAGTGTCACAACATTCAATCCGTCATACATGCAGTTGGCATCACAACTATGATTTTGAGGAGCCCATTCAGTAGGGTCATTATCCCAAATGATAAATACTTCTTTACTGATCGGATAAGCATAGCGGCGGAAATGTTCTTTATCTTTTTCAGCCCAATTAGCTTTTACATGGCGATGCGTAACTAAACGCTGCGGTCTTTCTTCGCCATTAAAAATAATTTCACCGGCAGGAATGCCTTTTTTGGCATAGATACCAAAACCTGAAATGGAGTTGCCCCTTACTTCATAAGGCTTTTGTTTGCGCTGATGACGGTTGATCGCTTCCTTCACAATATGCTTTAAGAAACCAGCCTGGCCAATACCATCAAACTTTAAAATAAAATCGGCTGAACCTTCAAGACCGTCACTATAAAACACAGAGCAGGTAAAATTTACTTCAAGAAAATAGATCTCATTCTTATCATTCACTCTGAAGTCCATACGTCCATAACCCGAGGCGCCAAATCCTAAGAATATTTTTCGTGCATCTTCTTTTAGTCTTTCTTCCAGTTCGGGATCATTGCAGGGGAAATTGCAATCAGGATGAAGTTCAGACGTTTTTAAAGAATAAGTTTTAAACTCTTTTCCTTTAGGAAATTTATATTCAACCGGTTTAAAGGCCACACAATCCTTTTCATTGTCCGGATCGGCTGCCACTAGTACAGTGAACTCTCTGCCTCCAATATATTCTTCGATCAGCAGCGGTCCATATTGATCAATAATAGATGCACATTTAGCAATCAGCTCTTCTTTATTTTTTACGAGGGATTTTTCATCGACGCCAATACTATCACCAATATGCGCCGGTTTAACAAACAAAGGATATTTTAAACCTTTAACTGATTTATCCACTTCATCCATTGAATGAATCAATGCATAAGCAGGAATTTTTACTCCTTCGCAGTAAGCAACATATTTCATCAGTCGCTTTGGAACATCAAACAATTTAGTGCCGGGGCCGGTAATTGGCAGGTTCAGCATTTCTGCATTAAAATAAACATCATAGCCGGGAGTTTCCCAATCAGGATAACCTTCGCATAGATTTACAAAAACATCATATCCATTTTTACTGAGCTCCTTCAATTGCCTGTAAGTAGTTAATTTGCTTACCAGCACATGATCCATTTCGGCTTCGGGCCATAAGTGCTGAAGGTTACGGACAGGGTCCCAGTCTTTATAATCAACATTACTGTGCGAGTAGTCGGGTTGTAAGACACAAATTTTCATGCAAATTGTTTTAGTTGATACCTCTTCTTCTCAATGCATCCTGCAAAACTTCGGACACAAGCTGAGTGTATGATTTATTTGAAAAACGGAGAATAGCTCCAATGGAAGTATAGTCTTCATCTTCACTCAATCCACATTGTGCATTTACTTCAAGAAGATAGAGTTGGCCGGTCTTTTCATCCATACGAATATCAATACGTGCATAACCGGTACCTTTTACAGCGCAATAAGCATCTAAACTTATTTGCTTCAATCGCTCGGCTAATGGAATACTTACTGCGCTGTAGTTATAAAAATTCCCATTACCCGGCATTGGTGTTTCATCTTCATAAATTTCCCAAAGCCTGTCAAAGGACAGGAACCGCTCCTGTGCCGGCAGAGATTCATGAAAGATCCTTTCAACAGGTTCATACACGATGCAATGTTCAGGATGAGTATAGGAACCTATAATAAAAGAGGTGTATTCCGGGCCTGTTATAAATTGTTCAGCAAATAAACCACCCGTAGTTAACTGCCAACCGCGGTATCCCTGGTTTAGTTCATCAACTCTTGCCCTTAGTTCATCATCATTATTTACGACATTCTTTATGGAAACACCCATACTGCCACCGGATATAGCGGGTTTAATTAAAAGAGGTGTACCAATCGCATTGCAGAGACCATTCAACGAACCATTGGTACCTTCAATAACTTTCCATGCAGCATTGGGAACGCCGGCCTTATCAAATGCTTCCTTCATAGGGATCTTTGAAGTAGTCACTTCGTAGAAGTAGGCATTAGAGCCCGTATAAATAAACTTTTTCTCTTCTAAATAATTTATAACCGAAACACCCGGGGTTTCATTTATCTCATCTCCATCACAGAGATTCATTATTAATGGAGTCTTGCCACCTGATTTTCCATGGATTGAGTCAATCACCTGTTTGTAATCAAGCATGGTTACAGGCTGCCAGGTCCAGTCGGCTTGCAATTCGGCAAATACTTTTTTGAATTCGCCCAGGCTATGCGTGAAATCGTAGTAATGCTTGAGGTTGGGATCGTCTGTTTCCAGGAATGGAAATAAAACCCAGATCTTGTATGGGTGGAACGGCGTATTGACAGAATCACTTACCATACTTACTTCGACAGCTTCTGCGAATGATGTTCTTTAAGTTTTTGTTGAATAAAGCTGGTGAAACGGTAATTCTTCAAAACCTTCTTAGGCAGGTATAGGGCGCCCTGTATCTTTCGCAGGCAATTGTTTTGCTGGCAAAGACAATTGAAGGGTTGGGCCATATCCCATTCGGTAGAAGGATAGAAGTAACCGAGTTCATCACCGATTTCAATAGGACGAACACAGATAACTTTCATGGTGTCCAGATCAAAGCACACATTCGGATTGCAACTGTGATTGATATACTGCAAATGTTCGGGTTGCAGCATGAAATGTTTTGTATCACTCAACTGTACGGTTAAGTAAGTTGGCTGTGATAGAATTCTCCCGGTAGAAAGTTCACAAATGGTATCACCGGGTTTGAAAGCTTTAGTGGCAAAGAATGATTTCTGGCCATCCAAAGGATTAAGCCAAACTTCGCCGAAATGATGTGTGCTGATAAGTTGCGAGGCGTGTACAACGGATGCAGCTGTAGTCATAAAGAATTAAATTGGGTTAGTAAGTAGTAATTAGTATAACAATGTTAATAATAAAATTTATTGTTATGAAATTATAAACAACTTATTTATAATATTTTTTCCAGCAATGTGAATAAGCTGTCAATTACTTGAATCAATCATAACAACTGTTGATACTAACTCATGCGCTCAACTATACAATTGTTATTCCAAACTTTACTAATTAAGATACAATGATAGCTGTTGCTTCTATCTCTATCAGGTATTCAGATGAAATGAGTTTACTTACTTCAACCATTGTTGTACATGGCTTTATATTTTTAAAAAATTCACCATGTGCCTTACCATATTCTTCCCAACGGGCAATGTCGGTAACAAACATTCTTGTTCTTACCACATCTTTTAATGATGCACCTGCTTTATGCAATACCTTTTCTATCTTTTGAATGATAAACCTGGTTTGCTCGTAAGCATCGTTACCGCCAACGAGATCGTTGTTATCATCAACAGCGACCGTACCGGTCACTTCGATGGTATTGCCTGTTTTAACAGCACGGCTATAGCCAACAATGTCTTCCCATTTAGCGCCGGAAGAATAATTTGTTCTTTCCATAATGACTATTTAAAGAAGATGTTTTCAGTTTTGATCAATGATTCACTATTCATTTTTAAAAATACCTGGGCTAATGTGATTACATCTTTCTGACAGTAGGTTACAATGCGTTGCACATCCTTGTCATTCCAGTAAACACTCCATACCATGCTGCCATCTATATCATCTTTAGGGGTAGGTATATTTAATGAATGCGCCAACAGGTTCAATGATGTATAAGATTTATAATCCCCAAACTTCCAAAGCTCCAACGTATCCAGGTGATTTACTTCCCACGGCTTTTTCCCCGCAATCGTTAAAATAGATGGGATACAAACATCATTAATGATCATTCTCCGGCACAGGTATGGAAAATCAAACTCTTTTCCATTATGAGCGCACAGGCATTTCTGTTCTTTGCCTGCCCACTTGGTCAGCATATCACAAAACTCTGCTAATAAGATCTTTTCATTCTCCCCATAAAAGGATTTTAACGTGATCTTCTTTTGATCGCCTTCACTTGTGATAAAACCACAACCGATGCAAATGATTTTTCCAAATTCCGCATAGATACCGGCACGGTGATAAACGGATTCCGCTGTTTCAATTTCCTTGTTTCGGATGAGATAAGAAGCTTTTATATCCCATAGCTCTTTCCAGTCTTTAGGTAATGAATGATAGTCGGCATATTGGGGAACAGTTTCGATGTCGAGAAAAAGAATGTTGGCAAAGTTCATGGTTGTTGATTTGCGGATTGAATTGAAATTATGAAAAATAAATAATCATTAATTAGCCTTTTGTTCAGATGTCACGAGATTTTCGCTTCAATTATATTGGCTCCAATAGCAGTTTCGGGTGTTAGAAACAGGCCGGCAATTAAATATTTCTTTTGACTTTCAAAAAATTTACAAAAAGAAATTACCTCGAGTGGGAATTCTAATGCGAGTCTGATTATGGGATTCTTATCAATGGCTTCTTTATTCATAATAAAAAATTTACGAATTAAAAGCCTTAACCTGAATTATTTGCACATCAAAGATACTTATCTCCTTTATTCCGCTTCACTTCAGCAACATAATCTTTAATGCCTTGTTCATTTTCTTTCTTACAAATAAGAAGAACATCTTTTGTATCAACAACTATAAAGTCTTCAAGTCCCTGCAGCAATACTAATTTATTATCCGGTGCATGAACAACACAGCGATTTGCCTCCATGATCATAACATTCTTTCCTGCTACCGCATTTTCCAGGTAATCCTTATTCATGTTTTCCCATGCACTGTTCCAGGTGCCGAGATCACTCCAGCCAAAAGAAGCAGGCATTACATATACATTGGAAGCTTTCTCCATCACGGCCACATCAATAGAAATATTAGTGCATTGCGGATAAATCTCATTTACCGCTTCGTCTTCCTGTTGAGTGTTGAATTTATCTTTCTCCGCAGCAAATAACTCGTACAATTCAGGAGCATGTTCTTCAAAGGCATCAATGATCTTATCTACTTTCCAGATAAAAATGCCTGCATTCCACAAAAAATCACCGCTGGCCACAAAAGTTTTCGCTAATTCAAGATTTGGTTTCTCTGTAAAGGTTTTTACTTTATAAAAACCGGGGACTGCCTGTACGGCATCATGCTGAATATAGCCATAACCGGTATTTGGGGAAGTGGGTTGTACGCCAATCGTTATAAAAGCATTCATGTGATTTACGAAATCCAATGCTTTTTTACACAATTCAGAAAATTTTGTGTCATCTAATATCAAATGATCTGACGGAGCTATGATCAGTGTGGCTTTTGGATCTTTATTTAATAGTTTAAAGGAGATATAGGCCACACAGGGAGCAGTATTCTTCCGGCTGGGCTCCGCCACAATATTCTCATGTGGTAAATAAGGTAGTTGTTTCTTTACTTCTTCTACATATTCCTTTAATGTAACTACATAAATGTTCTCCGGGTAAATAAAATTTTTGAACCGATCATAAGTTTGCTGGATCATCGTTTTGCCGGTATTCAAAATATCCAAAAACTGCTTGGGATGTGCCGTGCGGCTGTAAGGCCAGAAACGACTGCCAATACCGCCCGCCATAATCGCTACGTACTGATGTTTTTTCATTCAATATTCCTCTAATAGATAAAATTAAACCCGCTCAAATGTATAAACATAAACCAATATTGAAGTGGCTTATCTGTTTATTCTAATACTATCCTCAAGATAAATTAACTGCCGGTCCTGGTTTTTCATAAATGATTCATAGGTATCTTTTGCTGTATAATCAGGAACCAATCCATTTCCTGAAAATGAATCACCATTGGTATAAAACATTTTTGCATAGGGAAATTGAAATTCAAATCCTGTGCCGGGCAATTCATACTTAATGGAAGCAAATCCATTGCCGGAATGTGTTCCTCCTGCTGTTTCAAACCCGATTGTTTTAGCTCCCGCGGTTTTTCTTGCTAAAAAAGCAAAATAAGAAGCAGCTGAGTTGACACGCCAGTTGGTAATAATATATACATCCTTTGTAAAATTGTATTGATTCGGCTCCCATGATTTGATGGCGATATCCGAAAGCCGGTAGCCTTTATTAGCGACCCGTTCAAATCCATTTTTTAATTGTCCATTTACTTTTTCTACGTCTTCACTGGAAAAATTTGCGGACAAATGTTCCCCAAAAGGAATACTCTTGATTCTTGAATAAACATTTTTGTATTCTTTAAAAGGCGCATGAGCGATATACGAATTCAACAGGAAACAATTATATAAAAGCCCGCCCGCATTCTCACGTAAATCGATCACCAACGTGTTGATATCGGGCTTCTTTTTCAGCAATTCAAACGAATTTTTTAAAAATGCTTCAAATACATTTTGCTTATTGGTTGTCCCAAAACTGAAAGTGTACAAACGCAAAACTGCTCTTTTCAATTCATTATCGATAACGAATGAATAATCAACATCTGAAGCGTCAAAATAATAGCGGTTATCCTGGTTGGCTTCTATGTCAGTCAAATTGATGCCGGGGCGTGTGATCATTTGCGTAGCTCCGGACGTGTCTTTAATAGTTATAAAAAAATTCTTTTGACCGCCAAACTTTAAAAAATACTGAAGTCCGAATTCGGTACTGGCCATATAACGCTGCGTTTCCCGGTGATGCCCTTCTACAGCATTATAGAACATGAGTGAGTCGAGTATAGCTGCTGCCGGTTTATTATTTATTTTAAGGATCTCCGTTCCGTGCGGTAGATCAAGATCGGAATTCACCAGTAATTTTCCTTCTACCAATAATACCGGCAAAGGGAAAAATAATTCACGGTTGTATAAGCTATCATAAATGGAAGAAGGTAAAGAAATGGCTGTGTGTGAACAGCCAATTTCATTGCTGATAAAACATAGTTTATTATAGAAATCGCGGTAGGTTATTTTTTTGGAAATCGTTTTACCAATACTGTCAAAAATAAGATCCATTCTTTTTTTTGACTGGTAAGAATAGAGAGATGGATGAGCTCTTTCCAGGATCGTACGAAATGTTTGAAAATCTTCTTTTGCTTTATACGACTCAAGTGTAAAAGAAGCCGGATCCTTGTCTTTTACACTGTAATTAACACAGGCTGGTAACAGTATACAAACCGCACAGAAAATAAATAGAACTGTTCTCATTCTAAATAAGTCCTTCTTTAACCAGGTCATGTAAATGGATGATGCCAAGATATCGGTCCTGGCTGGTTACTACCAATTGAGTGATCTCTTTTTTTCGCATCAGGTCCAGTGCATCTACGGCCAGGGCATCTGCTTCAATGGTTTTAGGATTGGCTGTCATTACATCCATTGCGTTTACTTTTTCCAATGAACTTCCTTTTTCCAGCATCCGTCGGAGATCACCATCTGTTATAATTCCAAGCAACTTGTTTTCATTGTCAACAACAGCGGTCACACCCAATCGTTTTCCTGTCATTTCAACGATCACTTCTTTCAACGTTTGCATTGCTTTCACCGCCGGCTTTTCATTATCCTTATACAGATCATCAACTCTTAAATATAATTTCTTTCCCAGTGAACCACCCGGATGAAATTTAGCAAAATCATCACTGCTAAACCCGTTCAATTCCATCAAACAAACTGCTAATGCGTCTCCCATGACTAATTGAGCAGTAGTACTGGTTGTTGGCGCTAAATTATTCGGGCAAGCTTCCTGTTCGACTGTTGTATTTAAAATGAGGTCAGCATGTTTGGCGAGATAGGAATCAATATTGCCGATCATAGCGATGATCGTATTCCCAAAATTTTTTATCAGCGGAACCAGCACTTTTATCTCAGGGCTGTTCCCGCTTTTGCTGATGATAATAACGATATCATTTTGCTGCACAGCGCCGAGATCACCGTGAATGGCATCTGCCGCATGCAGAAATGAAGCAGGCGTACCGGTTGAATTTAATGTAGCTACAATTTTTTGAGCGATGATCGCACTTTTGCCAATGCCACTGATCACTACACGGCCCTTAGTTGTTGAAATCAGCTCAACTGTTTTTTCGAAATCATTATTGATAAAAGCAGTTAATCCTTTGATTGACTGCGTTTCCTGTTCTATGGTGCGGAGAGCTATTTCTTTTATTGACGGCATATTGGCCTGTTAAAAAACTTAATTGAAGCGAACAAATTTAGAGGATTTACTTATAAAAAGACTTTTAGCGAAAACGTTTGTTATTTTATTGCTCTTTTTGACCATTCGATTGTAAATTCGCATCCCTCAAAAGAAAAACAACTGCTGTGTAAATGAAGGAGGGTTTGTCAATTCTTTATCGCTTCATTTACTGCTTGTTTTTGCCAAATTGCTTTTCTGCTTTATAGAAATTTCGTAAACGGGAGTTAATAAATTAAACAGGCTGTTTTCGGAACCATAAAAATGATTATCTTAAAGAATTGTACATATTAATAGTGAGTAAGAAATTATAGTAATGGGAACTACAGTTAAGAAAGCCGCCAAATCAAAAGGGGCTAAACCGGTTAAGGCAACAAACGGAACATCAGCATCAGCAAAATCAGCTACTAAGGCGATTGATCTGCATAAGGCTTTACAGGAACATTTTGGTTTTGATAAATTCAAAGGCACACAGGAAAAAGCGATCGAATCATTGCTGGCTGGTTATGATACGTTTGTGATCATGCCTACCGGTGGTGGTAAAAGTTTATGTTACCAACTTCCGGCAATGATCAGTGAAGGAGTTGCGATCATTGTATCCCCGCTTATTGCATTAATGAAAAACCAGGTGGACCTTGTACGCAGCTATAGCAGCAAGGACGATGTAGCGCATTTTCTCAATTCTACATTAACCAAAAAGGAAATAAAAGAAGTTCATGATGATCTGTTGACGGGTCGCACCAAACTATTATATGTAGCCCCGGAAACGTTGACCAAACAGGATAATCTTGAATTTTTTTCTGACCTGAAGATCTCTTTTTTCGCAGTCGATGAGGCGCATTGTATATCCGAATGGGGCCATGATTTTCGTCCCGAATACAGAAGATTGCGTGAAATGATGATACAAATAAATCCGGACCTGCCCGTTATCGCATTAACCGCAACCGCAACGCCTAAAGTGCAGAGTGATATTATCAAGAACCTGGATCTGCATGATCCGAATGTTTTCATCTCATCATTCAATCGTTCTAATCTTTATTATGAGATTCAACCCAAGATCAAGAAATCGCAGACAGATGAAAATATTGTACGGTTTATAAAAAGTATGGGAACTAAAAGCGGGATCATCTATGCATTGAACAGAAAAACAACAGAAGATCTCGCTGATATTTTAGTGGCAAACGGAATTAAAGCGGTTGCTTATCATGCAGGTATTGAAGGAAAGTTGAGAACAGAGAGACAGGATCTGTTCTTAAATGAAGATGTGCAGGTGATCTGTGCTACTATCGCCTTTGGAATGGGAATTGACAAACCGGATATCCGTTTCGTGATACATTATAATATACCTAAGTCGATTGAAAACTTTTACCAGGAAACCGGCCGTGCCGGACGTGATGGGATGGAAGGGAGATGTATCCTGCATTATTCGCATAAAGACGTGCATAAGCTGGAGCACCTGATGCGTGATAAACCTTTGAGTGAACGGGAAGTTGGAGCACAATTGATAAATGAAACAGTTGCGTTTGCAGAAAGTGGCGTATGTCGCCGGAAAGTGTTACTAAGCTATTTTGGTGAAGAATACACAAAAGAGAATTGCGGCAGCTGTGATAATTGTAGACATCCAAAAGAGAAGATAGAAGCAAAAGAAAATGTAGTTGTTGCTTTAAAAGCAATTAAAGCATTGGATGAAAGATTTGCCACAGAATATGTCGTTAATATTATTATAGGCAAGCTAACACCACAAATACAAATGTACCGTCATGAAGGGATCGATGCTTTCGCCAGCGGCAATGATCAGCCGGTTCATTTTTGGAATTCATTAATACGCCAAATGTTATTGGAATGCCTGCTGAAAAAAGATATTGAAGAATACGGTGTGATCAAAATAACAAAGAAGGGCGAAGATTACCTGAAGAAGCCGAAATCATTCAAGATCGTGATGAACAATTTGTATGAAGAAGCCAATGCGGATGATGAAGAAGGTGGAGAAGCAACGACGGGTGCGGCAGCCGATGAAAGATTGTTTGAAATGCTAAAGGACCTGAGACAAAAAGAAGCAAAGAAAAAGTCACTGCCGCCATTCGTAATCTTTCTTGAATCTTCATTGCAGGATATGGCAACATTATATCCTACCAATATTACGGAATTGGAAAAATGCCAGGGCGTCAGTAAAGGCAAGGCCATGCGCTATGGTAAGCCATTTGTTGAATTGATTGCGCAATATGTAGAGGATAATAATATTGAGCGGCCTGATGATTTTGTAATGAAGAGTGTAGTGAATAAAAGCGGATTAAAGGTTTTCATCATTCAGCAGATAGATAAAAAGATGCCGCTGGAGACCATCGCAAAGAATAAAGACATGAAGCTCGATGAGCTGCTGGAAGATCTGGAAACCATAGCTGCCAGCGGCACCAAACTAAACCTGAATTATGCAATTGAACAACTGCTGGATGAATATGACCAGCAGGAGATCATTGAATATTTTAAAAACTGCGAAACCTCATCACTTCAGGTAGCCCTGGATGAATTAGCCGAACACAATTTTACCTGGGAACAATTAAAGCTGATGCGAATAAAATTCTTGAGTGAATACGGAATGTAAATATCCAGCTTAGTAAAAACAGGAAAACAAAGTATAGATGATAAATAGAACAGTTGCTCCACCGATAGTCGATGCAGTAGATTTTAAACTTTCCCTGAAGCCATACGAAAAGATCGTTTTAAAAAATGGTGTAGAAGTTTATACGATCAATGCCGGCGCTGAAGAAGTAATGATGCTGGAATGGGTATATTATGCCGGTAATTGTTACGAAGAGAAAAACCTGGTGGCAGCATCTGCAAATTTTTTATTGCGCAATGGAACGTCGAAGAAAACCGCTTTCCAGATCAATGAGCATTTTGAATATTACGGGTCATATGTAAACCGTGCCTGTTATAATGAAACAGCATCCATTACGTTGCATACTTTGACAAAACATGTACATGAACTACTGCCTGTTGTCAGGGAAATGATCACTGAGTCTGTAATGCCCGAAGAAGAGATCAATGTTTACAAGCAGAATCAAAAACAACGATTAAAGGTTAGTTTAAAGAAATGCGATTTTGTGGCCGGCCGGCTGATCGATGCCTATTTATATGGTATTAATCATCCGTATGGAAAATTTTCCAGTGCAGAAGAATACGATGCATTGAACCGGGATGAGCTATTGAATTTTTATGACCGATATTATAAAAATGGAAAGTTTATCCTGTTTGTTGCAGGCAGGCTTCCCAACAACCTTGAGCAATTATTAAATGAACAATTTGGCGACCTGCCCTTGGGAAAGAGAACGTTAACATCTGATAAAAGAGTTTTAGCAACTGAAAAAAAATACAGGGTTACGAATGATGAGAACGGCGTGCAGGGTGCTATTCGTATAGCCAGGCCTTTTCCTAATCGCCACCATCCTGATTTTTTAAAAGCACAGGTATTAAACATTCTTTTGGGAGGTTTCTTTGGATCACGATTGATGAGTAATATCCGCGAGGACAAAGGCTATACATACGGCATACACAGTTTTTTACAAAACCATATACAGGATACAGCCTGGATGATCAGTACAGAGGCAGGAAAAGACGTGTGTGAAGCGACGATTGCAGAAGTTTATAAGGAAATGGATAAACTCAAAAATGAATTGGTTGATGACGAAGAGCTAAAACTGGTGCAGAACTATATGATGGGATCCATCCTGGGGGATCTCGATGGACCCTTCCAGATCATTGCCCGCTGGAAAAATTACATCCTGAATGGGTTGGATGGTGATTATTTTTATAAAGCAATTGATGTAATTAAGAATATCTCCGCAAAGGATTTACAACAGCTTGCTCAAAAATATTTCAATACAGAAGAGTTTTATGAATTAGTGGTGGTCTGATGTTTCAGAGGTTTAATAGGTTTAAAAAATTTCAAAAGCCTTCAGAAACATTTATTCAGACCTTAACTTTGAGCTACCCTCTTAAACCTTTTGAACTCTTTAAACTTTTTGAACATTCAATGACCTTCGACAAAAAAGACCTATCCAACGAACAGCTTGTACATTTTTATCATTCCCTCCTCTGGCCACGGATGATTGAAGAAAAAATGCTCGTGCTATTGCGCCAGGGAAAAATTTCAAAGTGGTTTAGCGGAATCGGGCAGGAAGCGATTGCAGTTGGGGCAACACTTGCTTTACAGCAAGATGAATGGATCATGCCGTTACATCGCAATCTTGGCGTTTTTACAACACGTAATATGCCACTGCACAAATTATTCATGCAATGGCAGGGAGCACAGGAAGGATATAGTAAAGGAAGAGAAAGAAGTTTTCATTTCGGTAACAGGCAGCATCATATCTGCGGAATGATTTCACACCTGGGTCCGCAATTAGCCATTGCAGATGGTGTGGCATTAGCCTATAAACTCAGAAAGGAAAACAAAGTTTCATTGGCATTTACAGGTGAAGGCGGAACAAGTGAAGGAGATTTTCATGAAGCATTAAATGTAGCGGCCGTTTGGGATCTGCCCGTAATTTTTATAATTGAAAATAATGGCTACGGCCTGAGTACACCAACGAATGAACAATACCGGTGCATTAGTCTCGTCGATAAAGCAAAAGGGTATGGAATGGAAGGGGTGTCAATTGATGGAAACAACCTGCTTGCGGTTTATGATACGATAAAAGGAGTAAGAGAATATTGTATCAAAAATCAAAAGCCGTATTTAATTGAATGCATGACCTTCCGGATGAGAGGACATGAAGAAGCAAGTGGGACCAAATACGTTCCCTCGGATCTGTTCAGATTATGGGAACAAAAAGACCCAATTAAAAATTATGAGCAATACCTGATCGAATCAGGTGTAATGAATGAAATGAAAATTGCTGAGATCAGAAATGAATTTAAAGAGAAGATAGAAAGTGAATTAGCAATTGGATTTAATACAAGCATAACCTTGCCGGATTCAGAAGAGGAATTGGAAGATATATATGCCGTGAAAAGTGAAAGGTCAAACGTGAAAATCCTTGATAATTCGACCCCAATTCACCACTCACTACTCACTACTCACGAACTAAGATTGATCGATGCGATTAAAGAAGGTCTTCATCAAAGTATGGAGATTCATCCAAGCCTGGTATTGATGGGCCAGGATATTGCAGAATATGGGGGCGCATTTAAAATAACAGAAGGATTTGTGCAGCAGTTTGGAAAAGAACGAGTGAGGAATACACCCTTATGTGAAAGTGCAATTGTCGGCGCTGCATTAGGATTATCATTAGAAGGGTATAAAAGTATGATGGAAATGCAGTTTGCAGATTTTGTTTCAGTAGGCTTTAACCAGATCGTAAATAATCTTGCAAAAATTCATTATCGATGGGGACAGAACGCAGATGTTGTAATTCGTATGCCAACTGGTGGTGGGGTTGGTGCAGGCCCGTTTCATTCACAAAGTAATGAAGCCTGGTTCACCAAAGTGCCGGGATTAAAAGTTGTCTATCCTTCTACACCTATTGATGCAAAAGGTTTATTGATTGCGGCTATTAATGATCCGAATCCCGTAATGTATTTCGAACATAAAGCCCTGTATCGTTCAATAAGCGGATCAGTTCCGGAGAATTATTATGAAATTGAAATTGGTAAAGCGAGACATGTAAGAGAAGGCGATGAGATTGCTGTTATCACTTATGGCAGTGGTGTTCATTGGGCAGAAGATTATGCTGCCGAGCATCCTGAGATTTCAATTGATATATTGGATTTAAGAACACTGGCGCCGCTTGATTATTTTGCTATCCGTGATGCTGTACAAAGAACAGGAAGAGTTTTGATCTTACATGAAGACACATTGATTGGCGGAATCGGCGGAGAGATTGCAGCATGGATCGCTGAAAATTGTTTTTCAATGCTGGATGCACCCGTCCTGCGGTGTGCTTCTTTAGATACACCCGTTCCGTTTAATATTGAACTAGAGAAAAACTTCCTTGCAAAAGCCCGTCTTGATGAGTCAATAAAAAAAATTATTGGTTATTGATGCTATAAATTTTTCCCGCCAACCACTGGCTGAACCCTGTAATGTTTCTTTAATAGCCACCTAATTCATTTGTTGAGTTACACTTAAAACCTGATGTTTAAACAGGATACAAAATTTACTGTTTCAAACGACATTAATCGCTGTTTTTTTGCTAAAAATGCATGGGGTTTTTCCTATAACCATCAATTACTTTTTTTTAATTCAATATATAATAAGGTTTTAGATGAATGGGAGAGTCCCATCATTACTACTTGCCAAAATTTTTAATCCAAGTCACTTTTAGCACAAATAATTGATTTTTATTTTTCAGGTCCGATTATTCTTTATTTCAAAATTTAATTGTGATAAAGCAAATCGGAAATGCATAAAGTCCATTACTATGAAAAAAACAATTACAGTTGTTATTATTTTTTTCTTTTTACACAAGTGTTACTCGCAAGGCAACACTCCCAGTGTTATTAATTCATCCGGTGGATCTGCCCAGTCTGGTTATTATCAATTTGAATGGAGTATTGGTGAAATGGCATTGATCGGCCAGATGAACAGCTCTGATAAGGCACTCATTGTCACCAACGGACTTATTCAACCTTATATCCTTTACCCGGGCAGAGTTAACCCGAATAGCATCTTCAGCAGTGATGAAATCAAAGTGTTTCCCAACCCCGCTTCTGATTATGTAGAAATAAATTTTTTTACCAAGCAAAAAGGACGCGTTACTCTTAATTTCTATGATATATCCGGCAAAATAGTTTATACCGGTAGTGTTCAGTCTGACGGCGTAGACCTGATTTACAAAATCCCCGTAAATCATTTGCCGGCTAATGTGTATATGCTTTATGTTATGCTGGACGCCGACAACGGGTATACTTCAAAACAAGGGACCTATAAAATCACTAAGGTTCATTAACCAACTATAAACTTAATTCAATTAGTTAAACCACCAAGTATGAAAAACCTTTTACTCCTGTTACTGATTGCTTTTTCATCTTTTATTTATGGCCAGGCGCCTGATCAAATCAATTACCAGGGCGTTGCCCGCAATGCAGTTGGGAATGTTTTGCCCAATAAAAAAATTACTATTCGTTTAAGTATCCGGGAAGGGAATGGTAATGGAACTATCTTATATAGTGAAACCAGGAAAATAACCACCAATAGTTTTGGGTTATTTAATCTCGCAATCGGGGGGCCGGGAGCAGATAATTCCACTGGTAGCATAAGCGGCATTGATTGGGCTTCAGACAAAAAATTCATCCAGGTAGAAATTGACCCGAACGGGGCAACTAGTTTTATTAATATGGGTGCGGCTCAATTATTATCTGTGCCGTACGCTTTATATGCCGGGACTGCAGGAACCGGTGTGCTTTCGGGAACTGCCGGTGGTGTTCTTACAGGAACTTATCCAAATCCCTCTATCGCAAACGGAGCAATTACGCAATCAATGATTGCAGCAGGAGTTATTCCTGCATCATTACCACCAAATGGAACAGCAGGTGGTGATTTAACGGGAAGCTATCCCAACCCAACAATTAATACCAATGCAATTACAACTGCCAAGCTTGCAAACCTGGCAGTAACGACACCGAAACTTGCAGATGGTTCAGTTACTAGTATAAAACTTGCGGCGGGAGTTATTCCTGCATCATTGCCGCCAAACGGAACAGCAGGTGGTGATTTAACGGGAAGCTATCCTGACCCGACAGTTAATAACAACGCAATAACAACTTCAAAGCTTGCAAACCTTTCAGTAACGACACCGAAACTTGCAGATGGATCAGTTACAAGTATAAAACTTGCAGCGGGAATTATTCCAACATCATTACCACCAAACGGAACAGCAGGTGGAGATTTAACAGGAAGCTATCCTAACCCAACAATTAATGTCAATGCAATCAATACAACAAAACTTGCTGATCTTTCAGTAACGACACCGAAACTTGCAGATGGATCAGTTACAAGTGTAAAACTTGCAGCGGGAATTATTCCAACATCATTACCACCAAACGGAACAGCAGGTGGTGATTTAGCGGGAAGCTATCCTAACCCAACAATTAATGCCAATGCAATCACTACAACAAAACTTGCAGATGGATCAGTTACAAGTATAAAACTTGCAGCCGGAGTTATTCCCACATCATTGCCACCAAACGGAGCAGCAGGTGGAGATTTAACGGGAAGCTATCCTAATCCAACAATTAATACCAATGCAATCACTACAACAAAACTTGCTAATCTGTCAGTAACGACACCGTAACTTGCAGATGGATCAGTTACAAGTATAAAACTTGCTGCCGGAGTTATTCCCACATCATTACCACCAAACGGAGCAGCAGGTGGAGATTTAACAGGAAGCTATCCTAACCCAACAATTAATTCCAGTGCAGTCACTACAGCGAAACTTGCAGATGGATCAGTTACAAGTATAAAGCTTGCGGCCGGAGTTATTCCCACATCATTACCACCAAACGGAGCAGCAGGTGGTGATTTAACGGGAAGCTACCCCAACCCAACAATTAATACCAGTGCAATTACTACAACAAAACTTGCTGATAATTCTGTAACAACAGCAAAGATTGTTGATGCTTCTGTAACAAGTGCAAAACTTGCGGCAGGAATTTCATTACCACCAAATGGAGCTGCCGGCGGTGATCTGTCAGGCAGTTATCCAAATCCATTGATCGGTAAATTGCAAAGTGTATCTCTTAGCAGTACAATTCCAACTACCGGGCAGGTTTTAAAATTTAATGGTACTCAATGGGCGCCGGGAACAGATAATGCAGGCAGTGGCGGAGGTCCTACTGGTCCGGCCGGAGGAGATCTTTCGGGAACATATCCTGATCCACTGATTGGCGCGTTGGCAGTTACTAATTCAAAACTTGCAAACGGTGCGGTGAATACTCCAAAACTTGCTGATCTGTCAGTAACCACAATAAAGCTCGCAGATGGGGCAGTTACGAGTGTAAAACTTGCAGCCGGAGTTATTCCAACATCATTGCCACCAAGTGGAGGAGCCGGAGGCGATTTAACAGGAACTTATCCCAACCCGACAGTTAATACCGGAGCAATTACAACAGCTAAACTCGCAGATGGATCAGTTACGAATATAAAACTTGCCGATAACTCTGTAACGACAACAAAGATTGCTGATGCATCTGTAACGAGTGCAAAACTTGCAGCAGGAATTTCTTTGCCGCCCAATGGAGCAGCTGGCGGCGATTTAACAGGAACTTATCCCAACCCGACAATTAATACGAATGCAATCACAACTACAAAAATTTTGGATTTAGCAGTAACCACACCGAAGCTTGCAGATGGATCAGTTACGAATATAAAACTTGCCGATAATTCTGTAACAACAACAAAGATTGCTGATGCGTCTGTAACAAGTGCGAAACTTGCGGCAGGAATTTCTTTGCCGCCAAATGGAGCAGCTGGTGGTGATTTATCAGGAAGCTATCCTAATCCTTCCGTAAATAAAATTCAGGGTGTTATTGTTAATAATACAGCTCCCGCTAACGGACAGGTATTAAAATTCAATGGAACACAATGGGCGCCGGGTACCGATAATTCAGGCGGTATAACCCTTCCTTTTACTAATACCATCAGCAATGCACAAAATTTAATTTCCTTAACTAACACAGGAACCGGGGCAGGATTGGAAGGAATTAATTCCTCAAACAATGCAAATGCTTTCGGTGTGATCGGAAAAATTACTTCTGCTGCACCGGGCAGTTCTTCTGCCGGAATCAGGGGTATCAATAGCGGAATCGGCAGCAATGGAGCTGGTGTGTGGGGAACACATAGCGGAGCAGGAGATGCGGTATATGGAAATTCACAATCCGGAACTGGTGTTCATGGTTCTTCAGTTGATGGTACAGGTGTTTATGGTACAAGCACCAACTACGTAGCAGGAATGTTTGATATTGCAGATGGATCGAATGCAAATCCTGTTGTTTATGCCACAACCATTGGATCTGGTGCTGGTGTTATGGGTACCAGTGATTATGGACATGGCTTATATGGGGCCACTAATAGCGACGCGGCAGCAGGAGTTATTGGTTGGAATTTTGGCGGCGGTGAAGCTGTTGTGGGCAAGAACTTCAGTAGTACATCTGGTGCTGTAGTCGGCAAAAACGATGGTACGTATGCAGGCGTGGTTGGAATTTCTGGTTCTGATAATGGAATTGGGATTCTTGCCCGTGCAAATGTGGATGGAACACTTGGGAGTAATGCATTGGTTGCATCTATTGAAGGTTCAGGAGCTGGTAACCCGGCCGTATTTATGGCCAATGGAGTTAACGTAGCAAGAATTGATGAAACAGGAAAAGGCTATTTCAATAATGGTACTGTAAATAGCGGCGCCGATGTTGCTGAGGCATTTGATATAACAGGCAGCAGAAATGAGTATGAAGCGGGTGATGTACTTGTTATTTCTACTGATAAAGACAGAACGGTTGAAAAATCCAGCGAGCCTTATTCTACATTGGTTGCAGGTGTCTATGCCACCAAGCCCGGCGTTTTACTTACTGAAGAAAATATTGGCAGTGATCTGACTGGTAAAGTGCCAATGGGAGTCATTGGTGTTATACCTACCAAGGTTTGTCTTGAAGGAGGTGCTATAAAAAGAGGCGATCTGCTCGTTACATCTTCATTGCCGGGTGTTGCTATGAAAGCAGATATGAATAAGGTGAAAATAGGCCAGGTTATCGGTAAAGCATTACAGGACTACGATAATACGGTTCCGGCTAAAATTAAAGTGTTGGTCAGTATAAAATAACTTACAACCAAAAAACTATTTGATCTTTTAAATTAAAAACTATGCAGTCGAAAAAAAATATAATCCTTAATATTTTGTTTCTCTTAATTGCAACCGGCATTGGGGTATGCGTACAGGCTCAGCGGCAAAAACCAAGTGAACGATCATTTTCTGCAGAACAAAATAAAATAAATGAATACCGGGCAGCAAATAATGCAAAGCTCAGGCAAATGCAACAACCTTCAAATGATGCAGCTGTGGCCGGCGGTCATAGCGGTCAGCAACAAATTAATTTGCCGGCATCAAATACAACAACCAAACCAACTATCAGCGTCAATGCTGACAGCACAAAGCAAAACATTCAAAGACCGGGTAGTTCTGTACAACAACAAAGAACTACCAAACCATCGGAAGGCACAATGAAAAAACCGCAACGATATTCGGCTCATCAACTTTAAACTTATAAACCAAACAGGATATTTTATCATAGTATATAATCTTCTTATTCCAGGTGGTATTCTTTTTTAAGTACCACTAATAAAATTTCCGCCTGTTTTAAAAGCAACTTTAGATCGCGTCGATTTCCCTTATTAATTACTTTCATTCCATATAGCCTGTAATTCCACTCATAAAACTCCCGTTCAGAATATGGCTGCATATGTGGAGTTCCTTCCGGCAATCCAATGATGCCCGCATTTTCGTCTATCATTTTATCAAAAACACGGCCATCAAAAATCTTTGTTGAAGCATCCCTGTAATGATCAATAAGATTTTCTTCTACTGACCACTGACTGAGTATGTTTCTGACATTGATATCGTATGTTGTTATACTATCAACAACATTCCGTTTTCGGATCAAACGGAAGGCTCCTGAGTTTTTCAATTGCTGCATCGTTCCATCATTTGGAACAAATCTATAGTAAAGGGTTCGTGAGGCCGTGACAGCATAAAAATAAATTTGTTTGATAAACTGTTTTGAAGAATCACTGTTCATTAAAAAAGAAAGTGAATCAAGATCGTATTCCTTTTTATTGCGTGCGTTGATGATCCTGGTCAGGTTGGCAGTGTCCTTCTTAAGATCATTAAAAAGGGATTGGATAAACTGATTCTCCCGCTGATGTTCTACATAATGCTCCCGTTGATTTTCTACAAAGAACCCAAGCGTAACAGCCAGGAATAACATAAGAAATTCCCAGAGGTAATGAGACCATTTTTTCCCGCCTGAGGCGGAATGGCTATGGTGATGAACTTCCATGCAAGCATTTTCAAAATCGCTATACGAATCTAATATTTTATTCCTGAGAACCGTGCTTGTTTATTCGAACTATTTCTTAACTTATGACTTCTTACTGCCCTGCTATTCTTACTCTATGAATGTGCTCTCATTGTCTACTTCAAATTAATTTTATGAAACCTAAACTTCTGCTGATCGTCTTTGTTCTCCTGTCAATTGCGGTGTTTGCTCAAACAAACTGGAGCCCTGAACAATGTCTTAAATTAAAAAATATATCTGCAGTTGTTCCATCGCCGGATGGAAATAAAGTACTTTACACAGTCCGTGAAGCAGTAATGACTGACGATCGAAGTGAATATGTCAACCAGGTTTGGTTATGTAATGCTAACGGAGCTAATCAGATCCAGCTTACAAAAGGCGATAAAAATTCTTCTAACCCTGCATGGAGTCCCGATGGTAAATGGATAAGCTTTACTTCATCAAGAGACGGGAAAGCAAACCTGTATTTACTGCCGGTGAGTGGTGGTGAATCAGAAAAAATTACAGATGTAAAAACGGGAGTTGGTAATTATGAGTGGAGTCGGGATGGCAGCATGATCGCATTTACGATGCTGGATGCGGCAGCTGATAAAGAAGAAAAAGACAAGAAAGCAAAGAATGACTGGTATTTCATGGATGAAGAGATCAAACAAAACCGGCTCTTTGTTTTATGGCTAAATAAAAAAGATACAGCTGGAAAACCCGTTCAGAAAAAAATTACGACAGGAAATTATAATGTAAATGCCTTTGACTGGAATGCGGATGGCAAAAGCATTGCGTATAGTCATGGTAAATCGCCTGAGGTAAATGACAATGTATATAGTGATATATCAACGGTTGATATAGAAACCGGCGCTATTAAATCAATTGCATCGACTGCTGCCGGTGAAACAAATCCATTATTTAGTCCTGATGGCAAACTGCTTGCTTATTATTGCAGCACCGAGCCTCTTGATTGGTCGGGTCCGCGGCATGCAAAGATCTATTCACTTGCCGATGGAAAGACCTGGCGACTAAAAGCAACACCTGATGAAAATGGAGGTATTCTTGGCTGGACAGCCGATGGAAAAAATATTTTATGGACTGAATCCAACAAAACACTCAGCAGTATTTATGCTTTAAGTGTGGATGGTAATTCAATAGCCGAATGGAGTAAAGGAACAAAGGATTTTATTGCATCACCAACGCTCAATTCAACCGGAACCTTTCTTGCATTTACATTGCAAAACCCATCCAGGCTGCCGGAAGCTTATATCAGTTCATTAAATAATTTTTCACCGGTAAAAGTTACAAGCGTCAACGCAGAAAATGCAAGCAAGCCATTACCCAAAACAGAAGTGATAAAATGGAAAGGCGCTGATGGGAAAGAGATCGAAGGCCTTCTTACTTACCCCATCAATTATCAACCCGGACAAAAGGTCCCTTTTATTTTAAATGTTCACGGCGGACCGGCTGGTGTATTTACACAAACCTGTGTGGCCGGCAACCAGGGATCGTATCCCATTGCAGCATTTGCAGAAAATGGTTATGCTGTTTTACGTCCTAATCCAAGAGGTTCTTCTGGTTATGGAACTGAATTTCGTATGGCCAATCGTGCTGACTGGGGAGGAAAAGATTTTATGGACCTGATGGCCGGCGTTGATTATGTAATTAAGATGGGAGTGGCAGATGAAAATAAAATGGGTGTGATGGGCTGGAGCTATGGTGGCTTTATGAGCAGCTGGATCGTAGGCCACACAAATCGTTTTAAAGTTGCATCCATAGGCGCCCCGGTTGTTGACCTGGGCCATCAAAACCTCACAGATGATATCGAAGGTTTTCTTCCCTCCTATTTTAAAACGGATCCATGGAATGACTGGAGTTTATATGATGCACATTCACCGTTGCGTTTTGTACAAAATGTAAAAACCCCGGTAATGCTTCAACATGGAGAAGCGGATCAAAGAGTTCCTTTTAGTAATTCGGTAATGTTTTATAATGCCCTGCGCAGAAGAGGTGTTCCTGTTCGTTTGCTTGCACTACCCCGTCAGCCACACGGACCACAGGAGCCAAGAATGGTTTTGAAAACGATGCAGGCAAATGTGGAATGGTTTGAAAAATTTATCGGTGATAAAAAAGGTTTTTGATCACGATTGCGAAATTCAAAATTGTGATTCTTTCATTCGTTCATAATAAGATGAGCGACATAGACAATCTTAACTAAATCCAATTGCATGGTAACTGAATCTTCAACTGCGGTGGCTGCTCCTGTCAGTCAGCAGGAAAGGATCACGCTGCTCGATAGCCTTCGTGGTTTTGCAATTTTGGGAATACTATTGATGAATATTCCCGGTTTTGGATTACCCGTACCGGCATTTCATGGTGATCTTGGAGTAATGGATGAAATAGGAACGATCAATCAGAAAACATGGTTTATTATTGATTGGGCATTTGAAGGCAGTCAACGGGCATTGTTTTCTATTTTATTTGGGGCCGGCATTATCTTATTTATCAGCCGGCAGGAAAAAAGAGCTGCAGGACTTTGGCCCGCTGATTATTTCTTTCGCCGGCAATTATGGTTACTTGTTTTTGGATTGATCAATGCTTATGTGTTGCTATGGTTTTGGGATATTTTAGTTCCTTATGCCTGCTGCGGTATGATCTTATTTACATTTCGAAAATTATCACCGAAAGTATTGATAATTGCAGCAGGTATTTGTTTACTCCTGATGACTTTAAGAGAGAACGCAGATTTTTATAGAGACAAAGCCGCAATTTACCAGGGAGAAATGGTTGCTAAGCTGGACACCACAAAAACAAAGCTAAATGCAGAACAGAAAGAGCAGTTAAATGTCATGATGGGCCTGAAAGAAAAATCATCTCTCGAAAGCCGTAAAAGGGAAATGGAAAACAGTCTTCGAAAAGTAAGAGGAGATTATGCAACGCTTTATAAATACCAAAGTGCGAGAAGTTTTAACATGGAAACTATAGGCTTTTTCACTTTCATTTGGGATATATTGTTATTCATGTTTCTCGGTATGGCTTTTTATAAAAATGGGGTATTAATCGGCAATGCTTCCATAAAAATCTATTGGACAATGTTTATCATTGGACTGGGTATTGGATTGCTGCTGTCCTGGTACAGGTTACAACCATTAATCGATCACCAGTTCAATAGATTTGCTTATACCCGGGATGTAAAGTTTGAATTTTATGAAATATCAAGAACATTTCGGGCTATTGGTTTTTTTGGATTGATTATGCTGCTCTATAAATCGGGATGGTTTAAATGGCTGTTTACACTGATGCGACCGGTCGGACAAATGGCATTCACTAACTATCTTATGCAATCATTATTGGTCGGTTTATTTTTTTATGGTATTGGTTTTGGAATGTTTGGTAAACTACAGCGCTTCGAGATTTACTATGTTGTAGCAGCAACCTGGTTACTTGAAATTATATGGAGCCATATCTGGCTCCGGTATTTTCGTTTTGGTCCGCTGGAGTGGTTATGGCGCAGTTTGACCTATTGGGAAAAGCAACCGTTAAGAAAAAACATAACTTCAACTGGCACGATGGAAACGTCTTAGTTTTTGTTTCACCACCATTCTCCTGGTTTATAAATCTTCGCACGGGTAGTCCCAGTTTCTTAATTTTACTTATGCGACAATTGGCAGCTATACTGTTTGCTGATATGACAGGTTATACGGCATTGATGCAGGATAATGAGCATCTTGCCCGTTTGAAAAGAAAACGATTCAAAGAAGTGCTCGAGTCAGCCATTCAACAACACCAGGGTAAGATACTGCAAAACTATGGCGATGGTTCACTCAGTATTTTTAATAGCGCCATCAATAGTGTAAGCTGCGCTATTTCTATTCAACAACAATTGCAATTGGCCCCGAAGGTTGAAATACGTATCGGTATACATACCGGCGATGTGGTGATCGAAGAAGAATCAATTTACGGCGATGGCGTCAACCTTGCATCCCGTATTGAATCGATGGCTGTGCCAGGCGGTATTTTTATTTCAGAAAAAGTATATGATGAAATTAAGAATCATGAGAACATTAAAACCCGCGATATGGGGTTTTTTGAACTGAAAAATGTAAAGCAACCTGTTCATCTTTTTGCAATTGCCAATGATGGCATTACCGTCCCATCACGTGATGAACTAAAAGGGAAAACAAAGCAACCCACTAACCGGCTTGCTGTTTTGCCGTTTGTAAATATGAGTGCCGATCCGGAGAATGAATATTTCAGTGATGGGATAACAGAAGAATTATTAAACGCATTGACCAAGGTAGATGGATTACAGGTTACATCCCGCACCTCAGCTTTTGCATTCAAAGGAAAGAATGATGATATAAGAGAGATCGGTATTAAGCTAAACGTCGATAAAATATTAGAAGGAAGCGTACGTAAGGCGGGTAATCGTGTTCGCATCACCACACAATTGATCAATGCAGCCGATGGATATCATATCTGGAGTGAAAATTATGATCGTGACCTCACCGATATTTTTGTCGTGCAGGATGAGATCAGTGGCATTATTGCAAACAGGTTGAGAGAAAATCTTTCTTTATCTCCGAAAAAGGAACAACTGGTAAAAGCTCCAACAAAAAATATAGAGGCTTATACACTTTACCTGAAGGGGATGCATTTTTATAATAAGCTTACACCTGCTGATTACTATAAAGCGATTGATTTTTTTGAGCAGGCTACTCAGTTAGAGCCAACCTATGCTCAGGCTTATGCGATGATTGCAGGCGCCTATGCATACCTGGGAGTTACCGGCCAGGCGGTGCCTGAAAAAGCCTTTGAGATCGTTAAGAACTATAGCGAGAAAGCATTGCAACTGGATGAGTCAATTGCCGAAAGTCATGTTGCAAAGGCAACGATGCATTTAATGTATGATGGAGATTGGCAGGCCGGATACGAGGAGCTTCAAACAGCCATTCGATTAAACCGGGCGGCAACGGGGGCTTACGAGATGCTGGCGATGTACAATATTTTCATAAGCAATATACCCGAAGCCGTAAGAGTGATGGAAGAGGCGTCACAAATTGATCCGCTTTCACCGCAGATCAATCATTTCCTTGCCGAGATGTATTTGTTTGCTGATCGATATGATGATGCGATTCGAGTAGCCGACAAACTGCTTGAAATAAATCCACAAATGCGTATCGCAATTGAAACCAAAGGATGGTGTGCGGGTATGAAAGGTGATTGGCAAAAAGCTTTAGAATATTTTATGGAAGTTCACCGGCTCGCCAATCATCCTTTAAAAGGTTTAGCGCCTCTCGGATATGCTTATGCAAAATTGGGCGAAAAGGATAAGGCACTGGAGATAATTGCTAAAATAGAACAACGACAGCGGGAAGAACCGAATGTAGTAGTGGATGGGGACTTATTAGTGGTGTGGTGGGCACTGGGCAATATGGACAAAGTGCTTCAGTATTTTGAAAAAAGTGTTGGTAAACGAATTAGCGCTGTCAATTTCTTTCTGAATTATCCACCCGTGAGAGGAATTGGAGATGATCCAAGAGTTAAGAAGATACTTGAGGAGACGCGACAATCAGTGGCAAAGGCATAGCTCCCATATAAATAAACAGCATGAAAAAAATTTTATTTATTGTTATCGTAATTGCGATCATCAGTAATGAAAGTAAAGCACAAAAAAAGATTGCTCCGGTAAATTTTAATACAAGCTATCAGCCGGCAACATTTACCGATCCTGCCCGCATTGAAAAGATTAAACAGGCTTTTCCTGTTATTGATAAGATTTTTAAAGACTATGCTGCGGCTAATCAATTACCCGGTGTTGCTTATGGATTAGTTGTAGATGGTAAACTGGTTTATAAAGGAAATATTGGATATACAGATATTGAAAAGAAAATTCCTGTGACATCATCTTCCTTATTTCGCATTGCAAGTATGAGTAAAAGTTTTGCAGCGATGGCCATCTTAAAATTGAGAGATGAAGGCAAATTGAATTTGGATGATCCTGCTTATTTCTATATTCCAGAACTGAAGAATTTAGAATATCCTACTGCAGATGCGCCACATATAACTGTTCGGCACCTGTTATCGCATAGCGCAGGATTCCCGGAAGATAATCCCTGGGGTGACCGGCAATTGGCCGATACCGATAAAGACCTGATAGAATTACTTAGTAAACAACTTTCATTCTCTAATCCACCCGGTATTGCTTATGAGTATAGCAATCTTGGTTTTGCATTGCTTGGAAAAATTATTACCAGGGTATCCGGTATGCGTTACCAGGATTATATCAAAAAAAATATCTGGGAACCATTGGGTATGAAAACAACGACCTATGAATATGGGGATGTAGCCCCGGATAAATTAGCACATGGTTATCGCTGGTTAAATAATAAATGGAATGAAGAAACTTTATTACACGATACGAAAGATGGAAGCTGGGGTGCGATGGGTGCCATGATCTCTTCTATCGATGAGTTTGCAAACTATATGGCTTTTCATTTGTCTGCCTGGCCGCCAAATAATGCACCTGATAATGGACCCATTAAAAGAAGTTCGGTAAGAGAGATGCATCATCCCTGGAGATGGAATGGATTTAATCCAAACTATAAATTCCCGGATGGAAGAACTTGTGCTATCACAACCGCTTATTGTTATGGATTAAACTGGACAAGAGATTGCGAAGGCAAAACGTATATTGCTCATAGCGGCGGCTTACCGGGGTTTGGAAGCCAATGGCGTATTATGCCCGATTATGGGATCGGGATCGTTTCATTTGCCAATAGAACATATGCGCCGATGAGTTTTGTCAATCTCAAAATCCTTGATACAATAATTAAAATTGCGGGGTTACAGCCTATGCAATTATCGCCATCAAAAATCTTAGAACAAAGAAAGAATGAACTCGTAAAAATTTTGCCCGACTGGAATAATGCGCAACAAAGCGGGATCTTTGCTGAAAACTTTTTCCCTGACTATCCCGTTGATACATTAAAAAAATATGCAAGAGATTTATATGCAAGGGCAGGTAAAATTCTTTCAGTAAAACAAGTGAAGCCAGAAAATCAATTGCGGGGATCTTTTATTATTGAAGGTGAGAAAATCAATATTGAAATTTATTTCACCTTGTCACCGGAGAACCCACCATTAATACAGGAATATCATATCAGGGAAATACCCAAACAATAGTGTCGTTGCATCTTTTTTGTTCACTGTGTTATTTAAATGACCGGGATAAAATAATTTGTAATTAAAGGGGTTTCATCTATTTGATTAAACATCCTTTTGATTGTTGCAGGGAATAGTTCTAACTTTATAACAGTTCTTTTTCATCATCTAAAATTTTGCTATATGAACCTCCTTCAACGCCTCGAATACTGGGGTGACAGGCATCACCCGGGATGGATGGACATTGTACGTATAGCTTTGGGAATTTTTCTTTGTTATAAAGGAGTTGATTTTATCAGCCATATGAGTGATTTGGTTGGCATCATGTATGATAATACTTCCACTGCACCCTTCTTCTATATTTTAGCGGGACATTATGCAGCAGCGGCTCATATACTCGGCGGCATATTCCTTATACTGGGTGTGATGACTCGTTTAGCCTGCCTTATACAAATTCCTGTTTTGCTCGGCGCTATTTTTTTTCTCAGCACCAACAAAGAAATGTTGAGACCTTACTCAGAATTGTTTCTTACTATCCTGGTTCTTCTATTGCTGATCTATTTTTTAATTGCGGGGAATGGTCCCTGGTCAGTTAAAATGGAGGAAGAAGGAAAAAGTAAACCAGCTTAATCTCTTAACAGCATTTCAAGTTGCTTGATCAATGCGCTGAAACCGGGGTGTGCATTATTGTTTAAGAGAATAATCGTTTTTCTTTTGTCAATTAACCGGATGATCTGAGTTTTATAACCCGGGTTATCACCCGTATGAGAAACAATTTTGCCCATGACTGAATCGGTTCGTAAAGACCATCCAAAACCATAATCAGATAAACTGTCATTGTTTAGTTTCATCGGAGTAAAGGCTTCCTGTAACGTCGATTGCCTGATCAATTTTTCGGTGTATAATGCTTTATCCCATTTCAACAGATCAACAGCAGTAGAACTGATGCGACCCGGACCTTTACGATTGCCTAACCAAATAGTATAATTAGAAGAAGGGAACGAATCAGCATGGACATACCTGCCTGCCGGCCCGGCAGGTATATTTCTTTCTTCAACATAAATATGGCCAATCGCGAAATTCGGAGTTGCTTTCTTTTCTTCCAGTGTTCGTATATCGGTACTCTTCATTTTTAATTTTCTGAAGATCCATTTGCGGCACATCTCTATAAAATCTTTACCACTTGCTTTTTCTGCAATACTGGCGAGCAATAAATAACCGGTGTTACTGTAAGAATATTTTTCTCCGGGTTCAAACAATTTGGGTGGCGCATATTTATTTAAATATTCAATACAATCGGTGTTGCCGGCCACTTTTGTTTTATCCCAATACTTATCCATGATATCCTGGTAATCGGGTAAGCCGCTTGTGTGCGTAAGCAAATGACGGATCGTAATCCCTTGATAGGGTATCTCAAGATATTTGCTCACTAAATCATCATAGTTCAATTTTCCTTTTTCTTTCAGCATCATAATGATCATCGCTGTGAATTGTTTAGATACAGAAGCCAATTCAAAAATATCTGAGGTTTGCAAAGGGATTTGATTCTCAAATTCACGATAGCCAAATGCTGTATGATAAACTGCCCTGCCGTTTTCAGCTATTAGGATTACCCCGCTAAAGTCTTTTTGTGCTGTAATTAAGGGATCAATTTTTTCTTGCTGTGAGAAAACATTGCTTGTAATAAGCAGCAATAAGACGAAAATATTTTTCATGAGTTATTCGAGCTGATACTCTTTTTTAAGAAGGATTAATAAATTTTGGGGATAACTATCGGGACGCTATGACCGTGATGATGAACTTCCATAATTAATGCAAATGATATTGTTTAATGATAACTTCCCTGATGGTCTTTGATTTTGTTTTCAAATTTTCCATTCTTTTTATAAGGCTTCTGTTTGTTCCTTTTATGTTATTCAGGGCGAGAACCAATGCGTTGATAACATCCGGGTTATTCGTCCTTAAATGTAGCGGAGTAGCGGACCTTACTACATTGTTTTTTTCATCAACGGTTTTATCATAATCATTGCCATCTAAAATTTGAGGGAAATACGGCCGCAGTGAACGCCGCCATTCCACTTGCTCTTCATAAATAAAGCGTATGTAGTCCACCTCTTTATAATAGCTTACTACACTGTCAGAAACAACTTTGCTGGAAACCAGTCTCATTCCGCCAGCATTTCTCATTTGAATAATGGTTCTGTCGTTTACCGAAAAAAAATCACTACGATGCATCCACCTGAGGAAATAATAGATATCTGCAGCT
>Ga0105249_10000636_pt1 | contig 32006 bp, 26 predicted proteins | sample KBSS44metaG_FD_81522 | JGI IMG/M metagenome (GOLD analysis project Ga0105249, IMG submission 81522) | Switchgrass rhizosphere microbial communities from Kellogg Biological Station, Michigan, USA - KBS S4-4 metaG | ecosystem: Host-associated > Plants > Roots > Rhizosphere > Soil | place...
CGAATACGTCGTCGTAGACGACCAGCGAGTCGGTCTCGTCGAAGCGGGTCGAGAGCGGGTAGTCGAAGACGCTCGTCGCCCCCTCGGCATAGGAGCGCCGCGAGTAGACCTGGACGCCCTCCGTCGCGACCGGCATCACCACCGAGATCGCGTAGTTCTCGTCGCCCGGGCGCAGCGGGAAGATCGTGCTGAGGTGGATGTAGTCGGCCAGCGTCGCGCCAGTGCCCAGCATCTGGGCGCCTTTGATCACGATTCCGCCGTCGCGCTCTTCCTTGACTCCGGCGTAGAGATGGGGATCGGCCTGTTCGCTCGCCGGTTTGGAGCGGTCGATCTGCGGCGGCACGATCGTGTACGCGAGGTACAGATCCTCCTCGCACATCTTGCGGTGGAAGTTGACGACGTTCTCGGCGTACTCCTTGCCAGCTCGGCCGAATACCCCGGCGTTGCCCGCGAAGCCGGCAAAGAAGGCGGCGACGTGATCGGGGCTGCGACCCATCGTGCCAAACGTCGATTCGCTCCATTTGCGTAGACCGCGGCGCCGCCGGTTGAGGTCCTCGTGCGAGCGTGGGATCGAATGGATGACGTTGATCGGATCTCCCCCGTACGGGGACTCGGCCGTCATCAGCTCGGCGTTGGCGGGGTCGGCGGCGATGTCGTAGAGGCGCGCAACCGACCGCGTCGACTGGCGAAACGCGGGATGAGCGGTCACATCCTCGACTCGTTCCCCATCGATGAAGACGGCGCGTCCGTCTCGCAGTCGGTCGAGGTAGTCGGTTCCCGTCCGTGGCATTCTCTCCGGCCTCCGTATCCCTGGTTACCAGTCGTTAATACGATACTCAAGTTAGTAATCTAAGTGTAGCAACTCGTTATGCGACGACGGCGTTATCCTAGCCACAAATAAGCGACTTAACTAGGGTATCTAGATAGGTGAATTAGGTAATGCTGATCTCGCCCCCTTCGATTCGCTGGACTACGATGGCTGCCGCTCCCAGAGCCACTGCTCAACTGCTCGAACTCGACGATGAGTGACCGCTCCGATCCCGAAACCGCCTTCTCGCTGATTGCCACCAATGTCGCCGTGATCACCGTGGCCGACGCCGACGGCCTCCACGGCTGCACCGCCAACGTCTGGGCCGAGGCCTGCGAACCACCCCTGCTGCTCGTCACCCTGCGCCGTGAGGGCACGACGCGGGCGCGGATCGGGGCGGCCCGCCGCTTCGCCGTCAACGTCTTGGCCGAGGACCAGGGCGAGCTGGCGCGGACCTTTGCCGGCAAGGGCGACCGCTTCGCCGGCATCGCCCACGACAGCGGCGAGCTCGGTCAGCCACTGCTACCGCAAGCGGTCGCCGCGCTCGAGTGCGAGCTCGAGGCGGAGCACGATTTCGGCGCCTACGAAATCCTCGTCGGCCGGGTCGGGTCGGCGCGGGTACGCGACGACGCCGAACCGTTGCTGTTCTTCGCCGGCTCCTTCCGCCAACTGGCGAGAGAGCGGCGATGAGCAGGCGCCTTGTCGTCGGCATCTCCGGCGCCTCGGGAGCGGTGTACGGGATCCGCGCGCTCGAGCTCCTGGCGGCGATGGACGACGTCGAAACCCATCTGATCGTCAGCGCCGGAGCCCGGACCACGATCGCGATGGAGACCGACCGCACCGCCCGCGAACTGACGGAGCTCGCCGACGTGACCCACAGCGAGACGAACCTCGCCGCCTCGATCTCCAGCGGCTCGTTCCAGACCGACGGGATGCTGATCGCGCCCTGCAGCATCAAGACCCTCTCGGCGATCGCCAACAGCTTCGCCGACAACCTCCTCGCCCGCGCCGCCGACGTGACGCTGAAGGAGCGGCGGCCGCTCGTCCTCCTCTTCCGCGAGACGCCGCTGCACCTCGGCCAGATCCGGCTGATGATGCAGGCCGCCGAAGCCGGCGCGATCCTGATGCCACCCGTCCCGGCCTTCTACCACCGGCCCCGCTCGGTCGAGGAGATCGTCGACCAGACCGTCGGCCGGGCGCTCGACCAGCTCGGCTTCGAAGCCGACGTGGTCAGCCGCTGGAGTGGCCGACCGCCGAGCCCTTGACCTGCTCGATCAGCTGCTCGAAGTCCGCGACCCGCGACGCGCCGACGTAGAAGGCGAAGATCCCCAGCGCCGAGGCCCGCTCGGCCTCGCTGAGTTGCTGCTGGAAGTAGTCGACGTGCATACCGACCACCTGGTCGATCCCGGCAAGCGCGTCGCGTGCCGCGTCGGTGGCCTCGACATGGGTGCTGCGTTTGTCCTCGCCCGAGCGCGAGCGGGTCACCAGGCCCTTCTCCTCGAGTCCGATCGCCAGCCGCGAAGCGAACGCCGGCGGGATGTCGAGGCGCTCGGCGATTTCGATCACCCGCAGCGGCTTGCGCGAACCGAAGATCTGGATCAGCGCCTGGTGCTCGAGCGGCTCGAGGCCTGCCCGCTTCGCCTGGTCGTCGACGATCCGGAAGACTTTGCGGATCACGTAGCGAGCCTCGGCGACGCCGTGGAAGTACTCCTCGAACCCCTGCGAATGCAGCATGTCGGGTTCGTCGCGCGCCCTGGCGATCCATTTGTAGAAGGCGCCCACGACCTCGTTAGAGGAGTCTGGATCGGCTTTAGCTCTGGCCACTTTCCTGGTCTTCCCGCCGCCCCCGACGAACGTCCGGGGCGCACACGAGCACAGGTTGACATGTCAACAGCTGTGACGGACGGATCATCGCGTCAGCTTGCTCCCGGTCTCGAGATAACGGCCGAGGACCGCGAGCGCCGCCTCGCCGCGCTGTTCCTCGCTCCAGCCGCCGAGCTCATACCCGTGCCACGGCTCACGCAGCTCGAGATCCGGCAGGCCGAGGCGCTCCCAGGTCCGGCGGGCTCCGACCATGTGCTCCTCGGTCGGGAGCGAGGTCGGCGGATAGTCGCGGCCGCGGGTCGCGTCGATCAGCAGCGCCGATGCTTCGGCGGCGATCGGCGCCTCGGGGTCGGCCGGCATCGATGGATCGAGGCGGGCGAGGCGGTTGTCGAGAATCTTGGTGTCGCGGTGGGGCTGGGTCCGGAAGGCAAGCGCCCAGACCACCGACTCGAGGTTTTCCGGGTCGATGTCCTCGTCGACGGCGACGATCAGCTTTCCCATCGAGGGCTCGTAGCCGGCGGCCGCGTACATCGCCTGCCAGGCCTGGCCCGGGCTCGGATCCTTGAGCCGGATCACGAACATCATGTTGCAGGTCGCCATCTCGTAGAAGCAGACGTCCTCGACAGCGGCGATGTTGCAGGACTCGCGCAGGAAGCGGCGGTAGACGTTCTCGAAGCCGATCTTCCGCATCAGCGTCGACTCGCTCGGCGGGAACTCGCTGATGAAAGCCTGCACGATCGGCCGCTTGCGATGCGTGATTGCCGACACCTGCAGGGTCGGCGAGTGGGTGCGCGGGCCCATGTAGCCGCTGGCCTCGCCGAAGGGGCCCTCGGGCTCGAGGTTGGTGGGGTCGACGGTCCCCTCGATCACCAGCTCGGCGGCGGCCGGGACGACGAGATCGACGGTCTCGCACTGGACGACCTCGAGCGGGCGGCCCATCAGGCCGCCGGCGATCGTCAGCTCCGAGACGCCGTAGGGGACCTTCTGGACGCTCGCGAGGCCGAGCGCCGGCACCGCGCCGATCACGATCGCGACCTCGAGCGAGACCCCCAGCTTCTTTGCTTTGCGCAGCTGCACCGCGATGTGCTGGGAGGGCGTGTCCATCTGCAGCCCGACCCGCCGCGGGCCCTTGATCATGCCGCGGTAGACGCCGACGTTGTAGGTCCCGTCCTCGGGGTCCTTGCTGATCCAGTAGGGGGAGGTGAGGTAGGGGGCGTTGTCGAAGCCGGGCGTCGAGATCGGGTGCGGAAAGGCGTCGACGCCGCCGCTCCGCTCGAGCTCGTCGGGGTCGGTGATCACGACCTCCTTGCAGGGTCCGGTGTCGACGTTGACCGGCTCGATCGGTTCGGAGAGCCCGCGCTGCCAAACGGGGCCGGCTTCGGACGCGTGGTCGATGCCGAGAGCCGCCGCGTAGACGGCGCGGCAGGCGGCGAAGGTGCCGATCGCGACGGCGGCGTCGAAGTCACGGCCGCGGGCGTCGGTCACCTGGTCGAACAGGAAGGCGCGCCGCTCCGCTTCGGGCAGGCCGCGGAACTGCAGCCGCACCAGCGGCACCAGCTCGGTGTCCTTGTCGACCGGCTCGGTGATCCGGCACAGCAGGTCGCGCGATTCGAGCTCGGCCAGATAGTCGCGGAGGTCCCCGTAGGGATACTCGGCACCGCTCATGCCGCGTCGATCGCGCCGGCGATCGCTTCGATCAGCCGCTCGATCTCGAGCGGTGCGATCGTGAACGGCGGCGAGAGAGTTATCCGGCGCTCCATCCCGCGCACTATCGCACCCCGCTCCCGTACCTCGGTGGCGAGCGCGACGGCGTCTCCGTCGACCAGTTCGAGCGCCCACATCAGGCCCTCCCCCCGCACTTCGGCGACGGCGTCGAACTGGGCCAGGTCGTGGAGCAGCTCGCCGAGCCGGGCACCGGTCTCGGTGACGCGGTCGAGCAGGCCCTCCGACTCGATCAGGTCGAGGTTGGCGGTGGCGACGGCGGCGCCGACCGGGTGGGCGTTGTAGGTGAAGCCGTGGCGCAGCAGCTGACCGTCGAGCAGCTCCATCGGGCGATCGCCGATCAGGACGGCGCCGAACGGGAAGTAACCGCTGGTGATCGCCTTGGCGGTGACGATCATGTCGGGCTCGACGTCGAAGCGCTCTGCCGCGAACCAGTGGCCGAGGCGGCCGAAGGCGGTGATCACCTCGTCGAAGATGAGGAGGATGTCGTGGCGGCGCAGCACCTCCTGGACCCGGGGCCAGTAGCCCTCGGGCGGGACGATGACGCCGGAGACGCCCATGATCGGCTCGCCGATGAAGGCGGCGATCTTCTCGGCGCCGATCCGCTCGATTGCCGCCTCGAGGTCGGCGACGAGGAGATCGAGGTCGCCGTTCTCGGGATCGCCGGCCTGCGGCCGGCGCAGGTACTCGAAGCCCGGCGCGATCGGCCCGAAGCCCTCCCGCAGCGGCGGGATGCCGGTGGCGGCGAGGGAGGCGCCGGCACCGGAGCCGTGGTAGGCACCATGTCGCGAGAGGATCACGTCGCGCTCCGGCGACCCGGCCCGCTCCCAGGCCAGGCGCGCCAGCTTGACCGCCACTTCGTTGCCCTCCGAACCGCCGCTGGTGAAGTGAACGTGACCGAGGCGGTCGCCGGTCAGCGCGGCGAGGCGGGCACCGAGCTCGATCGCCGGCTTGTTCGAGTAGTCCCAGAACGACGAGTAGAACGCCAGCTCGCCCATCTGCTCGCTGGCGGCTCGCACCAGCTCCTGGCGGCCGTGGCCGACGGCGCACTGCCAGAGGCCGCAGGTGCCGTCGATGTATTCGCGGCCGTCGCTGTCCCAGAGCAGGGCGCCCTTGCCGCGCGTCATCACGATCGGGTCGAGCGGGTGACCGATCACCTGGTGGGGATGGACCAGGTGGGCGCGATCGAGCCTCTGCAGCTCCGCGGTCGAGGCCGCTCCCTCGCGCGCTGAGATCCCTGAGCTCATCGAATGAACGGTATCAAAGTCGCCTATAAAAGTTAGCTATTGATCTCCGGCTTGCCGATCTCGCTCGGGTCGAGTTTGAACAGCTTCTGCGCGGTGCCGCCAAGGATCGCTCGCTTTTCGGCCTCGTCGAGGAAGGGCTGGTCGTAGATCAGGCTCGGCAGGTCGAAGTCCCAGTGCGGGTAGTCCGACGAGAACATCAACCGCTCCTTCGCATTGATCATCTCGAAGGTCAGCTCGAGCATCTTCGCGTTGTCGGTCGCCTCCATCGGCTGCGAGGTGAAGTACATGTCGCGCATGTAATCGCTCGGCTTGCGCTTCAGGAGCGGCGCCTCGGAGGGCCGCAGCATGTACTCGTTGTCGAGCCGCTGCATCAGGAACGGCAGCCAGGCGAGCCCGCTCTCGATCCACATCACGTCGAGCTTCGGAAACCGCTCCGGCAGTCCGTTGATGACCCAGTTGGTCATGTGGATCATGTTGAACACCGTGAAGCCGAGCGCGTGGACGGAGAGGAACTTGTTCATCTGTTCCATCCCGCGGTCGGCATAGGTGTAGCCGGCGTGGAAGCCGAGTGGCTTGCCGGTTTCTTCGATCGCCCGGTAGAGCCGCATGTAGCTGTTGTGGTGGACCGGCTTGTAACGGACGGCGGTGACCATGAAGCCGACCACACCGGGCGCGTCGGCCATTTCCTCGACGATCCGGACGCAGGCCTCGGGCTCGTTGAACGGCAGGTAGAGCATCGTCTTGATCGACGGCTCGTGAGCGCAGATCCGCTCGGTGATCCAACGGGCGTAGGCGCGCGCGACCGCGACCTCGATGTCGGTCTGGGGATGCATGCCGAGGGCCAGCATCGGAGTCGGGAAGACGATCTGGTAGTCGACCCCCATCATCTCCATCGCCCGCTTGACGATCACCGTGTCGCGGTGCTCGCCGGGGCCGGCCTGCTCGAGACCGCGGTACGGGTAGCGAGGCAGGCGGCCGGCGATGTCCTGGTTGCCGATCTGCGGCGCCAGCAGCGGCGACTGGCTGCCGTTGAGCTTGCCCATCCCGCTCGAGCGCGAGAGGTGCTTCAGGACCGGGTCCTCGAGGTAGTCGGTGATCTCGGCCCAGGACTCGGTCTCGTAGTGGTGGGCGTCGACGTCGACGACCAGCATCCGTTTGAGGTCACGCTCCTCGGCCTGCCGCTGGGCGTTCTTCAGCGCCTCGCGGGTGTCGAAGTGCGTCCCCAGGCGAAGGCTGCGCGCCTCCGGCTGGTCGACCACGTCTCGCATCGTCTCGGTGCTCGACATCAGGCGGTCCCCCAGGCCTTCCACATACCGAGCTCGAAGATCTCGACCCCGGCGCTCTCGAGGATCGCCGAGGCGGCGATCGCGGCGTCGGTGCCGGTGATCACGTCACCCTTGCCGACCGCGAAGGCGGCGAACTTCTCGTCGTTTTCCTGCTGACGGCGCGCGTACTCGCGGACGACGGCGGCGAAGAGCAGCTGCAGCTCCTCGTCGGTGTGGTCGACCAGCGAGGCGGCGGTCAGGTCCAGCGTCTGCTCAGACGAGGACATAGATCTCATCTCCCTTCTCGGCGACCTCGAAGCGGCGCAGCTTGAGGCGCCGGTCGACCGCGCACTCGCCGGTCTCGAGGTCGTATTCGTAGCCGTGCCACGGACAGATCAGGTGGGTCTCCGAATCGGAGAACCGTTCGCCCAGAACTCGCTGCTCCTCGTCGAGGACGGCTTCGACCCGGCCGAGGATGCGGCCTTCGCAGACCGGCCCTCCCTGGTGGACGCAACGGTTCTCGTAGGCATAGAAGCGGCCGTCATGGCAGAGCACACCGATCTCGGTGCCGCCCGCCTCGACGAAGCGCCGGGTGTCGTCAGCGAAGTCCGACCGGACCCCGACCAGGACCTCGACGCGGTCCTTCACTTGTCCCTCCACGGTGTCTCCTTTTCGGTCTGAAATCCAAGGTCGTCCTGAACGGCGCCGACGGTCTTGCGCAGCACCGTGCCGACGGCGGGGATCGCGTCGTCGGGCAGCTGCGCCGGGAAGCCGAGTGCGAAGACGACGAGCGAGAGCTCGCCGTCGACGCCGATGAACGGCGCGGCGACCGCCTGGTTTTCCTTCAGCTCGCCGGCGCTCGCCGCCCAGCCGCGCTCGCGGACCAGGGCGACCTCGGCGAGCAGAACGTCAGGGTCGACGATCGTGCGCTCGGTGTGGCGCGGAATCTCCGTCCCTCGCACGATCTCCTCGGCTTCGGCGGGGTCGGCGGCCGCGAGCAGGCACTTGCCGATCGCCCCGTCGAAGGGTCCGTACTCGCTGCCGATCCCGATCCCGACGTGGACGCCGGTGCTGGGATAAGCCCGGTCGGTTACCTGCGCGGTCCCGGCGGTCACCTGGGCGAGGCCGAAGGTCAGCTGGTGCTCGCCCGCCAGGACGGGGAGGCGCTCGCCGAGCAGGGCAGCCGGTCGCAGCTGGGTTGCCGCGGCCTGGCCCATCGAGACCAGCGTCGCCCCGAGGCGGAAGCGGCGCGACTCCGACTCGCGCTGGACGTAGCCCCAGGCCTGAAGCGTGCGCAGCAGCCCGTGAGCGCTGCTCTTCGAGATCCCGAGCTCCCCCACCAGCTCGCTGAGGGTCATCCCGGCCGGACCCCCGGCCGCGAGTGCGGCGAGGATCCGACAACCACCGTTCAGAGCCGGGACGAGGGCCCGGTCAACTGGCTCCGCGGATTCGGTGGGCTGAACAGCGTTCGCCATAGAGAACAGGCTACAGCAATTGCTCCCACTCAGGCGACCGGCGCGCCGGCACCCGCTCGCAGCTCCGCGGTCGCCGCTACATCGACCCCGGACCCGTCCTCCGATAGCGCGACGGCGAAGGTCTTACGGGCGAACTCCGCCGAGTAGATGCCGTTGCTGACGTCCTCGCGGACCAGCTCGGGGTCGCGTTCATGCGGGTCGCCGAGACCGCCGCCGCCGGCGAAGACGACACGGACGACGTCGTCGCCCTCCATCTCGCGGACGAACAGCGCCGGCATCTCCTCCTCCTCGTCGCTGCCAGGGTTGAGCGTGCAGCCGGCCTTGCTCGGACCGAGGCCGCCCTGGATCCCCCAGGAGCCGTACTTGTACCCGCCGGAGCGGAGGCCGAGACGGAAGTCCGAGAGGGCGCGGTACTCGCGCACGAAGGCCGGCCCGCCGCGGTGGCGTCCGGCCCCGGCCGAGTCCTCGACCGGCTCGAAGCGCTCGACGATCACCGGGTACTCGGTCTCGATGATCTCGATCGGCTGGGTGGTCGAGATGTGGCAGAAGGCGAGCACCAGGGTCGTCCCGTCGCCCACCGGGTGGCCGCCGAGCGAGCTCACCATCAGCTCGTAGTAGACCGCCGACTTGCCGGTCCGGGCTTCCGGGAATCCCAGGGTGAGGGCACCGGTGCCCTGGCCGCCGGGGGCGATCGCCCGCTCGGGCGAGAGCTCGCCGAGGCATTTCATCACCAGCCCGTACATCAGCTGCATCGTCGGGAAGTAGTTGTTCACCGGCGCCGGCTTGCGTGCGTGGGTGACCTGCCCTTCCGGGTTGACGAAGTCGATCGCCCGGTTGATCCCGTCGTTGACCGGGATCGCCGGGTCGAGGAAGCCGACCAGCGCCATCACCGCGGCCGCCTCCGATGCCTGGGGACGGACGTTGATCGGCCCTTTGCGCTGGTCTTCAGAGCCGGTGTAGTCGATCTTGATCTGGTCGCCGCGCTTCTCGACCTTGACCTGGAAGCGGACCGGACGATCGAGATCGGCGCCGTCGCTGTCGAGGAACCCTTCCGCTTCGGCTTCGCCGTCGGGGACGGCCGCGAGCTCGGCCCGGAACAGGGACTCGGCCCGGTTCTGGAGGAACCCGAAGCACTCGAGCAGGACATCGACGCCGTACTCGTCGACCAGGCTCAGGAGCCGGGCCGAGCCGACCCGGGTGCAGCCGATCTGGGCCCGGACGTCGCCCATCAGCTCCTCCGGGGTGCGGCTGTTGGCGCGCATGATCTGGTCGACGTCGGCGTTGAGGCCGTCCTCGGTCCAGCCGCGGACCCCGGTGAGCAGCACACCCTCGTGGAGGGTCTCGCGGGCCTGGGCGCTCGAGGAGCCGGGGGCGATGCCGCCGATGTCGGGCTTGTGCGAGATGCTCGCGGTGAAGGCGATCCGCCGGCCCTCGTGGAAGACCGGGGTGAAGGCGGCGATGTCGGGCAGGTGCATCGCGCCGCCGTCGTAGGGGTCGTTGATCAGGTAGGTGTCGCCGGGGCGCATCGAGTCGCCGTGCTTCTCGATGATCGCCTTCGCGTGGTAGAGGTAGGGATAGCTGTGGATCGGCATCCCGGCCGCGACGACGACGCGGCCGTCGGCGTCGAGGACGCTGGCGCTGCCGTCGTAGGACTCGCGCAGGATCGGCGAGTAGCCGCTGTGGAAGAGCAGCCACTCCATGTTGTGGACGACCTCGTCCATGCGACTGCGGAGGACCTCGAGGGTGACGGGATCGACGCTCACTGCGCTACCTCCTGATGGGTCAGGGAAATGTTTCCGAACTCGTCGACCTCACCCGACCAGCGAGGGCCGATCACGCTCGTGCAGTCGAGCTGTTCGACGATCGCCGGTCCGGCGGTCGTCATGCCGGGGCGGAGGAGCGAGCGGTCGTACACGGGCGTCGCGACGTATCCGCCGAGCGACTCGAAGTGCACGTCCCGCTCGCCGATCTTCGCCTCTTCCGCCGAGCCGGAGGCCTGCGCGGAAAGCCTTGCGTCCTGGCGTGGCCGTGGCACGACGCTGCGGACGCGGACGTTGACGATCTCGACCAGCTCGTCCGGGGCCGAGGTGCCGTAGACCTCCTCGTGACGGAGGTCGAAGTCCTTGCGCAGCCGCTGCAGCCCCTGCTCGGTCACCGGCTCGTCGGGCCAGTCCATCGAGAGCTCGTAGCCCTGGTGCGGGTAGCGGACGTCGAGCTGGCGCAGGATCGTGACCTCGTCCGGGGTGAATCCCTCGATCTCGGTGTCGCGACGGGCGCGCTCGATGAGCGCGTCGAACCGCTCCTCGAGCGCGGCTGCGTCGACGGTGTCGATGCGGCCGATCGCACTCTGCATGTAGACGTGGACGATGTCGGTCTCGAGCAGCCCGGCGGCGCAGGCGATCCCCGGCGAGAGCGGGATCAGAAGCCGCGGGATGCCGACCGCCTCGGCGATCCGCCAGGCGTGGACCGGGCCGGCGCCGCCGAAGGGGACGAGGCTGAACCCGCTGACGTCGCAGCCCTTCGCCTCGAGGGTGAGGCGCAGGCCGATCGCCATCTGGGTGTCGACGATCTGGTGGATGCCGATCGCGGTCTGCAGCGCGTCGAGCCCGAGCTCGCCGCCGAGCCGCGCCAGCGCCGCCTCGGCAAGGTCGCGGTCGCCGGTCATCTTGCCGCCGAGGAAACGCTCGGGATCGACGTAGCCGAGGATCACGTCGGCGTCGGTCACGGTGGCGTCCTCGCCGCCGCGGCCGTAACAGGCCGGGCCCGGGTTGGCGCCGGCGCTCTGCGGCCCGACCTTGAGCAGGCCGTCTTTGCCGATCCAGCCGATCGTGCCGCCGCCCGTACCGAGAGTGTGGATCTCGATCATCGGCGTGCCGATCTCCTGGCGGTCGATGTTGCCCTGGCGGGTGTGGGAGGCCTCGCCGTCGCGGATCACACTGACGTCGGTGCTGGTCCCGCCCATGTCGAGGGTGACCAGGTTCGGTTGCTCGCAGCGCTCGCTGAGCCGCATCGCGAAGGCCACCCCGGCCGCCGGCCCGGAGAGCAGGATCTCGTTCGGATGCGCGGCGGCGAGCCCGATCCGCATCAGGCCGCCGTTCGACTGCATCACGTAGGACTGGCTGGTGGTCAGGCCGTCGCCGGAGAGGCGCTCGTCGAGCTCCTCGAAATAACGGGCGACGACCGGCCCGACATAGGCGTCGAGCACCGTGGTCGAGAGCCGGATGTACTCGCGAACGACCGGCAGCACTCTGCTCGAGAGCGAGACCCGGCACCCTGGGTACTCCTCGCTGACGATCTCGCCGATCCGCTCCTCGTGGGCCGGGTTGACGTAGGAGAAGAGGCAGAGGACGGCGATCGAGTCGACGCCCTCCTCGCGCAGCTCGCGCACCGCGGTGCGGACCGTATCCTCGTCGAGCTCCTGCATCACGGTGCCGTCGAAGCCGACCCGCTCGCGCACGTAGCGCGTCCGCCGCAGCGGCACCAGTGGCTCGGGCTTGCGGTAGCGAGGATCGACGAGTTCGACTTTGCCGGGACGGATCCCACCGCGCACCTCGTAGATCGCGTTGAAGCCCTCGGTCATCAGCAGGCCGGTGGTCGACCCCTTGCCCTCGAGCACGGCGTTGGTGCCGACCGTGGTCCCGTGGGCGAAGAAGGCGACATCGGCGAGCGAGGCCTCGCACTCGCGCTCGAACGTCCGCAGCGCCTCGCGGATCCCGTCGACCGGGTTGGCCGGGGTCGACGGGACCTTGGTCACGTAGCGGCGGTTCCCCTCGGGGTCCACTGCGGCGAGATCGGTGAAGGTCCCTCCGGTGTCGATTCCGACCATCCAGGTCATGCTGCGCTCCCTCCCCTCGTCGGGGCGTTGGGACGGATGCGCGCCTTGCGGCTGAGCCAGGCGGGTCGATCCCGCTTGCTGGCAAGGCGGCTGGCGGCGACGGCGAGGATCAGTGCGGCTCCGTAGAAGACCTGTTCGATCCAGCCCGAGAGGCCGATCAGCTGCAGGCCGACGATCCCGGTCGCCAGGAAGTAGACGGCGATGAAGGTCCCCCAGGGATTGAAGCGGCCGGGGACGATCGCGGTGGCGCCAAGGAAGGCGGCGGCGAAGGCCGGCAGAAGCAGGGTCGGGCCGATGGTCGGGTCGGCACCGCCGATCAGGCCGGCCTGGAAGACCCCGGCGGCGGCGCTGATCGTGCTGCCGGCAATCAGCGAACCGGCGCGGATCGCGTCGACCCGGATCCCGCTGAGGCGGGCGACGGTGCGCCCCTCGCCGACGAAGTAGATGTAGCGGCCGAGGGGAGTGTGCGAGAGCACGTACCAGAGGGCGAGGACCAGTGCCAGCCCGTAGTAGAAGACCAGCTGGACGCCGAAGAGGTTCGTGCGGCTGACTTCGACCAGCGATTCGGAGACGCCCGACACGGGCAGGCTTTGCACCCCTAAGGCCACCCCGGCCAGGAGAGTTCCCATCCCCAGCGTCACCACCAACGACTCGATGCCGATCGCGACGATGAAGAAGGCGTTGATCGCCCCGACCGCGATGCCGGCAGCGAGGGCGACCAGGACCGCGGTCCCGATCGGCCAACCCTGTTCGACGTTGAGGAAGCCGACGAGGACGAGCGAGAGTCCCATCACGCCGCCGACCGAGAGGTCGTACTCGCCGGCGGCCAGTCCCGGAGTCAGCGCCAGGGCGATCATCAGCGGCACCGCCTGGGTGCTGAGCGTGGTCTGCAGGTTCTGGGTGGTGAAGAACGTGTCGGGCCGCAGCAAGGCGAACACCGCGATGACGATGATCCAGACGCCGACCAAGCCGAGTCTCGGAGCGAGCTCGGCGACCCAGGTGCGGCCGCCGGCGTCGTTCGCCGGCGCCGGCTTACGCGGCTCCTTGGTCGGCTGAACTGAGGTACTCATCGGGCCTCCTTGGCGATCAGGGGGCAACGGCGGAGGGGTCCACTCCGCCGCGCAGGACGTGGTCGAGCAAGCGTTGGTGGGTGAGGTCGTGGCGAGCGAGCTCGCTGACGACCTTGCCGCGGCGGATCACCAGGACCCGGTCGCAGAGGTTCGCCAGATCCTCGTACTCGGCGCTGGCGATCAGCGTCGCGGCCCCCTCGTCGGCGGCACGGCGGATCTTGGCGAAGATGTCGCGGCGGGCACCGATGTCGACGCCCTGCGTCGGCTCGTGCATCAACAGCACCTGCGGCTCGCGAACGAGCCACTTGGCGAGCAGCGCCTTCTGCTGGTTGCCGCCGCTGAAGTTTTCGAACCGCTGCTGCGGCAGGCGCGGGCGGACGTCGAACTCCTCCATCAAGGCGAGCGCCTCGGCCCGCTCGCGGCGATGGCGCAGGCGCCCCTTCTGGTAGAAGCGGGAGAGCGAGACCAGGGTCATGTTCTCGGCGGCGCTGGCGGTCGGGACGGCGCCGTCGCGGGCGCGATTCGCCGGCAGCAACGCGAGCCCCATTGCGACCGACTCGCGCGGGTCGAGCCGGTCGAGGTCGAGCTCGCGGCCGCCGACCCCGATCGTGCCGCGGGCGAACTCCGAAGCACCGAAGAGGACGTAGGGAACCTCGTCGAAGCCCATCCCGACGAGGCCGGTGACGCCGACGATTTCGCCGCTGTGCAGCTCGAGCTCGAAATCGTCGAGGACTTCGCCGCCGACTGCCGATGCGGTCAGGGCGGTTGCCCCCGCGGCGGTATGGGCGACCGGGTAGAGCTCCTTCAACTCGAAACCGAGGATCGTCTGAACCAGCTGGTCGTGACTCAGCTCCGAGGTCGGTCCGACGTGGACGCGACGGCCGTCGCGCAGGACGGTGACCCGGTCGGTCACGGCCCGCACCTCCTCGAGGCGGTGGGTGACGAAGAGGACGCCGATGCCCCGCGCGGCGACTTCGCGGACAGCCGCGAAGAGGCGCTCGGCGCCGTCGGTCGGCAGGTACACGGTCGGCTCGTCGAGGACGAGGACCGCTTCCTCGCGCCCCTCGAGCTGGTCGAGAGCGCGGACGATCGCGACCATCGCCCGCTCGATCGGGCCGAGCTGCGCGATCGGCGTGCGCGGATCGACGTCGAGCCCGAAGTCCGAGAGAGCCCGCGCGACGTGGCGCCGTTCGCGGCGCCAGGGGATCCTCCACCCGCCGCCGGTGCCGTAGCGGCCGACCCGCACGTTTTCGAGCACGGTCCCGTGCTCGAAGAGCGCCAGGTCCTGGTGGACGAAGCCGATCCCCAGCTCGGTCGGATCGGTGATCTTGAGCGGCAGCCGCACCGGCTCGCCGCGGACGTAGAGCTCCCCGCCGGGATCCGGGAAGTGGAAGCCGGAGAGGATCTTGATGAAGGTCGACTTGCCGGAGCCGTTCTCGCCGAGCAGGGCGTGGACCTCGCCGGTCCGCAACTCGAGGTCGAGACCGTCGAGCACGGTCTTGCCGGCAAACGTCTTGCCGATGCGCCGGGCCTCGAGGACGAGGCCCGGCGCTTTCGAGTTGCCTGAGGACGAGGGCATCGGCACTTATCTGAGACCTCTGCCGCCGCCTATTTCTGCCAGAGCTTTTCGTAGCCCTGACGGAATTCGGGTTCGCCGTACCAGGAGATCGGCGGTTCCTTGAGGTCGAATTCCTGGACGTTTTCTTCGGTGAACGTGCGGTTCGGGATTTTCTCGTCTTCGACCGCCGGCTGCCCGCTCAGCGCGCGCAGCGTCTCGTCGACGACGCCCCAGCCGATCCACACTTCGGGGTTGCCCACGAGGCCGGCGACGAGCTGGCCTTTCGAGAGGTCTTCCATGTTCGGCTGGGTCGCGTTGTAGGCGGAGACGAGCACGTCTTCGGCACCGCCGGCGAAGATCGCCGGTTTCATCAGCGGGATCATCGCGTCGAGCGCCGGCACCAGGTAGTTGGTTTCCGGGTCCTTCTTCAGCAGCGAGCCGGTCAGGGAGGCGAGGTTGCCCCACTGGGCGACCGGTGAGGACGCGGTCGAAATGCTGCATTCCGGGCAGAGTTCGCCGAGCCGATTTTCGAACGCTTCGCGCTCGAGCACCGTGGTCTTGATTTCCGGCACGTCGATGAAGACGACGTGGGCGTCGTTTTCGGTATTGACCGAGACCAGGTCGGCGATCGCTTCGCCGCCGCAGGAGTAGCAGGAGGTGACGTTGGCGAAGACGCCCGCCGCTTTCGCGGTCGAAGAGAGGCCCTCGCCGTCATTGATCTGGATCACCGGGATGCCGGCGGCTTTCGCTTCCTTCACCGAGGCTTCCAGCGCTTCGGTCGGGAACGCCTGGATCACGATCGCGGCGACGCCCTGGGAGATGCCCTGCTGGATCAGGCTGGCCGCCTTCGCCGGCTGGCCGGCGCCGTCGACGGCGACGACCTTCATCCCGACTTTCGAGGCGGCTTCCTTGGTGCCGGCGACGAGGTTTTCGGAGAACGGGAAGTTGAGCCCGTTGGCGACGTACCAGATGGTTTTCCCGCTCAGGCCGGAGGCCACTTTGAAGGCCGGCCCCGGCGCTTCGAATTTCGGTTCGGCGCTGCCTTCTTCGACCGCGGCCGCTGCTTCGGAGCCGGCTTCGGCTTCGCCTTCGCTCGCGCCTTCGGTTTCACTGCCTTCGGCGACGGTCGAACCGGAGCTGGTCGATTCGGCGCTTTCGGTCGAGCTGGAGCTGTCGCCGCCGCCGCATCCCGCGATGACCGCAGTCAGCGCAGCGATGGCGACGAGACAGAAAAGGCCTCGCCAAAAAGGCGACGACCCTCGGGGGGCATTGACACGTGGTTCCGACACGTCCTCTCTCCTCTTCTGTCAGTCGCCTCCAGACGATGGCGACAGACCATTAAACCTATCTTAGCAACGTAACTTAAGTACGTTATTTTTAGAACCTACCTCAATCCACGGACGCAGCGCAAGTACGAATGTCCAAACTCTGGGGTCGGCGCTTTAGACAGGCGGAGGGACAGCTCCCGCCACGGCTTTGCCTATCGCGAGCGACCGCGTCAGGGCGCGGAAGCGACGGTCGGCGGTGGTGCGTACGGCCCCCTGGTCCGCTCGAACGCCGCTCCGGTGCGCAGCGCCGCCAGCTCGTCGAATGCCGGAGCGACGATCTGCATCCCTACGGGCAAACCCTCTCCGTCCTCGCCGCAGGGCACGACGAGCGCGGGTAGCCCGGCCATCGAGACCGGGATCAGGAAGCGGCCATAGGCGAACACGATGTCCTCGCGGAACCCGTCTGGGTAGTCGACCTCGATGAAGATCGGATGGTCGTCGGGCGCCTTCGCCGTCGCCGCCGTCGCCGGCGTGACGATCACGTCGACCTGCTCGAAGGCGTCCTCCCAGTCGCGGACGATCAGCGCTCGCATCTGGTTGGCCCGGATGTAGTCGGTTGCCAGGATCATGCTGCCCAGCTCGGCCCACTGCTGCACGTCCTCGCCGAGCTTGCCGGCCTTGCCGCGCAGGTGGTCGTACTGCAGCGCCGCCTCCTCGGCGACGTCGAGCACGAAGAAGGCGGGCAGCGCGTGCCGGGCGTGGGGCAGGACGATCGGGAGGAGCGTCGCGCCGAGCTCGCGAAGCGTCTCCAGGGCCGCTTCCAGCGAGCGCTCGACGCCGGGCTCGAGATGCTCGAAGAAGTGGCTCTCGGGAACGCCGACGCGGAGACCGGTGAGATCCGCCGGCGCTTCCTCGAGGCCGGCAGCGAAGTCCGGAATCGGCGCCCGCGAGCTGCGCGGGTCGGCGCGGTCGAAAGACGACATCGACGTCAGCATCGTCGACACGTCGCCGACCGTGCGGCAGATTGGGCCGACGGTGTCGAGTCCCAGCGAGGCCGGCACGACCCCGGCCGTGCTGACCCGGCCGAAGGTCGGGCGAATCCCGCAGACGCCGTTGAGCGCCGCCGGGTTGCGGACCGAGCAGCAGTTGTCGGTGCCGATCGCCGCCGGCGTCTGACCGGCAGCCACCGCCGCCGCCGAGCCGCCACTCGACCCGCCCGGGACCGAGCGCCCGTCCCAGGGATTGCGCGTCGGCGGGCTCGATGAGCCGAAGGCGAACTCATGGGTGACGGTCTTGCCGAGGCAGATGCCGCCGCCCTCGCGGAGCCGCGCGACGACGGTGGCGTCGTCGCGCGGGACGAAACCGCGCGCCACCTCCGAGCCGACCTCCATCGGCATGCCCGCAACGGCGACCACGTCCTTGACGCCGAACCCGATCCCGTGCAGTGGCCCGCGATCGACTCCGCCGGCGAGATCCCGGTCAGCCGCGTCGGCAGCCGCCAGGGCGGTGTCGGCCGCGACCGCCACCCAGGCGCGGGTGATCGGCTCGGTCTCCCCGATCCAGGCGAGGGTGTCGACGATCAGCTCCCGGGATGAGATCTCGCGAGCGCGCAGCGCCCGCCGCGCCTCGGCCAGGTCGAGCCAGTGGGGACGCTCGGCGGCGGTCACCGCTCGGGTTCCTGCTCGGAGGCGGTGTCGTCCTCGGGAAGAATGGCCCGCTGTTTGTTCAGCTTCGTCCTCAGCTGCCACTCGGGTCTGAACTGCGCGATCGAGGGCGCGTAGTCGAAACGTCCGTCCTCGAACGAGAACGCCAGCCCAAGGTCCTCCCATTCGTCGGCGAAGGCAAGGAAGCCTTCGAGCCGCTCGACGTGAGCGGCAGCCCGCTCCGGGCTCAGCGGCAGCCTCGCCATCCGCGCCAACTGACCAACCCCGTCGGCATCGAGCCGCGACCGACCTGCGTTCCCAGCGCCGCTCGGCTCCGATGAGGTCATCAGACAGAGCATAATAAAAGGCGACCTAAGTAGGCAAATTTTGTAACGAAAAGGCCCAGCTGGCTGGCGAAGTTTTGGGTGCTGATCGGCGCCCATCGGCACGTTCTTGGGCACCAGTGCCCGAGATTGGAGGCTCAGAGCCCCGGTAGATGTGGGGCGGCCGAGGCCAGCCCCGCGATTTGCAGCACTTCTCCCCGAGAGCCCCCCGCTCGGTTCGAACCGGCAACCTCCTGATTACAAATTCGGCCGAGCGCATTGATCGGCGTCAGAAAACAGTCTGATTTGCAGGCACTTCTACCGCCTACAACACAGGCAAGCCGCAGCAATATGCGCGGATATGCGGCGATTCGTCGGCGATTCGGGCACTCGTGCCGAAGAGTGGCCACAGGAATCGGCGCGGTTAGAAACGACGACCGGGCATGAGTTCGGTTGCCACAGGGCAGCCAGGCCTCGAATCTGGAATCGCCGGTTTTGGAGAACGGCTCGCGAGTTCGGCAGGGGTACGTGGAGTACGGTTTAGAGCGGATTTCGACGGATCGAGTTCGGCTGAGATCGGCTGGGATCTGTGGGGCACCTTGCCCCAGTTCTTGCCCCGTGAATCGCATCAACGGCGACCGGCAATCTCCTCGGCGCGCCGATCAGGAGGCCGGCACGAGGTGGCGGTCCAGCTGAAGGATCGAGACCCAGATGAAGCCCGCGACGACGGCTTCGCCCAGCTCGCGTCTATGGACTTGAGGCTCGCATCGTCGTGGCGCTCCGAGTACGCCTTTGCCCACAATCCGGCCGTCCTCCAGCGCGGTGCCTATGTCGAGTCCTGGTTCGCCGCGAGTTCAACTGGGACCCGATCGAGAGGCCGATCGACGTCTAGGACGTCGGGGTCATCGAGCTGATCCCGACTTCCGGCCACACGCCCCGGCACCAGTCGATGCTGCTCGAACGCCGTCAGCGGCTCGATCAGGCCGTCCGAGAACCTGCCCAACCAGTGGTGTCAACGCTGGTTACTGGAAGTCGTGACACGACCCCTGAAGTCTCTAAACGCCGTCGACGGTTTTCGCTTCGGTAGCCTCGGCGGCCGCCAGGGTGTTTCGCATCAAGCTTGCGATCGTCATCGGACCGACGCCGCCGGGAACCGGCGTGACGGCGCCAGCAACCGCCAGAGCCTCCTCGAAGTCGACGTCGCCTACCAGCCCGTCCTCTAGTCGGCTGATTCCAACGTCGAGCACCGTCGCGCCGGGCTTGATCCAGTTGTGGCGGACGATCCGCGGCCGCCCCACGGCGGCGATCAGGACGTCCGCCTCGCGCGCGGTCGCCGCGAGATCGGGCGTGCAGCTGTGGCAGAGGGTCACGGTGGCGTCTGCTGCGGTCAACATCTGCGCCATCGGCTTGCCGAACAGGTTCGAGCGCCCGAGCACGACCGCCCGCCGGCCGGCGAGCTCGATCCCCGACCGCTCGAGGATCGTCGTCACCCCGAGCGGCGTGCAGGGCCGCAAGCCGGGCAGACCCAATGCGAGGCGACCGGCATTGGCGACGGTCAGGCCGTCGACGTCCTTCGCCGGATCGATCGCCTGAGTCAGCTCGGCAGCGTCGAGATGGGCGGGCACCGGCAGCTGACAAAGGATCCCGGCGATCGCCGGATCGCGGTTCAGCTCGTCGATCAGGCCCAGCACTCGCTCGCGGGTGGCGTCCGCGGGCAGATGGTGGTGGGCACTTCCAAGGCCGACCTCGGCGCAGGCCTTGATCTTCGACCCGACGTAGGCGGCGGAGGCCGGGTCGTCGCCGACAAGCACCGTCGCCAAAGTTGGGCGGTCGACGCCTCGGTCGACCCGGGCGCCGATCTCGACGGCGATCGCCGCCCGCTCCTCGGCAGCGATCGCGCGGCCGTCGATCACCCGGGCGGGTGGCCGGGCGCTGCGCCCCGGCACCCCGTAGACGTTCGAGAGGCCCACGCTCAGAAGACGACGGTCGTATTGCCCTCGCGCAGGACCCGGTCTTCGCAATGCCAGCGAACCGCCCGCGCCAGCACCGCTCGCTCGACCTCGGCGCCTTTCTGGACCAGCGTCCCGACGCCGTCGTGGTGGCCGACGCGTGAGACGTCCTGCTCGATGATCGGCCCAGCGTCGAGCTCCTCGGTGACGTAGTGGGCAGTCGCACCGATCAGCTTGACGCCCCGTTCCTTCGCTCGCTCGTAGGGCCCGGCACCGGCGAACGCCGGCAGGAAGCTGTGATGGATGTTGATCACCGGCACCCCGACCCGTTCGAGAAACTCCCCGGAGAGGATCTGCATGTAGCGGGCGAGGACGACGAGGTCGCACTGGCCGGCGAGAATCTCCAGCAGCTGCTGCTCGGCCTCAGCCTTCTTGCCTTTCTCAACCGGGATATGGTGGTACGGCAGGCCGAAGGACTCGACCGCCTCACGCAGGTCGGGGTGGTTGGAGGTCACCAGGGCGATCTCCCCTCCCCCCAACTCGTCACGGCGCCAGCGCCAGAGCAGGTCTTGGAGGCAATGGTCGTACCTGGACACCATGACGGCGATGCGCTTCGGAGCGCTGGTGTCCCAGAGCCGCCAGGTCATCTCGAAGCGCTCGGCGACGGCGAGGCCGAAGCGCTCCGCGAAGCTCTGGCGCCGCTCGGCGTCAAGGGTGAACTCCATGCGGAGAAAGAAATGCCCGCCACTCGGATTCGAGCTGTATTGGTCCGAGCGCACGATGTTGGCGCCGGCTTCAAACAGGAAGCCCGAGACCGCCGAGACGATCCCGGGTCGGTCGGGACAGGAGACGACGAGGCAGAGGTTGGCGGTCTCCTCCTCGCGGCTGCGGACGGCCTCGGTTGCCGGCGCGTCGGTCGCCATCAGTGGCTCACCGCCGCCGCGGCCAACTCGGAGACCAGCTCGTCGGTGTAGAAGCGCTCGAGCGCAAAGGGGGCGATCAGCTCGGGAGTTCGGCCGGTCGCGACGAGCTCGGCGAGCGTCTTGCCGACGATCGGCGCCGCCTTGAAGCCGTAGGTCCCCCAGCCGGCCGAGACGTGGAAGTTCTCGACTTCGGTGGCGCCGAGAATCGGGCTGTAATCCGGCGAGAGGTCGCAGAGCCCGGCCCAGGCGCGGAGCAACCGCGCCCGCTCCAGCTGCGGGAAGAGCTCGATCGTGTGACGGCTGAGGTCCTGGAGGAAGTTGAGGGTGTTCTGCATCCGATACGTGGTCCAGGGCTCGATCTCCGAGCCCATCACGAACTCGCCACGGTCCGACTGGCTGATGTAGACGTGCATCTGTGAGGAGACGACGACGACGTCGAGGAACGGCTTGACTGGCTCGGTGACGCAGGCCTGGAGGATGTGGGTGGTGATTGGCAGCTCCACCCCGGCCATCTCCGAGAGGAGGGTCGACCAGCCGGCGGTGCAGTTGAGGACGGTCCCGGCAGCGATCGTGCCCTGGTCGGTATCGACCCCGGTCACCCGGTCCCCCTCCCGGCGAAGGCCGGTGACCTCGGTGTAAGGATGCAGCTCGGCGCCGCCTTCGTACGCGGAGCGGGCGAGGCCCCAGACGACGGCGTCATGGCGGATGATCCCGCCCGGCGGGTGGTAGAGCGCGCCCATGATCGGATAGGTCGTATCGGGACCGACGTACATCGCCGGCGCCAGCTTCTGCACCTCATGGGGGCCGATCAGCCGCGAGTCGATCCCTTCCAAGCGGTTCACCTCGGCCCGATTGGCCATCACGAACATCGCCCGGTCGGAGTGGGCGAGCGTCAGGTGGCCGCACTGGCTGAAGAGGAGATTGAAGTTGAGCTCGGCGCCGAGCCCTTCGTAGAGCTTCACCGAGGCGTCGTAGAAGCGGGCGCCCTCGGGGGTCTTGTAGTTGGAGCGCAGGATCGTCGTGTTGCGCCCCGCGGCGCCGGAGCCGATGTAGCTCTTCTCGAGCACGGCGACGTCGGTGATTCCGTGCTCGCGCAGGTAGTGGGCGGTGGCGAGTCCATGCGAGCCGCCGCCGATGATGACGACGTCGTAGCGCGGCTTCAGCTCGGAGCTGAACTTCCACATCCGCCGCTTGCGGAAGAGGTTACGCATGGGACGGCTCCGCGACGATCTCGGGCAGCGCCGCGACCCCGACCGGGCGGCCGCCGAGCGCGGCGGCGGCATCGGCGACGGTCTCCCACAGGTACTCGGCACAGGCAGCGCCGAACATCACGAGAAACCGGTCGCTTCCCTCGCGCAACACGAAGCCAGGCGTGCGGGCGACCGAGCCGGGGCGGAAGCCGCACACGGGCACCGTGGCCTCACGGAGGTCCAGCGCGCAGAAGCGCGCGATCGTCTCGCGGGCGAGGGGGCCGGCGATCGCAAGCGCGGCAAGCGAGCTGGTCAGGTCGCAGAGTCGACCCGCCGCGGCGAGGTCTGCGCGAGCGAGCTCGGCCCGCGCCGGCTCGCAGAGGACCAGCTCCCGCGTCGGCCGCAGGGGACAGCGCCAGCCGCCGGCGATGCGTTGCGCCGTGCGGGCGTTGAATTCGTCGGCGGGAGCGCTCTGGGCCGGCACCTGCAACTCGAGCTTTGCCATTCCGGAGAGGTCGGCGAAGCCGACCGAGTCGGCGCAAGCGGCCGCCTCGGCGGCCGCGTCGCCGAAGAAGGCGACGCCCTCCCAGCCGTCGCGAACTTCTGTCACCGCGCCAGCGGCGAGGGCGACGTCGAGCAGCGGGCTTCGCGGCGGGTTCGGACCGGCGGGATCGGGTGAGAGGAATTCCAGGGTCATGAACGCAGCCGCTGCCCCTCGGGGTCATAGAACGGGGAGGTCTGGACCAGGGCGGCAATCCGCCTGCTGCCATCGGAGATCGTGATCTCGGTGCCGTCGGTGGCCAGCTCCGGAGCGACCATCGCCAAGCCGATCGAGCGGCCGAGCTTCGGCGCCAACCGCGCACTGGTCACCTGCCCGATCACCTTGCCGGCGTGATCGACGACTGCGGCGCCCTCCGTCGGAACCGCCCCGTCCGGGCAGCTGAACCCGACCAGGGACTGCGCTGGGACGCGATCGACGTAGTGCTCGAGCGCCCAGCGGCCGATGAAGTCCTGCTCCTTGTCGAGTTTGACGGCGAAGCCGAGGTTGGCCCCGTATGGGGTCATCTCCGAATCGGTGTCCTGACCGACCAGGATGTGCATCTTCTGCAGGCGCAGGATGCGCTGCGGCTCGAGCCCGAACGGCTGCGCGCCCTCGGCGACGATCGCGTCCCACAGGGCCCGGCCGTGCGGCGCGGAAGTGTGGAGCTCGTAGCCGAGCTCGCCAACGAAACCGATCCGCAGGACCAGGCATCGAACCCCGGCGACGGTCAGCTCGACGCCGTCGAGGTAGCCGACCGCGTCGTTGCTGACGTCCGCATCGGTGAGCCGCGCCAGAATCTCCCGCGAGCTTGGACCGGCCAGGTTCATCGCGCTGATCCCCTGGGTGACGTCGGTCAACGTCACCTCCAGCTCCGGCCAGCAGGCCATCCACCAGCTGAACCACTGCTCGACCGCTCCGGCGCCGCTTGAAGTGGTGGTGACGTAGAAGCACTCGTCGTCGAGCCGGCAGACGGTGCCGTCGTCGCTGATCCGGCCGGCCTCGGTGGTGAGCACGCCGTAGCGGACGCGCCCGGGTTTCAGCGTCGACATCCGGTTCGGGTACAAGCGGTCGAGCAGCTCGCCGGCGTCGGGCCCGGCGACGATCAGCTTCCCCAGGGTCGAGACGTCGATCAGACCAGCCGTTTCGTGCACCGCCATCGTCTCCGCCTCGACGTCGCCATAGTCGTAAGCCCGGCGCCAGTCCCCCGCCCAGCGGACATCGGCACCGAGATCGTGGTGGCGGGCATGGATCGCCGAGCGCTTGGCCGGCTCGAAGGGCCGGCCGGCGAGAACGCCGAGCGGGACCGTGGTCCAGGGTGGCCTCGCCGTCGTCAGCCCCACCTCGGAGAGGTGCAGCCCGGTCTCCTCGGCGAGAACCCGGACCGAGCCGAGCTGCGAGAAGCGCCCCTGCGAGGGCCCCATGGTCACGGTCGTATAGCGCTTCGATAGCTCGATCGAGTCGTAGCCCTCGGCGGCGGCGTAGCGGACATCCTTCGCCGTGATGTCCTCGTCAAGGTCGACGAACGCCTTGCCACGGCGACCGTCGAAGGCGACCGCGGGCGCGCTAGCGCGATGAGGAGCGGCGGCTCGGCTGGCGAGCTCGTCGCGCTCGGCCTCGATCCGACTGCGGTCCTCGCCATCGCCGAATCCGAGTGCGAGGGCCGCCTCGCCGCCGGCCACGGCCCCGGAGAGGAGGATGCGATCCAGGGTCTCGTGGCCGGCGACCGCCCCGGCAGGGTGGACCAGGGATGGCGGTTCTTTCGGGAGGAAGACGTTGGCAACCTCGTCGTATTGAGCGCGGGCACCTGCTTGCAGCAGCAGCGAGGAGGCGGGCATCGGCGCGCCGGAGACGCCCAGCAGGTCGCAGGCGAGCGAGCGCACCTTCCCCCGCACCCGCCCGGCCAGGTCGATCGCCGCCACGTCGATCCCTTCGAGGCGCTTGCGACCGCGGCCGCGCACCGGGGTGCAACCGGTGTGGAGCTCGATGCCGGCGCTCCTCACCTCAGCCGGCAGCTCGCCGTCGACCTCCGTCCGGAGGTCGAGGACGGCGCTGACGTTCACACCCACCTCCGTCAGGCGAAGCGCCCGTTCGAGCGCCCGATCGTCGACTCCGGCGATTACGCACTCCTGCCCGGGCGCCACACCGTAGAGCGAAGCGAGCCGCAGGGCCCCACCGGAGAGCATGATCCCCGGCAGATCGTTGGCGGCGAAGGTCAGCGGCTGCTCGAGCGTGCCGGTTGCTGCGACGTGCCGTGCGGCGCGCACCTGGTGCAAGGTGTCTCCTCGCCAGATCGGGACCAGACCGTCGAAGTAGCCGAGCGCGGTTCCCCGCTCGAGAATCTCGACGCCGGCCTCACGGCAGGCCACGACCAGCCCGCGGGCGCGCTCGTGCCGCCCTTCGAAGAGCAATGCCCCGCCCGGCTCCGCGTCCTCGTCGCAGAGCACGACGTCGGCCCCGAGCTCCGCCGCCCGCAGCGCCGCCGAGAGCCCGGCCGCGCCGCCGCCGGTGACGAGCACGTCGCAGTGGCGCCGCCGGTATTCGGTGCGCCACTCGCGCTCCGATTGGCGTCGCGGCAGCCTGCCGAGGCCCGCGGCCCTTCGCAGGACCCGCTCGTAGAGCGGCCAGAGCCGGCGCGGGCGAATGAAGGTCTTGTAGTAGAACCCGGGCGGCGTGAACGGGCCGCCGAACAGGTCGGTGGCGCGCATCAGGTCGAAGTCGAGCGAGGGCCAGGCGTTCTGATGCTCGACCCGCATCCCCTCCCGCAGCGGCTCGCCGCAGGCCCGGACCCCGGGTGCGCCGTCGACGGTGACCAGCGAGTTCGCGCACTGACCGCAGCCGCAAAGCTCGCCGCGGCGCCGGTGGTACTTGAAGCTGCGCGAGAAGGTGCGCTGGCCTTCGGCGTACAAAGCAGAGGCAATCGTGTCCCCCTCCAGCCCGCTGCGCGGCCTGCCGTCGAAGCTGAAGCTCAGCCCGGCCGAGTGATCGACGCGTTGTCCCGCGTGCGACGCGAGGCGGCTCACAGCGGCTCCTCCCCAGGTCGCGCCGTCCAGGCGATCTCGTTCGAGCGTGTGTCGCGTTCGGCCAGGAACCACTGGCCGCAGCCCGAGCGGTGCACCCACCACTCGCGCTGCTTGCCGGCCCGGTTGGCGCGGAAGTAGACGTAGCGGTTCAGCTCGGCGAAAGACGGTCGCTCCGTCGGACGTCCGGTCAGCTCGCCGCCGAAGCCGAAATCGGTCACCTCGCGAAAACCGCAGTTCGGGCAGTGGAGAAGGAAGGACATCAGCGCGCCTCGGTGCCTGGGATCCACGAGGTTCCGGCGAGCGGCACCCTGGCCATCGCCGCCGCCTCGACGGTGAGCGCGACGAGGTCCTCGGGCTCGAGGTTCTGGACCCGCGACTTGCCGCACGCCCGCGCCAGCGTCTGGGTCTCGAGCACCAGCGTCCGCAGGTAGTTGGCGAGGCGTCTGCCGCCGAGGACAGGATCGAGCCGGGCGGCCAGCGTGTCGTCCTGGGTCGAGATCCCGGCCGGATCCCGGCCCTCATGCCAATCGTCGTAGAAGCCGGCAGCGGAACCGAGCTTCGCGTACTCCTCGTCGAGCTCGGGGGCGTTGTCGCCGATCGCAATCAGGGCCGCAACGCCGATCGAGACGGCGTCGGCCCCAAGCGCCAGCGCCTTTGCGACATCGGCGCCAGAGCGGATGCCGCCGGAGACGATCAGCTGGACCCTGCGATGCATGCCGATCTCGGTCAGGGCCTGGACCGCTTGCGGGATCGCCGCCAGGGTCGGGATCCCGACGTGCTCGAGGAAGACCTCCTGGGTAGCTGCGGTCCCCCCCTGCATCCCGTCGAGGACGATTACGTCCGCTCCCGCCTTGACCGCAAGGGCGACGTCGTAGTAGGTCCTGGTCGCTCCGACCTTGACGAAGATCGGCTTCTCCCAATCGGTGATCTCGCGCAGCTCCTCGATCTTGATCTCGAGGTCGTCGGGGCCGGTCCAGTCGGGGTGGCGGCAGGCGCTGCGTTGGTCGATCCCAGCCGGCAGGTCGCGCATTTCGGCGACTCGGTCGCTGATCTTCTGGCCGAGCAGCATGCCGCCCCCGCCCGGCTTCGCCCCCTGCCCGACCACGACCTCGATCGCGTCGGCGCGGCGGAGGTCGTCCGGGTTCATCCCGTAGCGCGAAGGCAGCAGTTGGTAGACGAGGGTGTCGGAATGCTCTCGCTCCTCTGCGGTCATCCCGCCGTCGCCGGTGGTGGTGCTCGTCCCCATCGTGGTGGCGCCGCGCCCGAGCGCCTCCTTCGCCGGCGCCGAGAGCGCACCGAAGCTCATGCCCGCGATCGTGATCGGAATCTTCAGGTGCAGGGGCTTCTTGGCAAAACGGGTGCCGAGGACGACATCGGTCTCGCAGCGCTCCCGGTACCCCTCGAGCGGGTAGCGCGAGACGCTCGCACCGAGCAGCAGCAGGTCGTCGAAGTGCGGGACCCGGCGCTTGGCGCCGCCGCCGCGGATGTCGTAGATGCCCTCGCGGGCGGCGCGTTGGATCTCTCGGATCGTCGGCCGGTCGAAGGTCGCGGACTCGCGCAGGGCGCCGACCACGGCGCCGTCCAACCGCTGGTCACCGGCGCTCATCAGTAAGCCACCGCCGTATTGACGTCGAAGTTGTAGAGGCGACGAGCTGAGCCGTAGCGACGAAACTCGGAAGGCTCGACGTCCTCGAATCCGGCCTCCGCGAGGAGCTCGGCAACCTCGGCGCGGTGCTCGTCCTCGAGCTGCTTTTCGACGCAGTCGGCGCCGAGCCCTGCCACCTGCCCGCGGACGTAGATGCGAGCCTCATACAGGGAGTCGCCGAGCGCATCGCCGGCGTCGCCGCAGACGACAAGGCGCCCCGACTGGGCCATGAAGCCGCTCATGTGGCCGACCGAGCCCCGAACGACGACGTCGGCCCCCTTCAGAGAGATCGCGCAGCGAGCAGAAGCGTTGCCGTCGATACGGAGTAGGCCTCCATGTGCGGTCGCGCCCGCCGCCTGGCTGGCGTCGCCCTCGACCACGACCTTGCCCGACATCATGTTCTCGGCGACGCCGACGCCGCAGTTGCCACGGATCCGCACCGTGGCGAGCTGGTTCATGCCGGCGCAGTAGTAGCCCACGTGCCCGTCGATCTCGACCGCCGCCTCGCCGCTGGCGCCGACCGCGATCGCGTGGCGGCCACCGGGCTCGAGCACCCGAAAGGTGCCGTCGGCGTCAGCATGGAGGGCCGCGTTCAAGCTCCGCACGGGGACCGCAGAGAGGTCGAACTCGTGGAAGCTCAAACCGGGACCCGACCCCAGCTGTAGACCACACCCGGCTCCGGCTCCCAGACCTCGGCGTCGGCGCCGTTGGGGAGGGTTGCCAGCGCCCTGTACTCAGAGGCCATCGCGACCCACTCGTCGGTCTCGGCTAGGACTGCCGGCTTGCAGGCGATCGGGTCGCGCAGGACCGCGAAGCCGTCGGCCGTGCCGACGGCGAAGGTGTAGAAGCCGTCCAGGTCCTCGAGGCATCCCTCGAGCGCCGCCTCGAGGCTGTTGCCGGCGGCCAGCCGCCAGGTCAGGTAGGCGGCGGCGACCTCGGAGTCGTTCTCGGTGCGGAAGACGGTGCCCTCGCGTTCGAGCTCTGCCCGCAGCCGGTTGTGGTTAGACAGCGAACCGTTGTGGACGAGGCAGAGGTCGAGCCCGGTCCAGAATGGGTGTGACCCCGCCGGGGTCACCCGGCTCTCGGTCGCCATCCGCGTGTGCCCGATCGCATGGGAGCCGCTCATTTCGGCGACGCCGAAGCGCTCGAGGAAGGTGACGGGGTCGACGGCGTCCTTGAAGATCTCGATCGAACGCCCGGCGCTGAGGACTTCCAGCTCGGGCAGCTCCGCCGCGACCCAAGCGGCGGCCGCGCCCGGCTCGGTGCGGACGACGGCGGTCGCGAACGCCTCGTCGACCTCGCCGAACCGCTCGAGGCCGAGCCCCTCGTAGAGCGACTCGGAGACCCTGCCCCACTCGAGCCGCGGCACCAGGCTGCGCAGCGAGACCTTGGCCTCGCCCTCGCCAACCGGATCGCGGTAGATCGCGAGCCCGGCGCTGTCTGGTCCCCGGTCCGCCATCTGCGCGAGCATTCCAGCGGCGTGCTTCCCCAGCTCCCGGCTGCACGCGTCGGACTTCGAGTAGATGCCGATGATTCCGCACATGGTTTCGAGCGTAGGCGTGCGCCCATCGGTTGCCCATGGCGACTCGAGTCACTTTTTTGGCGTCCGGTATGTGGGCCCCTTACATGATGGGCCGCCCGAAGGCATTGCATGACCGTGACGCTGTGGTCCTATGTGGTAAGCGCACATACGACCACCGCCAACCGTAGGGCTCCTCGACATTGCGCCCGCGCGGCACGTCGAATTGGCTTTGCATCCCCAAACGGAAGGTGTGGATGACGGGCAGTGCAGGCAGTGCAGAAGAGGTCAGGGCCCTGATCGAGGATGGGGGGGTCAAGTACCTCTTCGCCCAGTTCGTCGACATGCACGGCAAGCCGAGCGCGAAGCTCGTGCCCGCCTCGCACTTTGGTGAGCTGATCAGCGAGGGCGCCGGCTTTGCTGGTTTCGCCGCTGGCGACCTGGGACAGAAGCCGAACGATCCGGACATCGCCGCCATTCCCGATCCGGCCAGCTATGCGCCGCTGCCCTGGCGGCCCGAGATCGCCCGGCTCGCCTGCGACGTCACCGTCGAGGGCGAGCCTTGGCCCTATTGCCCGCGGACGATCCTGCGCAACCAACTCGAGCGCGCCGCGTCACTCGGCTACGAGTTCAAAATCGGAGCCGAGCTCGAGTACTTCCTGCTGCGCCGCGAGGACGACGGCTCACTCGTGGTGGCTGACCGCCTCGACGTGCTCAGCCAGCCCTGCTACGACATGCGGGCCCTGACCCGCAGCCTCGATTTCGTCACCCAAATCGCCGGCCACCTCGACACGCTTGGCTGGGACAATTACGCGACCGATCACGAGGACGCAAACGGCCAGTTCGAGCAGAACTTCTCCTTCGCCGACGCCCTCGTCACCTGCGACCGGGCGATCTTCTTCCGTTACATGGTCGAGAGCATCGCTCACGAGCAAGGCCTGATCGCGACCTTCATGCCGAAGCCCTTCGCCCACTTGACGGGAAATGGCTGCCATCTCCATATGAGCCTCTGGAAGGACGGCCGCAACGTCTTTCTCGACGAGGGGGGCGAAGACCCACACGGTCTTGGTCTCTCCCCCACCGCCTATGCCTTCATCGGCGGGCTGAAGGCCCACGCGCCGGCCTACATCGCGCTCACCGCCCCGTCGGTCAACTCCTACAAACGGCTCGTCGTCGGCTCTCGCAGCGGCTCGGCGTGGGCGCCGGTCCACGTCAGCTACGGCGCTAACAACCGCACCCAGATGTTGCGTATCCCGGCGCCGGGTCGGATCGAGGATCGGACCGTCGACGGCTCCTGCAACCCCTACTTGGCGGCGACCGCGGTGCTCGCCGCCGGGCTCGACGGCATCGAGAACGGCCTCGACGCCGGCGATCCGACTTCTGAGTACAACCTGCACGAGGTTTCGCGAGACCAGCTCCACGAGATGGGGATCGAGATGCTGCCGAGCAACCTGCTCGAAGCGACGCGGCGACTGGAACGCGATGATGTGATGCGTGCGGCCCTGGGTCCCTGTGCCGAGGAGGACTACCTCGATTACTACGTGCGTGTCAAGCGCGCGGAATGGGAGCGTGCCCACTCCGAGATCACGGAGTGGGAGATCGAGCGATACCTGCAGCTCTTCTGAGCCGAGGAGGTGAGCGTGCCGGCGAACGTCGGCGAGTCCGGCAACGAGTTCGAGCGCCTGCGACTCGAAAACGAGGCTCTCGCGGGCGTCGTCGGCGTCGTCGCTTCCGGCCCGGACCTGGTCCATATCCTCGATCGGGTCGTCGACCTGCTGACGAAAGCGACCGATTCGCACGCCTGCTTCGTCTACTTGCCGATTGACGACAAGCTTGTCCTCCACGCCGCCTCGCCGATCTACTCGCACCTGGTCGGCAAGATCTCCTTCGGCATCGACGAGGGCCTCGCCGGCTGGGTGATGCGGGAACGGCGGCCGGCCTTCATCCGCGAGGGGGCGATCGACGATCCCCGCACGATCTACGTCGCCGAGCTCGAGGAGCATCGCTTCCAATCGATGGGCGCGGTTCCGATCACCTCCCGCGGCGGCGCTCCGATCGGCGCGATCGTCCTCCATACGGTTGCGCCGCGCGAATTCGACGAGGCGATCATCAACGTTCTGTCGCGCTCGGCATCGCTGGTTTCGGGAGCGATCGAGAACGCGCGGCTCTACGAGGAAGCGCGCGAGCGGATCGAGGAGCTGACCCGACTGTCCACGCTCGGGCCTGAGATCGCGGCGGTTTCAGAGCGCTCCGCCCTGTTCGAGATGGCGGTGCGGGCGATGCCCCAACTGATCGGCGCGGACCTCTGCCGGCTGTATGAGACCGCGGCCGACGGCGAGCTCGTCCGCGTCGCCGCCCATCCCCCGGGCGAGGCCCTGGCAGGCGAGGCGCTCGAGGCCGGCGAGGCGGCGGTGATCTCCTCGCTCCTCGCCGGCGGACCGGAAGCCGAGGCGGGAGCCGCCCTCGGCCTCGCCGATTGCGCGAGCGCGATGGCGATTTCGCTGACCTCGGGTGATCACCAGACAGGCGTCATCGTCGTCGCCGGCAGGAGCCCCTGGGCGAGCTCAGGCCGGGAGCTAATGCGCGCCGCCGCGCACCAGATCAGCCTCGCGCTGGAGAAGATCGCGCTGATCGAGCGCCTGACCGGAGAGAACGTCGCGCGCGACCTCTTCGAGGCCCTGCTCGCCGACCAATCCGAGGTGGCTTCGAGCAGGGCCGCGGCCGCCGGGATCGACCTCCGCCGCGCGCACGTGGTGGCCGTCGCCCGGGCCAGACCAAGACTCCCTGACTCCGCCTGGCATCAATCCGCCGAGCAACTCGAGCAGGCGATTCAGCGGCTCAGCCGCGGCTCGGCCTGTCATCTCGGCACAGGGACCCTGCGTGCCTTGGTGCCCGTAGCCGAGGAGGGGGTCGAGCCAGCTCGGCAGCTCGCCCGGACTCTCGGCGCCGCGGCCAGGGAGCTCGAACTCGTGATCGGCCTGAGCGACGGCCATCGCGGCGCCACGGGCGTTCGCCGCAGCCTGCTCGAAGCCGACGAGGCCGCTCGGATCGGTGCGTCCTTGCTCGATCATGGTGCAGCAATCCTCTACCGAGACACCGGCGCCTACCGCTACCTGATCGGGCTGCTCGACTCCGGCGGCCCCCGCGACCACCTCGCCGAGGCGGTCGAGCGCGTCGCCGC
>Ga0105249_10000640_pt1 | contig 31937 bp, 29 predicted proteins | sample KBSS44metaG_FD_81522 | JGI IMG/M metagenome (GOLD analysis project Ga0105249, IMG submission 81522) | Switchgrass rhizosphere microbial communities from Kellogg Biological Station, Michigan, USA - KBS S4-4 metaG | ecosystem: Host-associated > Plants > Roots > Rhizosphere > Soil | place...
ATTCGATGTCTGCGTAATGCGCAAGCGTCTCCCGCGTCGGATCGACAATGAGCAAGCCATCAGTCCCGTCGAGGAGCAGCTCCTGACCAGTCTCGAGTTTTGCAGTGATATCATGCAAACCGACTATCGCCGGGATATTGAGCGAACGGGCCATGATAGCCGTATGCGACGTGCGGCTGCCAAGATCCGTCGCAATGCCAAGGACGTGCTCCCGCTTCATGCTGGCAGTGTCGGAAGGAGTGAGATTGTGGGCGATGAGAATGTGTGGCTCACTTAAGCCAAGAAATTTCTTGGGAGCTTTTCCCTGGAGGTTGCGGATTACTCGCTTGGTCACGTCCTGGATATCGAGCGCGCGCTCCCGTAGATAAGGATCATCTATTTTACTCAACGTTTCGGCGTAACGCGTGGCGACTTCCTGAAAAGCCCACTCGACATTGCAAAGGTCGGTTTCCAATTTGCGCAACACTTCGTCGATCAGAGTGCGATCCTCTACTACGAGCAGATGGGCGTCGAAAATGGCGGCGTCTTTTGCTCCGATCGATTCCGCGATACGCTGCTGCATCTCGAGAATCTGCATCCGCGTTTGGATAAGGGCTGCTTCGAAGCGCCCGATTTCGTCCCCGATCTGGGAAGGCGCGATGCGATAACGCGGCACGTCATCCATGTCGTCTCGAACGACATGGATCTTGCCATGAGCAGTTCCCGGTGAAACACCTGCTCCTTCAAACCGAATTTCCTGCCGCGCCTTGTCGCTCATTCCAATTGTCAGAGTAATGGCGATGTCAACTCGGGAAAGTTTTTCCCAACGCAATCCCGCATAAGTCCTATAAGTCTTATGGGCGTACGTGACGAATCAATCTTCGTTGAAACGCGCCTTGATTAGCTCCTCGAGCTCCTCCATGGCCTTCTGCGCATCCGGGCCCTCACAGCGAATGCGCAGTTTTGATCCCTGTCCCGCGGCCAGCATCATCAAGCCCATGATGCTTTTGCCATTTACCTCTTCCCCTTCTTTCGACACCCAAATCTCCGAACGATAACGGCTCGCAATGCGCACAAACATCGCCGCCGGCCGCGCGTGGAGACCCAGTCGATTCACGATTGAAATGTCTTTCTCGACTTTCTGGTCGGACTCCGCGCGATTCGCTCTTCGATACAACAAGCCCATTACGTCTCCTTCGGCTCCATCAAATTGAGCAGCTTTGTGTTGAAATCGAGCGCGCTGTTCTGACCCAAATCCTTTAATTTCTGGTCCATCGCAGCGACTTCAATCAGACGCGCCATGTCGCGACCCGGTCTCACCGGAATGGTCACGTGTGGCACCTGAAGCCCAAGAATTTCGTAGAATTCCCGATCAAGGCCGATCCGATCGACCGCCTCCATTTCCTTCCAATCCTTCAGCGTGGCAACCAGATCGAGGCGCTTTTCGACTCGGATGCTACCAATGCCGAAAACAGACGCCACGTTAATGATGCCGATACCGCGAACCTCCATGTGATTGCGGGTCAGTTCCGGCGCCGTCGCCATTAGCTCACGCCCCTCAAGCGAAGTCATCCGCGTCACGTCATCAGCTACGAGGCTATAGCCACGCTCGATCAGCCCGAGAACACATTCGCTCTTGCCGATGCCGCTTGCGCCGCGAATCAAAACGCCGATGCCCAAGATATCCACCATGCTACCGAACTCGGTCACAGTTGGTGAGAAATCGACTTCCAGCGCGATCGTAGCCGCATTAATGAATTTCATGGTGATCATCGGCGTCCGAAACACCGCGATCTCGGCTTCAGCCGTCACGGCGAGCAACTCCGGCGCAAGATGAAATCCGCGCGACATCACCAGGCACGGGATCTTGCTCTCACATAATCTCCGAAATCGCCGTACGCGCGTTTTTGGAGTCAAACTTTTCAGATAGGAATATTCAGCCGCGCCCAGCACCTGCACCCGTTTCTCCGCGAAATACGTGTAGAAGCCAGAAAGCGCCAGACCCGGACGATTGATGGTGGGCTCACGAATTTTCCGATGGAACCCCACGCGCGGTCCCTCCAGTTTCATCAGAAGCTTTTCGGCGTGAGAACTGTAAAAGCTCTCGACCGTGACAACCGGGATGCTTTTCTGTTGGTCGCTTGTCGAAGTAATCGTCTGGGTCCCGCGTTGTTCCAGCATCAGATTAACTTCTAACTGAATAAGGCACAATTTCCAATCGACGAATTCTCGTGGAGATTGCAGGGCAGGCGCTCCGCCTGCGGCATATTGTCATTCCGACCGTAGTGGAGGAATCTCTTGCTCGGTTCTATGCTCCTCCGTTCGTTCGACATCACAAAGTAGGCGGAGCGCTCCCCCCACAATGCCTGTTATCATTTGAACACGAAGAATTTCACACTCATCCCGCACGTCCCCGCGCACCTTCTCGCGCTCGCAGAAAGCGTCGATGCCTACGAAAAAATTTCCGGCATACGCGCCGCCAACGGTGTGATAGATTTTTTGCTGAGCGCTTCGCCCGAGTTCATGGCTAGACTCCGAGTCGCGACCGAACCAGATCCGTGGCAATTCGGCTTCGCTGTCATCCATAAGATCGACAACGTCCTAATCGGCATGGCCGGTTTTCCCGGTCCGCCATCCGATGGCGTCGCCGAAATCGCTTACGGCATCGCGCCGAGTTATCAGGGGAAAGGTTTCGCCACCGAAGTCGCCAAAGCGCTCTTCAAATTCGCTTCGCGCGACTCCCGGGTCCGAACCATTTGCGCGCACACCCTTCCGGAAATGAATGCTTCCACGCGCGTCCTTGAGAAATGCGGATTTAGAAAAGCCGGGGAGATGCTCGATTCGGAAAATGCCCTTGTCTGGCGTTGGGAAAAAAAACCTGCCAAGATCGACATCAAACAATTGACGAAATAACCCTCTGGGGCTTCGTCATTCGTCGTTCAAGTCACATCTTGAAGCGTTCGCCAAGGTAAAGTTGCCGGCTGATGGGATCGTTGATTAGAAAATCTTTCGTGCCCTCGCTTTCGACCCGGCCTTCGTAAATCAAATACGCGCGATCCACGATCGACAACGTCTCCCGCACATTGTGGTCGGTGATTATAATGGCGAGCCCCAATTTGCGCAGGTTTACGATGATTTGTTGCACATCGTAGACGGCAATGGGATCGACGCCGCTGAATGGTTCATCGAGCATCAACAATTTCGGCTGTGTCACCAGGGAACGCGCAATGGTGAGACGCCGTTTCTCACCCCCGCTCAGGGTAAGCGCGACATTATGTGCGATTCGCTCGATCCCGAACTGGTGCAGTAACTGATCGCAACGATTCCGGCGCTCTGTTTTGCTCATGGGAAGCGTTTCCAAAATCGCCATGATGTTCTGTTCCACCGTCATCTTCCGGAAGATCGATTCCTCCTGCGGCAAATACCCCATGCCAAGTCGCGCGCGTTTGTACATCGGATAGTTGGTAACATCGGTATCCGAAAAAATAACGCGCCCGCTGTTGGGTCTGACGAGGCCTACAATCATGTAAAAACTGGTTGTCTTACCTGCGCCGTTTGGGCCGAGCAGTCCGACGATCTCGCCGGCCCGAACATGTAGGTTGATCCCATCCACCACGGCCCGGCCACCGTAAATTTTCACCAGTTGTTCGGTGGTGAGGACAGTCTCTCTCTTTGCCGCAGGCGGCACGCCGACTTTCGGAACGGAAACGGGCGCAGTTTGGCTAATCATGGTTTCGGCGAAGCTGTCGGGGTCAGCGAGGCAGAAGGAGTCGTTTCGCCCTTGGTTTCTTCCTTAGGCTGCTGGCGAATCTCGGTGCGACTCGGGCCGTGCGTCGTCAGTTGATTGTTCTGGTTAATGATCATCACGGTATCAGGGCTGGTCGCCACGTGCATGTTCATTCCTTCCTGCACGCGCGGTGTTCCTGTCAATTCGACATCTCCAGTGGCAGCCGTATAGACCGCTTTATCTGCCCGGCCAACAGCGCGCGTCGGCGCTCCACCATTCGGATCCGGACGGTCGCGCACCAGCCCAACCTCTCCTTCTGCGACGGCTTTCTCCAGACCCTGATTCTCCCCCTTCGTAATAAACACTGTCAGTTTCTTAGATTGAAGATTAAAGCGCGGGTCAGTTACCTTTACGCGACCCCTAAAGATGCCCATATTCTTTGTTGAATCAAAAAAAGCCTCATCCGCATAGATTTCCGTTGTGGTCGGTTCATTGGACTGCAGCAGGGTGGCTGGCGGCGCAGGTGATTTGTTCGCAGCCGATTTGTTCTCTTTTTCGGCTGCTGCTTTCTCTCGCTTCTTTGGCGCCTTGGGGGAGTCCGCTGGCGCGGCCGCAACCTGTCCGTACAATTGCGCGGTCACGACGCTCGTTATAAAAATGATCGACACCGCCACTCTTTTCATTCGTTTGTTTTTCCTGTCAGATGCGATCGGTCGGTGATCACCATCTTTACATTTCCAATCAATCGTCCGGTTCGCGTGTTGGTATCGAACTGCACTGAGTCACCGGCGATGTGGAAATCTGCGCGCTGAATTGTTGTCCGCTCCTGCGAGCTCAAGACCCGGGTCTTTAAATCAAGCACCGACGTCTGCATGTCGATTTGCAGATCTGGCTGGCTCTCCGGCGTATAAGTTGTGATTTTAAGATGTTGAAAGCCGACGTGCTGCTCGTCAACCCGTCGCGCCGTGCCCGCTTCAAATCTTCCCCGGAGATGACCTTCGCCGTCGAAATCCGGCAGGGTGAGACCCTTGGCTTCATGGCCGATCGGCAACGGAATATTGGTCAGACTTTGCTCGGCCGGAGAACCTTTCGGGCTTGCCCTGGCGCGAGCTTGCTTTTTCTTACTGCCTTTGGCCTCGGCAAACATATGACTCGCCGGCATCGCAATCGACAACAGCAATGGCACGAGCCAGCTCCAGTGTCGGGAGCGGCCGCTACGAAACAGCAGCATGAATAGCCATTAACATGCGCAAATGCTTCGGCAAATCCTTTACCGGAATTTGATTCGGCCCATCCGACAACGCATGGGCCGGATTTTCGTGCACCTCCATAAAGATGCCATCGCAGCCCATGGCCATCGCGGCCCGCGCCAGAGCCGGTGCCAGGACCCCATCGCCGGAGGTAAAGTCCCCCGCCGCACCAGGCCGTTGAACTGAATGGGTCGCGTCAAAGATGACGCGATATCCCGCTTCGCGCATCCAATAAAGCGATCGCATATCGGCCACGAGATTGTTGTAGCCAAACGTTGTGCCGCGCTCCGTAAAACAAAATTTCCGATTGCCGAATGTGCTTAACTTTTCGGCGATGTTCTTCAAGTCCCATGGCGCGAGGAACTGGCCTTTCTTCACATTGATGGCGCGGCCCGTTTCCGCGGCGGCGCGCAACAGATCCGTTTGCCGGCAGAGGAATGCCGGAATTTGTAACATGTCGATTTTTTCGCCAGCGATCTCGGCTTCAGCCGGTGAATGAACGTCCGTTGTGACCGGAATTTTCATGTCGCGGCCGATTGCGGAAAGAATCTCGCAGCCTTCGCGTACGCCAATTCCACGAAACGAGCGGACCGAAGTCCGGTTGGCTTTGTCGTAGGAAGCTTTAAAAATGAAATCGATGTCTTGCGCGGCGCAAATTTTCGCGATCCTCTTTGCCATCCGCCAGGCGAACTTCTCCGACTCAATCACGCATGGGCCGAGAATCAACGCCGGGCGTTCTCCCCCAATCGTGACTTTGCCGACGCGCAATGGCTTAGGCTTTCCCACAAGATAATTGTAGGGCGGCTGGGTCAGCCGCCAATCATTTTTGAAGGCATTTCACGGAAACGCGCTACAACCTTTTGCATCGTACGAGGTCCACGATCGCAAATGGCGCATAGAGCACCAGAAAGAAAAGCAACGCCACTCCGTGCATCTCTAAAAGATAAAGCGGCCACGAATCGGAGAGAAAACTCAAGATGGAAAACGCTTCCGGTTTGTGCAGCAAAAAGCCGTAGTTAACGCCGGTCAATTCGTCCGCGATAAGCGTAATCACAAAATAAAACTCGGACCACAGCCACACCCGCACGATTGACATTGGGTATGGGCGGTATTGTCGCGTCAACATCAGGAAGACTACGCCGACGATGATACCGCAATGCGAGGTGAAAAAACTAATGAACCGCCAATCCGGAAAACCAAACCGCAAGTTTGGCGTGAGCACGGCTTGAAGTGTGCCGCCAATCCCCCAGAAATACGCCACCTCGAACCAGCGCTGACTTCCAGTCCACATCGCCACGATTACAACCACCATGCCCCAGTCGCACATTTGCATCGGCAACATTTGCCGCCAGTCCATAATGCCGCTGCTCCGGACAAAAATTATGTAGGCGGCATAGTTCAGGAGGAGAACTGCCGAGATGAAGGCAATAATCGCCCGTTCGACGCCCTGGGATTTTGTCCGCCGCACAATCGCACCAAGCACAAAGGGCAAGGTGATTGTGAGAAAAATCACCGTGAGGTGCGGCAGACCATACGGTTGAAACGGGTGTTCGGGGTTCATCGCAAAATCGACAGTTCGTGTGCCCGCCGCGGCGAGCGATTTTATGTAGCAGCAAGTTCCAAACTTGCTCCACAATCAGCGAATTACCCAGAGATTACAGGGAATCACATCGCTGATCCAGGCAATGTTACTTGGCAACTGCTGGATCGCATCGTCATTTTTTGGCATCGGCACTACGAGCAAATCTGCTTTCACAGATTGAACAAAGTCCGAAGCAGCCAACCCGGTGTTGCCGCGAATGCAGCGCGCCTCAATCGGAACCACGGTGGCGCCAGCTGACAAAACGAACCTTTCCAGCGCGTCTTCCTCCTCGTCCCTTGTCTCGGATTTTTCGCGGTCCCCGGCCTCGGCGCGGATCGATGCGCGCGCCTTGTCGAACGCAGTAATAATGCGAATCACATAAAGCCGCTCGCACGATTCTGCGGAGGCGAGCTCCAGCGTCATTTTTAACGCATGCAAGGCATGCTCGGAGTGATCGGCAACGAAAACGATCTGCCGCAGTGGTTTGGGTTTCAGGTCCGGGTGGGTGAAAAGCATGACCGCGCAGGCAGCTTCTCGCACAAGGCGTCGCGCGACGTTGCCAAGAAATGGGTGTAACACGACCTCCTTTTCGAGCGCGCCGGCTACAACCATGTCGATGTTTTCGCGAGCAACCGCGCGTAGAATAGCATCCGCTGGATCGCCGTTTTCATAATGAACTGGGGAATCGGCCGGGAGCTGCAGTTGCGCCAGCACATCGTTAAACTTCTTCGAGATCTCTTCATTACGATCGCCCACATGAATTAAATGAAGCTTGGCTGAGAATCTGTCACGGATTCGCTTCGCTTCAGCGAGTACGTGCTTGAATCGCGGCGAAAAAGTGCTGGCGACGGCAATGGTCTTGTATGGCGGTGGATCGTGCATCGGCGTGAATGTTAATTTCGTGTCTCACGAGCGTTAGGCAACCAGGGCAGAAAAAATGAAGAATATTCAAATGCCGAACTGTCATGATCGCGCTTCTTCGTCATTCGGACTTTGGGCTTCCTTCGTCCTTCGTCATTTCATGATCCTGCCGCGCCGCAGGCTGGCGAATCGGGGTCGTTTGTCGTTTGGCCTTGGTCGTTCACTTTTCATTTTCGATTTTCTGCGCGACTTTGCGGCGCATGAGACGTGCAATTTACCCCGGCAGTTTCGACCCGGTGACCAATGGTCATGTCGATATCGTTGAGCGCGCGAGAAAACTGTTCGATGAAGTCATTGTCGCCGTGGCGGCTAACGACGAGAAACAACCGCTTTTCTCGCTAAGGGAACGTCTCGATTTGCTGCGAAGAACAGTCGGGAGGATCGACAATGTGCGGATTGCGCAGTTCAAGGGATTGCTCGTCGAGTTCGCGAAAGCAGAAAAAGCCGGGGCAGTGATCCGCGGTTTGCGAGCCGTGTCCGATTTTGAATTCGAATTTCAAATGGCGCTGATGAATCGGAAACTTGATGCGGTGGTGGAAACGATTTTCCTCATGCCGAAGGAGGAATACACTTATCTTAGCTCTCGCATTGTGAAAGAAATCGCGCGCCTTGGGGGCGATGTCTCCAGTTTTGTTCCGGCTTTTGTGGTCAAGGCATTGAACAGGAAATTTGATCGATGAACTCAGAAAGGTTTCGCGAGTGAAAGTTCATCTGAAACAAATTCCACCTGAAGGTCTGCATCTCGAGGGGGATGAGGAATGCCCAATTCTGGAACTGGAGGCGGAGGGAATTCGATGTATTGGCCCGCTCCATTACAGTATCGACCTGGGCGTTACAAGCGGCGCGCTCTGGGCGAGTGGATCGCTTTCGCAGGCGGTGGAGCTGCGGTGCGTGGCTTGCCTGGAAAAATTTGTGCACGAGATTCAGGTGCCGGCATTTGCAGTGCACACCGAGTTGAGCGGGCCGGAGATGGTCGATCTAATGCCATTCATGCGCGAGGACCTTTTGCTGAATCTACCGGCCCACCCGCATTGCGACCGGGATGCCGGCCGGACCTGCAAGCCGAAGCAAATCGAAGCTTCCGATCAAGGGGCAAAGCGCAAATCGGATTGGAGCGCGCTGGATAAGCTAAAGTTAAAAAGTTGAAAGGTTACAAGTTACAACGGATTCCCTTTTAACATTGTAACTCTTTAACGGATCGCTTGTGCGCGACTTGTTTTTCAAAAAAGGGGTGCTTTGGTAACGGGCACCCATGGGAGTTCCGAAACGCAAAACGTCGAAGATGCGCTTGCGCACCCGCAAGGCGGCGAACCGCTGGCATGCGCCGCACTTGAATAAATGCCCGCAATGTGGCAGCGCGGTGGCGTCCCACACTGCCTGTCCGTCGTGTGGTTACTATCGCGGGCGACAGGTATTGACGCTTGAGGCAAAGTGATCGCCTGGTTAAACCGTTAGACGGTTGGAGGGTCGAAACGGCCAACGCCCATTCTGTCATGTTGAGCGAAGCGAAACATCTTCGATCACCATGGCAGCGCTTCCGGAGTAAAATGATCAGAGGTTCTTCGCTTGCTCAGAATGACAAAGTTGCTTGCCCCTTCAACCCTTTAGCGCTTTAACCCTTCAAGGCTCTGCATTTTTCGCTTTGCAATCACCCGGTTTAGCTCGCAAAATTTCCCACCGATGAAGATCGCCCTCGACGCCATGGGCGGTGACTTTGGCCCGCCTAATCTCGTGGCTGGCGCTGTGATGGCGCTACGCGAGTATCGAGTCATCAATAAACTCTACCTCGTCGGCGACTCGGCCAAGATCGAAGCAGAACTCACGAAACACGGCTGCAACGACAGCCGGCTTGAGATCGTACACGCGACCCAAGTGGTCGATATGAGCGACCGCGCATGGTCCGCGGTCAGGCGCAAGAAGGATTCATCAGTAAGCCGTGCGGTCGATCTCGTGAAGCGCGGCCAAGCAGATGCAATCGTAACCGCAGGTCACACTGGCGCGGCTGTCGCCGCGAGTACGATTAAGCTTCGCACGTTGCCAGGAATCGACCGACCGGGCATCGCCGCCGTGCTTCCGACCGAAACGAATGTCTTCGTTTTGATCGATGCAGGCGCGAATATCGATGCGCGCCCCGAACATCTTCTTCAATACGCTTTCATGGGCTCGGTCTACTCGCGTCATGTCCTCCATTACAAGAATCCGACCGTTGGTTTGGTCTCGCTCGGCGATGAGGATGTTAAGGGGAACGAGTTAACCAAGGAAGTCTTCAAGATGCTCAAAAAGAGCTCGCTCAATTTTAGCGGGAACATCGAGGGCCGTCATCTCTTTGAAGATCCGGTTGAAGTTGTCGTGTGCGACGGATTTGTCGGCAACGTGATCTTGAAAACGTGCGAATCGATCGCGGTAGCAATGTTCCAATGGCTCAAGCACGAGCTCATGCGCACAACGATGCGAAGAGCCGGCGCATTCCTCGCGAAGAATGCCATTGGAACAATTAAGGCCAAGACGAATTACGAAGAGTACGGCGGCAGTCCCCTTCTCGGCGTCAACGGCATCTGTATTATTGCGCATGGCGCAAGCACGCCGCTAGCCATCAAGAACGCACTACGGGTGGCCGCGGAGTCGATTGAACAGCAGGTCAACCCGCATATCGTCGAGGAGATTCGCCGTTACAATGAAACGACAGCCTCACTCGAGCCCGCGCTCCGCTAAGCCGCTGCGCACGGTCTCAATCATCGGCACTGGTAGTTATGTGCCGGAAAAAATCCTGACCAACGCAGACCTCTCGCGCATTGTCAATACGAGCGACGATTGGATTACCACGCGCACAGGCATTAAGGAGCGCCGTATCGCCGCAAAGGATGAGACCACCAGCGATATGGCTACCAAGGCGGCGCTAAAGGCAATCGCGCAGGCAAAGATTTCGCCAAAAGAAATCAACCTTATTCTCGTGGCAACCGCTACGCCCGATATGCTCTTTCCCGCAACCGCCTGCTTCGTTCAGAAAAAGATCGGAGCAACCAATGCTGCTTGTCTCGATATCTCCGCAGCATGTGCCGGATTCCTTTTCGGCCTGGAGATCGCGCAGCAATTTATCACCTCACATACACACGATACTGTCCTTGTGATCGGGGCTGAGAAACTGACATCGATCACTAATTGGACCGATCGCAATACCTGCATACTTTTCGGAGACGGCGCTGGGGCCGCCATCTTACGCCACCGGGGCAGCGCGCACGGTGTGATTAGCACTCACATTGGCAGTGACGGCCAGTACACCGATATTTTATTCATGCCCGGCGGCGGTTCGCGCTGCCCGATCACGCGCGAAAATGTCGATCTGAACCTGCAAACCATTCACATGACGGGGAAGGAAGTTTACAAGCAGGCAGTCACCGCGATGCTAAACGCGGCCAAGAAGGCGCTCGACCAGGCCGGCCTGTCAATCGAAGACATCGCTTGTGTTATTCCGCACCAGGCGAATGTGCGTATTATTGAAGCGATCGCCGATCGACTCGGAATTTCACGCGATAAAATGTTTGTGAATCTGGATCGCTATGGCAACACTTCGGCCGCGGCGGTGGCAATCGCGCTGGATGAAGCCAATCGCAGTGGGCGAATTAAGCCGGGCGATTACATTCTCATGGTCGTGTTCGGCGGAGGGCTTACCTGGGCGAGCACGATACTCGAATGGTAAAACTATAGGGCGTCTGTACCAGAGAGCTGAACCAGGAGTTGGCGTTTCACAGAAACGCCCTACAATCAACCAATGCTCGTCGAAACTCACGCACACCTCGATTACCCGGATTTTGCGGCCGATTTCGATGATGTGCTCGGTCGGGCGAACGAAGCCGGGGTAACGCGCATCATCACCATCGGCACCTCAATTGAGAGCAGCCGGCGCGCGGTCGACCTTGCCGAGAAGTATCCGAGCATCTACGCCGCAATCGGCGTTCATCCGACCCATGCCGAGCAAGCCTGGGAAGACGTGATTACGCCCTTGCGGGAACTGGCGAGAAATCCGCGCGTTGTGGCGATCGGCGAGACCGGCCTTGATTATCATCATTTGCCGAGCGTCGAAGCAGCGAAACAGAAAAATGTCCAGGTGTTCAATGCCCTGCAAAGCGGGACTGAAGAACAACTGGAAGCCAGCATTGAAGATGGCGCCTACAAATCGAAACAGGCCGATCTTTTTGAGGAACAACTCGATTTGGCGGTCGAGCTTCGGCTCAATGTGGTCATCCACCAACGCGATGCTTGGGATGACACGCTCGAAATCATGAGGCCGTATTCAGGAAAGTTACGCGGCGTGTTCCATTGCTTCGGTGGCACGCTCGAACAGGCAAATGAAGTTCTTGACCTCGATCATCTGGTTTCTTTCACCGGCATCGTGACTTTCAAAAATGGAGCAAGCGTCCGCGAGGTTGCCGCTAAAGTTCCCCTCTGGAAATTTATGGTCGAAACGGATTGCCCGTATCTGGCGCCGGTTCCGTTTCGCGGGAAACGATGCGAGCCAGCGCATACTCGACTGGTCGCGGAATCCATTGCGAATACGCGCGGCGTTTCGTTTGAGGAGATCGCCGAAGCCACAACCGAAACCGCGGAAAAGTTCTTCCGGTTCAATCGCGTATGAAAGAAAAAGGTGGAGCGACCCGTCCGTGGGCGATGTTAAATCAGGCGCCGAAGGTGCATTATTTTTGGCATCGAGCAGGGGACTGCTCGATCCACCTTGCGTGTTTATTGGTCACAGTCTTCCTAGGCTCATGTGCAGCGCCTGACACACGGCATCAAATCGTTATCAGCGCACGCGAGCAAAAGTTAGCCCTTCTCGATCGCGGTAACTTGATGGCCATCTATCCGGTTTCCACCTCCAAGTTCGGCCTCGGCGACCGGCCCGGCAGTTATTGGACTCCTTTGGGCAAATTCGAAATCGCAAAGAAAATCGGCGATAATGCACCGCCTGGCGCGGTATTTAAAGATCGACGTCGCACTGGTGAAATCGTTGCGCCCGATTCGCCTGGCCGCGACCCGATCGTCACGCGCATTCTCTGGCTGAGTGGACGCGAAGCGCAAAACGCAAACGCATTTACCCGGAACATTTATATCCACGGCACGCCGGAGGAGCGGAATATTGGTTTGCCCGTCAGTTACGGATGCATTCGGATGCGCTCCAGCGACATTATTAGCCTCTACCAAATTGTCGGCTGGGGCGCAGAAGTGACGATTATCGATGCCCCGCTAGCGTGGGCGATTCCAACACTGGTTCCCCGGGCACAACTGGCCACAACGAACCAGGCCAGGGCAAGCGCGATCCGCTAGGCTACTTCACGGCAATTTGCCGAGATGTCGTCTTAGGGTTTCATGTGAGAGCAATTCCATGTCCGCATCGACCATAATGCGGACGAGCGCGGGGAATCGCACTTTTGGTTCCCAATTGAGAATTCTTTTCGCTTTGGAAGCGTCGCCCATCAGGAGATCTACTTCCGCCGGGCGCTCATAACGCGGGTCGTGCCTGACGAATTCCTTCCAATCAAGATCGACATGTGAAAAGGCCGCTTCCGCAAGCTCACGCACCGTGTGGGTTTCCCCAGTCGCCAGCACAAAGTCGTCTCCTTCATCCCGCTGGAGAATTCGCCACATTCCTTCGACGTACTCAGGCGCATATCCCCAATCCCGTTTCGCGTCCAGGTTTCCGAGGAACAATTCCTTTTGCAGGCCGTGCTTGATCGCAGCGACGGCGCGCGAGATTTTGCGCGTGACGAAAGTTTCGCCACGCCGCGGGCTTTCGTGGTTGAACAAGATACCATTGCTTGCACAGAGACCGTAGCTCTCGCGGTAGTTGACCGTCGCCCAATATGAAAAAACCTTTGCGACGCCATAAGGGCTGCGCGGCCAGAATGGGGTCGTCTCCGTTTGCGGCACTTGTTGCGCCTTGCCAAACATTTCACTGCTCGATGCTTGATAAAAACGCGAGCGCACACCCGTTTCGCGGATGGCTTCCAAAATGCGGATCGTGCCGACGGCAGTAATGTCGGACGTGTATTCAGGAATATCGAAGCTCACGCGCACATGGCTTTGCGCGCCGAGGTGATAAATCTCATCTGGCTTCAATTCATAGAGAAGTTTCACCAGATTCACAGAGTCACTCAGGTCGCCGTAATGCAGAAACATTCGGACGCCGTTGATGTGGGGATCGGCGTAAAGATGGTCGATGCGTGAGGTGTTAAATGTGCTGGCACGTCGAATGATCCCGTGCAGCTCATAGCCTTTCTCCAGAAGGAGATCGGCCAGATAGCTCCCATCTTGTCCGGTGATTCCGGTGATTAGCGCCTTCTTCATTGTGCCATTAAGCGCAAGAGCAGTAGTAAGAGCAAGAGCCAGATTTGGTGAGGCAGGCAATCTTGCCTGCGTCGAAAAAGCCTACTAAACTCACAGGCAGAATTGCCTGCCTCACGTTTCCGGAGGCGAGATCATGATTCGCGCCAGAACAGCACGCTGCGCAGCGACAAGTTCTGCGATGCCTTTGCGGCCGAGCGCGAGCATTTCGTCCAGTTGCGGCTGCGCAAAGGTCGCTTCCTCACCGGAGCCCTGCACCTCTACGAATTCGCCGTCCTCGGTAGCCACTAGACTAAAATCGACTGTGACGAGCTTGTCCTCTTGATAGTTAAGATCGACGACGGCGCGCCCGTCGAGAACGCCGGCGCTGACAGCGGCCACCAATTTTCGTACCGGCGGCAGATCGATCTTTTTTTCCCTCCCGAGTTTCCGGCAAGCAATTGCGACGGCTAAACTGGCCCCGGTGATCGCGGCGGTGCGCGTCCCGCCGTCAGCTTGCAAGACGTCGCAATCCACCCAGATCGTGCGTGGCCCCAGCTTTTCAAGATCGACCACCGCTCGCAGCGATCGCCCAATCAAACGTTGGATTTCCGTGCTGCGACCATCGACTCGGCCTTTTGTAATGTCGCGAGGTTTTCGGGGCTGCGTCGAGTATGGAAGCATGGAGTATTCGGCGGTAAGCCAGCCGCCCGTTACGCCTTGCTCTTTCATCCATCTGGGCACGTTTTCCTCGACGGTCACCCCACAAATCACCCGCGTATTACCCATCGTGACCAGCACTGAACCGCCGGCGTAAGGCGCGATGCCCAAATCGAACGTGACCGTGCGCAATTCATCGTCGCGTCGTCCGTCGATTCGATTCATGCGGCAAAGGTAGATCGTGCGCAGCCGCTCGTCATCGAACAGTTTTTCGTCTCCCGAGCCGGAATACGCTCATCGCGGTTAACCCGTCGAATCTTATCCACCAACGGCCTGGTAGTGGCCGAGGCCGCGTCTCCACATCGCGTTTGCCCATGCCCAGGCGAGCAGCAGCCAGCCGCTTTGAATCGCCAGAGCTTCTGCTAGCGCCGGCCCCGGCAAACGGCCGAGAAAAATCGCGATCGGGCAAAACAGCTCGTAGTAGAACGGAAGCCATTTCATCACCGCCTGGATTCCCACGGGCATGATGTCGATGGGAAACATTTGGCCGCCGAGGAAATATTCGAACGAGTAAACGATGAAAACGATCGTCGAGATTTCCAGGACCCAGAACGCCATCATCGCGAGGCTGTAGGTGATGAAGAACTGAATGAATGCCGCCATTAAGACCGAAATCGTCGCGAAGAGATAAGTCAGCGGATCGCGCGGCAGCACTATGTAGTCGCGAAAATACAAGAAGATCAACGCAATGGGCGGCAGCGTAACGAGCGTGTAAACGAGCCGGCCGCTCAGGAAAATACTGAACCGGTAGCCGAGATAACTCATTGGCTTGGTCAGCAAAGCATTGATCTGCCCCTCGCGAATGTCGGCGGCGATTTGCCATTCGTCTTCCGTTGGCGTGACCAGATTGCTCACTAGGATCGCGAGCAAATAATAATAAATCATCGAACTGTAATCGTAGCCGTGCAGGCCACCGCCCCGCTCCTTGAACACTGCGCTCCAGAGAAAAACGGTACCGGCCAGCGGGATGAGGCCGAATAGCGCGCGCAGGAAGTAATTCCAGCGATACACGAATGTGTTCTGGATCCCGATGTTAAAGACCGAGATGTACTTGTCGATCTTCATGCGGTTTTCTTCGCCGCTAGCTCCACCGCCAGATTGATAGCGGCGATCATGCTGTCGGGGCGGGCAATTCCTTTGCCGGCAATCTCAAATGCCGTGCCATGATCGGGACTCGTGCGAGGAAAGGACAGACCGAGGGTCACGTTCACGCCGGTGTGAAATGCGTGCAGTTTCAGCGGGATCAATCCTTGGTCGTGATACATGCAAAGAACGGCGTCGAATTCACCTTCGATCGCGCGATGAAAAACTGTGTCCGGAGAAATCGGCCCGGTGAAGAGCGGTTGTGATCCGTGATCGGTGATCGGTGATCGGTTCAACTCAGAAATTGCGGGCGCTATGATTTCGATTTCTTCTCGCCCGATCTTGCCAGATTCACCAGCATGCGGGTTCAGACCCGCGACCGCAATCCGCGGGCTACTTTGGGATCGATCCACCTTCGCGGAGCTACGGCGTGGCCAGCATCGGAGAAAATCAGCAAGCAACAAACCAACGCGGACAATCTCCGATTGCTTGAGCGCGCTCGGAACATCGCGCAATGGAATATGAGTGGTAACCAGCGCAACTGTAATCTTTCCGCCGGTTAAACACATCGCGAAATTTTTCACGCTACAGCGGTGAGCAAAAAATTCCGTTTGTCCCGGAAACTTGAAGCCACCTTCGTACATCCGCGCCTTGTGAACCGGTCCCGTCACGACTGCGCCGAGCTCGCCCCGTCGCGCTAACGTGACCGCCTCTTCAAGCGCGGCCGCGGCAGCGCGAGCTGTTTCGATGGTCGGTTGTCCCACCGAGCAATCGGGATATTTCCCGACAATTTTATACGTGGCGGACTTTGGGACGCGTTCGGATTTCAGCGCAAGATCGACGATCTCCGGCCCGATGCCGGCGCAGTCTCCGAGCGTAATACCGATACGAAGAGCCATCGTGCACTGTCACAAAAGCTGGGAGCGTACGCAATGTTACGGCCAACGCCGAATCAAAATGTCCGGATGAAAGCTTTGGCGCGCAGACCGGCAATCCAGCGTTCCTGGAGATCTTGTGCTTCCTCCTGGAGTAGTTTCTTCTCGATGTCGGGTCGCGCTTCGGCGAGCGAACGGGTCGTTCCTCCCTGCCTCTCATCGACCTTAAGGATGTAATAATTCCCGCCGTACTCAATGATGTTGCTAATCCTCCCAACCGGCATGTTGAACGCGATCTTTTCGAGCGGTGGAGCGATCGTTTTGCGTTCGATCCAGCCCCAGTCGCCACCGACATCGCGCGTGCCGTCCTCGGAATAAACTTGCGCTATGTGCTCGAAATCGGCGCCGCCAACCAATTGGCCGAGAACCTCTTCGGCCAGCGCTTTCTGTGTCGCAGACTGCCCAGTATCAGCGTGACCGGGAATCATGATCATACGCAGTTTGACCTGTTCTTTGGCGGTGAATTCGGCGCGGTGTTTCCTGTAATATTCTTCTATTTTGGTGGGGGAAGAAATTGGATTCCTCTTGATGTTCTTGGCGCGCATCGCCTGCACGATCATCCTTTCGGTCTCCTTTTGTTTGAACTCGCCGATCGAGTATTTCTGCGCCTCGAGCGTCTTGATAAACGTGTTGCGGTCACCACCGAATGACTCCTTGATAATTCCACGCATTTGTTCTTCTACAAAATGATCCGGAATTTCGAATTTCTCTTTCCTGAACGATTGAATGATGAGGCGTCGGTCAATCAGATCTTTCAACGCCGCTTCTCGGGCGTCCTTCAACGCCTTTTCCAATTCCGCTCCGGTGTACTGGGAACGGAGCAAATTTTCCCGGGGCGCTGACAGTTCTCGGACTTGCGAGTATGTGATCACGTCTCCGTTCACAACCGCCGCGATCCCATTGATAATCTCGGCCTCGCCGGCGAACGCCGCGCAGCAAATTGGCAATAGAGCCGGCCCGGAAGCCGCCAGCAATGCAATGGCAAACCAATGATTGATGTGTTTCATAGTTTCTTAATCAACTCCAAAATCTCAGCGAGATACTGCTCGATTTCGGTTGCAACTAAACGAGGGAATTTGCCCGCGACAAGTATAAAATCCCCGTGCCGGGTTAGCATCAACTTGCGCTCGCGCACTTCTACCCGGCTCACGCCGGATGTTGCAGCCGCGAGCTTGATTTCGGCGAGAAGGAATAAATTGTCCACCGCCGCTGGAAATGGCCCAAACCGGTCGCGCCAGTCGCGTCGCAGACGATTCAATTGATCGTGCACGATGATTTCGGCGATCTCGCGGTAGGCTTTGATGCGAAAGCCGCCGTCGCTGATAAAACTGTTCGGAATGAACGCCGGGATTCTGTAGGGGAAGCTGACAGCTTCCCGTGTACGGGATTGAGCGGATCTTACTTGAACAAATTCCGCTTCGTTTGTGGCAACGAAATCGAGCCGCAGATCGAGATCCAGCCGTCGCTGAACTTTTTCACCTTTAAGCTGCGCGACCGCCTGCTTGAGCAACTGGCAGTATAAATCGAAGCCCACCGCCATGATGTGGCCGCTTTGCGCGGTGCCAAGAATGCTGCCCGCTCCGCGAATCTCCAGGTCGCGCATGGCAATGCGAAAACCCGCGCCGAGCGAACTGTACTGTTTGATGGCGTTAATCCGCTTGCGCGCAGCGCCGATGCTCATCATTTCGCGCGGAAGAAGCAGATAGGCATACGCTTTGTGCTCGGCCCGACCGACGCGTCCGCGCAGCTGATAAAGGTCGGCCAGACCAAACCTGTCAGCTCGATCAATGATGATAGTGTTGGCGTTTGGAATATCGAGGCCGCTTTCGATAATCGTCGTGCAAACGAGGACATCGACTTTCCCGGCGATGAATCGCGCCATGACGGATTCCAGCTCGTCGGATTCCATTTGCCCATGCCCTATTTCCACCCGCGCCTGCGGGCATAGATCGAGAACACGGTCGCGGGCGCGTTCTATGGTTTGCACACGATTGTGTAAAAAGAAAACCTGGCCCTGGCGCTCCAGCTCACGCTTGATTGCATCGCGAATAATTCGCTCATCATAGGCGGAGACCATCGTCTCGACGGGCAGCCGGTTGAGCGGCGGCGTTTCGATCGTGGACATGTCCTTCACGCCAACCAGAGATAGGTAAAGCGTGCGCGGAATCGGTGTGGCCGAGAGCGTTAAGACATCGACGAGCTTAAACAGCTCTTTGAATTTTTCTTTGTGCAGAACCCCAAACCGCTGTTCCTCGTCGATCACCACGAGGCCTAGATCTTTAAAAACGACATCCCCTGAGATGAGTCGATGGGTGCCGATAACTACATCGACGCCGCCTTTGCCCAAAAGCTCGAGGATTTTTTTCTGCTCTCCTTGCGAACGGAAGCGGCTAAGCATTTCAATTCGCACGGGGTAATCGAGCATGCGTTGCCGAAACACCTCGAAATGCTGCTGGGCCAGAACGGTCGTGGGTGCGAGAACCGCAACTTGTTTCCCGTCCATGACCGCTTTAAACGCAGCCCGAATTGCGACTTCGGTCTTGCCAAAGCCGACATCACCGCAAATCAAACGGTCCATCGGCTGCCGACGCTCCATGTCGATTTTCGTGTCCACGATCGCTTTCAATTGGTCCGGCGTTTCGCGAAACGGAAACGAATGTTCGAATTCCGCCTGCCATTTGGTGTCGGGAGCAAATGCATGACCGGGATGCATCTGCCGCTCCGCCTGAACTGCGAGCATTTTGCCGGCATAATCGAAAATCGAAGCTACGGCGTTTTTCTTCGCGCGAGTCCATTTCGCATCGCCGAGCGAACTGAGAGCCGGCGACCTTTTACCGACTCCGACGTAGCGCGAAACCAAATAGGCTTGTTCGAGTGGGACGTACAGTCTTGCGTCATCGGCAAACTCGAGAACCAGTACCTCGTGCCCCGAATGCGTTCGGGGCCGTTGTTGTGCGGCAAGCGCTTCGCTTGCTATGCTTGCCTCGTCCGCGCTCGGCAGGCGGGGTGCCTGCCCTACAGCGAATTTTTTCAGGCCTAAAAATTTCGCCACCCCGTGCTCGAGATGAACAACCAGATCGCCTTCGGTGAGTTCACTGAAATCGATCTGTGCGCGATGCCGTTCTGCCCGACGCAGGCGCCGTCGTGGATGGGCAGCCAATCGTCCAAATAATTGAGCGGCCGAGAGAACGACGAGATTGGCCGCCGGAAAACAAAATCCACGCGCGAGAGTTCCTTCGAGAAGGTCGACCTCATTCAGCGCCTCCTTTTCGCCCATGACCTCGCGAAAACGCTCGATTTCGCCTTCAGTCTGGAAGTAGATGACGATTTGTGCCTTCTGTGCGCGCCAATCCTTCAAGCGCCTGGAAAACTGCGCGCGTTTAGCTTCGATGAGTATAAGATCACCGATCCCGAGCTCTCCGACTTCACAATCCTGGAAGGCGCCGCTAAAATCCTCCGGACCGGTCTCAATCCAACCTTCGTTGATTTGGATTTGTGCAGCGGCCGAAGCCGACGTCGGAGACCGTCCGCCAGCCATTACTGGCTCGAGCTCGATCGTTAGATGATCGCGCGCGATGTAATCGCGGACGACGCTGCTTTGGTCTTCCGTGGCTCCCAGCAAAATATCGACCGACTTCAAATCGCGCACCGAGGTTTGCGAATCGATGTCAAATTCGCGCAACGAGTCGATTTCGTCGCCAAAAAATTCCAGGCGCACCGGCAATGGCGCCTGCCACGAATAAAGATCGACAATGCCTCCACGAATGGCGAATTGCCCGCGCGTAGTGACTTGAGCGACGCGCTCATAACCAGCGCCCGCGAGTTGTTTGACGAGCTGTTCCATCTTCGCGTTTGCCCCGCGCCGAAGTTGAAGGACTGCGGATTGGAGCACATCGCGCTCCGGTGCTGCTTGATCGAGACTTGCACGCGTTGCGACGATCAGATTCGGACCCGCCTCGCGCTCGACCTGCGTAAGCAGCGCGAGGCGTTCCGCCGCAATTTCAGGATCGGGCAAGATATTTTCGACGGCGGCAAACTCGGTTTCCGGCAGGAAAAGCGCAGCCGGATGCCAGTTCAACAAGCTCTCGTAAACCAGTTCTTGAGAATGAACGTTGGGACAGAGGACCCAAATTGTCTTGCCGATCCCACGGGCGATAGTGGCGACGACAAACGCCTGGGCCGGCTGAGTAACGTGCGAAAACTGTACCGGCCATTGTGCTCGATTGATCGCGCGAAGTTTGCGCGCGATCGGCTCGCTGGCCGAAGCGATCTCTAGAAGCTCTTCCCCCCCCGATTTCTCCACCGATTAGCTGTCGCCGAAAAGCAGTGGAAGTTCAAAGTTAGCAGACCTGTCTTCGACAAGGCGGAAGGATGGCAGCCAGTTGTTGAGCGTCGCAGTTCTCGCGGTAGAGTTTGACCAAAATGGGGTTTGAACTAACCATAGGGTGTCTCAAGTGGGCCGCTGTCGGCTTCATCGTGGCGTTCTTTCTGATGAGAATGTACGAAGCCAGTCATATTCATGACGATATTCCCAGGCCTGAGTTCAAGAAACGCCAGTCGAAACGTGCAGCGCTCGTGCTATCGACGTTCGCGGCAATGTTGTCGGCGTTGGTGTGGCTCTTGGTGCAAAAATGGGACTAGCGTTATCCCATGTAAAATCCGCCGTTCACATTCAAAACGTGGCCGGTGATGTATGAGGCCATTGGCGAGGCAAGAAAAAACGCTGCATCGACAATCTCATTGGCCGCGCCAAGACGGCCGAGCGGGATCTGCTTGATAAAATTCGCCGTGATTTCGTCAGACATGCCTTTGCTCATCCCGATGTCGATGAAGCCCGGCGCAATGGCGTTGACTGTAATGTTCTGACGGCCAAACTCGCGCGCGGAAACTTTGGTGAGCGCGATGATTGCGGCTTTGCTCGACGAATAATTTGCCTGGCCGAACAGGCCCATTTGGCCGCTGACCGACGACAAATTCACGATTCGTCCGCCGCTGCGCAGAATCGAGGCGGCCTTTTGCGTGACCGTGAACGTACCTATGAGGTTCACCCGCAAGACGCTCTCAAATTCTTCCATCGACATCTTTTTGATCGTGCGATCGGCGATAATGCCGGAATTGTTCACCAGAATATCCAACCCCTCATGTCGATCCTGTATTTGCTTCATCATAGCTTCGACTTGCCCGGGCGCGGTCACGTCACACTCAACGACCAGCGGCTCCGTCAATTCATTCGCTACATTGGCAGCGTCAGTCTCATTCTGGCCCTGCGCATCGGCGACGTAGTTGACTACACATTTCGCGCCGCGCTTGCCAAACGCCTTGATCATCTCCGCGCCAATTCCGCGCGAGCTGCCCGTGACAAGGACAACTTTGCCAGCGAAATCCAGAGGGTCGGGCATTTGATGATTTAATGAGTTAGTGCTTTAGCGATTGCAATGGTTAAATCAATAACTCACTAACTCGTTAAATCGCTAAATTTCTTCAAATGGCTTCACCGATTCGCATTCTTACTGCCGTTCCAATTTGCGACGGCCACGATAGCGCGATCAATACGATCAATCTGGAGTTCATCCGACACGGCATCGAGGTCATTTATCTCGGTTATCACCGTTCGGTCGGCGACATTGTGCGCGCAGCCATTCAGGAGGATGTGCGCGCCATCGGGATTTCCAGTTACAACGGCGGACACATCGAGTTCTTTACTGAAGTGGTCGCTCTTCTGCGCAAACGTGGAAGCGACATCAAAGTCTTTGGCGGTGGCGGCGGAACCATCACACATGACGATGCCGCGGCGATGAAACGCAAAGGCGTGGACAAGATTTTCTTTGCCGGCACTTCTCTGACGGAAATGACCGATTATGTTCGCGAGCATTACGGAAAGCCGTGGAAACGCGCGGCCGCAAAGTCGCCGGACATGGCGCTGGCGAGAAAATTGACAGAAATCGAAGAAGCGGCTGCAAAACAAAAGAAACATCGAACCCGCCTTCGCAGAGCTGCGGCGCGGCAGGCATCGAACATCGAACATCGAACATCCAAGGTCATCGGTTTCACCGGGCCAGGCGGAGCGGGAAAAACGACGCTGATCGATGAATTGGTATTGCGTTTCCTAAATCAGAATCCAAAGGGCCGAATCGCGATTTTGTCGCATGATCCGAGCGTTATTGGCGAAGGTGCGTTACTGGGCGATCGCGCCACTATGATTAACTCGCAGGACGATCGTGTCTTCATGCGCAGCATGGCCACACGTGGGCAAGCCGGCGGACTTTCGCCTGCTACGCATGGTTGTCTCGCGCTGCTCGCGGAATCGAAATTCGACTACGTCATAATCGAGACGGTCGGCACTGGCCAGGAGGCGATGCCGTTCCAAAAAAATGGAATTGTCGATCTTACCGTGTTGGTGATGAATCCCGATTACGGCAGCCGGTTGCAACTGCAAAAGATCGTCATGCTCGATCTCGCCGACATTGTGGTGGTGAACAAGAGCGATCTCCAGCGCGCCCGCACCGCGCACACCGAAATCGAACAACGTCTGGAACAAAACCGGCGAGATCAGCGGCTCATTGATACAGTTGCAAAACGGCATCGCGATCCTGGCGTGGATGACTTGTTTGACTTAATTTCAATGGTAGGGCGCGACCGCCAGGCGCCCCGAAAGAGAGGACGCGAAAACTTATGAGCAAACTCGGGCAAGTCGTTGAAGCAGTTGAGAATTACAACAAGTTCGTTCTCGATCAGGTGAAGCGAGCGCGCACGGATGAAAAATTCGGATGCGAGCTCGTTGATCGTTGGAATGAGACCAAAGCAAAAACACCGGTGACGCATACACCAACCGGGCTTCCGCTACCGCGCCTGGCGTTGCCGGAAATCGATGAGCCGGGCGAGATCGCCCGTTATCTCTTTGATGAAGGATTGCCGGGTGAGTTTCCGTTTCTGAACGGCGCGTATCGCGAGATGTATTTGGAGCCGGTTCGCGAAATTGAAGCGGGAAGCGACGGCAGGAAAACGTCCGCTAACGGTGCGAAGGCGAAAGCGAACGGGAATGGGGCGCGGCCACCAGAGGAGCCTACCCGGTTGTTCTCGGGACTTATGCTGGCCGAGGACACAAATGAGCGCTTTCATTATCTGACGCAACATCAGCGCACTCACCGGCTCAGCACAGCTTTTGATGGCCCAACTCTTTACGGCATCGATAGCGACGCAGACGGAGTCTTCGGAAAAATCGGCGAGGGCGGCGTAGCGATCGACACGGTCGAAGATATGGTCCGGCTTTACGATGGATTTGATCTTGGCTCGCCGAATTTCTCAGCATCCATGACGATCAGCGGCCCGGCGCCGATCATTATGGCGATGTATATCGCGGCGGCGAAACGGCGTTTTGGTCCGAAAGTTGTCCAAAAACTGCGCGGCACAATTCAGGCTGATATTTTCAAGGAAGTCCAGGCGCAGAACGAAACGATTTTCCCGATTGAGGCATCCCTGCGTTTTCTCACCGACATGGTCGAGTTCACCACTCGCGAAATGCCGCGGTGGTATCCGATCTCGATCAGCGGTTATCACATCGGTGAGGCTGGTTCCACACCAGTGCAACAGGCGGCTTACACGCTCTCGAACGGATTCGCTTACGCAGAAATGTTCGCTGCGCGCGGCATTTCGATCGATCAATTCGGCCCACGCCTCTCGTTTTTTCTCGATTGCGGGCTGGACGCCGAATACATCGCGCTCGCACGTGTGTCGCGCAGGATTTGGGCAATCGGTATGCGCGACGCGTTTGGCGCCGGACCGCGCGGACAGCTTTTCAAATTGCACACCCAGACAAGCGGTCGATCGCTCATCGCGGCCGAGTTCAAAAATAATCTCACGCGCACCGCTGCGGAGTTGATCCTCGCTTACATGAACGCCACGAACTCGTGCCATTCAAACAGTGCGGATGAACCGTTCACCACGCCGAGCGAAGAATGGATCCGGCTCGCCGCGCACGGGCAGGCGATCCTGCTCGAGGAATCGGGCATTTTCAAACACACGATGAACATGTTGAGCGGTTCGCCGGGAATGAAAGCCGTTGAGCGCGCGGTCGAGCGCGCGATTCTTGACGAGTTTCGCGAGATCGAGCGACTGGGTGGTGTGCTGGCGGCGGTGGAAGACCGTTACCAGCGCAGTCAGATTCAAAACGCCGCGCATCGTTACGAGGAGCAAATTTACGAAGGCACTCGTCCGATCATTGGCTTGAACAAATATCGCAACGGCGAAGAGCACGCGCCAGAAATAAAGCTTGCCCGTACGCCACGAAAGAAACAGCAACTCCAAGTCGATCGGCTGGCGAAATTCAAAAAGAAAAATGCCGAGAAAGCGAAATGCGCGCTCGATAAACTTATCGATGTTGTGGAGCGCGGTGAAAATTGTTTCCCCGCCTTGCTCGAAGCGGTCGAGGTCGCCTCGTTAGGCCAAATCACGGGTCGCCTGCAGGAAGTCGTCGGCAGATTTCGGCCAATGGTGTAGCGCGGTAACCGATCCTTGGCCGTGTTGTCTGACTAGCTCGTGACAGCTGGCGGGGCACTGGGGCTCGTCCGGCTTTTCGTAATTTCTTCTAGGCTCGCCGGATTCTCCAATGCCGATGTATCGCCGAGCTTTTCGCCGATGTAGGCTGCACGGACAATTCGTCGCATGACTTTTGCGTTTCGCGTTTTCGGGATGTCGGCGACGAACAGGACAACTTTCGGCATAAGCGCTTTGCCAAGTTCGGTTGCGACTTTGTTTTTTAACCCGCTCGCGAGATCGTCATCTCCGTTTGCATCTTTTTTCAAAACGCAGAAGCAAACCAGCGCTTCGCCTTTGATCGGATCTGGCACGCCGACCGCCGCCGCTTCGCTGACCTGCGGGTGCGCAACGAGAATTGATTCCACTTCCGCCGGGCCCAGTCGCTTGCCCGCAATTTTGATCGTGTCATCGCTGCGGCCGAGAATGTACCAAAGTCCGTCATCATCGATCGCCGCCCAGTCACCGTGCACCCATGTGTCCGGCCAGCGCGACCAGTAGCTCTCGATGTAACGTTCGCGATCTTTCCAAAACCCCCGGGTCATTCCAATCCACGGCTCGCGAATCACCAATTCGCCAACCTGTCCGCGCACAGATTTTCCATTTTCATCAACAACGTCCGCCGCCATTCCCGGAAGCGGCCCGGAAAACGCACACGGTTTCATTGGCGTGAGAACGTTGCCCATTACGATGCCGCCGGAAATCTCGGTGCCACCGGAATAATTGATGATCGGAAGCTTTCCACGCCCAACGTTTTGAAATAGCCACATCCAAGGATCGGGGTTCCACGGTTCGCCAGTGGACGCGAACTTGCGTAGCGATGAAAGATCGTGTCGATGCACGATCTCATCGCTTCCGCCGCTGCGGGACCGCAGCGCGCGAATCAACGTTGGCGACACACCAAGCGCAGTCACTTTGTGTCGATCCACCAATGACCAGACACGATCCGGCCCCGGAAAATCCGGAGCGCCATCGAAAAGCATCATGGTCGCGCCGAGCAGCAACGTTCCGAAAACCTCCCAGGGTCCCATCATCCAGCCCATGTCCGTCATCCAGAAAAGTGTTTCGTCCGCGTGCAGATCGAGCCCATGCCACATGTCCTGTGCCGATTTGATCGGGAACCCGCAATGCGTATGCACCGCGCCCTTGGGCGGGCCGGTTGTGCCCGAAGTATAAATGATCATCATCGGGTCTTCGGCTGACGTGCGCTCTGTGGGCGCGTCATCGAAAGGCCCAGACAAGCTTGTCGGCGGTCCGGCAGCCGGGCTGAGATCTTCGATGAGCCATTCGCCGGCTTGGTTGAGAACAACAAGATGACGCAGCGTTGGAATTTGCGCCGCCGCTTCATCGGCGATTGGTTTCATCGGGCAAAATTTCCCGCGGCGATATGTTCCGGCAGCGGCGAAGAGCGCTTTCGCGTCGGCATCGTTTAATCGCGACACGATTGCCGCCGCGCCGAAGCCGGAGAAGAGCGGGAGAAAGATTCCGCCGATCTTAATGATGGCGAGCATCGCGACTACGATTTCCGGAACCATCGGCATGAACACGCCGATCGCGTCGCCTTTGCCGAGCCCAAGAATCCGGAGGGAATTCGCCATGCGATCGACCTGATCGCGCAATTCTTTGTATGTAAGCTCGCGCCTCGTTCCGTCTTCAGTTTCTGATTTGATGGCCAGCTTCTTATCGATCTTCGTGTCGGCGCATTTATCGAGGAGGTTGTGAACAATATTCATCTCGCCGCCCACGCACCAATGCGCCCACGGTTTGCCGTCACTCAGATCAACAACGCACGAGTACGGCTTGTAAAATTGGATATCGAGATCGCCAAGCACCGTGTCCCAGAACCAGGCGATCTCCGATGTCGATCTTCGCATCAATTCGTCGTACGACCTCAGCCGATGCTTATCGATGAATTGCTGAAGATTCGATTGCGCAATGAGCTCCGGCGATGGGTGCCACACAAATTCGCCGCCGAATTGAAACTCGCTCATGGAGAGATTGTGCGCGTTCTTCAATTGTAGGCAACCGCTTCGGTTGCCGAAACAAAACGGCAGGCCGAGCGCCTACCCTGCAACAGCTTGCTGAGCTGCGATTCATCGGCAGATTGAAATTTCTTTCTTCATGAACAGATCGCTTGCTCATCAACTGGCTGATTACGCGTATGCGCTCCGATTTGAGGATCTTTCCAAGAACGTCGTGCATGAAGTCAAACGGCGCGTCATCGATTCATTAGGGTGCGCGTTGGGAGCGTGGAAGGAAGAACCGTGTGCGATCGCGCGAAAAGTTGCTTCCGATTTTTCGGCGAAACAAGGATCCACAATCATTGGCACGAATCACAAGGCGCCGCCGGACTGGGCGGCGTTCGCGAACGGCTGTTGCATCCGCTACTTCGATTACAACGACACTTACCTGTCAAAGGAACCCGCGCATCCGAGCGACAATATTTCCGCCGCGCTCGCGATCGCCGAGAGTGCCGGCGCAACGGGACGCGAATTGATCACGGCGATTGCGCTTGCGTACGAAGTGCAATGCCGGTTTTGCGACGCGGCGAGCATTCGCGCGCGCGGCTGGGATCATGTGACCTACGGCGCGTTTTCCACAGCACTCGCGTGCGCGAAGTTAATGAAGCTCGACCCGAAAAGAACGCGTCACGCGTTGAATATCGCGGGAGTTGCGGGGGCAGCGATGCGGCAGGCGCGCGTAGGCGAGCTATCGCATTGGAAAGGCGTGGCGTTCGCGAACGCGGCGCGACACGGAGTTTTTTCGGCGCTTCTTGCTCGCGCCGGCATGACTGGTCCGGGTCCGATTTTCGAGGGCCAAATGGGATTTGAAAAACAGCTCGGCGTTTCGCTCGGCAACGTTGCAGAAAAATTCGCAGTCCCGTTTGCCGAGAGTGGCGATGGCCCGGCGTCAATGATTCTGCGCACAAGCATCAAATTCTGGCCGGCTGAGTATCACAGCCAAAGCGCAATTGAAGCGGCGCTTCTGTTGCGAGAGGAAATCGGCGATCCAGCGACGGTGCGCGAGATGACGATCGAGAGCCACGATGCGTCGGTCGATATCATTGGCAGCGAGCCGGAAAAGTGGAAGCCGGAGACGCGCGAGACGGCTGATCACAGCCTGCCATACATCACGGCTATCGCGTTAATCGACGGCGAAGTGACAGAAAAGCAATTTCAGCCGGAACGTTTCAAAGACCTGGCGGTTTGGAAATTTTTGGAGAACGTCAAGGTCGAACGCAACGCCGAACTGAGCGCGTTGTATCCCAACGCGGTGGCGAACATCGTGCATGCTGATCTTGCCGATGGTCGGCGATTGACCAGGCGCGTCGATTATCCGACAGGCCATGCGAAGAATCCGCTGAAAGATTCACAGGTGGAAGAGAAGTTTAATGTTTTGGTTGATCCGATGCTCGGCAGGGATCGCGCGCGGAAGATTCTCGACATTGTGTGGAAGCTCGATGGCGCGGAAGACGTGAATGAACTGATGAAGGCGGCGAAATGACGAGTGACGAAGCACAAAGGAATGACAAATCCCAAATGACGAAACTGAGAGTCCGCGCCAACTTTGGCATTCGTCATTTGATTATTCATTCGTCATTCCTCATTCGTGCTTCATCATTTTGCGACGCGCAAGCATGAGCAAGAGCAAGAGACTGCGTGAGCTGATAGCAAAAGGCGCGGTGTTGTTGCCGGGCGTGCCGAATGCCGCAATAGCCCGGCAGACGGAGCGCACCGGGTTTGACGCGGTGTATATCAGCGGCGCTGGAATGGCAAACGCAACCGCCGGCGTGCCGGACATCGGTTTGTTGACCTTGACGGAAGTGGCAGACCTGGCCGGTTACATTGCGAAAGCCGTCAAGATTCCAGCGATCGTCGATGCGGACACCGGTTTTGGTGGCGCAGAGAATGTGGCGCGGACAATTTGCGAGTTGGAAAGGACAGGCCTTGCTGGTTGCCACATCGAGGACCAGGAATTTCCAAAACGCTGCGGACATCTCGTTGGGAAATCGATTGTCGATATCGAGGAGATGGTTGGCAAAATCAAAGCTGCCATACATGCGCGGCGCGATCTGGATTTCATGATCATCGCGCGGACGGATGCGCGCGCCGTAGAGGGTTTTGATCGGGCGGTGGAGCGAGCGGGGGAATATATCGCTGCCGGCGCAGACGCGATCTTTCCTGAAGCGCTGCAAAGTCCGGAAGAGTTCCGGGATTTCGCAAAGGAGATTGATGCGCCGCTGCTAGCCAATATGACTGAATTCGGGAAGAGCCCGTTGCTTTCGTTCCATGATTTAATGGAGCTTGGCTACCGGGTAGTGATTTTTCCGATGAGCGCGTTTCGCGTGGCGATGAAAGCAAGCGAGAGATTTCTGCGCGCTCTGAGGGAGAGTGGCACGCAAAAGGATTGGATCGACGAGATGCAAACCCGGCAGGAACTTTACAAATTACTCGATTACGATCCGACGGCGGAAGAGTGGTTGGGTCTAAGCGATTGAGCATTTGTCGGCGCACGTATCACGGCTAACGTGGAGCACAAATGAGCACTGAAGAAAAACCAGAGTATAGCCCCGGTTTGGCTGGGGTGATCGCGGGCGAAACGGCGATTTGCTGGGTCGATCCCAACGCCGGGCTGATGTATCGGGGCTACGACATTCATGAAATGGCGGAGATGGCGAGTTTTGAGGAGGTGGCGTACCTGCTGCTGAATGGAGAGCTGCCGAATGGGAAACAGTTCGTTGAGTTCACCCAACAAATTGCCTCAGAACGCGCACTGCCCGGTCCGGTAACGGAAATGCTGCGGCTGCTGCCGAGCGGGACTCATCCCATGGATATGCTGCGCACCGGTGTGTCCATGTTGAGCGCGTTCGACAAAGATCTGAGCGACAACTCGCACGACGCCAACATTCGCAAGTCGATCCGGCTCATCGCACGTGTTTCCACCTTAATCACTGACGGCTGGCGCATCTCGCATGGCCAACGGCCGCTGCCAGAAAGGCCGGACCTAACACAGGCTGGCAATTTCTTTTACAAGCTGGAGGGCAAAGTTCCGCAGGATTGGCAAATTCGAATGTTGGACACGATTTTCAATTTGTACGCGGACCACGAATTCAACGCCTCCACTTTTGCGGCGCGCGTGACCGCTTCAACGTTGGCGGGAATCTATGCCGCGGTTACTTCTGCGGTCGCCACGCTCAAAGGACCGTTGCACGGCGGCGCCAATGAGGAATCGATGAAGATGCTCGAGGAAATCGGCACGCCGGATCGCGCGGAAGCCTGGTTGATGAAAAAACTGGAGACCAAAGAAAAGGTCATGGGTTTCGGCCATCGCGTTTACAAAAAGGGCGATTCACGCGTGCCCGTGATGCGTGAGATCGGGCGCGAACTGGGCAAACGCACGGGCAAGGAACAATGGATTCCAATTTGCGAGAAGCTCGAGGAAGTGATGGACCGCGAAAAGCACCTTTGCGCCAATGTGGATCTTTACGCTGCGCCGGTGTTTTGGATGCTGGGCTTTCCGCCCGAGTTAAACACGCCGCTGTTCGCTGCATCGCGTGTGGCCGGCTGGTGCGCGCACGTGACTGAGCAACACGATAATAATCGTTTGATCCGACCGCGCTCACTTTATATCGGGCCAAAGATGCGCCCTTATCCAAGCGCGTCTTCGGACGGCGAATAACGTGAAGATGGAACGCGTTGGCCTCAACGCGTTGGCAAAGCAACTGCGGCTTGCTGCCTGGCTAATTTCCACCGTGAACGGCAAATCCCTTCAAGAAAAATACGCACCCAACAATGCCTGCTGGGGCTGTGGGCCGGCGAACCGGGATGGTTTGCATATTCGTAGTTTTCCGAAAAAAGGCGAAGTCGTAGCAGAATGGAAACCGGAGAAAAAGTATGAGGCTTTTCCCAGAGTATTGAATGGCGGCGTGATCGGCACGCTGCTCGATTGTCATTGCAATTGGACGGCGGCCTATCACCTGATGAAGCGGGCAAAAGAGGATCGCCCGCCATGCACCGTAACGGCAGAATATTCGATTAAGTTGCTCCGGCCGACTCCAACCAGCGCTTCGGTTTTTCTGTCGGCGAAGGTTGTCGATCTAACAGATGATCGGGCGACCATTGACGGAGCATTGAGCGCCGGGGGGAAAGTTTGTGCCACTTGTCGCGGAATTTTCGTCGCAGTCAAAGAAGGACACCCGGCGTATCATCGATGGTAATCAAAGCGACCCGTTCTCCGCGTTGGACCGCCGAAATTGAGGAGTGGCGCAGCCTCATTTGTCCTCGTACCACCGTAAAAAAGCGAAACTTTAGTTCGCGAATGGTGTATAATGAGTGAAAACCAAATCTGTCTATGAATTCAAAACGTATACTTTTCGTAATCTGCTGTTGTACTGCGGCGCTAATGACCGCGCCCGCTGGTTGGGCCCGTGGTGGCGGAGGGCCCGGCGGCGGCGGCGGCGGCGGGCGTTCTGGTGGGATGTCGGGTCCATCCGGCTTCAGCCGTGGCGGGATGAACACAGGGAGTGGCCCTCGCTGGAGTGGCGGGAGCCGTCAAAACTGGAGCGGCGGCAATCGCAGCGCCGGCAATCGGAGCGGCGGCAATCGGCACAATCATAATGGCCACAATCATGGCCACAATCATGGACGTTTTAACAATGTTGTCTTCATCGGCGACTTCGGCTTTCCCTGGTGGTGGGGCTGGGGCTGGGGATGGGGCTGGGGTTGGGGATGGGGCTATCCCTACGGATACTACGGTTACGATTACCCATACGGCTACGGCGGTGGTTACGGCTACGGCGGTGGCTACGGCTACGGCGATGGCTCCGGAAATGATTACGGTCAGTACGGGGACCCCAGCCGATCAAGGGTCGCTGAGTTGCAGCGGCGACTCGC